>Ga0316576_10000939_pt1 | contig 14887 bp, 10 predicted proteins | sample S0NA_FD_203075 | JGI IMG/M metagenome (GOLD analysis project Ga0316576, IMG submission 203075) | Rhizosphere microbial communities from salt marsh grasses in Alabama, United States - S0-2_050615r3r5 | ecosystem: Host-associated > Plants > Roots > Rhizosphere | place: USA: Alabama | collected... | reverse complement strand
CCGCGGGAGGCGGTCGCATCCCCACCGCCATCGTGGCGGTCGTCAGTCGGGTGCTGGACCGGGGCATGTCCCTCGAGGAGGCCCTGGCGGCGCCCCGGGTGGTCCCGGCGTCGGGCTCGTCCCGGACCGTGGGTGACCCGGAGGGCCCCCGGGAAGCGGAATTGGAGCGCGTCCCGGGAGGAGGATTCGGAGACGGGACCGTCGAGTACTTCCGTAGCCACGGCTACACCGTGGAGACGGTGGATCGGGTGGGAGCCTTCGGCCGGGTCCACGCCGTCCGTTGGCTTCCCGAGGAGGAGGTCTGGGAGGGGGCCGCGGACCCGGACTGGGAAGGCGCGGCAGCCGTTCCCCGGGGAGACGTCCGATGACGGCCCCGGGCGGGCGGGCCCTCGCCTCCCTGCTGGCGCTGGCGGTCCTGGCGGGACCGGCCCGGGCCCAGGCGTCCTACGATGTGATCCTCCGGAACGGACGGGTCCTGGACGGGGCCGGAAACCCGTGGTTCCGGGGCGACATCGCCATCCAGGGCGACCGCATCGCCGCCGTGGGGGACCTCGGGGACGCCCGGGCCACCGACGAGTGGGACGTGACGGGGCTCTACGTGGCCCCGGGGTTCATCGACACCCACTCCCACGCCGGCGAGGGGCTCGCCACGCCGGGGCTCAGCCACGCCCGACCCCTCCTGGCCCAGGGGATCACCACCGTCTTCGTGAACCCCGACGGGGGCGGCCCGGTGGATCTCCCGGGGCAGCGGGCCGCGCTGGAGCGGGACGGCCTGGGGGTCAACGCCGCCCAGATGGTGCCCCACGGCTCCGTGCGTCGCGACGTGCTGGGCACCGAGGACCGCCTGGCGACCCCGGAGGAGATGGAGCGGATGCGGGCCCTGGTCCGAGCGGGGATGGAGGCGGGAGCCTGGGGGCTCTCCAGTGGGCCCTTCTACGTGCCCGGGAGCTACTCCGACACCCGTGAGCTGGTGGAGCTCGCCCGGGTCACGGCACCCTTCGGCGGGGTCTACACCAGCCACGTCCGGGACGAATCCAACTACACCATCGGCGTGGTGGCCGCCCTGGACGAGGTCATCACCGTGGCACGCGAGGCGGGGATCCCCGGCGTCCACACCCACGTGAAGGTCCTTGGGCCTCCGGTCTGGGGCTTCTCCCGGGCGCTGGTCCACCGGATCGACGAGGCGCGCCGCGCCGGGGTGGAGATGTATGCCGACCAGTATCCCTATCCCGCTTCGGCGACCTCCCTGAACGCCGCCCTCCTCCCGCGCTGGGCGGAGGCCGGTGGGAACGATTCGCTCATGGCCCGGATGGATCGTCCCGAGGAGGCGACCCGGATCCGGGAGGCCGTGGTGGAGAACCTCGCCCGGCGGGGTGGCGCAGATCGGATCCAGTTCCGCCGCGTCCGGTGGGACGAGAGCCTGGAGGGCCGTCTGTTGTCGGAGGTCGCCCGGGAGCGGGGGGAGGACCCGGTGGATACCGCGCTGTGGATCTTCCGCCAGGGCGGGGCCTCGATCGTGTCGTTCAACATGCACGAGGACGACGTGCAGACGCTGATGGACCAGCCCTGGACCATGACCGCCTCGGACGGTGATCTGGTCCCGTGGCAGGAGGGGGTCCCCCATCCCCGCTCCTACGGCACCTTCCCCCGGAAGATCAGGCACTACGTGCTCGAGGAGGGGGTGGTCACCCTGGAGGAGGCGATCCGGAGCATGACCTCCCTGCCGGCCCGGGTGTTCCGCATGGGGGACCGGGGGTTGATCGAGCCCGGCCGGGTGGCGGACCTGGTGGTCTTCGATCTGGACCGCATCCGGGATCTGGCCACCTTCACCGAGCCCCATCAGCTGGCCGAAGGGATGGTCCACGTGCTGGTGAACGGCGAGGTGGCGATCCGGGACGGTGCCTTCACCGACGTTCGATCGGGCCGGGTCCTGCGGAAGCGGTAGGAGGAGGGGCCCCCTCGGTCGACGGCGGGTGGGTGGCGTCCCCACACCGGCGTCAGGGGTTTCCGGGCAGCCCCGGGGGAGCGGGTGCGTGAACCTTGAAGGAGATCGACCGTTCCTCCGAACACGAGGGGGCGCCATGCCCGGACCCTTCCGCGCGGATGTCGTCCAGCGCGACCATTTCCGATTCGACGTCACCTTCGACGACGAGCGGTGGGACCCCATCGTCGTGGACGAGCCCGCCCCCCTGGGTGGGGGCGCCGGTCCCAACGCCGCCCGCCTCCTTGCCGGGGCGGTGGGGAACTGCCTGGCGGCGAGCCTTCTCCTCTGTCTGGAGAAGGCGCGGGTGGATCTCCAGAGCCTCGAGGCCCGGGTGGAGGGCGTGATGGAGCGGAACGAGGAGGGGCGGTTCCGCATCGCCGGTCTCTCCGTCACCCTCAACCCCACCGTGGTGGGTGAACCGTCGAAGAAGTACGAGCGCTGCCTGGAGCTATTCGAGGACTTCTGCATCGTCACCCAGAGTGTCCGGCGGGGGATCGACGTCGAGGTCGCGGTGGATCCGACCTTCGTGGCGGGGGAGCCGGCCGAGGTTGCGTAGCCGGGGCCCGGGCCCGACCGTGGCTTCCACGGCTCGCCGGATGGCGCGCCGACGACTCTAGACCGGAGCGTTCGGCCCATGCCCCTCCCCCCTTTCGCCTCCCGTCCTCCACTTCCCCGTGTCCGACCCTGGGGCCTCGCTCCGCTGATGCTCGTTCTCGGGGCCTGCGGGGCCCAGCCCGTGGTCGACGAGGCGCCGGAGATCCATGAGATCGTGGTCGGAGGCCTGGACTACACCTTCGAGATGGAGGAGTCGGTCCCCCCCGGACCGGCGAAGATCCTCTTCGAGAACCGGGGCGAAGTCGATCACGAGGTGGCGCTGATCCGGCTCCAGCCCGGAGCGACCATGGCGGAGTTCGCCGAGGCGATGGCGTCCGGGGAGGATCCTCAGGCGCTGACGGACGGGATCGGCGGGATCCTCATCGCGGGTCCCGGAGAGACGGCCATGGGATCGTTGAACGTCGACTTCGAAGCCGGACGGACCTACATGCTGGTCTGCACCTTCACCGACACCCCGGAAGCCCCGCCCCACATGGAGCTGGGAATGGTCCGGACCTTCACGGTGGAGGAAGCGGAGGCCTGATCCGCCTGGCGCCGCCCTGAGACCGACCCGGGGCCCGACCCCGGTCCTTCTCGCTGCACCCGTCCCACCGACGAGCCCGGCCCCCGCCCGGGGGCCGGGCTCGACCTGTATCCGGACGTCCCGGGAGGCCTTGAGGAGCCCGTTCCCGCAGACGTGCCGCGCCCGGAATCTCCGCGCGTACGTCGAACTACGTACGTGACCTGCGCGGAACGCTATCCACATATTCGATATCGAGGGACGTCATCCAGCTACCTCCACGCAGGATAGAGCAATTGCCTCGAGCGCTTCAGTCGAAGAATGTCGGGTATCATGCCGGATGGGTGATCGGTATAGCGATTATGCTGTCGCCGATCGGGGTCTGCGGCCAGTCGCCTTCGATTCCGCCGGGCCATGTCGGTCCTTCCGGGGAGATCACCGCGTTCTGGCGCGAATTCCGTGACTGGCGACCGAGCGAGGGTCGGTCGGGCCCGGTGTCGGGGCTCGTCCTGGTCCGGGATGCGGCGGAGTTCCATCTGGACCGGGGAACCCTGACGCTTCTGGACTTCCGAGGTCGGACCGTGGTTGCCGTCTTCGACGGGACGGCCCGGATGCGGATCTCTCCCCCCCTGGAGGTGGAGCGGGCCGAGCTGGCCCGGCACATGGAGTGGGACCGTCCCGAGGTGGACGTCGAGCGCATCGTCTTCCTGTTCGCGGATTCCACCGCCGGCGAGCTGACGGCGGGGACGGAGCTGGCGGTGCGCCCGGCCTCCGACGACGTCCGGGATGCGGTCCGGGATGCCATGAAGACCCTCACGGGGGACGATGAAGGGAGGATCTCGGAGGGACTGGTGCGTGCCTTCCTGAACGGGGAGCCGACGGAGTACTTCCGGGCCCACCTCACCCCCCGGCGAGGGGATGACCTCTACTTCACCTTCGAAGGCGTGGTGGACGAGGAGATCACCTTCAGCCGGGAGTCCTTCGGGGTGCTCTCCAGCTTCTACCGCCGGTCCTCGTACGACGACGCGGGTCGCCTCGTCGAGCCCGGGCGGGCGTCCCCCTCCGTCGACGCCCTGCACTACGTGGCCGACCTGACCATCGATGGTTACGACCTGGCGGGCCGCGTCTCGATCACCCTCGTCCCGAACGTACCCGGGGGCCATTGGATCCGCTCCACGCTCTTCTACGAGCTGGAGGTGGACTCCGTCCGCTGGGCCGACGGCACGCCGGCCTCGTACGATCGCTCCGACGACGACGTGTCGATGCTCTGGATCCGATTGCCCGAGGGGACGTCGCCGGGCCAGCCCCTGACCCTGGACGTCTGGTATGGAGGGGAGGCCCTCCGCCGGACCCAGGAGCGATTCCACTACCTCCGTACCACCTCGACCTGGCTCCCCCGGTTCGCCGGGAGCGAGCCCACCTTCGACCTCACCTTCCGGTCGAAGGAGGACTGGCCGGTGATGAGTGTCGGCCGCCGGGTCTCCCGGGAGAGGGATCCCCGGGACGACGACGTGATCGTCACCCGGTGGGTGACCAACCGACCGTCTTCGCAGGTGACCTTCAGCGTGGGGGATTTCGAGGAGTACGAGTTTCCCGCCGGACGCTCGGCCCCGGTCCGTATCCACGTGGCGGAGGAGTTCCACCGGGAGTTCGAGGACCTCACCCACCGGGCCGCGGAGATCACGGGTGGGGCCGTGAACATCATCTCCCAGGCGGACCCGGAGGAGAAGGTCTACCTGGACATCGAGAACAGCCTGGCCTTCTTCAGCCAGGCCTACGGGGCGCTGGACTTCGAGGAATACAACGTGGCGGAGATCCCCTTCTCCCATGGACAGGCCTTCCCGGGGATGATCAACCTCTCCTGGCTCACCTTCCAGTCGACCCGGCGGAACGGTCTGGACGAGCTGTTCCGGGCCCACGAGGTCGCCCACCAGTGGTGGGGCATCGCCGTCCGTCCCCGGTCCTACCGGGACTGGTGGCTCGCCGAGGGTCTCTCCGAGTTCTCGGCGCTCTGGTACATGCACCGGGTCCGGGCCAACCCCCAGCGGTACCTCGACCGTCTGGAGGACCTCAGGGAGGACATCCTCGACGGGCGGGAGGACCGGGGGCCGATCTGGCTCGGATCCCGTCTGGACGTCGGCCGGGGCGGCGGCGAGGACTACGTGGTCACCGTCTACAGCAAGGGTGCCTGGATCTTCCACATGCTCCGGAACATGATGCTCGATCCGGACACGGGGAGCGAGGAGTACTTCGACGGCTTCATGCAGGGCCTCTTCACCCGCTTCAAGGACCGCACGATCAGTACCGAGGAGTTCCAGCACTTCCTGGAGACCTGGGTCCAGGCCGACATGCAGTGGTTCTTCGATCAGTGGGTCTACGGCACCGGAATCCCGACCTATCGCTTCGCATGGACGACGGAGGAGGTGGCGGACGGGCAGGTGAAGATGACGGTCCGGATCCGGCAGGAAGACGTGCCGGAGGAGTTCAGGATGCCCGTCCCGATCCTCCTGGATTTCGGCGCCGAAGGCACGGCCGTCGTGCCCGTGCTGGTGACGGGGCGGGAGGTGGTCATCGACTTGCCCCTCCTCCCCCGGGTACCCGACGACGTCACCTTCAACGTGCTGGAATCGGTCCTCGCGGAGGTCCACACCGAAGGGTGGTGACGGGGCAGCCCGGGGGCGTCGGCTGTGGCCCCGTCCTTCCTGAACGACGAAGAGCCCGGCCCTACCAGGGACCGGGCTCCGTCGTTCTCAGCCCGGGGTGCGGAACTCGGCCGCACCCGGCCGGGCGCTACACGCCGCAGGGAACCGAGAGGTTCCGGGCGATGCACTCGTTCCGCGGAATCGGGAATGCGGTGGGGACCACGTCGGAGGCGCGATCCAGGGGCAGCTCGTCCAGCCGGTCGAACCGGCGCATGTCCAGCCAGCGATGCCCCTCGAGGAGGAGCGACCAGCGGCGTTCGCCCAGGAGCAGGTCCACGAAGGCGTCGTCGCTTCCCGGCGTCCCGACGGCGTCCAGCCCACCGGACCGGGTCCGGACGTCGTTGATGGCCGCCATCGCCTCCCCGGCCCCCCCGGTGAACCACTGGGCCTCCGCCCAGAGGAGGATGAGTTCCTCGTTCCGGATGATGGGGGTAGGACTGCTGAGGCTCCCGTAGTGGATGAAGCGGACGTCCGAGGTCACGCCCCGGGGATCGCTCTTGGGCGTTTCCAGGGGCTCGACCTTGGCCAGCACCCGATCGTCCCGCTCCCCGCCGGCCTTCAGCGGGGCTTCGTCCCAGACCGTGGGGTGGGCCACGATCTGGGGGTCCGCACCCTGGAAGAGCCCATTGGTCACGTCCCCGGACCCGGTGCCGTAGCTGTAGTAGGCGCCGATGTCGAAGTCGCCGTCGAGATCCAGGAAGGACGCCTCGAGCGCGGTGATCGCTGCGGAATAATTGCCCCGATACACCTCCACCCGGGCTTTCAGGGCCCGGTTGAACTGCAGGAACCCGGCGGGGTCGTCCAGACCGGCGTACCCGTCGCTCAGCGAGAAGGCGAAGTCGCCCCCCGCGCTGTTCAGGTGGGCCGCCGCCTCGTCCAGGAGATCCGAGACCGCCGTCAGCATCTCGGCCTCCGCCACGAAGGGCGCCGGCTCCGCATCCAACGGGCGGTTCACGTCCAGCACGGCTCCGTTGGCGCCCCGCATGTTGATCACCAGGAGCAGGTCCAGCGCCTGGATCGTCTTGGCGAATCCACGGATCCCCTCCAGCTCCGCGTCGGAGAATCCGGACACCCCGTCCAGGCTGTTCAGCACGATGTTCGCGTTGCGGATGTTCGCGTAGCGGGGCGCCCATCCGCTCCCGCCGAAGGCGCCGTTCCCGGCGTTCAGGGCCCCGGCGAGCATCTCGTCGAAGTACCGGGGGTCGGAGTTGTCGAAGGTGAGGGCCTCCCGGCCCAGCGTGCCCAGGTGGTTCACGTAGCCCGACTGGGTACTGATGCCCCCGCGGCCGCCGATGAGCAGGCCCTGGGTGGCATCCACCACGGCGGACCGTGTCGGGCTCCCCTCGAGCTGCTCGAGACCCGGGTTGTTGAGGTCCGGGATCATGAAGTCTTCGGAACAGCCCGTGGTGAGCAGGATCGCCCCCAGGGCCGCCGTCGTGAGAAATCGGTTGTTCATCGTCATGTCCTCGATTCGGTGGTCAGAAGCCCAGGGAGAAGGAGATCCAGAAGCTCCGGCTCGGCGGGAACGGGGCCACGTCGATGTTCCGGGCGATGGCCTGGCTGCCGAAGTTGCTCACCTCGGGGTCGAGCCCCGTGTAGTCGGTGACGACGAACAGATTGCGGCCACTCAGGGTGACCGAGGCGGAACTGACTCCATCCCACAGGAGCGATCCGACGAGGCTGGAGGGGACGTCCCAGGTCAGGGAGAGCTCCCGGACCTTCATGTAGCTGGCGTCCTCGATGTAGCCCCTGGTGTCGCTGGCCACGGCCCAGTTGAGGAGGCGGTATTCGCCGTCCCCGTACTCGCCGGTGCTGCCGTCGGACAGCGTCCGCTCCCGGACGTTGGACCGATAGTCCGCCGTATTGGCTCCGGCGTCGGCGAGGAGCCGCGTCAGGTTGATGATGTCGTTGCCCTCGGACCAGTCGAGGAGCGTACCGATGCGGAAGCTCCCGAGGACGAAGTCGTTCGAGAAGCCCATGCGGAAGGTGGGATTGGCGTCCCCGACCTTCTGGACGATGGGATCCCCGTTCTCATCCGGGCCCACCGTGGACACGATCTGCGTCAGGGACTCTCCCTCCTCGATGCGGAAGGCCCCGAGGCCCGTCCCGAAGCCGCCCGTCTCGAAGGCCGGGACGGGGAGGTCCGTCACTTCGGACCAGTCCCGGGAGAAGGTCGTGGTGCTGATCCACTGGAAGCCCTGGGTGCGGATCGGCGTGGCCGCCAGCGCGGCTTCGAAGCCCTGCACCGTGGCGGCACCCCCGTTGAAGACCTGCAGGTTGAAGCCGGTGGAGGGGGCGGGGGTCCGCTGGAGGATCAGGTCCTGGATGTCCTTGTTGAAGTACGTGAACTCCAGGGACGTCCGCCCATCGAAGAGGTTCACGTCGACCCCCGTCTCGAACTCCGTCTGACGCTCGGGCTTGAGCCCCACGTCCCCGGTGGTTCCCTGGACCACCACGCCGGGGATCCCCCCGATGTTCGTTGTGGCCGTCAGGGGCGTGAACTTCTGCCCGTAGAGGGGCTGGTTTCCGCTCTGCCCGTAGGCGACCCGGAATTTCAGACCGGTGAGGGCATCGGTCAGGTTGTCGAACCGGTACGAGGCCGCCGCCTTGGGGAACCAGTAGTACTTGTCCGGATCCCCGTTCACGCTGGAGCGGTCCGCCCGGATCCCCGCCGTCACCAGGAGCCGCTCGTCCAGGAGCAGGACCTCCTGCTGGGCGAAGAAGCCCAGGTCCCGCACGAGCTGGCGGTTCTGCGTGACCGTCGTCTGGACGCCGGAGTTCACGTTCTGCTGGCCTGCGGTGAGGCCCTGGGCCAGGGTCCGGGACACGTCGAGCTCCCTCTCCTGGAACTGGGTACCCAGCGTCGTGGTGGCGTTGAAGCTGCTCCCGTCCATGTTGAAGATCAGGTTCCCGCCCAGGGAGTAGACGGTGTTGTTCGAGTTGCTCAACTGGGACGTTCCGGGCAGCCCGTCGTTCGGCTCGAACTGGAGCTCCGGAGGGGCGAAGATGGAGTTCGCCTGCTGGAAGAAGTCGGCCCCGCCGGTCCCGTTCAGCACCAGGCTGGATCCGTTCCCCCGGTAGAGGTCGATGTCGAAGGTCGCCGAAGCCAGAAAGCGCCACACGTCCTCTTCGTTCTGGAAGAGGTCCACCGTCTGGAACGGATTGGAGCGCTCGTAGGGGTTGGTGGGGAAGGTGCCGTCGGACCGCTGACTCAGGTCGACGAAGCTGGGGGTGAACGGGAAGACCATGTAGTAGCTGGTCCCGGAATTGTCGTTGTTGGTCAGGCCCCGGGCCGCCTTGGAGTGGACCAGGTTGGCGGACAGGCCCGCCGAGATGCGGTCACTGAAGGCCTGATCCACCGTCACCCTCAGGCTCTGCCGCTCGTACCCGGTGTGCTTGATGATCCCCCCGTCGTCCTTCCACCCGGCGGAGAGGAAGTAGCGCGTGTCCTGGTTGCCGCCGGACACGGAACCCAGGGTCTCCCAGGAGAAGGGGTTCTCCCCCGCGAGCTGCTGCTCGAAGTTCTGCGGGTTCAGCGCCGAGCCGTCGGAGGAGAAGTACTGGTCGACGTTGGTCTCGTCCACGAGGCCCGCATCCAGGGCATCCTGCCGGTTCCAATCCCGGAACTCGAACTCGTTCAGCAGGTCGAAGGTCCCGAACCGCTGGGTGAAGTTGATCCGGCGCTGGCCGGGCTGTCCCCGCTTGGTCGTGATGAGGACCACCCCGTTCGCCGCCCGGGACCCGTACAGGGCCGCTGCGGAGGCACCCTTGAGGATCTCGATCCGATCGATGTCCTGGGGATTGAGGTCCACGATGCGGTTCACGGCGTCGTCCTGATTGGACCCGTTCGACCCTCCACCGGACAGTGAGATGTTGTTCAGGGCGTTGGGGATCGAGGCGTTGGACATCACGATGCCGTCCACCACGTAGAGGGGCTCCAACTCCCCGTTGATGGTGGAGGGCCCCCGGAGACGCACCTGGATCCCGCCGCCGGGCGCTCCCGAGTTGCTCTCGATGTAGGCGCCGGGAACCTTGCCCTGCAGGTAGTTCTCCACGCTGGCCGCGGTGGGAGCGTTCTCGATCTGGTCCGAGGTCACCGTGGCCACCGCGTTGGCGAGGTTGCGCCTGGCCACGCTGGTGGCCTGACCGGTGACGACGATCCCCTCGAGGTTGAGGGCGTCCTGGTTCAGGGTCACGCGGACGTCGTTGGCCGTACCCGACACCGTGATCGTGGTCGTCCGGTATCCGAAGTTCTCGAACCGGAGCTCCACCTCACCCGTGGGGACGGCGATTGTGAAGCGGCCCTCCCGGTCGCTCACGGCCTGGGAGCCTGTGCTGACCTCCGTGATGATCGCCGTCTCGAGGGGCTGGCCGAACTCGTTGACCACCACCCCGCTCACCTCCCGCGTCTGGGCCTGCGCCAGGCTCGGCAGCAGTCCCGCGAGGAGGAGGACGGACACGAAGCGAACGAGGAGTGTTCGCATTCTCGCCTCCTGTGTTGGGGGACCGGACGGCCACCCGAACGGCGAGCCGTCCGCGCTGCGAATAAGCTGATGTGGCGAGCAACCGACAAGCATTTTCTTCCGCGGACGGTCGGAAGAGACGGTGTCGAGGTGCTTCAGCGAGGTCCCCGACCCCCGGGAGTCGTCCTGGCCCCGGGGAACCCCGGAGGCCTGTCGTGCCGCCGATCCGGCGACCGCCGACCCCTGGACCGTCATGGCCGATCGTGCCACCCTCCGTCGAGCGAGGCGATCACCGATCGGATCAACCGAAGACTGGCGACGAGGAGGGCCCGTGGGCGCGATCCGCGACTTCATGGAGCGGCACTATCTGCATTTCAACGCCCGGGAAACGGTTGCGGCGGCCCGGGCGTGGGAGGAGCACCTGGAGGCCGGCGGCAAGATGATGGTGACGCTGGCCGGTGCGATGTCCACCGGGGAGCTGGGACGGATCCTGGCCCGCATGATCCGTCAGGGGAAGGTCCACGCCATATCCTGTACCGGCGCCAACCTGGAAGAGGACGTCTTCAACCTCGTGGCTCACGACGAGTACGAGATCGTCCCCGATTGGCGAGCCCTCTCCTCGGAGGACGAGGTGGCCCTCTACGACCGGGGCATGAACCGGGTGACGGACACCTGCATCCCGGAGGACGTCATGCGGCATCTGGAGCGCCGGCTCCTGGCCCGCTGGAAGGCCGCCGCGGAGTCGGGAGACCGGAAGTCGCCTGCGGGATTTCTCTTCGACCTGCTCCGGAGCGGCGAGTTGGAGGAGCACTACCAGATCGATCCCCGTGACTCGTGGATGCTGGCGGCGGCCGAGGCCGGAATCCCGGTGTGGGCCCCCGGATGGGAGGACTCCACCACCGGCAACATCTTCAGCGCCGCCGTGCTCACCGGGAAGGTGCCACATCACCAGTGTGTGTGGTCGGGCACGGAGCAGTTCGCGGACCTGATCCAATGGTACCGGGCGAATCACGGCGGCGGGGAGGTCCCCTCCGTCGGCTTCTTCCAGATCGGTGGCGGGATTGCCGGCGACTTCGCGATCTGCGCCGTGCCCTGCATCATCCAGGATATGCAGGACGATGTGCCCTTCTGGGGCTACTTCGCCCAGATCACCGATGCCTCCACCTCCTACGGCGGGTACTCGGGAGCGCCGCCGAACGAGAAGATCACCTGGGGGAAGCTGGACGCGGCGACGCCCAAGTTCTTCATCAACTCCGACGCCATGATCGTGGCGCCGCTGATCTTCGCCTATGTCCTGGGAGACTGAGGGGGCGGCCCGGGGGTTCGCCTGCATTCGGACGCCGGGGCATCCGCTCCGGCGGCGTTTCTCCTCCTCACCGTAGCGGTGCTACGGTTCGTCGTCGTGCCTTGCCGGCGCGGCGCTCCGGCGTTCTCGGTGCGACGGCGGACCCCGAGCCGACCCTTCAGTCTCCGGCGGTAGAGAGGCCGGGACGGCCCCTCGGTGGGACGGCAGTCCGGGTGACCCTCAGGGAATCCGGGCCAGAACCGGATCGAAGACGGCGCCGGCCATCTGGTCGGCGAGGTTGGCGGCCAGGGCGTCCCGGATGGCGGCGTCCTGGGCCTCGAGGACCAGGCGGTCGAACCAGTCGACCTCCCGGCGGTCGAGGTTGAGGGAGGCGGGGTCGCCTTCGTACACCCCACGCTCGAAGGGGCCGGTGCCGGTCCCCACGACCACGACGTCCGTCAGGGGGTTCCCGGAGCGGTCCACCACCAGGACCCTGGCTTCGGCCCGTATCCTCCGCTGTCCCGACTCCACGACGAAGGTTGCGGGCCGGCCGTCCCGGGTCCGGGTGGTCCGGGCCCGTTGGTCCACATCGAACTCCATCACCTCGGTGTTGAGGAGCTCCATCCAGACCCCGTAGTCCGACTCCACCAGCTCGAGGAGGAGGCCCATGGCGGGTGCCCGGAGGCCGCCGCCCAGCACCGCGGCCCGACGGACGATGTCACGGACCCGCATGGGGTCCGCCAGACGAACGAAGGGGGGCGGGCTCCGCCAGGCGGTCCGGTCCAACCGGTCGTTGACCTCGATCTCCAGGGGGATGAGCTCGGCGTGACCGCGCCCCGGACGGGGAGGGGTGGCCACCACCGGGAGGACCATCACCTCCACCTCACCCTGGGCGAGAGCGGTGTTCATGATCTCCCCGGCCTGCGTGGTATGATCCGCGGGGGCCTGGCCGAGGTGATGTACGCGGTTGGCGGCGTCGAAGGCGAGCCGAAGCTGCCCGGCGGACAGGGCCTCGCTGCTCCATCCGAGGAGGGCCCCCGATTCCGCCTCCACCGAGGCGGCTTGCTGTTCGGCCGAGGGCTCGAAGTGCTCCCGGGCGGCCCGGAAATCCTGGATGCCGTCCTCCCACCGACCCCGGTCCACAGAGGCCCACCCCCGTTCCATGACCCCGTCGAAGGCGTCGTCGAAGGTCTGTCGGCGCGCCTGTCGGTAGTCTGCCGGGACGGAGAGACGCACGCCGACGGAGCGGGTCCGAGCGACGAGCCCGTCCACGGCCCGATACTGGTCGGAGGCGCCGACGTAGTCCCCACGGGAGCGGAGCGCCCGGACGTTCGCCAGGCGCTGCCCCACGGCCGAGTCCCCCACCACCTGGAGCCGCTCCCGGGCCTCCACCAGCTCCGGGTCCTTCTCCAGCGCCTCGACGTACCGTCCTACGGCCGCTTCGAACCGTCCGGCGGTCTCGAGCTCCTGTCCCTGCTCGAACCGCTTCTCCGCGGATGCGCAGGCGGCGAGGGCCAGGAGGGCGAAAAGGGCGAGATTCCGGGGCATGGCACCGAGCCGGGGCATGTCGAAACTCCTGTCTGGCGGGGCGTGGACTTGCGTGGGTAGCAAGAAGAATGCCGTAAGGAAACATCTGTTCTGACGTTGTTTTCCGGGGTTCCGGGGCACCCTCGGGGAGGTGGGGAGGCTCCGGGGGTCTTGCAGGGTGCCAGAGCCCCCGGGATTGTGCCTCGAAGGTGCCGGCGCCCCGGTGGTGTGGAACGGACTCGAACAGCGTGGAGGGAAGTAGATGCGCGGACGATCGGGATGGGGAGCGGTGCTGGTGGCGGGGGTTTCGGCCTGTACCGGTGGCGAGGCGCCTCCGGGGGAGGTCGCGGTCTCCATGGAGGCGCTGGAGGCCAGGCTGGCGGAATCCACGACCCCGCTGCACCTGCCCTTCCGGGTGGAGGCCGGCGGGGCGATCGAGGCGGCGGTGACCGGCGATCTTTTCCTGGGTGCGGAAGGAGAGGCCCGGCTTCAGGCCGAAGGCAGCTTCGCCGGCGGGCCCTTGGACGTCCTCCTGGTCTCCGACGGCACGTCGATGCGGTGGACGGGCCAGGAGACCCCGGTCCCGTCACCTCCGGGTCTGCGGGACGCCCTCGTCGTCGGACTCACCCGAATGGGAATCCTCCACAATCTCGCGCGGCTGACGGCCGGTGCGCCGCCGGACCACATGGACGGAGGGGTCCGGGAATGGGTCCGCGTGGAGTCGGACACCGCGGGGGCGGCTCCACAGGCCATGGAGGCGGGGCCCTCCCTGACCCGGGCCATCGTCGTGGCCGGGACCCCCTCGGGGAGCTTCCGGCTCGTCTTCGGCCCCGACGGCATCGCCCCTCGGGTGCGGCGGCAGGGGGTGGACTTTCCCCAGGGGCGGATGGAGGTGGTGGAGCGCTATCCCACCCTGGCCCTGGACGCGGTCCTCCCAGACTCCCTCTTCATCGTGCCGGAGGCGGGAGGGCACCCGGTCCCGTGAGGGGGGTCAGGCGTCCCGGTCGTCCTGGACCGGGAGGGTAGCCAGGATCGCGTCCAGCCGACGCTGGAGTGCCTCCGTCTGTTCCCGGGCGAGGCGCTGGCCGACGTAGCTGACGACGTGGAGTCCCACCAGAGCGGGGATCCCGAGCCAGACCGCCCAGAAGCCCCAGGCGGGTTCTCCGGAGACGGCCTGGACGTATCCCAGGATCCCACCGAAGAGGGTCAGGAAGGCGACGGCCCCGTAGAGGAAGACGAAAAAGGTCCAGACACCGGGCCGGGGGGCGAAGCGGGTGTAGAGGCTCGAGCCCACCGCCTCGTGATCTGCCCGGATCGAGAGGTGGGGGGTCCAGATCCGCTGCTCCTCCTCCGGGAGATGGATCTCGCACCACCGGCCGGTGCCGGACCACGTCTCCCTGCAGGCCGACCGATCCAGGGCGTCCCGGACCGCGGCGATGGCCTCGTCCCGGGACACGGGAAGCTGGATGCGACGGCTCGGTCGGAGACGGGTGGGATCCGGGGGCGGCGGGGTGTGGGGACCCCTGGAGGGCCCGCCGGCTCGGTCGCTGGTCGGGCGGCGGGGCGACTCGGGTCCGGGCGGCGCGCGTCCCCCGCCGGCTTCGGAGTCCGCCGGTCGGTCGGAGCCTGGACCCGGGTCGCTCACGGGGACCTCAGGGGAGGATGGTCGCCAGCCCGGCCTCCGCCACCGTCAGGAGGAGGGCCCGCTGGATGGCGAGGTGGCCGTCCCGGTTGATCCACCACTCGTCGGGCGCATGGCCGTTGCCGCCCTCGCCCCCCCGCCCGATGGTGACGGCGGGGACGCCCATCGCG
>Ga0316576_10000938_pt1 | contig 14898 bp, 14 predicted proteins | sample S0NA_FD_203075 | JGI IMG/M metagenome (GOLD analysis project Ga0316576, IMG submission 203075) | Rhizosphere microbial communities from salt marsh grasses in Alabama, United States - S0-2_050615r3r5 | ecosystem: Host-associated > Plants > Roots > Rhizosphere | place: USA: Alabama | collected... | reverse complement strand
CGGCGGTGACGACCGTGCGGATCGAGGGCGTCCAGCACGAGTTCTCGACCATCGACGGAGTCGTCGAGGACGTCGTCGACATCATCCTGAACCTCAAGGGCGTCGTGCTTCGCATGGAGGTCGACGAGCCGCAGGTCCTCTATCTCTCCGCCCGCGGCGCCGGCGAGGTGACCGCCAAGGACATCAAGGCGCCGGCCGGCGTCGAGATCGTCAACGGCGACCATCACATCGCCACGCTGTCCTCGTCGGGCAAGCTCGAGATGGAGATGAGCGCCGAGCGGGGCGTCGGCTACCGCACGGCGGACAAGAACTCGAGGGGCGACGTGATCGGCGTCCTGCCGATCGACTCGCTCTTCTCGCCCGTCCGCAAGGTGGCCTACACCGTCGAGAGCACGCAGGTCGGTCAGATGACCAACTTCGACCGGCTCGTCCTCGACGTGCAGACCGACGGCGCGGTGTCGCCGCAGGAGGCCGTCTCGTCGGCCGGGAAGACCCTCGGCGAGCTGATGGGCCTCTTCGCCGACATCGGCGAGGGCATCGGCCTGGAGCTCGGCGACGTGGTCACCGCCGAGTCGGGCTCGCCCGACCTCGACCTCCCGATCGAGGCCCTCGACCTCTCGGAGCGTCCCCGCAACTGCCTGCGCCGGGCGCAGATCCAGACGGTCGGCGAACTGGTCCTCAAGACCGAGGACGACCTGCTGAACATCACCAACTTCGGCCAGAAGAGCCTCGAGGAAGTCGTGGCGAAGCTGGACGAGCTCGGCCTGTCGCTGACGGCCACCGACGAGGAGGCAGCCGACTGATGCCCCGACCGAAGAAGGGCCCCCGCCTCGGCGGCAGCCCGACCCATCAGCGGCACATGCTGCGCAATCTCGCCGCCGACCTCATCTGGGAGGAGCGGATCACGACGACGGTCACCCGGGCGAAGCTGCTGCGGCCCTACGCCGAGCGGATGATCACCAAGGCTCGCACCGGGACGCTCCACGCCCGCCGCCAGATCCTCGCCGACATCGAGGACACCGAGGTCGTCACCAAACTGTTCGACGACGTCGCCCCCCGGTATGCCGACCGGCCCGGCGGGTACACCCGGATCGTCCGGGTCGGCCCCCGACGCGGCGACGGCACCGAGATGGCGGTCATCGAATTGGTCTGAGGCCGGCCGCCCCCCGGCGCGGTAACGTCGTGCGGTCATGACGCGCCGCATCTGGAGTTTCCTCCGCACCGTCCTGCAGCCGCGGGGGACCGCGGCGTTCATGGCGATCTCCCTCGTGGTCGGCGTGATCGTCGGCGTCTCGGCGGCGGCGTTGATCGGTGCCATCGAAGGGATCGGCCTCGCCGTCGAGGCGATCGGAGACGGTACCGGGGTCCCGAAGGTCGTGGTGCTCGTGGCGCTCCCCGTCGGCGTGGTGCTCGCCTGGTGGATTGCCCGCCGGTTCGCCCCGGAGGTCGCCGGCGACGGCGTCCCCGAGACCACGGCGGCGGTGGCGATCCGGTCGGGGCACATGCCGGCCCGGTCGGCGCCCCTCAAACTGCTGGTCACCGCACTCACCGTCGGCCCGGGCGGCTCGGCCGGCCGGGAGGGGCCGATCGTGCAGATCGGCGGGTCGATCGGATCGACGATCGGCCGGATCACCGGGCTCGGCGAGGACCGGGTGCGGTCGCTGGTGGCCGCCGGGGCCGGGGCCGCGATCGGTGCCTCCTTCAACGCCCCGATCGCCGGGATGCTGTTCGCCATGGAGGTGATCCTCGGCAACTTCGCCATCCGGCACCTCAACGCGGTCGTCGTCGCCTCGGTGGCGGCGGCCGTCACCACCCGGAGCATCGTCGGCGAGGAGCAGATCCTGCGGGCGATCCCCCACTCGGTCGGTGATCCCCGGGAACTGCTGCTGTACGCCGGGGTCGGACTGGCGGCCGCCCTCGTCGGCGTGGTGTTCCTGCGCCTCCTGTCCGGCATCGAGGGGCTGAAGGTCGGTGCCGCCGCCTGGCTCACCCCGGCGCTGCTCGGACTGGCCGTCGCCGGGATCGGCTGGCTGGAACCCGACGTCCTCGGCACCGGCCAGGAGCGGGTCACCGAACTGCTGAACCTGCTCACCGCCGACCAGCGGGTCTGGTGGGCGCTGCTGGCGCTCGCCGGCGCCAAGGTCGTGGCGACGACGCTCACCCTGGGTGCTCACGCCTCGGGGGGCGCCTTCATGCCGAGCCTGTTCATCGGGGCGGCCCTCGGGGCCGGCCTCGCCAGCGCGGTGGCCCCGGTGTGGAACATCTCGGAGATCGAGCCGGGCGCCTTCGCGGTGGTGGGGATGGCGGCGTCCTTTGCGGCGGTGGCCCGGGCGCCGCTGACCTCGATCCTCATCGTCTTCGAGATCACCGGCGACTACGGCCTCGTCCTCCCCCTCATGCTGGCGGCGTCGCTGGCGACCTTCCTCGGCGACCGTCTGCATCGCGACAGCGTCTACACCCTCGCCCTCGCCGGGAAGGGGATCCGGCTCACCCGGCGCTCCGAGGTGGACATCCTCGACACGGTGCTGGTCGGAGAGGTCGCCTCGCCGGCCCGGGTCGTCGCCGGCCCCGCGATGACCACCGGCGAGGTCCAGGGCCTCCTCGACCGGCATCGCCACCACGGCATCCCGGTCCTCGACGGCGACCGGCTCGTCGGGGTGATCACGATCACCGACGTGATGCGCACCGGGGGCCCGTCCGATCAGGTCCGGGTCGCCGACGCGATGACCCCCCGGCCGCTGACGGTGACACCATCGACCCCGGTCTCGGTGGCGCTGGAGCGGATGGCCTCGCTGGGGATCGGCCGGATCCCGGTGGTGGACGAGGAGGACGCCACCCGGCTGGTCGGCCTGTTCCGCCGCGCCGATGCCATCTCCGCCTACCACCGGGCACTCGGGCAGGAGGTCCACCACGAGATCGACCGAGAGCGGCTCCAGACCCGGATCGCTCCCGGGGCCGGCTTCTACGACATCGAGGTCCCGGCCGGATCGGTTGCCGACGGCCGGCTCGTGAAGGAGGTCCCGGTCCCCTCGGGTGCGACGATCGTCTCGGTGCGTCGCGGCACGTCGGTGATGGTCCCCGACGGGAACACCCGGCTGCGCGCCGGCGACACCCTCGTGCTCTTCGCCAGGAGCGGGTCGCGCGACCAGTTCGAGGAGCGGCTGCGAGCCGAGGACACCGCCGAGTTGTTCACCGACGACGCAGCCCGGTTCTTCGACATCGAGATCCCGTCGGGGTCGGTGGCCGACGGGCGGATGGTCAAGGAGCTGGCGATCCCGGGCGGGTGCACGATCGTGTCGATCCGCCGGGCCGGCCGGGTGATCGTCCCGAGCGGCAGCACCGACCTGCACAGCGGCGACATCCTCACGGTCTTCTCCGCCCGCGGCCCGCGGACCCAGTTCGCCGAGCGCCTCCGGGCGACCGCCGGGCCCCAGGAGGAGTAGGCGCCGGGGGCGTGGTTCGGGGACCCGGACTCCTCTCCGGTAGCGTGGGGAGCCCCATCCGAGGAGGCCCGGTGCGCAAGCTGCGACTCGCCCTGCAGATCCACCCCCAGCACGCCCCCTACGACGCCCTCCGATCGGCCGCCGTGGGGGCCGAGCAGGCCGGTGTCGACATCGTCTACAACTGGGACCACTTCTACCCGCTGTACGGCGACCCCGACGGCATGCACTTCGAGGCGTGGACGATGCTGGCCTCGTTCGCCGAGGTCACGGAGCGGGTCGAGCTCGGCCCGCTGGTCACCTGCTTCTCGTACCGGAACCCCAACTACCTCGCCGACATGGCGCGCACCGTCGACCACATCTCGGGCGGCCGGGTGATCCTCGGGCTGGGCTCGGGATGGTTCGAGCGGGATTACGACGAGTACGGATACGAGTTCGGCACCGCCGGCAGCCGGCTCCGGGCCCTGGGGGACGGCCTCCCCGTGATCAAGCAGCGGCTCGAGGTCCTCAACCCGCCTCCGGTGCGGCCGATCCCGATCCTCATCGGGGGCGGCGGCGAGAAGGTGACGCTGCGGATCGTCGCCGAGCACGCCGACGTCTGGCACTCCTTCGGGGACGCCGAGACGTTCCGGCACAAGAGCGAGGTGCTCGGCCGGTGGTGCGCCGAGGTGGGCCGCGACCCGGCGGAGATCGAGCGCTCGGTGGGGATTCCCCGTTCCAGGATGGGCGACTTCGACCTCGCCGACGCCCTCGTCGCTGAGGGGGCCGAACAGCTCACCCTCGGCATGGGGGGCCCCGACTTCGATCTCGCCCCGCTGCGCGACTGGGTCGCGTGGCGGGACGAGCGCAACGCCGGCCGCTGACGGCCCCCCGGATTGCGTTCCCGGGACCCGGGCCGTATCTTTGCCCGACCCGGCTCCTGGGGGCATCCGTTGATCCGCACCGCCGTCGTTGGAGCGTCCGGCTATTCGGGCGCAGAGCTCGTCGGACTGCTCGCCGCCCACCCCCGTGCTTCGGTGGCGGCGGTGGTGGGGGCCGGCTCGGCAGGCCGGCGCTGGGAGGCGCTCTACCCGGGGAGGGCCCACCTGTTCCGCGGCGAGATCTCGGCATGGGACCCCGGCGCCCTCGCCGGGCTCGACGTGGTGTTCCTGGCGCTCCCCCACGGGGAGTCGGCGGTGGCGGCGGCGTCGCTCGTCGGAAGCGTCGGGGTGATCATCGACCTGTCGGGCGACCTGCGGCTCGCCGACTCCGCGACCTACCGGGCCTGGTACGGTCGGGAGCACCCGGCACCGGAGCTCCTCGGGAGGGCCGTCTACGGCCTCCCCGAGCTGTTCGGGGACGACCTGCCGGGAGCCGGCCTGGTCGCCTGTCCCGGCTGCTACCCGACCGCCGTGCAGTTGGCGGCCGGCCCGGCGCTGCGGCTCCCCGCCGCCGGGACGGCGGTCACGGCCTCGGCGGTCTCGGGCACCTCCGGCGCCGGCCGGTCGTCGGACCCGGCGCTCAGCTTCTCCGAGATGTACGGCGACGCCCGGGCCTACCGGGTGGGCCGCCACCAGCACGTCCCCGAGATGGCGGCCGGGCTCGAGCGATACGCCGGCCGGCGGGTGCGGCTGACCTTCGTGCCCCACCTGATCCCGATCGAGCGGGGCATCCTCGCCACCATCGTGGTGCCGCTCGACGAACCGGTCTCCCAGCACGAGGTGCTCGAGCACTACCGGGCGGCCTTCGCCGGGTCTCCCTTCGTGCGGGTCCTCGACCCCGAGGAGCGTCTGCCGGCCGTGCGCGGCGTGGCCGGATCCAACCGCTGCGACCTGGCGCCGGTGGTGGACGCCGCCGGGGGGTCGCTGGTCGTCGTTTCGGCCATCGACAACCTGGTCAAGGGCGCCGCCGGCCAGGCGGTCCAGGTGATGAACCGGGTGCTCGGGTTCCCGGAGACCGAGGGGCTGCCGGGAGGGGAGGAGGCGACGTGATCGAACGAAGCACCGTCGGGGTCACCGCACCGCAGGGTTACCGGGCCTCGGGCGTCCACTGCGGGATCCGCAACCACAAGCCCGACCTGGCCCTCGTCGTCTCGGACGTCCCGGCGGCGGCCGCCGCGGTGTACACCCGCAACGTCGTCATGGCGGCGCCGCTCCTCTACGACCGGGCGGTGCTGGAGCGCACCGGCGGCCGCGCCCGGGCGATCGTGGTGAACTCCGGCGTGGCGAATGCCTGCACGGGTGAGCAGGGAGACCGGGCCGCCGAATGGATGGCGGTGGAGACCGCCCGGCTGCTCGGGGTCCCCGCCGACGAGGTCCTGGTCGGCTCGACCGGGGTGATCGGTGCACAACTCCCGCTCGACCGCCTCGCCGAGGGCCTGCCGCTCGCCGTCGAGCGCCTCTCGGTCGAGGGCGGCCCGGCGGCCGCCCGGGCCATCCTCACCACCGACACCCACATCAAGGAGACCGTGCAGTGGGTCGAGGGACCGGAGGGCACGGTCACCCTCGGCGGGATGGCCAAAGGCTCGGGGATGATCCACCCGGACCTGGCGACCACGCTCGCCTTCGTGACGACCGACGCCGCCGTTCCCGTCGACCGGCTGCAGCCGATGCTGCGCCGTGCCGCCGATCGGTCCTTCAACCGGATCACGGTGGACGGCGACACCTCGACCAACGACATGATCGTGGTGCTCGCAAACGGGGCCGCCGAGGTCGGGGTGGGTCCTTCCGGGGAGGCGGGGTTCGAGGCTGCGCTCACCGCGGTGCTCACGTTCCTGGCCCGCGAGGTCGCCCGCGACGGGGAGGGCGCCACCCGGCTGATCACCGTTCGGGTGACCGGCGCCGTCACCGAGGCCGACGCCCTGGCGGTGGCGAGGACGATCTCCTCGTCGCCGCTCGTGAAGACGGCGATCCACGGCGCCGACGCCAACTGGGGCCGGGTGGTGGCGGCCGCCGGCCGATCGGGGGTGGCGGTTCGCGGGGAGCGGATGCGCCTGAGCCTCGGCGGCATCGAGGTCCTCGCCCCGGGATACGCCTCGGACTTCTCGGAGGGTGAGGCGACCCACCGCCTGTCCCAGAACGAAGTGGAGATCCACCTCGACCTCGGTCTCGGTGAGGCCGAGGCCGTCACCTGGACCTGCGATCTCACGAGCCGCTACATCGACATCAATGCCGGCTACCGCACCTGACCTCGAGCGGGTCCTCGACGAGTTGCTGGCCCGGGCGGCCGCCCCACCGGCCGGGCTCGAGCGCCTCGGTGAGTTGCGCGGCCGGGTGGTCGTCGTCAAGTACGGCGGGGCGGCGATGACGGTGCCCGAGGCGGCCGCCGCCTGGGCGGGCGACCTCGTCCTCCTGCAGCAGGCCGGAGTCCGGCCGGTCGTCGTGCACGGCGGCGGGCCGGCGCTCACCCGGACGATGGAGCGGATGGGCCTCGAGTCGCGCTTCGTGGACGGGCACCGGGTCACCGACGCCGAAGCCGCCGAGATCGCCGAGATGGTGCTGTCCGGACGGGTCAACAAGCAGGTGGTGTCGCTCCTGCAGCGGGCCGGCAGCCGGGCCGTCGGCCTGTCGGGCACCGACGCCGGCACGGTCGCCGTCGTGCGCCATCGCCCGAACGGCTCGGACATCGGCTTCGTGGGCCTCGTCGGGAGAGTCGAGACCGGCTTGCTCACGCTGCTCCTCGACAACGGCTACATCCCGGTGGTGTCGTCGACCGCGGCCGACGAGGACGGCCATCCCCACAACATCAACGCCGACGTCGTCGCCGGTGCCCTCGCCGGGGCGCTCGGTGCCGCCGAGGTGGTGTTCCTCTCCGACGTCGAGGGGGTGGTGGCCGGCGGCGAGGTGCGTCCTCGCCTGACGGCCGCCGAGGCAGAGGCGCTCGTCGCCGACGGCGTGGCGGGCGGCGGGATGCGGCCCAAGCTCGAGGCGGCGGTGGCGGCCCTCCGGGCGGGGGTCACCCGGGTGCACCTCGCCGACGGACGGCAGCGCCACGCCCTCGTACGGGAACTGCTGTCCGATCACGGGATCGGCACGACGGTGGTGGCGTCGTGATTCCCTCCAACCGGCCCGGCACCCTGGCCGCTCGCGGGGCGGCGGTGCTCCAATCCACCTACGGGCGCTACCCGATCGAACTCGTGTCCGGGTCGGGGTGCCGGGTGACCGGCGCCGACGGCCGCGAGTACCTCGACTTCGTCGCCGGGATCGCCGTCTCGGCGCTGGGTTACGCCCATCCGGCGGTCGTCGACGCGCTCCGCCGGGGCGCCGACGGCCTGATCCACGTGAGCAACCTCTACTGGACCGAGCCGATGGTCCTCCTCGCCGAGCGCCTGACGGCGGCGGCCGGCATGGAGCGGGCCTTCTTCTGCAACTCGGGTGCCGAAGCCGTCGAGGCGGCGCTCAAGCTGGGCCGGAAGGCCCGTCCCGGGCGCAGCGGGATCGTGTGCTTCGAGGGCTCCTTCCACGGCCGGACGCTCGGAGCGCTGTCGGTGACCGCCCGGCCCCGCTACCAGGACCCGTTCCGGCCCCTGCTCCCGGACGTGACGGTGCTTCCCTTCGGCGAACCGGTCGCCCTCGACGAGCGGACCGGACTGGTCCTCGTCGAGCCGGTTCAGGGGGAGGGCGGCATGCGCCCGGCGCCTCCCGGATGGCTGGCGCACCTCCGGGAGGCGTGCGACGCGGCCGGGGCGCTGCTGGTCTTCGACGAGGTGCAGTCCGGCATGGGGCGGACCGGCTCGCTGTTCGCCTACCAGGCCGAGGGCGTGCTGCCCGATGCGGTGACCGTCGCCAAGGCGCTCGCAGGGGGCCTTCCGATGGGCGCGGTGCTCGCCCGGGGTGACGCCGGCACCGCCTTCGAGCCGGGCGATCACGCCTCGACCTTCGGCGGCGGCCCGCTGGTGGCATCGGTGGCGCTGGCGGTGCTCGACGTCGTCCTCGGCGACGGGTTCCTCGCCGCGGTGGGCGAGCGGGGAGGGCGGCTCGGGGAGGGGTTGGCGGCGCTCGCCGCCGACCGCTCCGGGATCACCGGGGCGCGGGGGCGAGGCCTCATGCAGGGCCTGGTGCTCTCCGGGCCCCGGGCCTCCGCCGTCGTCGAGGACCTGCACCGGCTGGGCCTGCTCACCTGCCCTGCCGGGCCCGACGTGGTGCGCTTCGTCCCGCCGCTGATCGTGTCGGACGCCGAGGTGGACGAGGCGCTCCACCTCGTCCGCCGGGCGGTCGGCTGACCGGTGGACGACCCGAGGCGGCTCGCACTGCTCGACCTGCTCGGTTCACACCGGCCGGCGGACGGCGAGGAGGCCGGCCACCTGGAGCGGCTGCGGGGCCTGCTGCGGCGTCCCGGGCGGCCCTTCGACCGCCGCGAATTCGACCCGGGCCACGTCACCGCGAGTGCCTTCGTGCTCCATCCGGAGGGCGGCCGGGTACTGATGGTGCACCATCGCCGGCTCGGGATCTGGGTCCAGCCGGGCGGGCACGTCGAGCCCGCCGACCCGGACGTGCAGACGGCCGCCCACCGGGAGGCGGTGGAGGAGACCGGGGTGGGCGGGCTCCGGCCCGTGGGGCTGCTCGACGTCGACGTCCACCGGTTCCCGGCCCGGCCGGGAGGCGACCCGGCCCACCTCCACTTCGACGTCCGCTTCGCCTTCGTCGCCGGCGCTGCGGCGCTGGCTCCGGGCGCCGAGGTCGCCGATGCCCGGTGGGCCGGCCCGGCCGACCTCGCCGGGATGGCGGTGGACCGATCGGTGTGGCGTCCGGTGGGCAGGCTGCTCGACCTATCCTGAGGCGCCGATGTCCTATGTGAGCACCGTCCTCCAGGCCGTCCGGCTGCGGCGCGACCCCTATCTGCGGATGGTGCTCGCGCGGGACGGGGTGGCCGACGGCGCGCTCATCGTCGGGGCGGTCTACCTGATCCTGGTGGTCCCCGCCTTCTTCGACGGCGTCGGCGTGATCTCGCTGCTCCGCTACGTGCTCAGCGGCCTCTTCGGCTGGATCATCCTCTCCGGACTCGTCTACCTGATCGGCAGGCACGGCCTCGAGGGCTACGGCTCGTTTCCCAGCGTGATGGCCGCCTCCAGCCTGGCGTACCCGCCGCTGATCGTGGCGCTCGCCATCGACCTGGTGCTTCCCCGCTTCCCGGCCGACCTGATCGCTTCGGTGTGGCTGCTCGCCTGCCTCTGGATGGCCGCCCGGGTGTCGCTCGATCTGAGCCGAGAGAAGGCGGTGCTCGCCGCCGGAGGCGGCTACCTCGCCTGGCTGGTCGTCTCGGCGCTGTTCCGATTCTGAGCCTAGGCTCGCCGGCGACCCGCCCCATGCCCACCTACCGCCTCGACCTGGCCTACGACGGCACCGGCTTCCGCGGCTGGGCGCGCAATGCCGGGGTGCGCACCGTCCAGGAGGTGGTCGAGGAGGCACTCGCCCGGGTCGTCGGCGAGGACGTGGCCACCTCCGTCGCCGGGCGCACCGACGCCGGGGTGCACGCCACCGGGCAAGTGGTGTCGTTCCGGACCACCCGCCCCGCCGACCCGGGCCGGCTGCAGCGGGCGATCACCTCGCTCCTCGGGCCGGAGGTCGTGGCGCTGCGGGCGGCCGAGGTCCCCGACGGCTTCGATGCCCGCTTCTCGGCCCGCTGGCGGCGGTATCGCTACACCCTCGACACCGGCCCCGCCCCCGACCCGCTGCGGCGGCTCAGCGCCTGGCACGTGCCCTGGCCCCTCGATCCCGCCCCGATGAACACCGCCGCCGCGGGCTTCGTGGGGGAGCACGACTTCGCCTCCTTCTGCCGGGCGGCCGAGGGGCGTTCCACGGTGCGCCGGGTGCTGTCCGCCGGGTGGCGGACTGCCGGCGGGGAGGAGCTCGTGTTCGAGGTGTCCGCTACCTCGTTCTGCCACCAACTGGTGCGCTCGATGGTGGCCTTCTGCGTCGACGCCGGACGCGGCCGGGTCGATCCCGGGTCGTTGCCGGAGGTGCTCGCCGCCCGGGACCGCAATGCCTCCCGGGGTGCGGCGCCGCCCCACGGCCTGGTGCTCGTCGAGGTGGGGTACGGTCCCGGCTGAACGGACCGGCTGCCGGAGATTCGGAATTGCGGAGCATCCGGCCCTCCGATACCATCTGCCCCCGGCCCCACGCGGGCCGTTTTCCCGTGCTCCGGGCACGAGTTCGCCGCGTTAGAGGATCGTTCATGAAGCTGCAGAAGACGTTCACGCCCCGTCCGAGCGACGTGGACCGTGACTGGTGGGTCGTCGACGCCGCCGGGGTGCCGCTCGGCCGTCTCGCGACCGAGATCGCCCGCGTGCTGCGGGGCAAGCACAAGCCGACGTTCGCTCCCCATATGGACATGGGTGACTACGTCGTCGTCGTCAACGCCGGTGCCGTGGAGGTGACCGGGGCCAAGGCCACCGACAAGCGGTACTACCGCCACTCGGGCTATCCCGGCGGCCTCTCGGAGCGCAGCTTCGAGGAGATGCGGGAACGGCACCCCGAGCGGATCATCGAGCAGGCCGTCAAGGGGATGCTTCCGAAGAACCGGCTCGGCCGTGCCATGGGCAAGAAGCTCAAGGTCTACGCCGGGCCCGATCACCCGCACGCCGCCCAGCAGCCCAAGCCCTTCCCCGTCGAGATACGAAAGGTCGTTCCCTGATGCCGAAGCCGCTCGCTCAGACGGTCGGCCGCCGCAAGCGGTCGGTCGTTCGTGTCCGTCTCTACGACGGCACCGGCCAGATCTCGCTCAACGGCCGGAGCCTCGAGGACTACTTCCCGGGCATGGCGCAGCGGATCCGGGTGCTGGAGCCGATTCGCACCGCCGGGATGGAGGGCCGCTACGACGTGGCGGCCACGCTCGAGGGCGGCGGGACCACCGGGCAGACCGACGCCCTTCGGCTCGGGATCGCCCGCGCCCTCGTGGCGGTGAACCCCGAGTTGCGGACCCCGCTGAAGCGGGCAGGCATGCTCAGCCGGGACTCCCGCGTCGTGGAGCGCAAGAAGTACGGCCTCCGCAAGGCGCGTCGGGCACCGCAGTTCACCAAGCGGTGACGCAACCGGCGTGACTCCCTCGAGGCACCTCTTCGGCACCGACGGCGTGCGGGGCCGGGCCGGCGCCGACCTCACGCCCGAGTTGGCGCTCGGCATGGCGCGTGCCGCCGGCGACGGCAAGCCGGGGTCCCTCGCGGTGATCGGGCGGGACACCCGCCGCTCCGGCCAGATGCTCGCCGCCGCCCTCCACGCCGGCTTCCAGGCCTCGGGCCTCGACACCGTGGACCTCGGGGTGGTCCCGGTCGGGGCGGTCTCCTCGCTGTCGAAGGAACTGCGGGCCGCCTTCGGCGTGATGGTGAGCGCCAGCCACAACCCGGCGCCCGACAACGGCATCAAGTTCTTCGGGCCCGACGGGTCGAAGCTCGACGACGGCCGGGAGGCCGCCATCGAGGCCCGGCTCGGGCACGGGCCGCCCTGGACGCTCGTCGACGGCGAGGCGATCGGCATCCAGAGCCGGATGGCCGATGCCCTCGACCGCTACGTCGAGCGGGTCGCCCGGCTCGCCCGGTTCTCGTTCCGGGGCATCGACCTGGCCCTCGACTGCGCCAACGGGGCCGCCTCCGTCGCCGCTCCCCGGCTCTTCGAGCGGCTCGGAGCCTCGGTCGAGGTCCACGCCGCCGAGCCCAGCGGGACCAACATCAACGACGGCTGTGGAGCTACCCATCCCCGGTTCCTCGCCGAGCGCGCCGGGGGCCGCATCGGGCTGGCGTTCGACGGGGACGCCGACCGGCTCATCGCGGTCGACGAGGACGGGATCACCGTCGACGGCGACGCGATCATGGCGATCCTCGCCCGCCACTACCACGCCCGCGAGGAGCTCCCGGGCGACACGGTGGTGGCGACGGTGATGTCCAACCTCGGCTTCAAGCTGGCGCTCCGCTCGCTGGGGATCTCGATGGTGGAGACGCCGGTGGGGGACCGCTACGTCCTCGAGGCCATGCGGGACTCGGGAGCCGCCCTCGGCGGGGAGCAGAGCGGCCACGTGATCTTCGGCGGCGAGCCCACCGGCGACGGGCTGCTGACCGCGGTCCGGCTCCTCGAGGTGGTCGCCGCCACCGGGAGCCCGCTCCGCGAACTGCGCCGGGTGATGACCTCCTTCCCGCAGGTGCTGCGCAACGTCCCGGTGCGGGTCAAAGAGAGGCTTCCCGACGCCGCCCCGGTCTGGGCGATCGTCGCCCGGATGGAGAAGCGCCTCGGCGACACGGGGCGCATCCTGGTGCGCCCGTCGGGTACGGAGCCGCTGGTGCGGGTCATGGTCGAGGCGCCCGACCGGCCGGAAGCGGCGGCGATCGCCGACGAGATCGCCGGCGTGGTCGCCCGGGAACTCGGCGGCCTGGACGTGACGGGGCACTAGCATCGGAACGCGGCCCGTCGGGCTGCGACGACAACCCATCCAGGGACCGGCGGTCTCGAGCGCCTGCCCTCGCCGTGAGGCGAGGTGACGAGGAAGAGGGAGTATCGAGCAGTCGGCGGATGCCCTCTCGGCCGCTCACGGTCGTGACGGTCCGGTGAAAACCCCGGGGCGACCCGGGGGACAGAGGCCGGGCCGGGTGAGGCGGGGTGACCCCCGCTCCGGTGCCGGTCCCCGAGACGACGAGGAGGACCGGTCCTGTGTGCGGGATCATGGGCTACCTCGGCCCGCGTGACGCGGCGCCGATCTTGATCGACGGCCTCAGCCGGCTGGAGTACCGGGGCTACGACTCGGCCGGCATCGCCGTGCTCGACGGCGGGCGGCTGGCGGTCCGCAAGGCCGAGGGCAAGCTGGCCGTGCTGGCGGGGATGCTCGCCGCCGCCCCGGCGGGCGGGACCCGGGGGATCGGCCACACCCGCTGGGCGACCCACGGCCGGCCCTCCGACGCCAACGCCCACCCCCACGTGGACCCGGCCTCCGGGGTGGCGGTCGTCCACAACGGCATCATCGAGAACTTCCTGCCACTCAAGGAGTCGCTGATCGAGCGGGGCGCCGCCTTCGCCTCGGACACCGACACCGAGGTGCTCGCCCATCTCATCGCCGAGGAGTACGACGGCGACCTGCTCGAGGCGGTCCGGCGGGCGGTGCGCCGCGCCAAGGGTGCCTATGCCCTCGTGGCGATGTCGCGCAACGAACCGGATCGGATCGTCGCCGTACGGATGATCAGCCCGCTCGTCGTCGGCATCGGCGACGGCGAGATGTTCCTGGCCTCGGACATCCCGGCCATCCTGCACCACACCCGGGACGTGCTGATCGTCGAGAACGGCGAGATCGTCGACATCACGCCGGACGGCGTGTCGATCCAGACGCTCGACGGGACGCCGGTGGTGCGGGAGCTGCTCGCCGTCCCGTGGGACGCCGAGCAGGCCGAGCGGGGCGGCTATCCCCACTTCATGCTGAAGGAGATCTTCGAGCAGCCCCACGCCGCCACCGAGACCCTCGGCGGTCGGTTGGGGGAGGACGGTTCGGTCGTCCTCGAGGACGCCCGCCTCACCGACGACTACCTGCGGTCGCTCGACCGGATCTGGATCACCGCCTGCGGGACCGCCTTCCACGCCGGACTGGTCGGAAAGGAGGTCTTCGAGCGGCTGCTGCGGATCCCGGTCGAGGCGGCCTACGCCCACGAACTGCGCTACCGCGACCCGATCGTGGCGCCCAACTCGCTGACCATCGCGATCAGCCAGTCGGGGGAGACCGCCGACACCCTGGCGGCCGCCCACCTCGTCAAGGAGCGGGGATCGCGGGTGCTCGCCCTGACGAACGTCGTCGGGTCGACGCTCAGCCGGGACGCCGACGACATCCTCTACACCCGGGCCGGCCCGGAGATCGCCGTCGCCTCGACGAAGGCCTACCTGACGATGTTGATCGGGGAGTACCTGTTGGCCCTCACCTTCGGGCGGGCCCGCGGGGCGTTCTCCCCCGAGGCGGCCGCCGACCTCGCCGAGGGCCTCCGCCATCTCCCGGTGCTCATCGAGAAGGCGCTCGAGGAGGAAGACCGGGTCAAGGCGATGGCCGGGCACTTCGCGGGCGTCGACGACGTGTACTTCATCGGCCGGGGCCTCGACTACGCCGTGGCGATGGAGGGGTCGCTGAAGTTCAAGGAGATCTCGTACATCCACTCCGAGGCGATGCCGGCCGGCGAACTGAAGCACGGCACCCTCGCACTGGTGACCGAGGGCACCCCGGTCGTGGTGGTGATCACCCAGGGCGACGTGTACGACAAGACGATCTCGGCGCTCCAGGAGGTCAAGGCGCGCGGCGCCTTCACGGTGGCCGTCGCCTACGAGGACGACACCGAGATCGCCAAGTACGCCGACGACGTGATCCGCATCCCCAGGGTCCCCGACCTGCTCAGCCCGGTGGTGTCGATCGTCCCGCTGCAGTTGCTCGCCTACTACACGGCGGTCGCCCGGGGCAACGACGTGGACCAGCCCCGCAACCTCGCCAAGAGCGTGACGGTCGAGTAGTGCGGATCATCGGGCTC
>Ga0316576_10000937_pt1 | contig 14903 bp, 13 predicted proteins | sample S0NA_FD_203075 | JGI IMG/M metagenome (GOLD analysis project Ga0316576, IMG submission 203075) | Rhizosphere microbial communities from salt marsh grasses in Alabama, United States - S0-2_050615r3r5 | ecosystem: Host-associated > Plants > Roots > Rhizosphere | place: USA: Alabama | collected... | reverse complement strand
GCACGAAATCGCTTACCATCCTGGCGAAACCAACATGCTCATGGCCGACGTGGCCATTATCAACAAGGTCGACAGCGCGCCCCCTGAAAATGTCGAAAAGGTGCGGAAAAACATCACGGCCAACAATCCCCGGGCCAGGATCTTGATGGCCGAATCGAAGGTAACCGCCGAAGACCCAGGCCGGATAGAGGGTAAACGGGTGCTCGTTGTGGAAGACGGCCCCACGCTGACCCATGGCGAGATGGCGTACGGCGCCGGTGTCATCGCCGCCCGGCGCTTCGGAGCGTCGGAACTGGTCGACCCGCGTCCCTATCTGACCGGAAGCCTGCAGGCGGTTTTTCAATCCTACCCGGGTATCGGCACCCTGCTGCCGGCCATGGGATATAGTCCCCGGCAGGTCAAGGACCTGGAAAACACCATCAATCATACGGAATGCGACCTGGTGTTGGTGGCGACCCCCATCGATCTGACCAAGCTGATTGAGGTCGACAAACCGACCGTTCGGATTCGCTACGAGTACAAAGATGCCGGTGATCCCACCCTGGAGGCTGTTTTAAAAGAGCACCTGATGTAGGATAGCAAAAAACCGGAAGCCGAAAACAGCAGGTGCGGACGGGAAGCATGCAACAGCCTGTGAAAAAAAAGCCGATCCTGTTAATAGCGCTGGGCGGCAATGCCCTGATCCGCAAGGGACAGGAAGGAACCATCGAGCAGCAGTTCGGGAACCTGACGGTTCCCATCAGGCAATGTGCCCGGCTCTCCAGGAACTACCGCATCGTCATCACCCACGGCAACGGTCCCCAGGTGGGCAATCTCTTGCTGCAGCAGGAATGCTGTGACGCGGTACCGAAGCTGCCGTTGGAAATCCTCGTCGCCCAGACCGAAGGTCAGATCGGCTATATGATCGAGTCCACCCTGGATGGAGAACTGATGGCACTGGGGGTCGGGTTTCAACCCCTCGTCAGCCTGCTGACCTACGTTGTCGTGGGCAGCGATGACCCGGCGTTCAAAACCCCCTCCAAGCCCATCGGCCCCTCTTTTTCACCGGAGGAAGCCTCCCGGCTCGATTACCCCGTGGTGGAAACGCCCAAAGGGTATCGGCGCGTGGTGGCATCCCCCAGGCCCGTGACCATCATCGAAAAACGCGAAATCAGAAAACTGATCGAAATGGACTTCATCGTCATCTGCTGCGGGGGCGGCGGCATCCCCGTCATCCGCAAAGGGCGGTCGTTCAGCGGCGTGGATGCGGTGATCGACAAGGACCTTGCCAGTGCCCTGCTGGCCGAAGAGATCGGGGCGGATATCTTCCTTATCGCTACGGATGTCGAGGGGGTCATGCTGAACCACAACACGAAAAAGCAACGACTGCTTCCCGGAATGACACCGGAAGAAGCCGCCCTCTACGAAAAAGAGGGTCATTTCCCATCCGGGTCCATGGGGCCCAAGGTCGCAGCGGCCGTTCAATTTGTCAACCGCACCCGCAGGCGGGCGGTCATCACGTCGATTCATGCGATTGAAGCAGCGGTCGGGGGGCTGGCGGGCACAGCATTTACCCCGGCGTTGCGTAAATACCCGGGCCCATAGGATCCGGCACTGGTTTCACCCTGGAAGGGTGTTGTTTCCATACCGCTTAAACAGATAAATCCTAAATCCCAATGAAACCAAACAGCTGGTTGCTTGCGTGCACCTTTTGATCATTTGAATTTTGGTCATTCGATATTGTTTAGGATTTCGGGTTTTAGTGCTTGGAAATTTGATGTCGCTATTGCTGGCACAGCCAAATATCTCTGACCTGGCCCAGGGGACCAGGTTTTCAATGCTGGAATAAACGACATGGCAACGATTGGTTAATGTTTTTTTTAAAGGAGAAGTCATTATGAAAAGTGCGGATTACATCGATTTGGAAAACAGGTACGGTGCTCATAATTACAAACCGCTGGATGTGGTTTTGTCCCGCGGCGAAAGGGTCTGGGTGTGGGATGTGGACGGCCGGAAATACCTGGACTGCCTTTCCTCCTATTCCGCCGTAAACCAGGGACACTGCCACCCGAAAATCCTGCAGACGATGATCGATCAGTCACGACAGTTGACGCTGACATCCAGGGCGTTTCGCAACGACCAGCTGGGATTGTTTTATCAGGAACTGTGCGATCTCACGAACTCCCACAAGGTGCTGCCCATGAACAGCGGGGCCGAGGCCGTGGAAACGGTGATCAAGACCGTGCGCAAGTGGGGATACAATGTCAAGGGGGTTCCGGAGGACCGCGCCGAAATCATCGTCTGCGAAAACAACTTTCACGGCCGCACCATCACCATCGTCGGGTTCAGCACGGATGAGAATTCGCGGGCGGGATTCGGACCGTTTACACCCGGTTTCAAAATAATCCCCTTTGGGGATGCCTCCGCCCTGGAAGCGGCGATCACACCCAACACCGTCGGCTTTCTGGTGGAACCGATTCAGGGGGAAGCCGGCGTGATGATCCCTCCGGCGGGTTACCTGAAAAAAGCCAAAGCCATCTGCGAAAAACACGATGTGGTCCTGATCCTGGATGAAATTCAGACCGGGCTGGGTCGCACGGGCAAGATGCTGGCGGAAGAGCACGACGGCATCGAAGCCGATTTGACGCTGGTCGGCAAGGCGCTTTCCGGAGGGTTCTACCCGGTGTCCGCTGTATTGTCCAACACCGAAGTGATGGACGTGCTGCAGCCGGGCGAACACGGCAGCACCTTCGGCGGGAACCCCCTGGCCTGCGCGATAGCCCGAACGGCATTGAAGGTCCTGATCGAAGAGGGGATGATCGAAAACGCCGCCGAAAATGGACGCTATTTCCTGCAGGGTTTGAAACAGATCGCCAACCCGACGATCAGGGAAATCCGCGGCAAAGGTCTGTTTATCGGCATGGAACTGTCACCCGAAGCCGGAGGTGCCCGCCGGTATTGCGAAAAGCTGAAAGCCAAGGGCCTGCTTTGCAAGGAGACCCACGACCACATCATCCGGTTTGCGCCGCCGCTGGTCATCACCAGGGAAGAGGTCGACTGGGCGCTGGAAAGAATCGCCGCCGTTCTGGCATGACAATGGCCCTGAAAGGGCCCGATCTATCCCACCACCCGCTACGCTCGAGCCACAGAGGACGCTCAGATTTTTTCTTTAAAAGGGTGCGCTGGATATGTCAGGCAGCGGGAACCGCACCTTGGTGCTACGTTTCAGTGTGTTACGGGTCTGAGCACCCATGCCCCGCTCAATCCCGCCACACTCAAAACGGTGAGCAGCATGAAGAATACCCGGTAGCTGCCGGACACGTCGAAAACGTATCCCGCCAGCACCGGGCCGATGGCGCTGCCGAGGTTGGCAATGAATATCACGATTCCCAGGATAGCGCCCTGGGAGCGTGTACCGAAATAGTCCGCCAGAAGGGGGGCGATCAGGGCGAAAAACCCGCCGTGGGCAAAGCCCTGGACACCTGCAAACAGATACAGCATCCACAGCTCGTCTGCAAACTGCAGCCAGACGGTTCCCGTGGTCAGCAGCCCGAAGCAGGTGATCAGCGCATTGCGATTGCCGATCCGGTCGCCGGCAACGCCCATGCCAAAGCGACCGGCAATACTCAAGGCGCCCACCGTTGCCAGGACCCTGGCCGCGTCGGATGGCGAAACACCCAGATCGATGGCATGCGGCACCACATGGATCAGAATGGTGGCCGTACAAAAAAGGACGATAAAAAAAGCCCCCCCGATCAGCCAGAACTGGACGCTGCGAAGGGCCGCATTCAAGGTGACCCCTGCCTCGACATCGCCGTTCTCCGGCGCGCCCGCCACCCCGCCGCCGTAAACGACCACCCCCTTTTTGCCGGGGTCCCTTACCAGAAGCTGGGCCCCCAGCGTATAGGCGACCAGACAGGCGACGCCCAGAACGACAAAGGCCAGGCGCCAACCGAAAGCGCCGATCAGGTAATTCATCAGCAGCGCCATGGTCAGCATCCCGACGCCGGTTCCGACCTTGACGATGCCGACCATCATCCCCCGGTATTTGACGAACCAGCGAGTAGTTGTCGACAAAAGCACGACATCCGTGCCGCTGACACCGATGCCCACCATCAGGCTCATGTAAAGGTACATGTGCCAGATAGAGGTAACCCGAAACATGAGGATGAAGCCGCAACCCAGGAAAAGGCCGCTGACGGCCATGGTCATCCGGGGGCCGTATTTGTCGCTCAGGCGCCCCAGCAACATGGCATTGATCCCGGCGATCAGCAGCCCCGCCGATGTCGTGCTGGCCACCAGTGAGCGCGGCCAGGCGAATTCGTCCATCAGCGGTTTGAAAAAGACGCCCAGACTGTTGAAGATGCCCCACCCCACCGCCTGCAACAAAAAGCACACCGAGACGATGACAAAGCCGTAATATAGCCCCCCTGATCTGGATCCGGTCAAAACATGCCTTTCGTTTGTGTGATTCGACCGGAGGGTTATAGTATGATCCAACTGATTAGGCAAACCTCAATACTTGAAAACCCGCCAATAATGCCTACCATATCCCCTATGAATCTCATTGCCATCATCATCCTGCTGACCATCGTGCTGGATCTGTCGCTCCATCTTATTTCCGACATCCTGAATCTCAAAACCCTCAGAAGCGACGTTCCCGGACCCTTCAGGGGAATTTTCGACCCGGATCGGTACAAGGAGTCCCAGGCCTACCTCAAAGTCAACACCCGCTTCGGCTGGGTGTCCACCGCTTTCAATACGCTGGTCATGCTCGTTTTCTGGTTCGGCGGCGGCTTCGGGATGCTGGACGATTGGGTGCATGCATTGAACCGGGGGCCGGTGGTGGACGGCCTCGTGTACATCGGCACGCTGGCGCTGGCCTACGGCATTCTCGCGCAGCCTTTCTCCCTCTATGCCACCTTCGTGATCGAGGAACGCTTCGGTTTCAACAAAACCACGCTCAAAACCTACGCCGCGGACCTTGCCAAAGGGCTGGTGCTGGCAATCCTTCTCGGGGGCCCCCTTCTGGCCGGTATCCTGGCCTTCTTTCAATATGCCGGCAGGGCCGCCTGGCTGTACTGCTGGGGGGCGGTCACCCTGTACACGCTCTTCATTCAGTTTATCGCCCCCACCTGGATCCTGCCGTTGTTCAACAAGTTTAGCCCGCTCGAGGAGGGCGAACTCCGGGACCGCATCTTCGCCTATGCCCGGTCGATCCGCTTTCCACTGCAGAATGTGTTTGTCATGGACGGGTCCAAGCGCTCGGGAAAATCCAACGCCTTTTTCACGGGGTTCGGGAAAAACAAGCGCATCGTGCTGTTCGACACCCTGGTCGAGCAGCATACGGTCGATGAGCTCCTGGCGGTGCTGGCCCACGAAATGGGGCACTACAAGAAAAAACACATCCTCCAGGGGATGCTCCTTAGCGTGATTCAAACCGGCATCATGTTTTTCATGCTCTCCTTTTTCATTTCCTACAAAGGCCTGTTCACCGCCTTCTTCCTGGAACGGACGCCGGTCTACGCGGGACTGGTGTTTTTCGGGATGCTCTATTCACCCATCGATTTTTTCCTGGGAATCCTGTCCCAGATGCTTTCGAGAAAGAATGAATACCAGGCCGATCGTTTTTCCGTAAAAACCACCCGCGACCCCTCCGCCATGGTAAACGCCTTGAAAAAACTGGCCGTCCACAACCTGTCCAACCTCCTGCCCCACCCCTTTTACGTGTTTTTGAACTACTCCCACCCGCCGGTGCTCAAACGCGTAGAGGCGATCGAACGCATCCGTATAGATTAACTGTAAGAAACTATCTGTTCAGGTAATCCTTTTCGTTTTAAGCATATTCTCATAAATAATACTTGATTTAACACCTTTCCTGCCCCTAATACTGATATCGATACCTGTCGGATAAAGGATTCCGGAAAAAGCGGCACCCGACACAAATTATTTTTTCAACACCAAGGAGTTAAAGATGAAACGGTTTCAATGGCGCTTGAGTATCCTGATCACCTTACTGTTACTGGCGGTAGCCGGGACAGCCGCGGCCAAGGAGAAAATCATCATCTTCCACGCCGGCAGCCTGAGCGTGCCTTTTGCCAAGATGGAAAAAGTGTTCGAAGCCCAACACCCGAACGTCGACATCCTGCGCGAAGCCGGCGGAAGCACCAAAATGGCGCGTATGATTTCGGAGGTAGGCAAAACGGCGGACATCATGGCCGCGGCCGACTACAAGGTCATCGACAAAACCCTGATTCCCAAGTTTGCCGAGTGGAATATCCGCTTTGCCAGCAACCAGCTCGTGCTCTGCTATACCGATCAGAGCAAATATGCCGGCGAGATCAATGCCGGGAATTGGATGGACATCCTCGCGCGTAAAGGCGTCATCTGGGGCCACTCCGACCCGAATCTGGACCCCTGTGGCTACCGCAGCCTCATGGTGCTTCAGCTGGCCGAAAAATTTTACGACAAGCCCGGGCTGTACGACCGTCTGATCGCCAACCGGCCCAAGGCCAACGTGCGCCCGAAATCGGTAGAGCTCGTGTCGCTGCTCAAAACCGGCAACATGGATTATGCCTGGGAATACCTGTCGGTGGCGGTGCAGCATGGGCTGAAGTTCGTCAAGCTGGACGATCACATCAACCTGGGCAACTCCAAGTATGACGCCTTCTACAAACAGGCCAAGGTGGAAGTCAGCGGCAAAGCCCCCGGCACCACCATCACGCGCACCGGCAAATCCTGTACCTACGGCCTTACCCTGGTCAACGCAGCCCCCAATAAAAAAGGGGCGGTGATGTTCCTGGAGTATCTTCTGGCGCCGGACGGCGGCCTCAAGGTTCTGGAGGATATGGGCCAACCGCCCTTCATCCCCTGCCGGGTCCCCACTGAACAGGTGAAAGCGAGTCTGCCGGCCGGTCTGCAGGCGCTGGTGGAAATCCGGAAATAGCGTTGAGTTGTTTTGTTCATTGAGTTTCTTGAGTTCGTTGTGTTTGCTGAGTTACACCCGCTAACCCAATGAACTCAAGTAACCCAATAAACCCCCTAAACCGAGTAAAGCATGCGTCTTTCCCGACCCGATCCGTTCATCGGTCTGGCTGCCGCCTGCAGCCTATTGATCCTGGCATTCATTCTGCTGCCCCTGGTTGAAATGATCACCCAACCCACGGCAGCCGACATGGCCGCGGCCGCCCGTGACAGTGATGCTGTGCGCGCCATCTGGCTGAGCATGTCGACATCGCTGACCGCCGGCATCATCGCACTGGTGCTGGGAACCCCTTTTGCCTACCTCCTGGCCCGGCGCAGCTTTCCAGGAAAAAAACTGGTGGAAAGTGCCGTTGACCTGCCCATCATGATCCCCCACCCCGTCATCGGGATCGCCCTGTTGAGTCTTGCCGGAAAAAACCATTGGCTGGGACGGACAATGGCCGAAGCCGGCATTCGTTTCATGGGCACGACCACCGGCATCGTTGCCGTCATGCTGTTTGTGGGGCTGCCCTTTTTCATCAATGCGGCCAAGGCAGGTTTTGAAGGGGTGCCCGTACGGATGGAAAAGGTCGGCCGCAGCCTGGGGGCCACTCCAGCCGGTGCATTTTTTCGGATCACGCTGCCCCTGACCTGGCGCAGCATCGTGGTGGGGGTCATCATGTGCATGGCCCGAGCCATCAGCGAGTTCGGCGCCATCGTCATCGTGGCCTACCACCCCATGGTAGCCCCGGTGATGATCTACGAACGTTTTACGGCCTATGGCCTGAAATATTCTCAACCGGTGGCGGTTTGGCTGATTTTGGTCTGCCTGTTGCTCTTTTTGTTGCTGCGGCTGTTTGCCCGGCCGGCCAAAGGATAGGATCGTGATTCAAATAAAAGATCTGAACGTTGAACTCCCCAGCTTTTCCCTTGCGCATATCGATCTCGAGGTGGCGCTAGGCCAGTTTTTCGTTCTGCTGGGCCCCACCGGTGCCGGGAAAACCCTGATCCTGGAATCCATTGCCGGTCTTCTGCCCATCACCCATGGAGAAATCTGGATCAACGGCAGCGACGTCACCCGTCTGGCCCCTGAACAGCGCGGCATCGGGATTGTCTATCAGGACAGCGCGCTGTTTCCCCACTTGAATGTCCGGGCCAACATCGAATTCGGGCTTCGATACCGAAAAACAAACCCAAAAAAGATTCAGGAACGGTTCGATCAACTGGTGGTTTCGCTCGGGCTCGACCATCTGCTGCAACGATCCGTGACCCACCTGAGCGGGGGCGAGCAGCAGCGGGTGGCCCTGGCCCGTGCCCTGGTGGTCGAACCCAAGGTCCTATTGCTGGACGAACCCCTGTCGGCCCTGGACCCCAATTTCAGAGAAGAAATCCGTGACATTCTCAAACAGCTGCATGCGGAAACCGGCATATCGGTCCTGATGGTCACCCACGACTTCGGCGAAGCCCGTTATTTGGCCCAGCGAATTTCCATCATCGACCAGGGCCGTCTCCAGCAGACCGGAAACGCCGATGATATTTTTCATCGCCCGGAAACGCCGTTTGTAGCCCGCTTCGTCGGCATGCACAACATCTATCCAGCCACGTTTGACGGCCCGGTTGCCCGCCTGGAAAAAGACACCCTTTGGTTGGCGTCGCCAGCTGCTTCGGGGACCGGTCATGTGGCCTTTCGCCCCGAGGATGTCAAATTGAAGGTGGCAACCCATGAGGCCGGTACCCATGGGAATGGCAAAGAAAACAGCCTGCCGGCTGTGGTTGCATCCGTCGTGCATCAAGGAGTTTTCAGTGATGTGCGTCTTCGATCGAAAACCCGCCAACTCAGAGCCATTGCGCCTACCAGTCAGGTCGTTCAAATGAACCTCTCGCCCGGCATGCCTGTTTGCTGCGCTATCGCACCTCGAAGCCTGCACGTGATGCGCTGACCCGCCACCGGTGGCCGCACCAAAACACGGCGTTACCGAACGTTATCATTAACTAATTTTGTAGCAGGCAACCGGCAGACGCTTGCCTTTGACGTGCATGGGGGGAACGGGTTTGACGGCTGCGTCAGCCATGTCCTTAGCACCGAGATACTGGAAGGTGGCCTCTGAAAAAAGGACTTCGCAGCCGATATCCCTGGTCAGGGATTGCAGCCTGGAAGCCAGGTTGACCGTGTCGCCCACCAGCAGGTAGGACAAACGCTCGGGGCTGCCGATGTTGGCAACCACGGCCTCACCCGTGTGAATGCCGATGCCGTGTCTGAGTTGCGGCCAGCCCTTTTCCTGAAAATCACGGTTGAGCGTTGCCAGCCGCTTTTTCATATCCAAGGCGGCCCTGAAGGCTTTGGCCGGATGGCTGTCGATATGCACCGGCGCACCGAACACGGCATAGATCTCATCCCCCAGATACTGCAATACCAGGCCGGACTGCGCCTTGATCGCCGCGGCCATGGTCGCAAAATAGCTGTTCAATATTTTGACGACTCGCTTGGGGTCCTGAGACTCGGTCATGGGCGTAAAATCCCGGATGTCCGCAAACAGCACCGTGACGTATCGCAACTCACCGTCAAGGGGGGTGCGTCCGCTCAATATTTCATCCCGGACTTCCGGGGCCACGTATTTGCCGAAGGCATCCCGCAAAAGCTCCCTTTCGGAAAGACCCCGGATCATGTCGTTGGCGGCATCCCCCAGGGCGCCCACCTCGTCACTGCTCACCACCGGTATCCGGGTGTTGAAATTTCCGGCCTTGACCGCGTTGATGGATGCCATGATGGCGTTGACCGGATCGGCAATCGACCGGCTGATCAACCGGTTCAACACGCCGGACCCCAGGAAAAAAATCACGAACAGCGCCAGCGAAAAAATCAGGATGCCGCGGCCGTATTCAGCGGCCGTGATGTCCATCCGCGTAACCTGCCACTGCAAGGTAATCAGGGTGACCAGCAAAATGGCCAGGGGGGTCACGCTGCCCAGGCGATAAAGCAGTCGAATGCGCCGGGAAATCGAAATCTTGGCGATGCCTTTCAATTCACCGAGACGCCCTTTTGGAAAAAAAAGGGGAATCAACCGTTTCCGGCTGTAGTTCTCCAGCCAAAAAGACATGATGGCGGACGAAATGAGCCCTACCATCGATGATCGGATACCCAAGGTCAACGCCGCCAGGGCCTCGATTCTACCGGTGGCAAAAGCCGAGTAGAAAAGAGCGGCGGGGATGATGATCCACAGGGCGAAATTGACCGGGATCATCATGAAGGGCAGATTGAGCAGACGCTGCCTCGCCTTGAGCATCGATGGCCCGGGAATCTCTTCATGCGGGCTGTGGGAAAGAAAGGCGGCCAGAGGCTTCAAGATCCGGTGCATGATAGCAACCAGCAGGCAACTGCTCAACGCGATCAGAAACAGCAGGCCGAAAAACCGCCGAGCAACGATCCGCCCCCATAAAAAGTGGTCGCCCGGCGCCCCGGGATTCAACTGGTCGAGAATGTATTCGAGGGGGGTAAACATATTGAGGATCACGATCACCGTCAGGCCGATGGCGGTCGAAAGAATGCCGATGACATACAGCCCGGCAAGCGATCTTTTCGATTCAGAAATGTTCTGGGCTTTAAAAGACAAAATGATGGCCTACGAAAAGCAATGGGAATAATCGATTCCTAAAAGCTGAAACGCTCACTCCGGATAAAAGATTTCCGAAAATACCCGGGACCCGGAAAAGCGCTCATCCACCAACAGGGTGGCATCCCTGATCATTTCACCCCGGCCGCACAAGTAAAAGTCATACACACCCGCTTCGATGCGGGTGCGCATGTAATCGGTTACACGCCCGTCGAAGCATGCCGGCATCTGTTGCGAGCCACCGGGAATGCAGGCCACATAATGGCCGGCAGCCGCGGCCATGGTCGTTTGATAATAGAGCTCCTCCGGTTGGCGCACCCCGTGCAGCAAGGTAAATCCGGCAATACCGGACCTGGCCATGGCGCAGAACGGGGCGATGCCGGTTCCCGTGCTCACGCAAACGACGCTCCGACCGGATAGATTAAACTGAAAATAGCCCGAAGGCCCTTCGATCCGAAGTTCGGTGCCGAGAGCACACGTCGCCAGCCACGCGCTCATCCTGCCTTCCGGAACATGGCGAATGCACAGGCGGATGACCGGTTCCGAAATACCGGAGGCGATGCTGTAATCTCTACTGATGCCGTCACCGAGAATATTGATCCGCTGCCCGGCTGAAAAAATGAAATTGTCGGGTCGCGTCAACATCAGTTCGAATGCCTTCTGCGACAGCCACAAACGCTCCTCGATTGCCGTGGTATGGACGATTGTTTTCATGGGGCGCTGCATTAGGTCCCCGGGCACCCAGAGCCCGGTACCGAAGTCTGCGATTGTCTGCGGTTAATAATCATTTTCTGCGTTCTCTGCGCGCTCTAACGAAGTGGGCGAGAGATATACTCGCTAATCCAAATAACCCAACAAACCCACTTGCACGCTAACCCGACCACCGACAGCTTACATCCATCCGGCCGGATTCTCACCGCCATTCGATATCCGACTCCCCCTGTATCTGATTGCAATACCGGGCCAGGACAAACAGGTAATCCGACAAGCGGTTCAAATAGCTTAGAATCGTCTCGTGGACACGGTCCCGGGCCGCGGCGTGGTCGTTTCTGAAGATTCGCACGGCCTGGCGTTCGGCCCGCCGGCAGACCGACCTCGCGATATGGGCCCAGGCAGAGGTCATGTGCCCCCCCGGAAGAATGAAGCGGGTGAGGGTCGGCAGGGATTCCTGCAGGGCGTCGATATGCTTTTCCAAAGCGGCAACCCTCTCGTCCTCAAACACCTCGATCTGTTTTGCCGCCGGAGAGCCCGGTGTGACCGCCATCCAGGCGCCCACCACAAACAGCTCGGCCTGGATCCCCCGCAGGGTTTCAATCAGTGCACGCCGATCCGGCGGTAACGCGGCCGCCAATGCACCCAGAATCGAATTCAGCTCATCCACGCTACCGTAGGCTTCGATTTTTTCATCGTCTTTGGCGACCCGCTCGCCACTGAACAGACCTGTGTTTCCCCTGTCGCCGGTTCGCGTGTATATGTTCATTTGACTTCCCTTCTTTCTTTTAACCCGGATAGACCGCAAACAATAACATCTGATATCAAACTGATAGACAATTTCAAATTGCCTACCGCAATCGATCATTCCCGTCAACACGATACCAACCATTTCCTGAGGATTTGTCCACTGCGGCTGATTCGTTTCTCCAAGACCGTCATCACCGTTTCACATACGGGCTTGCATTTTTCCTGTTTTTCATTATAAAGACATTTCTATTTTTCAGGAATCGAGATGAAAATATCCTATATCTGGTTCGACATCGGCTACACCCTTCTGCGCATGAAGCGGGAAGTCACCTATCGCCAAGCCCTGAAAACGTTTGGTGAAGATATTTCCGTGGAAATCCTGGAAAGGGAATTTCACTGGGTGGACAAGCTGTTCATGCGGGAATACCCCGGTGTATTCCTGAAGGGCAGAGGGGTTTACATGCCCTGGTTTCTGGGTGTTCTGAATTACCGCCTGGGCATCAGCCTCGATGTTGCCGAAGTGGACAAGTGCTGGGAAAAAATCCAGCTTGCAACCGAGGATTACTGGATCCCTTTCGGCGATGTGCACGAGGTGCTGGGGGAATTGAGAGACAGTTCCCTGCGCATGGGGGTTATCTCCAACTGGGACCGTTCCGCCAAGTACCTGCTGAAACGCCACGGCCTGATCGGCTATTTCGAGCACTGCATCATCTCCTCCGAAGTCGGCCTCGACAAACCCGACCCGGCCATTTTCAATCTTGCCATGCAACAGGCTGAAGCAGATCCCCGGGAGTGTGTTTATGTGGGCGACAACTATTACGACGATGCCGTGGGCAGCCGCCAAGTAGGCATGCAGGCCCTTATCTTGAACCGTTTCGGCACGCTCGGTGTGGAGGAGATCGATGATGCGCCGATCATTCAGAACCTGGGCCAGATAAAGGACTACATCGCCTAAACAGCAACGGTGCATAAACAAGGGGAGAAATCATGCCTGAACCCATCATCGGCATCGATCGGGGGGCGTCCTTCACCGACCTTGCCGTTCTCAGGGGCAGGACTCTCATCGACCGCCGGAGCCTGGAGACAAGAGACTGGACCGCTATCACGGCCGCCCTGGAAGAACTGCGGGAAAAACACCCGCGCAGCCATCTGGCGTTCAGCGGCGCTGCCAGCGGCATGCCGCCGGGCATCGTGGAACGCGTCACCGTGGTTCCGGAAATCGATTCCATCGGCCTGGGAGGCGCCACCCTGGCGGGCACCCGGAAATGCCTGGTCGTCAGCATGGGAACGGGAAGCGCCATGGTACACGTGGATCAGGACGAGGTTACCCATATGGGGGGAACCGGCGTGGGCGGAGGCACCATCAAGGGTCTGGGAAAGCTCATCTGCGGCAGCGAAGACGTTCACAACCTGGAACGGCTCGCCCTCGAAGGCAATGCCGCCCAAATGAACCTGACCATCGGGGACCTGGGGCTGAATGACCTCAGTTTCCTGTCCGCCGATGCCACGGTTAGCAATTTTGCCGGCATCAAATCCGACGAAACCGAAGACAAAGCCGCCGGTATTCTGTCCCTGGTGGCGGAGACCATCGGCATTATCGCCTCCCTGTGTGCCTTGCACGCCGGCTGCGGCGACCGCATCGTCGCCGTGGGCAAGGTCGCCGCCAACCGGCACATCCGGCACACCCTCGATTTGGTCGGCGCCCTGTACAAAACACGGTTTTCGTTTCCCGATAACGGAGGCTGTGCCACGGCCTATGGTGCGGCGATCAAGTACATGAGCATGGCATGACCTGGATGTTATTTGCACTTCATGCGTCAGCGCTAAATTTGAAACGCTCAACTCGGGTAAAAAGGAGCACACCATCAAACTGACCATCATCGGCTGGTGGGGAGCGTACCCGGATGCCGGACAGGCGACTTCGGGCTATCTGCTGCAAACCGGCGGAAAAAACATACTGCTCGATTGCGGCTCCGGCGTTTTGGGGCGGCTCCAGACATACCTGGCCCTGGAAAACATCGACGCGGTCGTCCTGTCCCATTATCATCACGACCATGTGGCCGATCTGGGCTGTCTGCAATATGCCGCGCGGGTCCTGATGGACCTGGGAAAACGCGGGAAACCGCTGGACATCTACGGGCATGCCGAGGATCATCATTTCGCGTCCCTGAGCTATCATGCGTTTTCCATCGGCCATGCCGTCGACACCGAAAATGCGCTTCTTCTGGGTGAAACCACTTTTTCGTTCTGGCGCAATGTCCACCCGGATCCCTGCTATTCCATGCGCATCCAAGCGGACGGCCGGGTGCTGGTCTACATATCCGACACCGAGTGGCACGACGGATTGGTGGAAGCGGCGCAGGACGCGGATTTGCTGATATGCGAATCCAGCCTTTACAATGAGTACAAAGGCGTGGTAGGCGGACACCTGACAGCCGGTGAAGCCGGCACGATTGCAGAAAAGGCCGGGGTGTCGCGCCTGGTGCTGTCGCACCTGCCGCACTTCGGCCGCCACGCGACCCTCGCCACCCAGGCGGCCGAGGTTTTTCACGGGCCGGTCGAACTGGCCGAGACCGGTAAAAGCTGGGAACTGTAAAAAGCAATGGCATATTGGATTGGTGGCGTAATGAGTGATGGGTAGCGGATAGCTTTTTTTCAGGCCATAATACTTTAAAAAGCACTAGCACGACCGCCATCGAAACCAATATTCCAATACGCCAACACTCCAGTATTCCAGAAAATTTGTTTGTGGCCAAGCCTAGTGGCTCTGACCTGGCCCAGAGGGCCACGTTTCAAATACTGGAATGAAAAAATAGCACATCCGATATTGGATGTTCATTATCAATACAGGGGACTATTGCCATTTTACTCTTTGCGCTCAGGCGGTTC
>Ga0316576_10000936_pt1 | contig 14909 bp, 9 predicted proteins | sample S0NA_FD_203075 | JGI IMG/M metagenome (GOLD analysis project Ga0316576, IMG submission 203075) | Rhizosphere microbial communities from salt marsh grasses in Alabama, United States - S0-2_050615r3r5 | ecosystem: Host-associated > Plants > Roots > Rhizosphere | place: USA: Alabama | collected... | reverse complement strand
TAGCGGACATCGCGGTGAGCAACAGTGAGGGTCACGACGTGACGGTGCACCGCGGGACCGGAGGCTCCTTCAGCCCGTCCGGCAGGTACCCGGTGCTGGTCCACCCTTCGGACATCGCCGCCAGTGACGTCAACGGCGACGGGCGGCTCGACGTGCTGGTGACCACGTACTCCAGCGCCGCGGTCAGCATCCTGCTCAACACCGGCAACGGGCAGTTCACGCGGCGCCAGGACTACGAGGCCGGGCACCAACCGCGTGCGCTCGCGATTGGAGACCTCGACGGCTCGGGCGCGCCCGACGTCGTCGCGGTCAGCGACCTCGGCACCGCCTTCCTGTTCAATACCTCGGCGCCCTCGGCCCAGCTCTGCACCGCCAACCAGCCGGCGTGCGACCGCAACGAGGCCACCACCTGCAACGCCAGCGGCACCGGCTACACCGGCGAGCGCACCCCCTGTACCTGGACCCAGACGTGCGTCGGCGGCAGCTGCACGGACCACGTCTGCACGCCCGGGGAGCACTTCTGCAACGGCTCCGGCGATCTCCAGCGGTGCTCGCTCGACGGGCTCTCCACACAGCTGCTCGACGACTGCGAGACCGGCGAGTACTGCGACCCGGCGCAGTACCACTGTCTCCAGCAGGTTTGCACTCCGGGCCAGCCGTACTGCGAGGGGGGATACGCCGGGACCTGCAACGCTGACGGTTCCGGGATCACCGACGTGACCGACACCTGCCTGGGGAGCAACCAGACCTGCGTCGCGGGCGCGTGTCAGTCGACCGTCTCATGCTCACCCGACCAGGCCTCCTGCATCGACGGCGACCCGTGGATCTGCGCCGCATCCGGGGATCACCGGGATCGGCCCGACCAATGCACCACCTCCCAGCACTGCGACGACTCCCTCGGCGCGTGCGTGGACGATGTCTGTGACAAGAGCCAACCGCTCTGCCGCGGCAACGTCGTCTGGTACTGCACGGACGAGGGCACTGGCCTCAAGCTGATGCCCCAGATCGACTGCGCGGCCCACAATCAGGTCTGCGTCGACGGGGCCTGCGTCGACCTCGCGGTCGAGGAGATCGCCCACGCGCCAAGCACGGATCCCATGGTCGGCGGGCGAATGGTGGCGACGGTGTTCGACGTGGAGACCTCACGAACGCTGCGCGAGTTCGAGTACGAGTTTTCCGTTCCCACCGACCAGCAGGTCACCTGGGCCGTGTACCGTCTGGACACCGACTATGGTGCACTGCTCAAGATCTTCGAGAAAACGACTACCGTGACGGCCGCCGCCGGGCTGGTCTACCACTCGAGCGGACCGGTGGATGTCCTCCTGGTAGGCGGCTGGCACTACGCGTTCGGTTTTCTCGTGCCGGGTGACCACGAGTCCACGATCTGTTCGAGGTACGGCTACCTCGACTACTCGTTTGGCAGTGCCGTGGGCATCGAGATCAAGGACTTCAACGCCAGCGGGATCGAGCTCAGGACCCGCGGGCGGGGTAGCTACTGGCGCAAGATGCGGTTCACGACGGGTGCGCCGTGACGGAGCGCCGCCACGGTCGCCGAGCGCAAGGCAGCGCCGCGGCTCTTGCGTTCGCGGTGTTCGCCGCCGTCGCAATTGGCTGCGGAGATTCCACCGATCCCACGCCAACGGGCCCGGGCCAGTTTGCCGAGACGTGCGACGGTCCCGAGGACTGCTCGACCGGCCTTTGCATCGGAATCACCGCCGCCTCGGCCATCTGCACCACGGCCTGCAGCGGCCCAGCCGACTGCCCACCATTCGAGAACTGGAGCTGCGTCACCCCGCAGGAGATCAGCACGCGAGTCTGTGCCTGTCGCCCCGCACCGCCCAACTCCTCCTGCGGCAACGGACTGGACGACGACTGCGACGGTGAGCCGGACGACTGCCTGATCTGCGAGGGAGAGGAGATCGCCCCGGACGACGCCAGCAACTGCGGCCGTTGCGGCCACGCGTGCGCCTCCGATCGGGAGTGCGAGGCCGGCAGCTGCGTCTGCAGTGCCGAGGCAGCGACCGACTGCGGGGGCAGGTGCGTCGACGTCGACTCGGACCCGGATCACTGCGGAAACTGCAGCACCCATTGTGACGCATCGCAACGCTGCGATGCCGGGGATTGCGTCTGCGCCAGCGACGCCGAGCTGCTCTGCCCGGGCGCCGGTTGCGTCAGGGTCTCGACCGATCCGGAGCACTGCGGCGAATGCGGCCGGCAGTGCGGCACCGGGCAGGTGTGCTCGGATGGCGCCTGCGTTTGCCCGACGGAAGCTGCGCCAGATCACTGCCCGGACGCGGGCTGCGTCGATCTGGCAACCAGTGACGAGCACTGCGGCGAATGTGACCTGGCCTGCACCGGAGGTGAGACCTGTGTGGAAGGGGCCTGCGAGTGCCCGGTCACAGCTGCGTCGCGGTGTGATGGGCGGTGCACCGACCTGCAAAGCGATCCCGCCCACTGCGGCGCCTGCGGGACCGCTTGTGGTCCGGACCTGATCTGCTCGGCCGGGCAGTGCGAGTGTCCGGAGGAGACCCACGCCGTGTGCGGTGAGGTCTGTGTGGATCTGTCCTCGAACCGCTCCCACTGCGGAGGATGTGACGACGCCTGCCCCGCTGGGGAGGACTGCGTGGACCGGTCGTGCACCTGCGTGAGCGGCCTGCACTGTTCCGGCACTTGCGTTTCGGTTGACGACGACGCCAACTGCGGCGCCTGCGGGGTCGAGTGCTCGTCAGGCCAGGAGTGCCGCAACGGGTCGTGTGTCTGCAGCACATCCGGGCTCCAGACGTGTGGCAGCGAGTGCGTGGACACCGATACCAGCACCGCGCACTGCGGCGACTGCGACTCGCCATGCCGGGCGACCGAGATCTGCAGCGGGGGAACCTGCACGTGCCCCGCCGGCGAGCAGTGGTGCGCGACTCCGTCTGCGTGCGTCGACACCCAGACCGACGCGCTGCATTGCGGCGCCTGCGACCAACCGTGTCCCCTCGACACCCAGTGTTCATCCGCGGCCTGCGTGTGCAACGACTCGGCGCTGACATTCTGCGACGAGCAGTGCGTGGATCTGCAGTCCGACCCCTCGCACTGCTCCGCCTGCGGGCAGGCCTGCCCCGGCCAGATGTCGTGCATCGACAGTGGGTGTCGCTGTCCCAACCCGATCGTGGGCGCCGAGGTCCAGCTGACGAACTCGGCAAGCGAGACGACCTTCCCTGTCGCCGCGTGGAACGGCACCCATCTCGGCGTCGTCTACTTCGAGGGCGACCTCGATATCGGGGCCACCACCACCGACCGGGGGAATGCGTACTTCGCGCTGCTCAACCCAGACGGGAGCCGCGCGGTCGCGTCGGACATCGCGCTCACCAGCTTCGATCCCAGCGATTGGACCGCCGGCGCGGTATCCTTCCCACCGGACATCGTGTGGACCGGCAGCGAGTTCGGCGTCGTTTGGTCGCAGCTCACCGAACCCACTCCTGGTGTGTACGAACGCCAGATGGTGTTCCAGCGCCTCGATGCCAATGGCGGGCTTCTCGGTCCCCTCGTCGTGCTCGCCTCCTCCGGGTCCAGCAACGATGGCGAAACCGCCTTCCCTGCCATCAGTTGGAATCCCGTCTACGGTGGCTATGCAGCGGTTTCCACCAATGCCCCCGCAGGCTACTATCGATTCGCGCGCATCGGGGCAGATGGGACGTTCTCCGAGCCCCCGCTGCAGATTCCGCTGACGTCCGCAGGCCCGGCCGAGCCGGTGAACGGCAGGATCGAGATCGACGTGTCTCCGGCGGGTCGCTGGGGATTCATCATGGATGTCTGGTCCGACATTCACCTGGTGCGGGTCGACCCCGACGGTACCGAGTACGGTCGTCCCGAGGAAGTGAACGGGATCGAGTTCACCGACGGTGGGGACGTGGTCCACGACGGCACGGACTGGGTCACCGCGTGGGCAGAGGGCGCAATTCGCCCCAACGGTCTGTGGATCAACCGTGGCTGGACGAACAACGACCCATATGAGCTCATCCCTCATGTGTCGGGCTCGCAGCGTACCTACGAGTGGGTCCAGCTGGCGAATGGCCCGGACACGGTGGTGGAGATTGGATGGGCCCACCGCGAGGTCTCGCAGTACGTCCACAACTTCCAGATGCAGCGATTCCTTCCCGCAGCCGACGGAACCAGCGCGTATCGCCCCATCACCGACGTCGTCGACATCGTGAATACGGACGCCATCACCCTGTCTGGCGCGGTGCGCCTGGTACACACCGGCGACGATTCGCTGCTCGCGCTCTGGGCCGAGGAGCGCGCCGGCCAACTCGACCTGTTCGCCGCGCCCATCGATCCACAGGCTTGCCCCTAGCCCAGGCGCGAGCAGGATCGCGTGCTATCCCGATGCCGAGCACGTTGGAGGGTGGCAGGCCAACGGCCGCTGCCCGAAGAGGTCGCAGAGTCCTATTGTCCCAAATCGACGAACGGCAGGGTGTCACCCATCTCACCTAGGTCGTCACCGCGGGCTTCGGTATCACCGAGCCCCAGCTCGCCGTATTCGTTCCTCCCCCAACACTTGAGCTGCCCCTGCGAGAAGACGGCGCAGGTGAGCTGCAACCCAGCGGACACGACGGCCAGTTGGAGCCCGGACCCAACGTCGACCGGGGGCAAAGCATCGCCCATCTCGTCGGGCGAGTCGCCCACCGTGTTCTGCGCAGCGTTGCCGAGCGCGCCATAGTCACCGCCGCCCCAGCACTTGACCGCTCCCGTAGCGAGTTCGGCGCAGGTATGGAAGCCTCCGGAGGTGACTGCGACGGCCGTGGCGCCCGTGCCCAGATCCACGGGCGGAAGTTGGTCGCCCATTTCGTTCGGATCGTCGCCGCGCCCGGCAGTGTCGCCCAACCCGAGGCGGCCACCCTCAGCGCCCCAGCACTTGATCGAGCCGTCGTCGAGCAACGCGCAGGTAGTGTCGTTGCCCGCGGAAACGGCCAGGGCCGTGCGTCCGCTGCCCAACTCGACAGCCGGGAGCTGGTCCCCCATTTCGCCGGGGTCGTCACCGCGAGCCTCGGTGTCTCCCAGCCCGAGCTGTCCTGACTGATTGTTGCCCCAGCACTTGATCGAGCCGTCGTCGAGGAGTGCACAAGTGTGGCGATTCTGCGCGGTCAGCGCTGTGGCCGTACGCCCAGCTCCCAGCTGGACGACCGGGAGCTGATCCCCCATTTCGCCGGGTTCGTCGCCACGGTCATCGGTGTCCCCCAGCCCGAGCTCTCCCCCACCATTGCCGCCCCAGCACTTGACCGATCCGTCGTCGAGGAGTGCGCAACAGTAGGCGTTACCTGCCACGACCGCAGTTGCGGTGCGTCCGCCGCCCAACTCGACAGCTGGGAGCTGATCTCCCATTTCATTGGGTTCATCACCCCGGCGCTCGGAGTCCCCGACGCCGAGCGCCCCTCCGTAGTTGTTGCCCCAGCATTTGACCGCACCCCCGGCGAGCAGCGCACAGTGGTGCTGTTGGCCGGACGCGACGGCTACGGCCGTGGCCCCGGTGCCCAGATCGACAGCAGGCAGGGCGTCGCCCATCTCACCGGGGTCATCGCCTCGGTGTTCGCTGTCGCCAAGTCCCAGGAATCCGCCGCCGTTTTCTCCCCAGCACTTGACCTGCCCTCCGGCGAGCAATGCGCAACTGCGCAACCAGCCCGTGGCGATTGCGACGGGGGAAGGGAGGACGCCGGTCGTGGCTGCGGCTCCCGCCGCTCCGGCGCTGCCCGCAGCTCCAGCCCGTCCGGCTGCACCGGCTGCGCCTGCCGAGACTGCGGCGCTGCCGGCGATACCTGCCCAGCCACCCGCGCCGGAAACTCCTGCCCCTCCGCTCGCGCCGGCGATTCCGGCCTGGCCTGTCCATCCGGCGGTTCCGGCCGAAGTTGCCACTCCGGCCGTGCCGGCGAAGCCGCCCGTCGAAGTCGTGCCTGCAGCGCCTCCGGGACCCCCGAGGGAACCGCTGCCCCCGGCTCCACCCTCGGGCTCGTGGCCTCCAATCCCGCCGAGCCCTGCAAGCCCGGCTGTCGCCATGCTGCCGCCGATTGGAGCGGAACCACCTCCACCGCCGTTCGCGACCGCGCCGGAGTGTCCGCCTCGTCCCGACGGATCCGCGACGTCGCCTCCGCCCGCGCCAGCGCTGCGCTCGTTCGCGGCGTCCTGGTACAGCCGTCCTCCGCAGGCTGACCCCAGCATAAACGCCCCGGCGGCGACCGTTCCCCAAGAGCGCACGGACTCGAGTCTACCGCGCCGTCGGCATCGAGTGCTGAGAATCTGGCGACCCGAGAGTGTCGTGCGGCCGACGGCCCCGCAACGCGGGCGGCGCGTGGCGGCAATCCGGTTCCACCCATCGCTGAGCGCGCCTTCTGTGCTGCGTGTTTCGAGCAGACTGGAAACGCTCTGGTCCCAGACCTCTCGGACGATGACGCACACCAGCCAGCATCCGCCGAGGGCGACCAGCTGGAGCTGTTCGGCGAGGACCACACCACCACGCGCACAGGCGCGCGTCATCGATGGAGCCTGCGCTCGACGACGCCCTGGTGCGGAGCCCGTTCGAGGAGGGTGACGACGGCGTCAACGATGGCGGCCACGACGGTTGCGGTGCGAACTGTGCCCTCGGCCCCTACTGTGGGGACGGCGTGCCGCAGGAGGACGCGGGCGAGGTCTGCGACGACCGGAAATCGACCCCCAACGACGGCTGCACCGGTTGCCAACTGGACTTCGTCGAATAGGGACGAGACCGCGATCGGCGGCCGCGCGACTGCTTGGCCGGGCGGGTCTGCGCGCAAGTCAGGGTGGCGGCGCCGCGCGTGAATCAGCTGCTTCGTTTCGGGTCTGCGAGGCGCAGGCGTGTCCGCCGGGAGCAGCAGGCGGGGCCGGATCCTGCTCTCCGCTTGGCCACGGGAGTCGTGACCTCGACCTCAGACCGGCACCCGGTGCGGACCTACTCTCGGTCGCTGCAGTGCGGCGGTTCGGCGCTCGCGGCGCCGGAGACGACAGCCGACGCGTGGCTCACCGCGTCCGCCACGTCCAAACAGAAGCGCTCTCGGCCCAAGCGCTCCAAGAACCCGGAGCGACGCATCAGTCCGGTGACCGGCGCCTTGGCGCCGGCGAAGTAGAGGTAGATTCCTCGCGACGCATAATCGGAGCACACCTCGACCAGGGCGCGATCGGCACTCGAATCCAGATGGTTGATACTGCTGCCGTCGATGATCACGGCCCGCAGCGGCTCCTGCATGTCGTGCTCGAGGCGGCGTAACGTGTCGCGCAGAAAGGTCATGTTGCCGAAGTAGAACTGCGCGTCCATGCGCAGCACGAGGATGTGTGGCGAAGTCTCGGCCTCGGGAAAGTGCGCGACGTCTCGATAGACGCGCGTGCCAGGCACACGGCCCAGCACTGCGAAGTGAGGGTGGGTCGAGCGAATGACGAACCAGGTCAGGCTGGCGCCCACTCCGGCCAAAACCCCTTCCTCCATACCGACGGCAAGCGTTGCCCCAAACGTCAGCATCAGCAACGCGAGGTCGCTCTTCTGGATCCGCCACAGCCGGCGTGCCTCGCGCACCTCGATCAAGCTCAGCGCGGCCGTGAGAACAATCGCGGACAGGACCGCCAAGGGCAGGAACCTGAGCACGGGCATGAACAGCAGCAGGGCCAGTACCACCACCGTTGCGGTCACCAGTGACGCCAGCTGAGTGCGGGCTCCTGCCCGCGTATTAACCACCGAGCGTGAGGGCCCCGCGCCAACCGGAAAAGCGCCGACCAGGCTCGCGGCCAAGTTGGCGGCGCCGAGCGCCACGAGTTCCTGGTTGGGATCGATGTCGTAGCGGGAGCGCTCGGCCAAGGACTTGCCAATGGCGATGGCGATGACGTAGCCAACGAAGGCGATGGTCAAAGCCGTGGACAGCAGCGCACGGACTCGCGCCAGGCCCAACTCCGGAACGGTCAGCCGTGGGAGCCCCTCCGAAACCGGCCCCACCACGACGACGCCGTGCTGGTCGAGCCGACAGGCCCAGCACAGAATCGTGCCGATCACCACTACTGCGAGCGCGCTCGGCCACCGCGGCAGATAGCGAGCGGCCAGCACCAATGCCAGGACTGCGCCCAGTCCCAAGGCCGCAGTGGCGGGACGCACATCGCCAGCGTGATCGACCACGAGCCGGAGGGTTCCGATCGGGCCTGCGTCTGCGGGCACCGCCAATCCCAGGAGCTGCGGTAGTTGACTCACGCCGATGATGACACCCGCTGCCGAGGCGAACCCACTCGTTACTGGATGCGCCAAAAAGTTGGTCAGGAACCCTGCCCGCGCGAGTCCCATCACCAGCTGGACCAACCCGACCAGGAACGCCAGTAGCACAGCGCAGGCCAGATACTGGGTGGCGTCTCCGTTGGCGAACGGCGCGACGCCGTGCGCGACGAGCAGCGCCAGGACGGCGGTAGGACCCACCGCGAGTTCGCGCGAGGTGCCGAAGACGACGTAGCCGAACAGCGGCAGCGTCGCCGCATAGAGGCCAGTGACCGGTGCGAGTCCGGCGAGCATGGCGTAGGCCATGGACTGCGGGATGAGCATGCAGGCGGTGGTCAGACCCGCGCCCAAATCCTGACCGAGGAATGAACCTCGGTAGCGAAGCAGCCAGGAGGTGATGGGCAGGTACCGCGCGAGATGCGTCATGTGCAGCCGCCTCGGAAGCGGCTCCGTGATCGGTCCGAAGGTCCCGGATGATGCCGCGACGAGCCGGCGCCTGCATACTTCGAACGCCGTCGGAATGCATCCTGGGCCAGGAAACGCTCGGGCAGCGCAGCGGCAGCGCCTCGCTGACCGCTGCCGACCCCGGACGACGTCGGCCGGAGCTCGTGGCACGAGTCGGAGTTGCCGGCGGCAGAATGAGTCGGTGGAGCGCCCTCGTCGACCTGCTCTGGCAGGAAGCTGAGCGGCCGCGGCTCGGCCTACCTGGTGGAGATGAGGCACACGGCCGAGGTCGGGATGAGCCCGGGAGCTCCGCCACGAGCGCGTCGTGGGCCGAACAGAGACCCGTGTCGACCATCTTGGCGGCGATGAAGTGCACCGAGTAAGCGAGCCCGGGATCCTGTCGCAGGTCCCAGACGATCCCGCCGACAGATCCCAACAAGTAATCCGACGATTCGTTTGGGGCGGGAATGGCGGCTCCAACGCGACTTGTGGTCGGTGTCGGAATAGGCCGAAGACGTCGAACTTTGGAAGGCTTGCCTGCCCCGCCTGACTGGCCCGTCGGCTTCGGCCAGCTGCCCATGCCGGTTGCCATGCTGTCGCTTCATTTCGTTGAGCCGCCAGCACGGTCGCTCCTTCGACCCCGAGTTGCCGCTGGAGGAGCCGCCTCTCGACCTCGACGACCCCGCCCTCGCTGCGTGCTACGCCACGGCCGCGCGCGGCGTGGGCATTACCGGCGGCCGCGCCGGCCAGCCCACGCTGCGCCTCATCTTCCCCGACGACGCCCCGGACCGCATCGCTGGCCCTCCCGAACTCGACGGGCCGTTGGCTGAGGTGCGCGGGGCCAACGTGCACGCCAAGCAGGTGGTCAATGGGCGCGACTGCGCCCGGCTGGAGCGATTGTGCAAGTAAGTAATGCGCCCCCCTCTCGCCCAGGACCGCCTCACGCGCCGCGCCGACGGCCTGCTGCAACTGGCGCTCAAGCGCGTCTGGAAGACGGCACGCAGGCGATGGTGTTTGAGCCGCAGGAGCTGATCTCGCGCCTGGTCGCGACGGGGTAGGTGTGCGCCGCCAGTTCGCTCGCCGCGCACCCCACCGCCGCCCGCTGCCGCCCGACCCTACTCGTCCAGTCCACCAAAACCCGCCCTCGATTCATCTGTGCGCTCGATCTACTTACGCGCAGCGCAGTCCCTCGGCCGCCGAGCGGTCCGCCGGCCTGCACGGGTCCGGCGACCAGTGAACGGCGCTGCACTATTCGAGCGCGCGTGGGGTTCGTACGGTCGGGGGCATGAGGCGAATGAACAGGGTCTTTGGCTGGATAGCCGTTGCGGCTCTCCTCCTCGGTTGCTCGAAGGAGTCCACGAGCTCGGACGGAAGCGACCGGGGTGGCGTCGCAGGGACGACCGGCGGGTCGTCGGCGAGCGGGGGTCAGGACGCCACCGGCGGCTCCGGGAACGACGGGGGCGAGGCGACGGCCGGATCCTCGGGGCGCGGCGGCGGTCAGGACGCCACCGGCGGCTCGGGAGAAGACGGCGGTCGGAGTGCCACTGGCGGAGCGGGGGACGTCGGCGGTCAGAGCGCCTCCGGGGGCGACGGGGCCGACGGCGGAGTGGGAGCTGGCGGCAGCGGTCCAGAGCCACAACCCTGCGTGCCGGCCGACTGCTCGGGCCATGGGACCTGCGCCACCACGGGTGCTTGCTCATGCAATACCGGTTGGAGCGGTACCGGGTGCGACACGTGCGCGGTGGGGTTCTCGGGGCCAACCTGCGAGGCGACCCCGACCGGCGATGCGCCGGCGGCGTCTGTCGCCGTCGGCGTCGCGCCGCTCGGCGTGTTCTTCGACGCCACGGCCGTCGCCGACCTGGCCAACGACGACTATCTCAATGCCCAAGTCGTCTGGCAGTTCGGCGACCCCGGCAGTGGCACCTACGTCACCACGGGCAACGTCAAGAACATCGCCACCGGGTTCGTGGCGGCGCATGTTTTCGAGCAACCGGGCGAGTACGAGGTCTATGCAACCGTCGTCGACAGCGCGGGCTCGACCTTCGTCACGCGCCCCGTCACCATCACGGTGCGCGAGTTCTCCGGCGAGTCGCGCTGCATTTCGACAGGCACCGACTTCTCCGGCGCTCCTTCGGGCTGCAGCACGCAGACGACCACCAACCTCGACGACCAGCTTTCCTGGCTCGCGGAGGCGAGCAACCGCCGACTGCTCCTCCGACGCGGCGACTCGTGGAGCACGAACGGAGTACTGCTCAACGGCTCGGGTCCTGCCCTTCTCGGAGCCTTTGGCTCGGGAGCCGCTCCCGTCATCAGCGGCAACTGCGACACCACGCTTTCGATCTACGGCTCCGACACCCGCGTAACGGATGTGGAGCTCGTCGGACTCCAGCTGGAGCTCAACGGCAGCGACTCCTTGGTGTTGCGCGTGAATGCCCACGACGTCCTGGACGACGGCGACTGCGGCGGCATCGCCGTTGGCATGGGCGGCGACGGGCTGTTTCTCGCTGACTCTTCCATCCTGGACAACGGCTACTTCTCCGTGTACGCGGCTGGCTCCCGGCTCTCCGTCACGGGCTCCCACATCCATCAGATACGCGTCGCGACACGGTTTCCTCCATCGGACCCTCTGGACAGTCGCGACGTCTTCGTGACGAACAACCTCATCGGCGCCTCGCGTGAAGAGCCGACCACGGGTATCAAGTGGCATTCTCGCCGCGGAGTCATCACCGACAACGTAATGGTCGCGGGGCTGTCACGCATCGCCCTCTCGGTCGACAGTGGAGAAGCGGTGGAAGCCGTAGATGATGGCCTGGGCGTCGTGTTGATTGAGCGCAATGTGTTTCGCACGAGCATCGACGATGCCGATCCGGTCAACGATGCGCACACGGATTGTGGCGTGGTCTTCTCCGCCAACGATCACATCGTGATTCGCAACAACCTTGCCTACAACATGTCCAGGGCGTTCTGCGTCGGGGACGAGCCCAGGCCCACCCATGACGTATCCATCTACAACAACAGCGTCTACAAGGGCGCCAACCGTGGCCCGAATCACGATGAAGGCGACTTCATCAGACTGAACGGCAACGCGGAAGGGCTTCGAGCGTTCAACAATGTTGTCTACGTCGAGAACGACGACGCTGATGCCGTCGTTGTCAAGGTCGTCGACGTCCCTCTAGCGCAACTCGTAGATCACGAGTTCGCAAACAACATCTACTACGTCACCGGCAAGCCGCTGAGGTTCGCCCTGTTCGATGACCACGATGCATCGCTCGAGGATTGGCAGGCGCGCGGCCTCGACGCCGGCTCGCGCATCACTGACCCGCTCTACCGGTCGACGGATGTCACCTCGGACGACTTTCTGCGGCTGCAGGCAAGCAGCCCCGCCATCGACGCCGGGACGGCCGTTCCAGTGTTCTACGATTTCGCGCTGACGCCGCGTGACGCCGCTATCGACATTGGGGCGTTCGAAGCTCACTAAGTGCCCAGTCACCATCGGGATGATTGGAAGCGAGCGTCCAGAACCGCGGGTCACGAGGAGCTCGGCATAACGCGGGATCTCGATCGCGACGTTCGCGATCGAGACAGCGTCGGGGTGGCCGGACTCATGTGCGCGAAGGACGGATCTCCACCCGCGCGTTTGACGATCGCGAAGGCGCGCATCCCGGCGATTGCTTCCAGTGAATCCTCTGGAACGACGAAATCCGGCGGTTAGGCCGCTCCGATTGGAGCGCTGAGGAGGAGGGGGCGATACCGCTGGCCTCCGAGAACGATACATCCGTTCGGCAGTTCGACCCGCAGGGACTCGGAGCCGGTCCCGACGGTTCACTGCTGGTGGCACAGGACGCGCCCGGCGCGTTCCTGACCGTTCGCACGGACGGACAATCACCGTTCCCCGAAACGGCCTTCGCGGACGAGGAGGTGCAGGTTCTGTCCGCAGATGTGGTGTTTGCCTTTGGAGAAGTCTGGGGGTTCGCAGGGACGTCGAGGGACCGATACGTGTTCTCGAGCAGCCTTGACGGAGAGATCACGTACCGCTCAGAAGAGAGCATCTGCGCTGGATATTCCTACGTTCAGGACATTGCGGAGTATGCTGATAGCCTATGGTTCTTGTGCGAAGGCTCTCTGCAGAAGTTTGACCCCGTCGAGCACGTCGTGAGGGCAACCTACTCGCTCACGGACGCGTCTGGTGAGAGTGTGTCGTTCTACAGCGTGGTCTTCGAGTCTGATTCGGCGCTGTTCTTCAGCGGCCACCAAACCGTGTTTCGTGGACCTCTGCCGGAGTAGCTTGAGAGAGACTGCTGGCCCCAAGACGTGAGCCGTCGGCGCCGGAAGCGACGTCCAAGAAGCGGTAGTCCGAACATCCAGTCCACCGCGAAATCATGGCGATTTCGGACTGGCGCAAACCCGGCGCAACCATGCGCCTTTTTGTGTCCCTGTTGGTGTGCGTGCTCTCGACCACGACCTCGTGCATTTGTCGGTTCGATGGTTCGAGTGCCTGGCCCTCTCCCCGGCTCTGGGCTCCGCCTCATCGAGCTTCCCACACCGACTTCACCGGCGCCTTGACCTAGCCCACCCCCTGCGAAGACTCCTTCCTTTCGCGCTGCTTGGGCGGGTCGTGCGAAACGCGGCCTGACGGATAGGCCCTGCTGGGCTACCTTTGATCCGGGTTTCTTCGACGCCGGCGAGAGAAGCAGCAGAAGGCAGCTGCCACGAGCAGCTCTCGACTGACCGTCGACGACGAGGCGGGCCCGGCAGGGCAGGTTGCTTCGACGGCCTCACCGCGGGAGCCATGGCCGTGCTCGCATGCCACGCAGCGTGCAGTCCGGCGCGGTTGGAGGTGGAGCCAACGGGGTATCCGGGCCTAGGAACCTGCGTTGGGTTCGAATCTCGGACTCAATTCGAATTGGCGCTTTGGCGCGCCGAGGCTCGGGACCGGCTGCAGCAGCGGTCCCGCCGAGGAGCCGTCGCGGTTCGGCGCGTGAGCCGGGGCTGCCGCGTCGAGCTCGAGTTGCTCCCCGGCTGCATCGGCAAGCACGCCTATCAGTTCGTACCCCACCCCGAAGCAGAGACTCGGATAGTGCACAGCATTGACGAGCTCTTTGCGAGAATGCCCCTCGGCGCCGAGAGTCAGTACCAATTCGTCCGAGCCGGCCGCGTCCTGCGCACGGACTACGCGATCGCCGGCCGCTTCGAGTTGCCGTCGGGTGCTGCGATCAGCCGTGCGGACCTGCAGGGGCCGGGGTGCTCGGCAGCGACTCACGTCATCAGCCGGCTGTACGTGGGCGGTTTCGTGACAGTGGTTGGCGAAACAGCGTCCGTCGTGAACGCGCCGCGGTTGTTCCGACCGGGACTCAATGCGGAGGCGAAGCCGCGGTTCGTTCGGCAGACGGCTGCGGGAAGCCCCCAGCATTGTGAACAAGCAATGGCCGACCGAAAGCCCCACGCGCAATGCAGTGTTCCGCTGAGGGTCGTCCTGGTACCGCTCGAAGATCGCACGCGAGCAACCGCAGCCTCACCAAGCGTGGCAGCCTCACCGCGCGTGACGGACCGACGCTCCGATGCCGAACCGCCGGTCACTCGCATGATCCAGATCCCGCCTGGCTACTGCTACATGGGTACAGAGGACCATGAGCTTGACGAACGCCCGTCGCACTCGGTCAAGATGCTGGCCTTCGATTTGGACGCAACGGAAGTAACCGTCGCACAGTACGACGCGTGCGTGGCTGCCGGCAGCTGCAGCCATGCCGACCAAGGCGAATACTGCAACGGAGGGATGCCGGATCGACAGGATCACCCCATCAACTGCGTCGACTGGAATCAGGCCCGTACCTACTGTGCCTGGGCAAACAAGCGTCTGCCCACCGAAACCGAGTGGGAATGTGTAGCACGATACACCGATGGACGAGAGTACCCGTGGGGAGACTCATCCCCCGCCTCACAGCCGTGCTGGAAGCGCTGGAGCACCAGACACGGAACCTGCCCCGTCGGCAGCCACCAGTCTGATGCGAGCCCCCTCGAGGTGCTCGACCTTGGGGGCAACGTGTCCGAGTGGACTGCCACCCAGTACTGTGACTCCTACGACGACCGCCCGTATTGCACTCAGGCCCGGGTTCTGCGCGGTGGCAACTGGGTACACGAAGATGCGTCCGACATCCGTGCCGCCAACCGCCATTGGCACCTGCCGTCGCTCCGGAGCGCCGAAAACGGCTTTCGGTGCGCT
>Ga0316576_10000935_pt1 | contig 14916 bp, 13 predicted proteins | sample S0NA_FD_203075 | JGI IMG/M metagenome (GOLD analysis project Ga0316576, IMG submission 203075) | Rhizosphere microbial communities from salt marsh grasses in Alabama, United States - S0-2_050615r3r5 | ecosystem: Host-associated > Plants > Roots > Rhizosphere | place: USA: Alabama | collected... | reverse complement strand
GAGGCCTCGCGCAGCACGCGGGCCATGCGCCCGCGGGTGAGCCCGGGCTCGACCACCTCGTCCACGACGCCGATCTCCATCGCGGTGGCGATGCCGCCGGAGACCTGCTCGTGCTCGGCCGCCAGCTCCAGCTCCATCTGCCCGCGGACGTCGTCGGCCACCTCCGCAAGCCTGCGACGGTGCAGGATGCGCACGGCCGCGACCGACCCCATCACCGCCACCTCCGCGCCGGGCCAGGCCAGCACCCGGGTCGCCCCCAGGGAGCGTGAGTTCATCGCGACGTACGCACCGCCGTACGCCTTGCGCGTCACAAGCGTGATGCGCGGGACGCTCGCCTCGGCGAACGCGTGCAGCAGCTTGGCCCCGCGACGCACCACGCCGTCCCACTCCTGCCCGACACCGGGCAGGTAGCCGGGCACGTCGACGAGCACCAGCAGCGGCACCCCGAACGCGTCGCACATGCGCACGAACCGGGCCGCCTTCTCCGCCGAGGCGGCGTCGAGGCACCCGCCGAGCCGCAGCGGGTTGTTCGCCACCACACCGACGGTGCGGCCGCCCAGCCTGCCCAGGGCCGTCACCACGTTCGGTGCCCACCTCGGGTGCAGCTCGAGCGAGGAGTCGTCGTCGAGCAGCGTCTCGACCAGCGGGTGCACGTCGTAGGCGCGGCGGGACTCCTCCGGCAGCACGACCGCGAGGTCGACCTCGTCGACCTGCTCCGCGACCGTCCCCTGCCGGCCGAGCAGGGACGCGAGCCGGCCGGCGCGGGCCAGGGCGTCGGTCTCGGACTCGGCGACCACGTGCACCACGCCCGAGCGGCGCCCGTGCGGCTCGGGGCCGCCCAGGCGCAGCATGTCGACGTCCTCACCGGTCACCGACCGGACCACCTCCGGGCCGGTGACGAAGATCCTGCCGTCGGGGGCGAGAACCACGACGTCGGTCAGCGCCGGTCCGTAGGCGGCCCCGCCGGCGGCCGGGCCGAGCACGACGGAGATCTGCGGGACCCGGCCCGACGCTCGTGTCATGGCAGCGAACACCTGCCCGACGGCATCGAGTGATCGAACCCCCTCGGCGAGGCGGGCTCCGCCCGAGTGCCAGAGGCCGATGATCGGCACACCGCGGTCGAGGGCGACCCGGTACGCCTCGACGACGACGTGGCACCCCTGGGCACCCATGGCGCCGCCCATGACGGTGGCGTCGGTGCTGAACGCGACCACGTCGGCCCCGTGCACGGTGCCGGCCGCGGCGAGCATCCCACCCTCGTCGACCGGCGAGAGCAGGCTCATCGACCCGTCGTCGAGCAGGGCGGCGAGCCGGGCACGGGCGTGACGCGGGTCCGCGTCACGAGGAGGACGCGTCCGGGCGCCCGCGGATGCTGTCGCCGTCATCAGACCGTCCGAAAGGCCAGGGCGACGTTGTGCCCGCCGAAGCCGAAGGAGTTGTTCAGCGCGGCCAGGTCGCCGGTGCCCAGGGTGCGTGGCGACCCGGTGACGACATCGAGGTCGACGTCGTCGTCGGGGTCGTCCAGGTTGATCGTCGGCGGTGCGGTGCGCTCTGCGAGCGCCATCACGGTCACGATGGACTCCACCGCCCCGGCGGCACCCAGCAGGTGCCCCGTCATCGACTTCGTCGCCGACACGGCGACCGTGTCGGCGTCCGGGCCCAACGCGGTGCGGATCGCCAGGCTCTCGGCGACGTCACCCTGCGGGGTGCTCGTCGCGTGCGCGTTCACGTGCCCGATGTCGGCCGCGACCAGCTCGGCGTCGGTCAACGCGTCTGCCATGGCGGACGCGGCTCCCGCACCCACCGGGTCGGGCTGGGCGATGTGGTGGGCGTCGGACGTGATGCCCACGCCTGCTACCTCCGCGTAGACCCGCGCGCCGCGTGCGGCAGCGCGCTCGGCCGACTCGAGCACCAGGATGCCGGCCCCCTCGGCGTAGACGAAGCCGTCGCGGCCCTTGTCGTAGGGGCGACTGGCACGCTCCGGCTCGTCGTTGCGCCTGCTGAGCGCCTGCATGTTGGCGAACGCGGCGATCGGCAGCGGGTGCATGGCGGCCTCGGTGCCACCGCACACCACGATGTCGGCCCTGCCGGAGCGGATCATCTCCAGCCCGACGCCGATGGCTTCGGCGCCCGAGGCGCAGGCCGAGATCGGCGTGTGCACGCCCGCTCGGGCGAGGAGCTCCAGCGCGATCGCCGCCGCCGGCCCGTTCGGCATGAGCATCGGGATGGCCAGTGGCGACACCCGCCGCGCCCCCTTCTCCCGCAGCGCGTCGTAGTTCGACAAGGTGGTGAGCACCCCGCCGATGCCCGTGCCCACGACCACGCCGAGGCGGTCGGGCTCGACGGCGGCCTCGTAGTCCGAGGTGCCGGGCTGGGGCATGCCCGCGTCCGTCCAGGCCTCGCGCGCGGCGATGAGCGCGAGCTGGGCGGTGCGGTCCAGTCGTCGCGCGTGCACCCTGTCGAGCACGTCCAACGGGTCGACGGCGACCGGCGCCCCGATCGACACCGGGAGCTGGTCGGCCCACTCGTGGGGCAGCCAGGTGACGCCCGAGCGGCCGGCGAGCATGGCCGTCCAGGTGCTGGGGACGTCGCCACCGAGCGGAGTGGTCGCTCCGAGCCCGGTGACGACGACCCGACGCGTCGAGGGCACGGGTCAGGCCACCGACCGCTCGATGTAGGCGACGGCGTCGCCCACGGTCTTCAGCGACTTCACGTCGTCGTCGGGGATGGACACGCCGAAGCGCTCCTCGGCGGCGACGACCACCTCGACCATGCTCAGGGAGTCGACGTCCAGGTCGTCGGTGAACGACTTGTCGAGCTGGATGTCGTCGGTCGGGATGCCGGCGATCTCGTTGACGATCTCGGCGAGGCCGCTGCGGATCTCTTCGGTGCTTGCCATGGCTACCTCCTGGTGGGACTGGACGGTGGGACGGGACGGATGGACGGGACGTCGGGAATCGGGGGACGGGGACTAGGGGATGCGGATCACCTGCGCGGCGTAGACGAGGCCGGCACCGAACCCGATGGTGAGGGCGAGGTCGCCGCTGTGGATGGCGCCCTCGCTGAGCAGACGGTCGAGCGCCAGCGGCACCGACGCCGCCGAGGTGTTGCCCTGGGTGGCGATGTCGCGGGCGATGGCCACCGACTCGGGGAGCTTCAGCGTTCGCGCCATCGCATCGGTGATGCGCATGTTCGCCTGGTGCGGGACGAACGCGTCGAGGTCGTCGATGCTCACGCCTGCGGCGTCGAGCGCCTGCGCGGCGGCCTTCGCCATCTCGAACGCGGCCCACCGGAAGACGGGGTTGCCGTTCATCTCGAGGTAGGGCCACCGGGGACCGTCCGGCTGCGCGAACGTCTCGTCCCAGGGGAGGTCCTGACGGATGTGGGCGATGCCCGAGGAGTCCGACCCCCAGACCACCGGGCCGATACCGGGCTCGGCCGCCGGGCCGACCACGGCAGCGCCCGCCCCGTCGCCGAAGATGAACGCCGTGGAGCGGTCGTCACGGTTGAGGAAGTCGCTGAGCTTCTCCACACCGATGACGACGACGTGGCGAGCGGTACCGGCTCGGATCATGTCGTTGGCGAGCGCGAGGCCGTGGCAGAAGCCCGCGCACGCGGCCCCGATGTCGAAGGCTGCGGCCCCGCCGGTGCCCAGCCGGACGTCGACCTCCGCTGCCACCGACGGCGTCTGGTTCAGCCCGGTCGCGGTCGCGACCACGATGACGTCGACGTCGGCCGGGGTGAGGCCCGCGGCGTTGAGTGCGGGCGCCGCCGCGAGCGCGGCCATGTCGGCCACCGACTCGTCGGGAGCGGCGAACCGACGCGACTCGATGCCGGAGCGGCTGCGGATCCACTCGTCGGAGGAGTCGATCCGCTCCAGGATCTCCGCGTTCGGCACCACACGCTCGGGTCGGTAGGCGCCCAGGCCGAGGATCGCCGCCTCGCCGCCGCGTTGGGCAGCCCGGATATGCCCGCTCACGCGGCGGCCTCGTCGTTGTCGCCGGTCGGGTGCAGGCGCACCAGCGGCTGTCCGGGACTGACCGGGTCGCCGTCGGAGACGAGCCACTCGACGACACGACCGCCGTGAGGGGCGACGACGTCCCAGGCCTCACGGAGCGACCGCACCTGCCCGACGATGGCGCCGGGGTCCAGGGCCGTTCCCACGGCGTGAGCGATCGTCGAGACCGTCCCCTTGATGGGAGCGACGACGAGCCGCCAGGACGGCATCACGCTGTGGGGCAGGGAGGCCTCCGCGTGCCGGTCGACGAAGGCGCGGGCGTCGTCGAGCTGCTCCGGGGTCGTCAGCGCGAACGTCTCGACCCCTGGCAGCCCTCGGCGTGCCAGACCGGTCAGGGTGCCGGCCGGTGCCAGCTCGAGCAGGCCGGTGACGCCGAGATCGAGGAACGTCTGCATGCAGGCGTCCCAGCGGACGGGCGAGGAGACCTGTCCGACGAGCCGAGCGAGCAGGTCCGCACCGGTCGACACCACGGCACCGTCGGCGTTGGAGACCAGGCGCACCCGCGGGTCGCGGGCGTCGAGACCGCGCACGAGCGTTGCCAGCGTGGTGGCGGCCGGGGCCATGTGCGAGGTGTGGAACGCGCCGGCGACGGCCAGCGGGCGCAGCCGAGCGCGCGGGGGTGGGTCGGCTGCCAGGGCGTCGAGCCGGGCGGTGCTGCCGGCAGCGACGACCTGGCCGGCGCCGTTGACGTTGGCCGGGGTGAGCCCGTGACGGTCGAGCGCTGCGAGCACGTCGGCCAGGTCGCCGCCGAGCACCGCGGTCATGCCGGTCGGAGTCGCGGCGGCGGCCTCGGCCATGGCCCGGCCACGCTCGCGGACCAGCGTCATCGCCTGCTCGTCGCTCAGGGCGCCGGCGACTGCTGCGGCCGTGATCTCGCCGACGGAGTGGCCCGCCGTCGCGCCGAGCGTCGTCGTCCGCGTCCCGAGCAGCGCACGCATGGAGACCAGGCCTGCGGCGACGAGCAGCGGCTGGGCGACCGCGGTGTCGCGGATCTCGTCCGCGTCGCTGGTCGTGCCGTGCCGGACGAGATCGACGTCGGAGACGGCGGACAGCCAGACGAGCCGGTCGGCCACCCCGTCCACGTCCATCCACGGCGAGAGGAAGCCAGGACTCTGCGCTCCCTGTCCGGGGGCCACCACGACGAGCATGGCACCACCCTGCTCCGTTACCCGCGGGTAGCGGGGGAGCGGCGGCTACGAACTTAGTGCGCCCGTCTTTGTCGGATGTCTACAACGACGTGGTCGGACGAATCGGACGGTGGCTCGGCCAGTCGACCCAGCACCAGCGCTGTGTGCAGGGCGAACTGTCCTCGTGGGTCGCTGGGCGACCACCCCGACAGCTCGTGCACGCGCTTGAGCCGGTACCGGACGGTGTTGGGATGGACCAACAGCCGGCGGCTGGCACCTTCGACGGAGCAGCCACTGGCGAGAAACGCGTCGACGGTCTCCAGCAGCGGCCCCCGGTCGCTCGCGAGCGGCGCGAAGACCTGCTGGACGAGTGCCTCGCGCGCCGCGGGCTCCGCCGCCAGTGCCCTCTCGGGGAGCAGCGCGTCCGCGGTGACGGGTCGCGGCGCACCGGGCCAGGCTCGGGCCACCCGGCGGGCTGCCAGCGCCTCGCGCGCCGAGGCAGCCGCATCGGTCAGGGAGTCGGCGCGTGGGCCCACGACCACGGGCCCCGGCCCGAAGGCGTCGACGACCGCCTGCGCGGCCGAGACCGGGTCGCGCACCCCGTCCAGCAGTGCCACGGTGCGGTCCCCGTGCACGCCCACGAGCGCGGTGTGCCCCCGCACTCGCGCCTGGCTGCGCACCTGGTCGACCACGACGTCGGGCTCGGCGGGCTCCGGCGTCGACCCGACGACGATCGCGATGCCGCCGTCCGCGGGCCAGCGCAGCGCGGCCGCCTGCGACCGCACCGACTCGTCGGTCTCGTCGCGCAGCACGGCGTCGACGACGAGCGCCTCGAGCCGCGCATCCCACGCGCCACGTTCCTCGGCCGCTCGTGCGTACACGGTGGCGGCGGCGAAGGCGATCTCGCGCGAGTACCGCAGCATCGCCTGCTGGACGTGCGGGGCGGCCGCGCTGCCGACGACGTCGTCGAGGGAGTCCTCGATCGCGTCCAGCGCCACCCTGGCCATCTGCACGACCTGCTCCAGGCTGATGGCCCGGGCCAGCTCCACCGGGGCCGACCCGAACACCTCCGCCGACACGGCCTTGTGCCGTGCGGGCTCCCGGTACCACGTGGCGAACGCCGAGATGCCGTTCTGGACGACGACGCCCACCCACGCCCGCAGGTCGGCGGGCATGCCGCCGTACCAGGTGAGCCGCTCGCCGAGCCGGCGCAGGGCCTGCCCGGACAGCTCGGCAGCGCCCCGTTCGAGCGCCCGAGCCGTCTCGTCGGTCGTCGGCGCGCTGGGCGAGGACCCCCAACCGATGCGCCGCCGTGGCATGACGCCGACCATATCCGCAGGAGGGGGCCCTTCGCCCTGCCTGTGTCTCGCCCACGCAGGTAGCGTCCGAGCCACGATGCACGAGGTGTCGATCGCTCGGGCCATCGTGTCGGCCGTGGTCGACGCGGTGGGTGATCAGGCTGTGGAGAGCGTCGAGGTGGCTGTCGGGGCGCTGTCGGGCGTGGCACCCGTCGCGCTGGAGTTCGTCTGGGACGTCACGACCTCGGGCACCACGCTCGACGGGGCAGCGCTCGTCGTCGATCGCGTCCCGACCACGGTCTTCTGTCGTCGGTGCGACCGGGTCGTGGCGCCCGACCTCGGGTTCGTCTGCCCGACCTGCGGAGAGATCTCCACCGACGTGCGGAGTGGACGAGAGCTGGACGTCCGACGAGCGCGGCTTCGCGAGCCCGCGGTGCCCCGCCCGTGACGTCGGTCGGTGGCCCGCGCATCGTGGAGCTGCGGCGAGGCGTGCTGGAGAAGAACGACCGCGTGGCTGCCGCGTTGCGTGAGCGGTTCAGGGCGTCGGGGGTGCGGGCGTCGAACTGGGTGTCGAGCCCGGGGAGCGGCAAGACGGCGTTGCTGGAGCGGCTCATGGCGCGTGCGGCGCAGCGGGGTGTCTCGGCGGCCGCCCTGGTGGCGGACTGTGCCACCGACAACGACGCACGGCGTCTGGCGGCCACCGGGGCGCCGGTGCGCCAGATCGTGACCGGGAGCCTCTGCCACCTGGAGGCCGAGATGGTCGCGGCGCACGTGGACGCGATGGAGAGCGCCGGCACGCTGCTGGCCGACCTCGACCTGCTCCTGCTCGAGAACGTCGGCAACCTCGTCTGCCCGAGCTCCTACGACCTCGGTGAGCAGGTGCGGGTCGTGCTGCTCTCGGTCACCGAGGGCGAGGACAAACCACTGAAGTACCCGCAGACGTTCGCCTCGAGTGACGTCGTCGTGCTCACGAAGGGCGACCTCGCCGGGGCCGTCGACTTCGACGAGCGTGCCGTCCGCCACGCCGTGGCGACGGTCGCTCCCGGGCGACCGGTCGTGGCGACGTCCGCGCGCACCGGTGCCGGCGTCGACGTGCTGCTGGACGCCCTGCTCGGTGGGCAGACGTAGCCGTGCAGCGACGGCTGGTTCGGCTCACCGGTGTCGTCCAAGGCGTCGGGATGCGCCCTCACCTGCACCGGCTCGCCACCGAGATCGGCCTCGCCGGGCACGTCGGCAACGACGCGACCGGGGTGTTCTGCGAGGTGGAGGGCCCTGCGGAGGGCCTGGACATGTTCGTCCGGCGGGCCGTCGAGGCAGCGCCTCCGCTTGCCGTCGTCGAGTCCGTGGTGGTCGCCGAGCGACCGCCGACGGGGCAACGGGGCTTCGTCATCGTGCCCTCCGCCCCCGGGCGGTCGGACGCGGCCCCCGTCGCGCTCGTCCCGGCCGACAGCGCCACGTGTGCCGCGTGCCTCTCGGAGATGGCCGACCCGACCGACCGGCGCTACCGGTACCCGTTCATCGCCTGCACCTTCTGCGGTCCCCGGTTCACCATCGTCCGCGGCGTCCCGTACGACCGTCCCTTCACCACGATGGACGCGTTCCCGTTGTGCGCGCAGTGCCAGGCAGAGTTCGACGACCCCACCGACCGGCGTTTCCACGCCCAGCCGACAGCGTGCCCGGTGTGCGGCCCGCAGCTGTGGTGGCAGCCGGCGGACGTCGACGGCCGGGTCAGCACGGCCGAGACCGCCCCGGTCCGCGGTGACGCCGCGCTGGCGCAGGCGATGTCGGTGCTCGCCGACGGAGGAGTCGTCGCCGTGAAGGGGATCGGCGGGTACCACCTCGCCTGTGACGCGCGACGCGCCGCCACGGTGGCACGCCTGCGCCGGCGCAAGGCTCGTGCCCGCAAGCCCTTCGCCCTGCTGGCCCGTGACCTCGAGGTGGTGCGCCGTCTCGTGCGCACGGACGAGACGACCGAGCAGGCCCTGGCCTCGCCGGCCGCCCCCATCGTGCTGGCGCCTCTGCGCGAGGAGGACGCCGAGTCGCGCCGTCTGCGCGACGCCGTGGCCCCGGGTCAGTCGTCCCTCGGCCTCATGCTGCCGCCGAGCGGCCTGCACCACCTGCTGCTGTCGGAGCATCCCACGTCCGGAGCGCCCCCGTCCGACCTGCTCGTCCTCACCAGTGCCAACCTTTCGGACGAGCCGATCTGCACCGATCAGGAGGAGGCCGAGCGACGGCTGGCCGACATCGCCGACGGCTGGCTGCACCACGACCGGTCCATCCATCTCGCGTGCGACGACTCGGTGGTCCGCCTGGTCGTCGACCCCGTTCCCCCGACAGACGAGACAGGGGCGGGACGTGCCCCTGCGTGCCTGCAGCCGGTTCGTCGCAGCCGGGGCTACGCGCCGGTCCCCGTCCGGCTGCCGTTCGACTCCCCGCCGGTGCTGGCCGTCGGGGGCGAGCTGAAGGCAACCATCTGCCTGGCAGAGGGCCACCGCGCCTGGCTGAGCCAGCACCTCGGCGACGTCGCCTCGCTGGAGGCGCTGGCACTGCTGGAGCGGACGGTCGACGTGCTGGCAGCGCAGTCGCGTATCACGCCGGCGATGGTCGTCGCCGATCTGCACCCTGGGTACCTCTCCCGCCGCTGGGCGGCCCAACGCGCGGAGAGCACCGGTGTGGCGCTCGTGGGTGTGCAGCACCATCACGCCCACCTGGCTGCCCTGCTGGCCGAGCACGGTCGACCGGTGGACGACCCCGTTCTCGGCGTCACCTTCGACGGCACCGGCTACGGGCTGGACGGCACCATCTGGGGGGGAGAGGTGCTGCTCGGCTCGTACCGATCGGTCCGGCGAGTCGCCCACCTGCGCCCCATCCGGCTCCCCGGCGGTGACGCGGCCATCCGCCACCCGTCGCGTGTTGCCCTGGCCCACCTCGATGCCGCCGCGCTGCCGTGGGCCGAGCACCTCCCGGCCGTCGCGGCCACCGCGCCGTCCGAGCGTCGCCTGCTCCACCAGATGCTCAAGGGTGGCGCGGGCTGCGTCCCGACGACCAGCATGGGCCGGCTGTTCGACGGGGTCGCCGCGCTCGTCGGGGTCTGCCAGACAGCCGACTACGAGGGCCAGGCCGCCATGGAGCTCGAAGCGCTCCTGGGCACGAGGCCCAGCGGGCCGGCCCGGCCTCGGCGACTGGCCGACGCCCGACCCAGGTTCTCCATCGACGCGCACGAGGGCACCTACGTGCTCGACCCGATGCCGGTGCTCGCCCACGTCGTGCGAGAGGTGCTGGCCGGCGCGCCGGCACGGGTCGTGGCAGCCGACTTCCACGACGCCGTGGCGCGGCTCGTGCGAGACGTGGTGCGGGCTGTGCGTGCCGACGAGGACGTCTCTGCCGTCGGACTGACGGGCGGCGTGTTCCAGAATGCCGTGATGACCACGCAGTGCCGCCGGCTGCTGGAGGCCGACGGCGTCGAGGTGCTGGTCCACCGCCGCGTCCCGCCCAACGACGGTGGGCTGGCGCTCGGGCAGGTCGCGGTCGCCGCGGCAGGCGGGGGAGGATGAGCCCATGTGTCTGGGAGTGCCCGGCAGGGTCGAGGCCGTCTGGGACGCCGGCGGGACTCGGATGGCCACCGTGGACTTCGGCGGCATCCGCAAGGAGGTGTGCCTGGCCTACGTCCCCGAGGTCGAGATCGGTGACTACACGATCGTGCACGTGGGCTTCGCTATCACCCGGCTCGACGTGGAGTCGGCGCAGCAGTCGCTGCGGCTGTTCGCCGAGATCGGTGCGCTCGACGATGAGTTCGCCACGGACGTGCTCGAGCACCAGCGTCCGGACGATGACCGACCGGGGCCGAGCCGGTGAAGTACCTCGACGAGTACCACGACCCCGACCTCGCAGCGAGGCTGCTGGACGAGATCCGCGACATCGTCACCCAGCCCTGGTCGCTGATGGAAGTCTGTGGCGGTCAGACTCACACCATCATCCGCAACGGCATCGACCAGCTGCTGCCGGACGCGGTGCGGATGATCCACGGCCCCGGCTGCCCGGTGTGTGTGACCCCGCTGGAGATGATCGACCGGGCGCTCGCGATCGCAGCACGGCCCGATGTCATCTTCTGCTCCTTCGGTGACATGCTCCGGGTGCCCGGGAGCGAGCGCGACCTGTTCGCCGTGAGGAGCCAGGGCGGCGACGTCCGCGTCGTCTACTCGCCCCTCGACGCCGTCCAGATCGCTCGGGACAACCCCGACAGGCAGGTCGTGTTCTTCGGGATCGGGTTCGAGACCACGGCGCCGGCGAACGCGATGACGGTGCACCTCGCGCGCAGGGAGGGTCTGCGCAACTTCTCGATGCTCGTGTCCCACGTGCTGGTGCCGCCTGCCATCACTGCCCTGATGGAGTCGCCGACCCGGCAGGTGCAGGGGTTTCTCGCCGCGGGCCACGTGTGCGCCGTGATGGGGATGCGCGAGTACGCCCCGCTGGTGGAGCGGTACCGGGTGCCGATCGTGGTCACCGGCTTCGAGCCGCTCGACGTGCTCGACGGCATCCGGCGGACGCTCGTCCAGCTGGAGGAGGGGCGAGCCGAGCTGGACAACGCCTACCCCCGCGCCGTGTCGATGGACGGCAACATCCCCGCCCAGGCGATGGTGCGTGACGTGTTCACCACGGTGGACCGCGCCTGGCGGGGCATCGGCCTCATCCCGGACAGCGGCTGGGCGCTCTCGGAGCGGTACGCCGACTTCGACGCGGAGCGACGCTTCGACGTCAGCACGATCCGCACGCAGGAGTCGGCCGTCTGCCGCGGCGGCGAGGTGCTGCAGGGCCTGATCACCCCGCTCGAGTGCCCCGCCTTCGGCTCGGTCTGCACACCCCGCGGCCCGCTCGGGGCGCCGATGGTCTCCAGCGAGGGCGCCTGCGCTGCCTACTACGCCTTCCGCCGGCTCGACGCACCCGCGGGCGCAGGCCACGGAGGTGGGCCATGAGCGGCGAGCCCCTCGACATCGAAGGATGGACCTGCCCGGCTCCGTTGCGCGACAGCCCGACCGTGCTCCTCGGGCACGGTGCCGGGGGTCGTCTGACGGCCGAGCTGGTCGAGCACCTGTTCGTGCCGGCGCTCGGCGGCGACGCCACGGCCCTCGCGGACGCCGCCGTCGTCGACGTCGACGGTGTCCGCATCGCGATGACGACCGACTCGTTCGTCGTCCGCCCGCGGTGGTTCCCCGGCGGCAACATCGGCGCCCTGGCGGTGAACGGGACGGTGAACGACCTGGCCATGGTCGGCGCGGTGCCGCTGTACCTGACGGCCGGCTTCATCGTCGAGGAGGGGCTGGAGACCGAGGAGCTCGGCCGGCTGTCGGCCGCGCTCGGCGCCGCGGCACGCGAGGCGCAGGTGCAGGTGGTGGCGGGCGACACCAAGGTGGTCGACCGCGGGCACGGTGACGGTGTGTACATCACCACGACCGGCGTCGGCCTCGTGCCCGCGGGGGTGGACATCGGCCCGACGAGGGCGCAGCCCGGTGACGCGGTGCTCGTGAGCGGCCCGATCGGCGTGCACGGGGTGGCCGTGCTGAGCGTCCGCGAGGGCCTGGAGTTCGGCACCGAGATCCGCTCCGACTGCCAGCCGGTCAGCTCGCTCGTGGCCGACCTGCGCACGGCCGGGATCGACGTGCACGTGCTGCGCGACCCCACCCGCGGCGGCGTGGCGGCAGCCCTCAACGAGATCGCCGGCTCGTCCCGGGTCGGCGTCGAGGTCGTCGAGCGCGCCATACCGGTCCCGGACGAGGTGCGGGCGGCGTGCGGATTCCTGGGTCTCGACCCGCTGGTCGTCGCGAACGAGGGCAAGCTGCTCGCCTTCGTCCCCGAGCACCAGGCCGACGAGGCCGTCGCCGTGCTCCAGGCGAACCCCAGGGGAGCCGGTGCCGCCCGCATCGGCAGAGTCGTGGCCGAGCACCCCGGCGTGGTCGTGGCCCGCACCGGCATCGGTGGCACCCGCGTCGTGGACCTGCCGCTCGGCGAGCAGCTTCCGCGGATCTGCTGACGGCGTCCGTGCCACCTCGCGACCCGTCGGCAGACCTCCGCCGCATCGCCTTCCTCCTCGAGCGGTCCCGTGCCGACACCTTTCGGGTGCGGGCCTACCGGACGGCCGCGGCAGTGGTCGACTCGCTGGGGCCCGAGGAGCTCGCCGAGCGGGCCGCGCGGGGCACGTTGACCTCGCTGCGAGGGATCGGCACGACGACGGCCACGGTCGTCGCCGCGTCGGTCGCGGGCGAGATGCCCGGGCACCTGGAGCGCCTCGAAGAGGACGCGCTCGCGCCGCTGGCCGATCTCGACGCCGAGGGCCAGGCGTTGATGGACGCGATGCTGGGGGACTGCCACCTGCACTCGGACTGGTCCGACGGCGGGTCGCCGCCGTCGGAGATGGCTCGCGCAGCCCGTGACGACGTCGGGCACGCCTGGGCCGTGCTCACCGACCACTCGCCGCGGCTGACGGTCGCTCGCGGCCTGTCGGCGGACCGGCTGCGGGAGCAGCTGGACCTCGTGGCACGCCTCAACGACGACCTGGCCCCGTTCCGGCTGCTCACCGGTATCGAGGTGGACATCAACCCGGACGGGACGCTCGACCAGCAGCCCGAGCTGCTGGCGCGGCTGGACGTCGTGGTCGGCAGCGTGCACTCCGAGCTCAGGATGCCGGCTGCGCAGATGACCGTCCGGCTGCTGCGCGCCGTCGCGAACCCCGACATGGACGTGCTCGGGCACTGCACGGGCCGCCTCGTGGATGGCCCCCGCGCTCCCCGGGCGGAGTCGGCGTTCGACGCCGAGGTGGTGCTCGCCGCGTGCGCGACGGCCGGCGTGGCGGTGGAGGTCAACGCCCGTCCGGAGCGGCTGGACCCGCCGCGCCGGCTGCTGCGGCTGGCCGTGCAGGCGGGGTGCCTGCTGGCCGTCGACTCCGACGCGCACGCCCCGGGCCAGCTGGCGTGGCAGCCCTACGGCGTCGCCAGAGCGGTGGAGTGCGGTGCGCGGCCCGACCGCGTCGTCACCACGTGGAGCGCGCAGCGCGTCCTCGGCTGGACCGGCTCACGAGGGTGACCTCGACCCGACGCCTCGTCGGGTCGCGCCGGGACGGCGGTCAGGAGTCGCGTGCCTTCAGGAGTGCGGCAGCGTGGTCCGGCACGTAGGTCTGGGTGTCCTTGGGTGGGCGCAGGTAGCCCGTCGACGGCGGCCGTTTCGGCAGCGACAGCTCCGGCTTCTCGACCTCGTAGTAGGGAATGGTCGACAGCAGGTGGGCGATCATGTTCAGCCTGGCGACCTTCTTCTGGTCGCTCTCCACGACGTACCAGGGGGCCTCCGGGATGTCGGTGTGCACCATCATCTCGTCCTTCGCCCGGCTGTAGTCCTCCCAGCGGCTGATGGACTCCAGATCCATCGGCGAGAGCTTCCACTGGCGCAGGGGGTCCTCCATCCGTGCGGCGAACCGGTGCTCCTGCTCCTCGTCGCTGACCGAGAACCAGTACTTGCGCAACGTCATGCCGTCCTCGACCAGCAGCCGCTCGAAGATCGGGCACTGGTGCAGGAAGCGGCGGTACTCCTCCAGGCTGCAGAACCCCATGACCCGCTCGACGCCGGCCCGGTTGTACCAGGACCGGTCGAACAGAACGATCTCACCGGCTGCCGGGAACCGCTCGACGTAGCGCTGGAAGTACCACTGCGTCTGCTCCCGGTCGGTGGGCGCCGGCAGGGCCTCGATACGGGCGACGCGAGGGTTGAGATACTGCATCACACGCTTGATCGTGCCGCCCTTGCCGGCCGCGTCGCGCCCCTCGAAGATGATCACCAGGCGTACGCCCTCGGCCCGCACCCACTCCTGGAGCTTCACCAGCTCGACCTGCAGGCGGTAGAGCTCCTTCTCGTAGACCTTGGTCGGGTACTTCGCCGGCTTGCCGGACTTGTGCTGCTTGCGCTCGTCCTTCTTCGCCACGCATCGCAGGCTAGTGCCCTGCCGGGGTGCCGTGGGGTGTCCTTCGACCTGTTGCCGTCAGCTCTCCCCGCCTGCCTCCTCGGCGGTGGTCGCGGTCACGTCGTCCAGCTTGTAGGCGGCAAGGGCCTGCTTCACCAGGTCCCCGTCCACCTCGCCACGCTTCGCCAGCGCCCGGAGCACCCCGACGGCGATGGACTGGGCGTCGACCTTGAAGTGCCGGCGCAGGGCCGCCCGGGTGTCGGACGCGCCGAACCCGTCGGTGCCGAGCGAGGAGTAGTCGTTCTCCACGAACTGGGCGATCTGGTCCTGCACGGCCCGCATGTAGTCGCTCACCGCCACCACAGGGCCGGGGGCGTCGTTGAGCTTCTGCGCGACGAACGGCGTGCAGTCGCTGTCCGGGTGCAGCATCCGGTACTCGTCGCACGCCTTGCCGTCACGGGCCAGCTGCGTCCACGACGTCACCGACCACACGTCGGCGGCCACCCCCCACTCGTCGGCCAGCCGCTG
>Ga0316576_10000934_pt1 | contig 14917 bp, 13 predicted proteins | sample S0NA_FD_203075 | JGI IMG/M metagenome (GOLD analysis project Ga0316576, IMG submission 203075) | Rhizosphere microbial communities from salt marsh grasses in Alabama, United States - S0-2_050615r3r5 | ecosystem: Host-associated > Plants > Roots > Rhizosphere | place: USA: Alabama | collected... | reverse complement strand
CACGTTGCAGGTCTTCTAGTAAATTCAGTACCTGAGCCTGAATCGATACATCCAGGGCTGAAATTGGCTCATCGCAGACAATCAGGCTGGGTTGAAGAGACAGGGCTCTGGCGATTCCCACGCGTTGCCGCTGACCACCGGAAAGAAGATGGGGATACCTCTTAGCGTAACTGGCGTCCAACCCGACCATCTCTAGCAATCGGTCGACCCTGGAACCGGTCTCGCCGGCGCTTGCGAGTTTGTGTATAAGCATCGGTTCCGCCACGATTTCGCCGACCGTCATACGGGAGTTCAGACTGGCATAGGGATCTTGAAAGATCATCTGCATTTTTTTGCGCATGCTGCGAAGCTCTTCGCCATTGAGGCGGGTCAGATCGATCCCATCATACTCGACCCGGCCGGATGTCGGCCGATACAGCTGCAGCAGCGTTCTTCCTACCGTTGTTTTGCCGCAGCCGGATTCGCCAACCAGTCCCAGGGTTTCGCCTCTGAAAATATCGAAGCTGACACTGTCTACGGCATGAACGGCCCCGATCTGCTTCTTGAAAAAAATCCCCTGATAGATCGGGAAATGTTTTACCAAGTCAGTTACCTTGACGAGTATGCTACTATGCATAATACCGCAGCCCCTTACAAAGCCTCAGCCGCCCAGCATGCGGCGGTATGCCCGTGGCCATAGGGCCGGTGTCGCGGTATTCTTGATGTGCAGATATCCATGACCCTATCGCACCGGGGTGCAAAAGAACAACACGTCGGGGGCTTTAAAAGGACTGGAGGAATACCGTGAATGGGTACCAGCCGTTTTCGCTCCTTAGTATCGAGCCTGGGCAGACTGCCCAACAACCCCCGGACATAGGGATGAAGCGGGTTCGCATAAAGGTCTTGGACATTGGCTTCTTCGATCACCCGGCCCGCATACATAACCGCAATCCGGTCGGCAACTCCGGCCACAACGCCCAGATCATGGGTGATCCAGATAACCGCCATGCCCATTTTGCTTTGCAGCTCCTGCACTAACTCGACAATCTGGGCTTGAACCGTCACATCCAGGGCCGTGGTTGGTTCGTCGGCGATCAACAAATCCGGCTGACAGATAAGTGCCATGGCAATCATGGCCCTTTGCCGCATACCACCCGAAAATTCATGGGGATACAGAGACAGGCGTCTTCCCGGATTGGGGATACCAACCCTGGACAGCATCTCCACCACACGGTCATCTGCTTCTTTCCTGGACAGACCCTCATGGAGCCTGACCGGTTCGGCAATTTGTGTTCCTATGGGTATGACTGGATTAAAAGAGGTCATGGGATCTTGAAAAATGATGCCAATTTTTGAACCTCTCACTTTTTCGAGATCTGACCGATGGAGCCGCAACAGGTCCTGTTCGCCAAAAAGCGCCTCCCCATTTGCGATCATACCCGGTGGACAGGGGATCAAGCCCAACAGGGACATCATGGTGACGCTCTTGCCGCAACCACTCTCACCGACAATACCGAGAGTCTCACCTTTGGATACGGACAGCGACACACCGTTGACCGCGTAAACGGTTCCCTCCCGCGTACTGAAGCGGGTTTCCAGATTTTTTATCGACAGCAATGGGTCCATGGGGAATTTTCCCGGCAGCCTCCAACATTTGACTGCGTGAATACGCCAGATGCAGCGGTATCTCCTCGCGGGTGATTCTCAATGACATCCAACGCAATGTACACCGGCGGTACTTGCCTGCGACATTACTTGAAGTCGGTGAACTTGAATATCGCACTTTAAAAATGCGAACGCCGCAAAGTCGAACAAGGAATATCGCGTGATGAAGAGAGGAATCCCCCAGCCCTGAATGGCTGTTTAATATAAAAGGGAAATTCTTTCCTTTATCGTTCGATATTCCTCGTTCTCCGGTTCGATATTCAATGTTGTTCTGTATCAGCCGACCTTTGTACATGAAACCCGATGTACATTGGTCAATGATTACACCTAATGTTCAGCTTTTTACTTTGCTTTATAGATTTGATACATTCCCAGAAAGTAATAAGGTACGCGCTTATTTCCGGCAGCATCGGTTGGAATACCCTTGATATAGGGCTTCCACATCTGGGCCTGCCCCATGTGGTAAAGGAAAGCGCCGCCGTAAGTCTTGCTGAGGATATTGTCTGCTTGGGCGTACAATGCGATACGCTCCTTAGCATCCTTCCAGGCGGTGGCCTTCTCAATCAGCGCATTGTACTCTGCATTGTTCCATTCCTTATGTCGCCCCAGTTCCGGGTGCCAGACGTTCAGGAAATTGGAAGGATCTACATAATCGTACTGCCAGTTCTGAATGCCGAAATCTATCATGCCTTCTGACATACTGGAGTTGAAGAATTTACTTTCCACGGGACGAATCTTGATTTCGATGCCCAGGTTCTTCTTCAACATCTGCTGAACCATTTCCGCTGTTTTCGGCAGGGCTTGTTCGTAGGTTTTTACCCAGAGTTCGACTTCCGGAAATCCCTCTCCATTTGGGTACCCGGCCTCGGACAAAAGTTTCTTCGCCTTTTCCGGGTCGTAGGACTGGTATTCGTCGTTGGCGCCCTTGACATATCCAGGAAAACCAATGGGCAGCATGCCGTATGCACGCGCACCCAGACCGTCGTAGATCACCTTGATCATTGCTTCACCATCCAGGGCACGAGTAATAGCTTCGCGAACACGGATATCGTCCCACGGTTTTACCGTTGTATCGAAAAATATATAACGCGTTGCGTAGTATGGGTAATCGTAGAGTTCGGCTTTTAAGCCGGCATCTTTCTTTATAAAGCGATAGTTAGACGGAGAGATCGGAGTGGTGTCCTGGTCGGCGAACAGGCCATCGACCTCGCCAGCCTGGTAGGCTGGAAAGTCGCTTGTGCCATCCCCAGGTTTCATGATGAATTTTTCCACATACGGTTTGTTCGGACCGTTATACAAGGTGTTCGGAACCAGCACAATTTCCTCGCCGGGCTTGTAGGAGGCAAGCTTGTAAGGGCCGTTGGACAAACAAGTTTCGGGATTGGTATTCCAATTCTCCCCATATTTCTCCAGCATTTTTCGCGGCAGCGGAATACTAGAGGGATAGGCCATGATCTGATCAAAATAGGGCACTTCGCCATTAGTCTCGATGACCAATGTATAGTCATCCACGGCGTAGACCGGCAGTTCGGCAGGCGGTTTTTCGCCTTCGGTAACGGCCTTGGAATCCTTGATGTCACTGTAGTACCAGGTCCAGGACCCACCGGTTTTTGGATCCAGGTGGCGTTTGAGGGCCGCTTCAAAATCGGCGGCAGTCACCGGACTGCCATCGGACCACACAGCCTCTTTCCTCAGGTGAAATGTCCATTTGTCGCCATCCCGCTCCCACTTTTCAGCTGCAGCAGGCACAACCTCGTTGTTCTCATTAAGATTGACCAGGGGTTCAAACATCCAGACCGCACCACAGGACTTGTCCGAATCGTAGAAATGGGCGGAGATGTCCATATGCTTGCCCTGCTGACAGGGCAGTGTCAACACCTGCTCACTCGCCGGTGCAGCATCCGCAGGCAGTTTCACCCCCCAAGCATTGACATCGGCCTTTGCTGGGTCGACCAGACCCGCAACAGGAAAGCCAGCTGCAATAAAAATCAGCAACATCAGACATACGCTCTTAAGTTTCATACACCCTCCATTTTTAAGATTGGGTTATTATTACGGCTGCCTTCTGCAGCACCCTCTATGCTATCCGAAAACGGACAACTTTTTTTGACTATGGTCCTTATGTCTCATCCGCTCTAATCTGATCCTTTGGGTGACATGGCGTCCTGGAGGCCGTCTCCCATGAAGGTGAATCCGAGTATGGCCAACCCGAGTACGATTGCCGGAAACAGCGGGATGTGCCAGTATGTCTGGATCTGCAGATAATATTCTCCCACCATCTGCCCCCAACTCGGGGTGGGCGGGACAATACCGATACCGAGGAAGCTCAGGCCTGATTCCCGGAAAATCGTTGCTGGAATACCAAGTGTTACGGCAACGATAACCGGCCCAAACAGGTGGGGCAGGATGTGCCTGAAAATAATTCTTTGATCGGATGCCCCAATGGTTCTGGCGGCTAAAACGAACTCAGACTCCCGTAACTGCAGTACCTGTCCTCTGGCCAGACGGCAAATCAGGGGCCAAGACACGATGACCATGGAAAACAGGACGTTTCCATACCCGGGGCCCAGAACGACCATAATGATAATTGCCAGCATCAGGCTCGGAAAAGCCATCATGATGTCCACCAGCCTGGTGATGATGTAGTCGGCAGTCCCGCCGTAGTAACCCGCGAGGGCGCCCAGGGGCAATCCGATGAGAACGGCGGCCAGCTGAACCAGGACCCCGATGCTGATAGATACCCTGCCGCCGTGAATCACCCGTGAGAGAACGTCACGGCCAAGATCGTCAGTTCCCATGGGATGAGAGAGGGATGGGGCTTCACCAATGGCGGAATAGTCTTGTTCCTCATAGGGATAAGGGGCGATAAATGGTGCGAAGATTGTAATTGCGACCAGAATGACCGATGTGATCAACCCAGCCACAGCCAATTTGTTCCGACTGAATCGATAGATCGCGTCCTGCCAGAATCCTCTTTTTCTAAACCAGTCTTTTACGGATGGCTTAATGCCATAAGTCTGATCCATCAAGCCGTCTCCTTTTCACCCAGTCTAATCCGGGGATCGATGAATGCATACAGCACGTCGGTGGTCAGGTTGATGATCCCGAACAAGGCGGCCAACAACAACGTCGTGGCCATGATCATCGGATAATCCCGCTCCATGATGCTGGTTGTGAAATAACGACCTAAGCCCGGAATACGGAAAATGGTTTCGATAAAAAAGGACCCGGTGGTCACATCGGCGAAGACCTGACCCAATAGGGTGATAATCGGAATTAGAGCATTTCTCAGGACATGACGGGTGACCACCAGTCGCTCGCTCAACCCCTTGCTTCTGGCGGTCCGCACAAAATCTTCGCCCAGCACTTCTATCATGGAGGTTCGTGTAAACCGGGCCACCTGGCTCATGGGGAGCAGGCTGTAGGCGATGAGGGGCATGATCCAGAATTTGAAACCACCCCAGCCGTTTGTAGGCAGCCATTGAAGATAAACACCAAAAATGACCAGCAGGATAACGGCCACCACAAAATTTGGAAAAACCGTGCCTCCTACGGCAAAGGTGGTACTCACATAATCGATCCATCGATTGCGGTGCAGGGCTGCCGTCACCCCTAAGCCAACCCCCAGGACAAGGGCAAATAAAAAGGTGGCCAGGCCCAGTTGAAAGGAGACCCACCAGGTACGCCCTATGAGGCCCATAACAGTTTCCGACGGTCTGGAAAAGGAGCGGCCGAAGTCCAGCTGCACCGCGCGGCTCATATAGTGGAAGTACTGGGCGTACAGCGGGCCGTCAAGGTTGTATTTTTTCAATATTTCCTGGCGGACGACCTTTGGCACCGGAATACCCTTGTCACCGCCCTCGAGGTCGAATGGACCTCCCGGAATAGCGTGCATGAGGGTAAAAACGATGATTGAAAGCACGAACAGCGTGACCAGCAATCCGCAAGAGCGCACGAAAATATAGCGGCCCAATCCCATAGACTCAGGCTTATCAGATGCTCATGATGGGTGTATAGGGCTCTCGCCAGTCCTTGTACCAGTTCACTATCCGGCACCCCTCGGCGGTCACAACTACCGTATCCTTGGACCAGAGTATACCCTCGGAAGTGTCCGCCACGGGGGCCAGAACGAGAACCATGTTTACTCTGATCCGGGTGGGATCATCCTTGGCAAGATAAGGAGGTTCCACGGGATTCACACCAATCCCATGGCCTAGCCCAAGATTGAACAGCAACGGGATGCCCGCACTATTCGCTTCGCTGACAACCGTTTCGTAAACCTCACCTGCCAGCGCACCGGGGGTGAGATGTTTGAGGATCATATCCCGAAGGTTGACCAGATGGCCGTAGGCCTCGGTCTGGCCCGGATTCGGGTCGCTATGCATGATCATGATGCGAGCCGAATCCGACCAATATCCGTCCATGGTGGCTTGAATCTCGAGTCGCACTGTCTCCCCAGACATGAGATCATGCGTGGATGAATAACCGTAACGGGGATAGAAAGGCCAGATGTCCCGGACCTCGTCCCCACGTATTGTCCTGGCACAGGCATTGTATCCCGTCAGGTCTATCTCTCTTTCGATACAGTGAATGCGGAGTTCTTCGGCAAGGGTAAGCGCGGTCGTTCGCCGGTCAACCGTCACATGGTGAATACACCCGTTCAAACCATGATCGACAGCATAGGCGACCCGCGAAAGGGTGTGAATCTCCGCAGCTGTCTTGACCATTCTTTGATCGCGGATAAAATCGTCACCGGACAAAATCCGACGGCCCTCGAGAGCCGGTGTCAGAGTTTCGAAGGATTTGTAGGATATATCCTGAAAATCAACCCCGATGGTGCACCCCTCAGCGCTTTCATTTTTGATGATTTCCTCGATGCGGGCCGCGGCACTCTTCCAATTGCCCTCCGGGCTGTAGGTCGCCATTCGCTTGACCCGGCAGCGGTCGCGGATCGAACTGGCCCATTGTGCCGGACAAACCAGAATGGATTCACCTGAGGCGGTGAGAAAAATAAACACCGGTTGATGACGCCTGGCCCGATAGAATGGGGGTAGGCCACCGCTGATGTACTGAACGTTATCCAAACCGCCTAGAAGCAAAGCATCCAGTTCGGATTGGGCGAGAGCCTCAACAACTTTTTTTACAATACCGTAGTCTTCCACAGATTGATCCTTTACCCTACGAAGCGTCTTAAAATTTGATCAGCGTATTATAGTGTTACTGCCATTTCTGCCGGTGGACTGGGATTTTCTTCCCGCGCATCTCAACAGTCTAGAACCTGAAATCTTGCAGACATCAACCGTGTCTGGCAGATGAGCCTATCATCTCATACAGGCGATCATAGTTCCGGTACCAACTCATGAGCCTTGCCCCGTTCGAAGTGATTTCATAGGTATCTTTCGAACAGATGAGCTCATCATCAGGACCGAGGGTGTAAGGCCCAAAGGCGATGACCATGCCGGGTTCGATAATCGTTGGTTCGCCGGGAACCACATACGGCGCTTCCCGCTCAGCGGTACCCACACCGCCGCCGATGCCGGGTTCCGCATACAGCCGGATTCCATGTTGCCACGCAGTTTCGGCCACCTGGTCAAATATTTCTCCGCAAGACACACCCGGCTTGACTTTCTCTATGGCGGTTTTCTTCAGCACCAGGTTGTCCGCATATGCCTGTTGGTACGCTGCGGAAGCATGTCCCGCCATAATGGTTCTGCAACTGTCAGCCCAATACCCGCAATGATGACTCGTTAGTTCACAACGGATCAGGGATCCGGATTCTATCATTTCATGGTGCCCAGGAATTCGGTGAAGTTGTCGAGCGTTCTTTCCTTGGGCGGCCATAACATGTCCGGTTGCTGAACCGCAAAATTCCCCCACATGGACCCGAATTCGCTCGGTAAACTCCCAGAGGTGATAGCTCAGGTTGTCGGATACATTGCCTTCGGTATGGTTCAGGGCCGAGACAATTGCCCTGTCGGCAATACGGCAGGACTGGGTCAGCAATTTGATTTCGGCATCAGTTTTAATCATTTTCAATCGGGACAAAAAATCCGAACAGTCTGTCCAGTGAATGACATCCGACGCCTTGCCCAAAGCCTTCACCAGTGCCTGTGGGAAAAAATCACCGTCAAATCCTATTTGGCCCCGGGTGAAACCGCTTCTTTTCAACTCACCAACCAACCGGCTGGCCAGAACTTCCGGAGAACCTCCTCCGGTAAAGGGTAAAATCTCTAAGACCGCTATGTCCGACTGTCCGCTAACGACCGATGCGAGGTCGGGAGCGGAGAAAAAAAGATCCCCTTCGGGTTGCGCTGTTACGAACACTGCCGCCGATATGACGGATGCTTGATCAGTAAACGGCAGGACAACGCCACCGGTCAAGTAAGTAATATTACTGCCGCCCGCCACGATTACCGCATCCAGAGCCTCGTCAGCGATAGCCTGTTTGGCCTTGAGGATAATCTGGGATTTTTCTTCTCTGGTCAGCTGCTGGTTATTTATTATTCCACGCATATATTTAAACTGGTGATGAGGTTATCGGTGACGATAAATAATCGCTTTCTTCGGGACTCCTAAAGCAAATAGCTCATTCCAACCAGAACCAATTGATCCTAGGCTACAAAACTACTCTTTCAAGGTGACTATTACAAATTATTTATGATGATACCAATAGTCGATATTAACCCAAGATAACCATACCTTATTCATCAGAAATACAATGAAAATCTACATTTTTTTGACAACAGTAACCGCATCAAGTGGTTATCATATCGGTGAGAACATTATTCTGTAAATTCATACCCCTCTCACAAGCAATTCACGGTTCTACACCATTTCTTAATCAATCATTGTGACCTGCCCCCCTCAAATCGGTCCAGATTTATATTATGTGAAAAGACCGATTCAAAGAGGAGGAATCTATGCCGAAGAAACGTTTCCGTCCCGAAGACATCATCGCCAAACTCAGAGAAGCAGATATCCTGATCAGCCAGGCCTTATCGATTTCTCCCCGCCTGAAAATGGACAGAACAATGTATTGAAGATCGGTTCCCAGGTAACGGTTGTCGCCTATACTGGCGATCATGCGTTCTTCAATGGGCTGGCCTGGTTGCTTATTCGTCTGTCTGCCCTGCTCTCATATGCCTATTGAACCGATTTCCTGAGGGAACTATCATGCAAGGGCACTTAATTGCAAGCAGAAGGATTCTGCGCCTCGCGCTCCGCTTTTTCCTGAAAATCTAAACTTGCCAGAGGAACCCTTTCGTTAGGCGCAGTTACCCTACTCCTCAAATTATTATGAAGTACCTTTCATTGGAGCTCTTAACAACATCGATTATCTTCGCATTGGCGATGTTAAATTCAATGGCAAATATCTGGGAGCAACTCAACCTGATCCTCTGAGATAGTGGGTTTTTGAAAAAATTTAGAGGGGTTTCTCAAGTTGGTTTTATTTACTGTCATTCGTAAGAGGTTATGGAAAATTGATTGCTCATTTGACAGCAGGAGTAAGCAAATCCACTCTTCCCCATAACCCATTAAAACACTTGACAGTGTGTGCCCGGGTAGCTTAAGAATCTAGTATACTGGAATACCGGCATACCGTCTGTGCCGAAAATTGATGCTCAAGAGCAGCCGTGGACTTGAAACCTCCCGAATCAATTTCAGATCAGATCTACAAGCATCTGTTCGAACGGATTCAGCATGGCGAAATCACCGCCCAGGATCGCCTGGTCGAATGGCGCGTTGCACAGGACCTCAATGTCAGCCGTACTCCGGTCCGTGAAGCCTTTCTGCGTCTCGAGAACGAAGGGGTCTTCGAGCGGCTGCCGCAGGGAGGCATGCGTGTCAGACCGGTAACCGAACAGGCGGTCGAGCAGATATTCGATATACGAGCTCTGCTGGAGCCGTACGCCGTCGCTCTGGCCTGCGAGAACATATCGCAAGAAGATATCGCCCAGCTCAAACGGCTCAGAGATTCCGCCTGGGAGGTGATCAATGACGACTCGCCGATTCAAGAGAGCCGGATTAAAACCATCCTTAGATTAAATACTGAATTTCACGATATAATTTATCTCTCGACGTATAATCCCTTTCTGATTCAGATCATTAACAACCTGAGAAGTATCGTCCTTCATATGCGTTCGTTGGGGGTGAGAGAAAACAAGGCCTGGATAAAGGCGTGGACCGAACATGACCGGCTCATCGAATTCCTCGAGTCTGGAAGCAGCAACAGGGCGGCGGCCCTGATGAGGGAACACGTGCAGAACGCTAAAAATGACGTGAGAGCGCAGGCCGACCAGGGTGCCCAGTGACCCGGCTCTGGCCATGACGGACTGTTGGAAGGCCTGCGAATGCCGGTGCTTTCCAAGCAGTATGAGGAGTTTGGAATTGTTGCAGCGCTGCTTTTAGTTAATTGCTCAGCAGCTATTTTTAGACCAATACACGGGAAACACATGCTCATTGACCAGGAAAAGTGCATAGGCTGCAGGAAATGCATCCCCTACTGCCCAGCCAGAGCTATCGTCCTCCAGGAGAAGAAGGTGACGATCGATTTCGATGAATGCGTCGAATGCAACGTCTGTCAGCGGGTAGGGGTCTGCGAGGCGGATGCACTTGTTCGGCAGCCGTTGGAATGGCCCCGGAGCGTCAGGGCCGTCTACAGCGACCCTCTCAATGTTCATAAAGAGACGGGGCTCGCCGGACGGGGAACGGAAGAGATTAAAACAAACGATGTGACCGGCAGGTTCAAACCGGGAGAAATCGGCATTGCCGTCGAGGTGGGCCGGCCCGGTTTAGGCACCAGGCTTCGCGAGCTCCAGAAAATGTCAGTGGCCCTGGCACAAATGGCGAGCGTCACCTTCGAGCCTAAAAATCCGTTGACCGGATTAATCGACCTCGAGAACGGCACCCTCCCCGCCGACATACTCGATGAGAAGGTTTTGTCGGCGATCATCGAAATCTCCGTCCCCAAAGACAGGATGGTTGCCGTGGTGGAAACGATCCGCAGGACAGCAGAATCGATGGATACCGTGATCAGCGTCGATGTCGCCAGCAGGCCGGACATGCAGGGAACGTGGGAAGGAGCAGCAGCTCTCACGGCAGCAGGTATATGGTACCGCCCAAATGCCAAGATCAATGTCGGTTTGGGCAAGCCCTTGATCGAATAGACGGAGAGCACCATGACACACACCTTACATCGACAAGGGAGCGAGGCGTCACTGGCCGGCGATTTCACCATTCTGGCGATGCCGTCCAGCGGCCTGAATTCAGCGGGTTCGCTACCTAAGCTCAAAAAGGCACTGGATATTTTCTTGAAATACGATCCGGTAAACATTGGTGACTCAAAAGGGGGGAGCAGATTTTCCCTCGGCGGCGACGAGGCGGTGCAAAACATCCTCGTTGAAAATGAACTGGTCCACGCGGTGTATCGGACCGAGGAGCAATTGGTCAAGGTGTTGATCGATTTAAAGGAAGCCGACCTCGGCTTGTCGGTGACAGTCGGCGGCCTGATTGGAAGCCTCGAATCATGCTGCAGCCGGGCATCCCTGACCCCGCATACGATCGTCCAGTCTCTCGGGGTGATGGGGAAGAAAGAGAAACTCCCCGATACCCCGGTTCTCGAGGTGGCGACTATGTGCGGCCATCACCTCGTCTCGTTCGACCTGATCACCTCGCTGGCCCGGAGGGTGGGGAAGGGAAAACTAACGGCCGAGGAAGCCGGCAGAAAGTTGGCAAAATGTTGTATCTGCGGGATTTTCAATCCGGCGCGCGCCGCAGAGATAATTTCAGAAATCGCCGAGAAAAGCCCTTCGTAATGGATCATGAGTATACATGGCTGGATGAATGCATTGAGTGACTGCTGCCGGTGTCGTTTCTTGCCGGTTGATCACCAGTGAGATTGGAAAGAATGACCTGGCTCGTGCCGGAAGGATTTCCTGACGGCATATCTACAAAACCAAACATGGAGGATTCCGAGATGAGAGGAGGAAGGAAGTTCAGGTTTGTCTGGCAGATCGTTTTGCTGTTCACCACCGTCTTGCTGCTGGCAGGAACGGCCCTTGCCGCAGATGTCACGCTCCGCTATGCTCACGTGGGATCAGAAGGCGACATTCAGTATTGGTATGCTGATGAATTTGCCAAACGAATGCCCGATTGGACTGGCGGGCGGGTAGCCGTAACAGTTTTCCCGAATTCACAGATGGGCGGCGTGCAGGAATTGATCGACGGAGTCAAAAGCGGCTCGCTCTCGATGGGACACCACCAGTTCTCGTCCTTGTCACGGCTGGTAAAAGACATTGCCGTGTTCGACGGGCCCTTCGTCTACCGTGACGGGGACCACGCCATGCTGGCCTCAAGCCCAGGCTCGCCGGTTCTCGAGGAGTTCAACGAGCAACTCGTCAAGGAAGGCGGCATGCGGATTATCGGTACGCTGTTCCGCGGGGCTCGCCAGATGACCTGCAAGTTCGCGGTATACGGACCGGAAGATCTGGCCGGCAAACCGTTCCGCGGGGTCCCGATCCCGCTGTGGACGACGATGATCAAGGGCATGGGAGCCATCCCGACTCCGGTCGAGGTAAGCGAACTGCCGACGGCGCTGATGACCGGCATGGTGGTCGGCCAGGAGAACCCGCTGACCATGATCAACGCGAACAAGCTTTATGAAGTGCAGTCGTATGTCATGTTGACCGGTCATATGCAGAACGTCCTGCCGGTTTTCATCAACGAGAAAGCCTGGCAGTCAATCTCCGAAGCCGATCGTGAAGCGATCCTGAAAGGGGCCGCCGCGCTGGGCCAGGAGACTCTTGAAATGGCCAAGAAAGCCGAAAAAGAACTGGTCGGTGAACTGACTGCGAAGGGCATGACCTTTATCACCGAAAAGGATGGCCTGAAGACCGACGTGTTCCGTAAAAACGTGCTTGAGCAGGTCAAGATCGACTTTCCGGACTGGCCGCCTTACTACGAGAAGATCGCCAAAGTCGGTATGTAACCGGTCAGCCTGACCGGCGCGGTGTGAACGGACGGTCCTCGACTCCATTCGGACCGTCCGTTCATCGTTACCACAGAGATTGAGGAGCGGGAGATGGCCGACCTCGGAGCGGCAGAGCGACGCGAATTTCAGGATATCTCGAGATACGCGATAGACCGGTTCGTCGAACCGGTCCGAAAAGTTTTCAGAATCGTCAGCATTGCCCTGCTAGCCTTGGTTATCTCCCTGCCGGGACTGCAGATCTTCCTGCGCGAGGTGACCCACACACCGTTCATCGGGGCAGCCGAGCTGGTTCGATTCATGCTCATCTGCACGGTTTTCATCGCCTTTCCTTACGTGGTATCTTCCGGCGCCAATATCAGGATGGAGGAAATCCAACTCTCCCTGCCGTCCCCCATTGTCCGTATTCTCAGACTACTCATCCCCTTCACCGGATTCTTGTGTTTTGGCTTTATCGTCTACTCAACGTTCGTTGCCACCATCAGCAACCTGAAAAATGCTACGCCGACACTCGGCATTCCCTATTACATCTTTTTCTCGGCGACGTTTATGGGATGCCTCATGACCGCGTTCGAATGCGGAGTACAGACCTGCAAAGCCATTCTCAAGTGTCCCCTCTACGTCAAATTCGAGGCTGAACGCCCTCCGGATGAGCTTACCGAACTATAATCCTGCGGGAAACCCGCCTGACCTGGACCGGCCATGAGGAAGGAGCGCATTCGATGGGATTCGTGATAATTTTCGCTTTCGCCGTCCTTTTCATTCTCGGATTCCCGGTTGTCCTTTCCATCCTGATTCCGGCGGTCCTCTACATCAGTCTCTCGGATTTCCCGATCGAACTGATCTCCCAGCGCATGGTTTATGCGCTTGACAGCTTTCCGCTGGTCGCCGTGCCGATCTTCATCTTCGTCGGCAATTTAATGAATCAGGCAGGAATCACCCGCCGTATCTTCCGATTTGCCGATACCTTAGTCGGGCGAACACCGGGAGGGCTCGCCCAGGTCAACATCTTTTCGAGCCTGATCTTTTCCGGCATGTCTGGGGCGGCGCTGGCTGATGTGGGCGGCCTCGGCAGGATAGAGGTCAAGGCCATGAAGGAGCGCGGTTTCAAATCAGAATTCGCGGCCGCCGTGACCTGCGCGTCAGCCATCGTCGGTCCGATATTTCCCCCCTCGATTCCTCTGATCATCTACGGGTCAATCACCAGCGTCTCGATCGTGCAGCTGCTGCTGGCCGGCATCGTCCCAGCGATCATCTGCGTCATTCTTCTGATGATCACCACCGGCGTTTTGGCATTGCGGGAGAACTACCCGCGATCGGAGCGCTGGCCCAATCCCCGGGAAGTGGTTCGTGATTTCTTCCCGGCCCTTCCGGCTCTACTTGCCCCGGTGATCCTGGTCGCCGGAATGCTCTTCGGATTCTTCACGCCAACCGAAGCGGCATCGGTCACCGTCCTCTATGTAGTGTTGATCTCCAGCCTTGTCTATCGGGAATTGAAACTGTCGCACATAATCTATTCTGCCTATGAAACCGCGAAAAGCACCTCGGCGATACTTATCATTGTCTCTGCCGCGGCACTATTTGGATGGATTCTGGCCGTCGAACAGCTACCTCAGTTGTTCACCAAGAATCTGCTCACTCTGAGCCAAAATCCAATGGTGCTCCTCCTGATCGCCAACCTGATCTTGCTCGTGGTCGGCATGTTCCTGGACAGCACCACCGCAACCCTGCTGGTGATTCCGATCATTGCCGCCCCGCTCCACCTGGCCGGAGTCGACCCCGTGCACCTGGGCATCGTCGCCATCTTCAACCTGATGCTCGGTCTCGTGACGCCGCCGATGGGGCTTGCCCTGTTTCTGATCACCGACATTGCCCAGGTGTCCATGCGCGACGTACTGAGAGCCCTGATCCCATATTACGTCCCCCTGCTGGGAACCTTGGTGCTGATCACCTACTATCCCGATCTCGTGCTCTGGATTCCCAAAATGATCCGTTAGTATCTTGTCGCTTTTCAGAAAACAAAAAATCGCGAATCCGAACCATACCGTTCGAGAATGAACCACCTTTGCTGACGGCGGTTGCTCCAATCCGCCATTGCCTCATGCTTGGATGAGACGTCTTCCAGGGAGTTGTGCGACGCTTTGGCCTCTCTTCCAGCTGATCGATCTCGGTCAAACTCCCGCACGGCATCGAGGGCTATTTCATGGACTGATCATCTTCTGAAGAACTTCGATCAAACGCGAGGCGTCCTCGTTTTCCATGTTCTGCGCCACACCCATATTGAAG
>Ga0316576_10000933_pt1 | contig 14920 bp, 12 predicted proteins | sample S0NA_FD_203075 | JGI IMG/M metagenome (GOLD analysis project Ga0316576, IMG submission 203075) | Rhizosphere microbial communities from salt marsh grasses in Alabama, United States - S0-2_050615r3r5 | ecosystem: Host-associated > Plants > Roots > Rhizosphere | place: USA: Alabama | collected... | reverse complement strand
CGTCGGGGTCGATCTTCTTCGAGTAGTCGACGGTGCGCAGGTAGCCGAGGAAGCCGGCGTTGAGCATCATCATCACCAGAAAGACCACCGTCAGCGTCCAGTCCAGGTTGGCCCAGAAGCCGCCGCGTACCGACGGGGGCAGCTGGGGCCGGGGCTGGATCGGCGGCGGGGTGACGAACTGGAACAGCAGCGTGACCTCGCCCAGCAGCACCTTGCCGCGCGAGGACTCGGTGAGCGGCAGCGCGAGCAGGCCGCCGCGCGTCTGGGCCATCCCGCCCTGGCGCACCTGGTCCAGCGACATCACCTTGTTACCGACGGAGATGCGGCCGTCCATCGACGCGTTGAAGCGCAAAAAGTACTGCTGGCCCGCCATCTCGAACAGGACGAAGCTGCGCGGCAGGGTCGAGGCCGGCACGACGATGCTGTTTCGCGGCGAAGCGCCGATGGTCACGCTGTCGCGCTTGCGGATCAGCCGCTCCTCGATGATCTTGCCCGCCTGGATCACGCCGATGCGGAGGATCTTGGGCTGCGGCACCACCGGGGCGGGCATCGTCGCGCCCTTGGGCACCTTGGCCGCCTTCGCCTTCGCCGGGGGTTTCTTGGGACTCGCCATGGATGGTTCTCTCGCTGGTTATGCCGAAGTAGACGCCAGTTTCGCCGAAAAGTTCTCCGAAGAAAAATTCTTTATCATCTCGCGCGGTTCAAAACGGGCTCTTGCGCACCGCGTCCAGGATCCGGGGCACGAACTTCTGCTTCAGCCCGGCCCAGTCGTAGTTGATCTGCGAGCGCTGGAGCACGTAGAACGCGTTAGGTTTCTGGATCCGGCCCTCGATCACGAAGCCCTGGGTGATCCGGTAGACCTTCTTGCCCCCCTTGCCCCGCTCCACCTTCACCTTGGGCGCCTCGTCCTCCTTCTTCTCCTCGCCCTTTTCCTCCTGCGCCAGCGCCGCCCCCGCCCAAAGGAGCGCTCCCGCCGCTGTCAAGGCCCACATGAATCGTCTCATCGTCAACCTCGCATCCAGAGGGACACCGCTGCGCGCCGCCCTCTTGGTCACTTGCCCTTGGCCGGGGGCGCCTTCTTCGCCGCCTCCCGCGCCTTGCGCTTGGCCTCGCGCTCGCGCTGCTTCTGCTCGCGCTCGTAGGCCTTCTGCGCCTCCTTGATGTAGCCATCCACCGGATCGTCCTTGGGCAGATAGCTCATCTGGGACTTGTACTTGTTGAAGTAGGTCACCGCGGTGTTGAGCTGCTGCAGCTTGTCCATCCCGGGGTAGGCCTGGGCGTCGAGGAACAGGATGCCCAGGTTGAAGTAGGCCTCGGGGTAGTTGTTGCTGCGGAGCTTGAGCGCCTGGGTGTAGGCGTTGTAGGCCTGCACCAGCTGGCCGTCGCCGCGGTAGGCGCTCCCAAGGTTGAGCTGCGCCTCGGGGCGGCTCGGCATCAGCTCGGTCGCCTTCTTCAGCGCCGGGATCGCCGCGGAGTAGTTCTTCACCTTGAGGTACTCGGCGCCCAGGTTGAGCCAGGGCGCGCCGAGGCTCGGCTGAACCTGGGTCGCCTTCTCGAACATCTGGCGCGCCTCGACCTCGTCCTCGGTCTTCAGCGCGACGAAGCCCTTGATGTTGTAGCACTCGCCCGTGCTCGGGTTGATGCCGAGGGCGATGTCGCAGACGGAGCCGGCGAACTCGAGCTTGCCCAGGTGGTAGTAGGCCCGGGCCATCACCACCATCGCCGGCACGTACTTCTCATCGCGCTTGAGCGCGGCCTTGGCCGTGCGGATCGCCTCCTCGTACTTGCCGCGCCTGACGAAGAGCAGGGCGTCGCGCACGAGGCCCGTGGGCGGCGGGCCGGAGCTCGTCGCCGGGGCCGTCTCCTCCGGCGTCGGCGGCGCCGCCGGCGTGGGGCCGCCGGCGGGCGGGGGCGGCGGGGTGTTCTGGGCCACGGTGGTCCCGCCCGAGGGCGCCGGGGCCGCCGTGCCGCCGGCCGTCGCCGTGCCGCCGGCCTTGGCCGCCTTGACCTCCTTGTCCGGGGTCGTCCCCTCCTTCTTGTCCGAGCCGCCGCAGCCCACCGCGAGCAGCAGCGCGGCGAGCAGGAGCGGAACGGACAATCGCATCGTCGCTGTCATCGTCATCCTCCGCTCCTTACTCGATGGCCTGCTCGATCTTGGCTCGCTTGAGCAGCGGCCACTTGGCCGGGTCGAAGGCGTTGAGCTTGGTCAGCGCCTCCTCGGTGTACTGGTTCGAGACGCCGAGCTGCCGCGCCCGGGTGATGCACGCCTCGTACAGCTCCTTGGCCTTGGCGGTGATCGGATCGACCTGCTGGACCAGCGCCTCGTCCACCTGGGCCATGTAGATGTCGATGGCCTCCTGGCCCAGCCGCTTGACCTGCTTGGGGATCGGCGCCTCGCGGTAGCCGGCGTCCATCGCCCGGGCGAAGTGCTCGTAGATCGTGCCGCGCCGGAACAGCGCGGCGAGGGTCCAGCGCGCGCGCTTGTAGTTGAAGATCTGCTCGTACTCCTGCTTGAGCGCGATGGCCTTCTTCTCCATCCGCTTCTGCTGGCCCTTGAGCGTGGCGATAGACCCCTTGATCTTCTCCTTGAGGAAGTCCTGGAGCTTGCGCTCGGCGAGCTGGAACGCGGCGTTGGCGGCGAACTCCGCCGCGTCGGTGGCGGGCTGCAGCCCGCGCGAGGAGTACTCGCCCATCGCGAGGCGGTAGTACTTGGCCGCCGTGCGCCAGTCGCCCTTCTTCTTCGCGTTCTCGGCGATGCGGAAGTAGGACTCGACGGCGTAGCGCTCCTGGCCCGCGGTGGAGCCGTAGAGCCGGGGGAAGTCGCGGAAGATCCGCGTCATCGCCCCGTCGTTCTTCATCTTCTCGTAGATCACGCCGGCGCGGAAGTAGGCCTCGGCCGCCTCCTTGGGCTTGCCCACCTCCTTGGAGTAGCGCAGGAACAGCTTCGCCGAGCGGTCGTAGGCCTGGTCGTTCTCGAGGATCACCGCCGCGTTGTAGACCGCGTCCACGCGGTGGGGCGAGCTCTTGAACTTGGGGCTGTCGGCGAGGATCAAGAAGTTCTGCACCGCGCGGTCGAACTCGAAGAAGCGCTGGTAGTTGATCGCCGCGCGCCAGACCGCCTCGTGGGCCTGGTCGCTGTCCGGGTACTCCTTCCAGACGCGCTCGTAGACCTTGGTCGCCGAGTCGGCGCGCTTGGACTTCTCGTAGGCCACGCCGGCGTTGAAGAGCGCCTTGTCCGCGTCCTTGCCCTTGGGGTCGGCGGCGACGAGATCGAGGAACGCCTTGGCGGCCTCGTCCCACTTGCCGGCGTCGAAGGCGGTCTGGGCCCGCTTGAAGCGGATGCCGAGGATCAGCGTCTGCGCCTCCTCGGCGGTCTTCTTCGCGATGTCCGCGCCGCCGCCGCACTTGCCGCTCTTGAGCTTGGTGGCCCACTGCTCCATCTGATCCATGTTGTTCTCGAGCTTGTAGGTCACCAGCACCGCCTGGCCCGCGGTGATCGCCATCGGGTCCTTGCAGTACTCGTCATAGATCTTGCCGAAGCGCGTCCGCGCGTCGGGGAAGTTGAGGAAGCGGAAGCTTATCTCGGCCGCCTTGTAGGTCAGGCGCGGGGTCTTGGGGCTCGTCGGCAGGGTCTTCTTGTAGGCGTCGAGGGACTCCTGCCACTTCTTGTAGGCGTCGGGCATCGCCAGCGCGGTGATCTGGCCCGGCTTCTGATCCGCCTTGGGCAGCGGCGGGTCGGGAAGCGCGCCGGCCTTGACCTGGTCCTCGATGTAGGTCTCGTAGGCCTTGGCCGCGCTGAAGGCCGCCTCCTCCTGGTAGCGGTTGTCCATGTTGCTGTCGCGGACGTCGGCGAAGATCTTGGCCGCCTCGAGGTAGCGCTCGGAGTAGAACAGGCAGGAGGCGAGGGAGTAGCGGATCTCGTAGCTGTTCTTGGTGTTCGGGAAGCGCTCGAGGTACTTCTCGTAGGCCTTGGCCGCCAGGCCGTACTCGGTCTTGGCCTGGCTCAGCAGGTTGCCGTCCTTCATCGCGACGCCGCGGTCGCGCAGGGTCTTGGCCGCCTTGTGATGGAACACGGCGGCCTGGATCAACGCCTGCTCGTCGATGTCCCGCGCCTTCTTCAGCGCCTTTGGGTTGTTGCGGTTGCGCCGCTCCCACTCGGTGCCCTTGCCGAAGAGCTTGGTGAACACCTCGCGCTCGGAGATGGCGTCGTCGAACTTGCGCTGGCGCTCGAGGGCGATGATGACCTTGTCCTGGATCTCGGGGTTGTCGGCGCGGTAGGGCCAGCGCTGGAGCATCAGCTTGTAGACCTTGATCGCGTCGTCGTACTTCGTCGTGTCGAAGTAGATGTCGGCCAGGCGGCGGTAGACCTCGAAGACGTGCTTCTCCTGGTGCCGGTTGGCGTAGAAGCTCTCGATGCGCTGGATGCCGGTCTCCGGGTCGGGCAGCGTGTCGCCGTCCCAGTCCTCCTCGGCGAAGCTGATGCCGAGGTACTGGATCGACTCGGGGCGCATCTCCGTCGCCTTCTTGCCCGTCTCCTCCTTCGTCTTGTCGGCGTAGCCCACGAGCATGTCGAAGTGCTTGATCGCCTCGGTGAAGCGGTCGGCGCGGTAGTAGGTCCAGGCCAGCTTGTAGAGCGCGGCGTCGTAGTACGGGTTGTCCTTGGGCCCGACGGCGAGCACGCGCGAGTAGGCCGCGATGGCCAGGCCGAGCTGGTTCTCGTCGAAGTGGTACTCGCCGACGCGGATCCAGGCCTCGCCGTTGAACTTGCTCTTGGGCAGCAGCGGCTTGCAGTCGTTGTACCCCGAGGTCTCGAGCTCGGGCCGGCCGGGCGTCGTCGGCGCGCCGCCGGGCACGCGGGACTCGAGCTTCTTCGGCTCGCCCTCGGTCGGGGCCTTGGTCTCGGGCGGCGCCGCGTCGGTCAGCGGCGGCCGGTAGTGGTTGGTGCAGACCAGCGCGAGGTAGCCCTGGTTGGCGCGCTCGAGCTCTCCCATCTCGGCGAGGCAGAAGCCGAGCAGGTAGTAGGCGCCGTCGACGAGCCGGTAGCGCGGGAACTCGCGGATCAGCCGGCGGTGCAGCTCGATGGTCTGGCTGTAGTCCTGCTTGGGCGGGGTCGGGGCCACCGCGAGCTCCCCCTTCTCGAACTTCTGCATCTCCTTGTCGTAGCGGTCGGTGGCCATCAGGTACTCGTCGTTGGCCTTCTCGAAGTACAGCTCGGCGAGGCGGAAGATCACGTCGGGGGTCCAGCGCTTGTCGTTGGGGTAGCGGCGCAGGAAGTCCTCGAACAGCGTGATCGCGGCGATGCGCCGCACGCGCTCCTCCGCCTCGTTCTCGCGGATCTTCTTCTCGAAGGTCGACAGCATCTTGCGCCGGCGCTCCTCGTAGGCGCGCTTGACGATGCTGTTCACCGTGTCGCGGTAGCTCTTGGCCGCGGCCTTGAAGCGCTTGACGTCGTCGAGGAGCTCCTGGATCTCCTTCAGCTCCTCGGAGGTGAACTGGACCGGCATCCCCGGGACCCAGCCCACCCTGGGCGGCGGCGTCGGCTTGGTGCCGGCGGGGGCGCCGACGCCCGCGGCCGCGGGCAGCAGCAGCAGGGCGGCGAGGCCCAGGCCGAGGGCGTGTCTTCTTCTGTTCGGGTGTGTTCTCATCCCCTATTCCTTCTGGAGGAGTGGTGCACTCCGGCGGACGTCCCGAGCCATGAGGCGGCAGGGTCCGGCCGCAGCGGCGTACCGAGTGCCAACCGGCGGTGTGTGCCTTTTTCCGGTTGGCACGAGGTCCGAGCGAGGCTTGCGGCCGGCCTGAGTCCCGTCCACGGAGGCCGGCCCATGCAAGCCGAGCGTCCGCAAGGCCGGAGCCCTGCCGCCGAAACCAACCTCGGGACGTCCGCGTCCGTCATGCATCAGTCCTCCCGCAGGACCTCCTTGAACTCCTCGTCCAGGACCTTCAGGTCCATCTTCTGCTGGCGCACCAGCCGCGAGACCTCTTTGCTCTTGGCGTCCTTGAGCGCCCAGGCGACGTCGATGATCCCCACGTCGGCGCGCACCACGATCTCGTAGAAGCGCTGCGCCACGATCTGGAAGCCGTCGTAGGTGATCGCGCCGGCGACCTTGTCGCTCTTGTCGGTGTACTCCGCCGCCTCGACCTCGTACTTCCCGACGCGCTCCTTCTCCTCGTTGAGGGCGGCGCGGATCGAGGTCAGTTTCTCCTCGACCCCGGCCTCGAGGCGCTCGTCGAAGCGCTTGAGGATGTCGTCGATCTTGACGCAGCGGTCGAAGAGGCCGGCCAGGGCGTCGAAGTCGCCGCGCTGGCCCCCGCCGAGCTGGTCGCGCAGGGCCATGAGCTGGGAGTGTTCCTTGCCCAGGGCGTCGCGGTACTGGGCCTTGACCCCGCGCTCGGCCACCTCCTCGGCGCCCCCCACGCCCACCGCGCTGCGCGCGTCCATGAGCAGCTGGCGGATCTCGTCCGCCTCGGCGGTCAGGGAGGTGATCATCTCCTGGACCTGGGTCACGTCCTTACGGAAGTCCTCGCGGACGGCGGCGTTCTTCGAGCTGGAGGTGTCGGCGAAGTACTTCTCGGCGGCGACCAGCTGGGCCCGGAGCGAGTCGATCATCACGCTCATCTGGGCCACCTGCTTCTCCAGCGAGCTGATCCTGTCGAGCTTGCCCTTGCTGCGCGAGGCGTAGCCGTCCGCCGTGGTCGGCAGCTCCTTGACCTTCTTCTCCAGGCTCTCGCGGGCGGAGGAGAGCTGCTTCAGCTCGTCGCGGGTCGCCGCGCCGGCCACGGTGGAGACCAGCTCGGCCTCGCCCTCGAGGATCTGCTTGCGCACAAGCAGGAGCTTGTTCTCCACCTCGAGGGCGCTCGCCTTGGCCGCGGCGAACTCGGGGAAGATGCGGATCTTGGCCGGCGAGTTCACCGCGCGCTCGAGGCGCCGGATCAGGTCCGTGGCCTCCTTGATGCTCTCCTTGATGTCGCGCAGGTCGCCGACCAGGTCCACCGCGCGCTTGACGTTCTTCTGCTCCTTGACCCAGTGCACCGCCAGCGGCGGCACCTGGATCGTCGCCGACAGCTCGCCGAGGTTCTTGGCCAGCAGCACGTCGAAGAAGACGTTGGGGTCCGAGTGCTCGCGCATGATCTGCTTCATCCGGGTGTGCACGGGCACGAACTTCTCGCGGGTCTTGGTGAACAGCTCCGTCGCCCGCCCCCACTGCTCGAGGCGGATGAGCAGGTTGCCCTGCAGCACCTGGACCTGGGGGATGAACGGGCTCTCGGGGTGCGCGAGCACGAGCAGGTCGAGGGAGCGCAGCGCGCGCTTGTACTGATTGGCCTTGATGTAGGCCCAGGCGATCTCGTAGAGCGCGGTGTCGAACTCCGGCGAGCGCCGCGAGATCTTCTGGTACATGTCGATGGCCTTCTCGATCTTCCCCTTCTCGTAGAGCAGCCGCCCCATGGCGAGGTAGGCCAGGTCGCGGATGTGCTTCTCCCCCGCGCTCTTGGCCTGCACGCGCAGCAGCGCGCCGAAGACGTTGGCCGCCCCGGCGAGGTCCTTCTGCCTGACGAGGATCGCGCCGATGAAGTACTGGGCGTGCATGTAGTACTTGTGGCCCTGGCCGATGGAGCGGAACGCGCCCTGGGCCCGGTCCATGTTCCCGCGGAAGTAGTAGTACTTGCCCTGAACGTAGGGCACCGACGGCTTGAGCATGTTGGGCGGGATGCTGGCGAGGGCGTTGAGGTAGGCCTCCACGTTGCTGTAGTCGCCGGTGCGCAGGCTGAGCTCCACCAGGCGCTGGAGCGCCTCCTGGTAGTACTTGCCCTTGGCCTCGTTGGCGATCTGCTCGAAGTAGCGCCGCGCCGAGAGGAAGTCGCGTTTGTGGTACAGCGAGTCGGCGAGGTAGAACAGCGCCTCGGGGTAGCCCCGGGTGTGCTTGTACTTGCTGACGTAGTCAAGCAGCAGGATCGCCGCCCGGGTGTAGTCCTTGAGCGTGTAGAGCACCTGGGCGTCCACCAGCCGGTGCTCGGCGAGCTGCTCGGTGGAGGCGGTTTGCCCCTTGAAGCGGATGTTGAGGTAGGCGGCCTGCTGCTCCAGGTCGGCGACCTGGGAGCGCAGCTTGCTGACCGGGGCGCCTCTCGCCGCCCCGGCCGCGAGAAGCCCGGCCGCCAGCGTCACGGCGGCCAGCGCCGCCGCGAGCGGGGGGGTTCTCATTTGCTGCCTCCCTTCTTGCCGGCGGAGTAGAGGTTGACCTCGAACTTCACCGCAGGGCGGTCCTTGAGCTCGGTGGTGATGTTGCCCTTCTCGTAGGCCTTGGAGGTGATCACGTTCTGGCGCCCCTCGGCCGCGGTGAAGGTGTGGCTCGAGCGGACAGTGAACTTGTAGCCCCTGAGGTAGGAGAAGATGCCGTAGCCGTGGCCGCGGAAGATCATCTGGACGCTGATCGTGTGGTTGCCAGGCACGATGGAGCCGTTGAAGATCTCGAACTCTCGCTTCTCGTCCAGGGCGCCGGTGTCGTCGGACTTGCTGTAGATCTTCGCCCCGTCCAGGGCGTAGACCAGCTTGACCAGCCGGAACGAGCTGCCCATCTCGTTCTTGTGCTTGATGATGGCGCGGGAGCCGGCGATCACCCCGTGCAGCACCGTCTCCTTCAGCAGGTTGAGCCGCGCCTTGGAGCGGAAGATGCGCTCCTTGAGCTCGTTGACCCGCTGCTCGAGCTCCTTGAGCTGCACCACGTAGCTCCCGCTGGTCGGGTTGGGCTCGGGCGCCGGGGTCGCCGCGTCGGCCGCCCCTGCCTCGCCCTTGTCAGGGGCCGCCTTGTCCCCGCTCTCACCCGCCGCCGGCGTGTCCTTGTCCCCCGTGGCCGGCTGGGCCAGGGCGTCCTGGCCGACCACACACAGACCGATGGTGATGCCAACAGCACAAACAAGCGCTCTCCTCAAGTCGGGCGTGAACATAGGCTGTCCCTTCTGGCAGAGGTCAATCCTGCATCGTTCATGGCAGCAACACTGGTACGACCGTGCTCCCGGGAAGCTAGTACACCGGAGCGCGCACCACGCACCGGGCACACTAAACCCCCGGAGAACTTAGCACGTATACCAGAAGGGGTCCGCGAAGTCAATCAGGCCAAACCCCGATTTCCTTCGTAGGTAGTGGGGTTTACGGCATCCGAGCGGCCCCCTGGAGGAGGCTCCAAACGGCCTCCAGGAGGCGGGACAGCCCCTCTCCCGTGGCCGCGCTGATTACGTGAGCCCCGAGTGCGTCGCCCAGGGTCGCGATCCGCCCGGGCTCGAGCAAATCGGCCTTGTTCAGCGCCACCAGCGCGGGCCGGTCGGCCAGCTCCGGGTCGAAGGCGGCGAGCTCGGCCCGCAGGGTGGCGAGGTCCTGCTCGGGGCTCCCCTGCTCCTCCAGCAAGGCGTGCCGGTCGTCCACCAAAAAGACCAGCACCCGGGTCCGCTCGATGTGCTTGAGGAACCGGTGCCCGAGGCCCGCCCCTTGGTGCGCCCCCTCGATGAGCCCCGGGATGTCCGCCACGACCATCGTGCGCTCGTCGCCGAGGCGCACCAGGCCGAGGTTCGGGACCAGCGTGGTGAAGGGGTAGTCGGCGATGCGCGGCCGGGCGGCGGAGATCCGGGCGATCAGCGTCGACTTGCCCGCGTTGGGCAGCCCGACCAGCCCGACGTCGGCGAGCAGCTTGAGCTCGAGGCGCAGCTCTCGCTCCTCGCCGGGCTGGCCCGCCTCGGCCTCCCGCGGCGCGCGGTTCGTCGGGCTCGCGAAGCGTCGGTTGCCCCGTCCGCCGCGCCCCCCCCGGGCGGCGACGAAGCGCTGCTCCGCCTCGACGAGGTCGGCGAGGAGCTCGCCGCTCGTCGCGTCCCGGACCACGGTGCCCGGCGGGACGCGGACCAGGCGCGGCTCGGCGTTGCGGCCGTCGCGGTCGTGACCCTGCCCGTGCGGCCCGCGATTCGCGCGGTACTCGCGCTGGTAACGCAGATCCAAGAGGGTCGTGAGCCCCGGATCCACCTCGAGGATCACGTCGCCGCCGTTGCCCCCGTCACCGCCGGAAGGGCCGCCCCGGGGCACGTGCGCCTCGCGGCGGAAGGCGACGCAGCCGTTGCCTCCGTCGCCGGCCTGGACGCGGATCAGCACCTCGTCGACGAACTGCATGGGGCACTTGAGGGGGAGGGAGGTGCTACTCGGCGGTCTCGGTGCCGGCCTCGGTCGCGAGGGGCTCGACCCGGGCGCGCCGGCGCGTGCGGCGGTTCTTGCCGAAGGTCTCGTAGTGCACGATCCCGTCGACCAGCGCGAACAGGGTGTAGTCCTTGCCCAGGCCGACGTTGCGGCCGGGGTGGATCCTAGTGCCCACCTGCCGCACGAGGATGTTGCCCGCCCGAACCTGCTGGCCGCCGAAGACCTTCACGCCGCGGTACTGGGCGCTGGAGTCGCGCCCGTTGCGGGAGCTGCCCTGACCTTTCTTGTGTGCCATCTCGGGCCTCCTTAGCTCCCGGCGTGGATGCCGGTGATCTTCAGCGCGGTGAAGGGTTGCCGGTGGCCGACCTTGCGGCGGTAGCGCTTGCGACGGCGAAACTTGTAGATGAGCACCTTGCGGTGCTTGTCCTGGTCCAGGATCTTCGCCTCGACACGGGCGCCAGCAACGTGCGGCTGGCCCACGGTGACGTTCTCTCCGTCGGCCAGGAGCAGCACCTCGTCGAGGTTGATCGTCTCGCCCGGGTTGCCCTCGAGCTTCTCGACCTGGATCGTCTCGCCCTCGCTGACCCGGTACTGCTTGCCGCCGGTTTTCACAACTGCATACATGGGATAACTCCGCTCAGCCGACGCAGTGTATCCAGGAAGCCGCGCGTGTCAAGGGGATAGGCGAGCCGGGCCATCTGTTCTGTCGGCGGCTCCGGGGCGCTCCTCCCACACCATTGCGCATTGAACGGCCGGTGCTACCTGTTACAACATACCTGGTACATCTGTGAGGTGCATTCCATGAACCATTTGGGAAAATACACGGCTCTTGCCGCCATCCTGATGGTGCCGGGCCTGGCCCGGGCCGACCGGGCCGCCGTCGAGGCCGAGGACGCCGCCGATCACCACGTCTCGGCCCAGGGCCACTACAAGGGCGGGCTCGAGCATTCCTGGGAGTGGACCCTGGGCTCGGGCCGCTCCGGCAAGAATATCACGGGGATCGCGGCCCAGGGCCTGCTCGCGGCGCACCGGCTGACCGGGCTGGGCGAGCACGAGGAGGCGGCGATCCGGGCCGGCCGCTCGCTGCTCAAGGCCTACGATGGGGGCTGGAGCAAGCAGCGCCCGCGGACCCAGGACATCGAGTTTCTCGCCTCCGTGGGCTTCGTCGTGGATGCCGGGCGCTGGTTCCAGGTCACAACGAGCCGCTATCCGGCGGCGATCTACGTGGACCTGGTCCTTGACGCGCGCCGCAAGGCCAAGATCCCCCAGGTCGCCGGCTGGGACCTGGCCTCGGCGACCCGCGCCGCCCTCGCCGTCGGGCAGCTGGACTATGCACGGGGCTTGCTCTCCGAGCTGACCCGGCGGCGGGCAGAGTGGGATCGGCCCGGGGTGGGCCAGGACCTCGCCCGGGGCTCGCTGCTCTGGGCCCTTGCCGAGGCGCGGGGGCGGATCGGCCTGACCCCGGAGCAGCAGCGCCTCGCCGCGGCCCTGGCCTCGGACCTCGCGGCGAGCCAGCAGCGGAGCGGCGCCTGGCTCGAGCGGGCGGGCTCCGACATCCTCTGCACCCAGACCACGGCCTACGCCATCCTCGGCCTCTCGCGCTGGAGCCAGGGCAAGCCGGCGGCGGACCGTGGCCGCGCCTGGCTCGCCCGCTCGGCGCTCACGGACAAGCGCTACTTCGAGGGGGGGAAGATCTGGGCCACGACCTACCTCTCCCGCTCGGGGCAGCCCGAGAACAACTTCAACTCCGAGATACAGTCCGAGGCGATGATGGCCCTGGCCAGCGGGAGGTGAGCGGCCCGGCCTGAGATCACTCCATGTCGCTCACTGGCCCACGCTCACCCCGCAGGGATCGCCGCGGCGCTCGTCGCCGGGGCGCCCTGTCCCTGTTGCTCTCCCTGGGCATCCACCTCGCCCTCGCGCTGATCATCGGCATCCCCGGGCTGGTCTGCTCGCCCGAGCGCGAGCGCATCGGCAGCGACGAGATCGACGTGGATCTGGTTCAGCCTCGCCTGGCGCCGCCGCTGGAGACCTGGGGGCGGCTCGGCGACCGTCCGGGCCGGCCGAGCGCCGCGGTCCGCGCCTCGCAGGGGCGCAGGCGTGGCCAGGAGCAGGCGCGGAGCGCGCCGAGCCGCGAGGCCCGGGGGCGCCGCGTGCCCGAGCGCTCGCCGACGGAGAGCTGGACCGTGCCGGCGCCGCACGCGGAGGCCCGGTCGTCGCGGGCCGAGCAGGCGGCGAGGGCGGCCCGCGAGCTCGGGGAGCGCGAAGCCAGGGAGCGCGAGCGCACGGAGCAGGAGCGGAAGCAGGCGGTGAAGGCGGCCGCTGCGGCGCGGGCGCCGGATCAGGCACAGCGCCAGCGCCCCGGGTCGCCGGAGCAGAAGCCGCGCAAGAGCCGTCTCCTCGTCGGCGTCACCCCACGCCTCGCGGCCGAGGCGGGCGTATCGGCCCCGAAAGAGGAGCGCTCGTCGCCGAGCCGGGCGCCGTCCGACGACGCGCCGCGCCTGGCCCAGCTGCCCCGCGACGAGCGCAGCGACTCGCCGCTGTTTCGGCTGACCCTGCCCAGCGAGCAGCGGAGCGCCGCCGGGGCGGTGCCCGACGGGCCCCTGCCCAGCGCCGTGCTCGACGCGGTCCAGCGCGAGGTGGCCCAGCGCGAGCAGAAGCGCCAGAGCGCGCTCGCGGCGAGCCGCGCCCGCTTCGCCGCCGCCGAGCAGCAGCTGGCGCAGCTCACGCGCGAGACCGGCCGCACGGCGCGCTGCTCGGCCGGGACCTACCAGGGGTCGGCCGCCGGCCTGGGCGGGCGCGACGCCCAGGGCAGCCAGGATCAGCTCGGCGGCAAGGCGCCGCGCTGGGGGCTCAAGTTCTACCTCTCCGGGCGGCGCGTGCGGAACAGCCGCGTGGTCCGCCCCCCCGAGCCGCTCAACATGCCCAGCGTGCGCTGCAAGGTCACCCGCCTCTCGATCACCCCGGCCACGGTGCGCATGTTGATCGAGACCGACGGCAAGGTGGGTCACCTCTACCTCAAGCACTCCTCGGGGAGCCCGCGCTTCGACCGCTGCGCGATGAGCCACGCGCGCAAGATGCGCTTCCGCCCGGGCACCGACGAGGCGGGGGTCCCGCTCAACGTCTGGATCAACCTGCGCGTGGAGCCTGGCCTGCTGACCACGGCGGGGCTGTAGACCACAACTCTCGTTCGGGGCTCAGGGGCGCTCGAAGGTCCGATCGAAGAGCGCGCGGACGGTCTGCGCGCTCGGCGGGCGGGCGATGCCGACCTCGGTGATGATCGCGGCGACCAGCTCGGCCGGCGTGACGTCGAAGGCGATGTTGCGCACGGGCACGCCGTCCGGGACGAGCTGGGTCTCGCCGACGTGGGTCACCTCGCGTGCCGGCCGCTCCTCGATCGGGATCTCGGCGCCGCTCTTGATCTGAAGGTCGATGGTCGAGCGCGGCGCGGCGACGTAGAACGGCACGCCGTGGCGCTTGGCCAGCACGGCCACGGTGTAGGTGCCGATCTTGTTCGCCACGTCCCCGTTGGCGGCGATGCGGTCCGAGCCCACCACCACGCACTGAATCTGGCCGGCCTGCATCAGCGCGCCCGCCATGTTGTCGCAGATCACCGTGACGTCGATCTTGTCGTGGTGCAGCTCCCAGGCGGTGAGCCGGGCGCCCTGCAGGAAGGGGCGCGTCTCGTCGGCGAGCACGCGGATGCGCTTGCCGGCCTCCACGGCGCCGCGGATCACGCCGAGGGCCGTGCCGTAGCCGCCGGTGGCCAGGGCCCCGGCGTTGCAGTGGGTCAGCACCGTCGCCCCGTCGGGGATCAGCTCGGCGCCGATCCGCCCCATCGCCCGGCAGAAGTCGATGTCCTCGTGCCAGACCTCGAGCGCCTCGCGCTCGAGCGCCTCGCGCGCGGCGGCCGGGCCCCTGCCGATGGCCGACTCGAACACCTCGCGCTGGCGCTCCACGGCCCAGGAGAGGTTCACCGCCGTCGGGCGCGCCTCGCCGATGCGGCGGCAGATCGCGTCGAAGCCGGCGCGGAAGCCGGCCTCGTCGTCGGGCAGACCGCGGGCGGCGGCGGCGACGCCCATCGCCGCGGCGCAGCCGATGGCGGGCGCCCCGCGGATCACCATCTCGCGGATCGCATCGGCGACCTGGTCCGCGGTCTCGTAGGTGTTCCAGACCTCCCGGGTCGGCAGCAGGCGCTGGTCCAGCATCACCACCTTGCCCTCGTCCCAGTAGATCGGGCTCAGCGCCTCGCGCCAGAGCTGCTTCTTGTCCTCGGACATCTCTGCTCCTTGTGGCTAGCCCAGGTCCACCGTGTTGTCGCGGAGCTCGTCGACCACCGCCTCGAGGATGCTCGCCGCCTGCTTGCCCTCGCCCTCCAGCAGGTGCTTGAGCCCCTCGACCACCAGCGCGGCGAGCCGCGGGCTGGTGCCACGCCCGCGCAGCGCCCGGGCCGCGGGCAGGCCGCGGACCTCCTGGTCGATCTCGTCGAGCAGCTCGAGGAGCTTGGGCGGAAGCTCGGGGGACCTGGGGTTATCGGACACGACCCCGAAGCAGAGCATGACCGGCGCGCGCGCGCAAGGCGCGCCGCAGTGCGGGGGTACGATCGACGCGTCTGGATTTGCGGGGTCAGCTGCTGCGGCCGCTGCAACTCCGCCGCGCGCCCTCGGCGAGCCGCGTTGTCCGTCCAGGGCACGTACAACTGCCCCGCGCGCCCTCGCCGAGCCGCGTTGTCCGTCCAGGGCACGTACA
>Ga0316576_10000932_pt1 | contig 14926 bp, 14 predicted proteins | sample S0NA_FD_203075 | JGI IMG/M metagenome (GOLD analysis project Ga0316576, IMG submission 203075) | Rhizosphere microbial communities from salt marsh grasses in Alabama, United States - S0-2_050615r3r5 | ecosystem: Host-associated > Plants > Roots > Rhizosphere | place: USA: Alabama | collected... | reverse complement strand
CTACAGCGACGACGGACGCTACATCGCCGCGACCAGCTTCAGTGCTACGACCCCGGGTGGGGTGTGGGACACGGTCGAGCAGCGGTTCGCCCTCATCCTCACCGACCAACCTGCCGGCCAGGCCGTCGCCCTGAGCAGCGACGCCGCCCTGGTGGCGGTGGACACCGAGGCGGAGTCGCAGCCGAACGTGGAGATCTGGGACGTCGCCGACGCTGCGGTCGTCACCGCCGTCCAGCACACTGCGATGTGGCGCGGCGGCCTGGACTTCAGCCCGGACGACACCAGGCTCGTCTCTGGTGGTGCCGACGGGACCGCCCGGGTGTGGGACGTGGCGACGGGCGAGCGGCTGCTCACTCTGTCGGGGCACACGGGGCCGGTCGAGGACGTCGTCTACTCCCCCGACGGGCGGCGCATCGTCACCAGCGGCAGTGACGGCACGGTGCGGGTCTGGTCGGCGGACACCGGCGAGATGCAGCTCGTGCTGTCCGGGCACGACCGCTTCGCCCTCCTCTCGATGTCCCCCGACGGCCGCTACCTGCTCACCGCCGACGACACCACCGCACGGGTCTGGGCCCTCGACGTCGACGACCTGACGACGATCGCCCGGTCGAGGCTCACCCGCGGGCTGACACCTGCCGAGTGCGTGACCTACCACGTGGAGGACTGCGCCTAGCGGCTCCACCAGGGACCTTGGGCCTGCCCGCGCCCCCGTCCGGCGTGGATAGTGTCGCACCAGGGAGGCGACGATGACTGCGGCGAGAACGACCGGGCGGTACGTCAGCCTGCCGATGGACCACCCGGTCTGGGAACGGTTCCCCACCGTCGCCCCGCTGGTGCTCGTCGGCACGATCGAGCCGGACGGCGAGCCCGACATCGCCCCGAAGCACCTGGCCATGCCGCTGAGCTGGGGCCACCACTTCGGGTTCGTGTGCCACCCCGAGCACGGCACGTACAAGAACCTGGTGGCCATGGGCAGCTTCACCGTGGGCTACCCCACGCCTCAGATGGTGCTGCACACGAGCCTCGCGGCGGCTCCTCGGGCCTCCGACGGGTCGAAGCCGACCGTGGGCGCGCTGCCGCTGACGTCGGCGAAGAAGGTCGACGGCGTGCTCGTCGAGGGGTGCCGGGTGCACCTGGAGTGCGAGCTCGACCGGATCGTCGACGACCTGGACGACAACGTGCTCGTGATCGGTCGGGTCGTCGCCGCACACGTCGCGGAGAGCGTGCTGCGCACGTTCGACGTCGACGACGCCGACATGATCCACGCGGCACCGCTGCTCGCCTACGTGCACCCGGGACGGGTGGCGTCGGTCGCCGACACCGTCTCCTTCCCCTACCACCAAGGCTTCACCCGCTAGAGGAGAGTCCCGTGGGTCGACCGGCCGGTGAGGTTCTCGGCGACGACCGTGCCGAGCAGCTGCTCGAGCGCGCACGAGGCCACCGCGACGCGATGGTCGCCCAGCTGGTCGCCATGGCCGAGATGGAGTCCCCGTCGGCAGACCCGCAGTCCCAGCAGCCACTGCTGGCCCACCTGCAGGACGAGCTCGAGGCCCGCGGGTTCCGGGTCGTCCGCCGAGCCGGCACCCGCACCGGTGGGTACCTGGTCGCTGCCCCGCGACCGACGGGCGTGCGACCGTTCCAGACGATGGTCGGGCACGTCGACACCGTCTGGCCCCGAGGGACGCTTGCAGAGCGACCGGTGGTCGTCGACGACGACGTGATGCACGGGCCGGGCACCTTCGACATGAAGGCCGGGCTCGTCTCGGTGCTGACCGCAATCGACGTGCTCACCGCACTGGGCGAGCACCCCGTCGTCACCCCCGTGGTATGTGTCAACAGCGACGAGGAGATCGGGTCCCGGGAGTCCACCGCGGCGATTCGCACCCTGGCCGCGCGGTCGGACCGGGTGTTCGTGCTCGAGCCGTCCCTCGGCCGGCGCGGGGCGCTCAAGACCGCCCGCAAGGGTCTGGGCCGCTACACCGTCACGGTGCACGGCAAGGCGGCGCACGCCGGGCTCGACCCGACCGCCGGCGCCAGCGCCATCCTGGAGCTCTCCGGCGTCATCCAGTCGCTGTTCGCCCTCAACGACCACGAGCGAGGGGTGACCGTGAACGTCGGCATGGTGTCCGGGGGGATCCAGCCCAACGTGGTGGCCCCGCAGAGCAGCGCCGTCGTCGACGTGCGGGTGCTCACCACCGAGGACGCCGAGGCGGTCGACGCTGCCATCAGGTCGCTGAGGGCACGCACCCCCGGCACGTCGCTGACGGTGGAGGGCGGCATGGGCCGCCCACCGTTGGAACGGACCGAGCGCAACCGGTCGCTCTACGAGCAGGCGGTCGGCGTCGCCGCTGGCATGGGCCTCGACCTCGACGAGGCCACCGCGGGCGGCGGCTCGGACGGCAACACCGCGAGCCAGCTCGCCCCGACGCTGGACGGGTTGGGAGCCGTCGGCGACGGTGCCCACGCCGAGCACGAGCAGGTGTACCTGCCCGGCTGGGTGGAGCGTGCCGCCCTGCTGGCCGGGCTGCTCCTGCTGCCGGCGGTACGCGCGGACCAGGAGCCGGGGGTCGCCGACCCGCTGGCGCTCCTCCCGGGCTCATGAGCGCCGGCACGGCGGCCCGCATCATCCCCACCACGGTGACCCGGATCGCCGACATCGACAGCGAGGCGACAAGCGTGCTGCCCATCCCTCGGTCGCGGTGGGCGACCGGTGACTACGTGGTGGCTCGGGTGCGCGACCTGTGCCGCGCGCTCAGCCAGGTCGAGCTGCCCAACGGACGGATGGCCGGCGTGACGCGGGGCGAGCTCGTCATGGGCGCCCTGGGCCGGCGCGCGGCGACGTTGGAGGCGGTGGGGGGGTGGCAGGACGTCACGGACGACGGCCGGATGCACCTGCTCACGGCCGCCGGACTGATGGGGCGGGCCACCTCCGTCTCGCCCTTCCTGCCCCGGCTGATGTCCCTGGAGTACGTCGGCCACCTCCACCTGCACTCCGAGCCCTCACGGATGCGCGACTGGGTCGCCCCGACCCCCGCGGGCAGTCGCTTCGCGCTGCCGGTCGTGCTGGTGATCGGAACCTCGATGTCCGCGGGCAAGACCGAGTCGGCGAAGGTCGTGGTGGGTCTGCTACGAGACCTGGGCCGGGTGGTCGTCGGCGCGAAGCTGACGGGGGCGGCCCGCTACCGCGACCCGTTGGCGATGTGGGACGCCGGAGCCGTCGCCGTGTACGACTTCGTGGACGCCGGGCTGCCGTCCACCGCGGTGCCCGAGCAGGACTACGTCGATGCCATCGGCACCGTGCTCGCCCGCATGAGCTCCGTCGGCGCCGACGTCGCCGTCATCGAGGCGGGCGCGTCGCCGTTGGAGGAGTACAACGGGGCGGCCCTGGCCGACCTCATCGGCGCGCACGTGACGTTCACGCTGCTCTGCGCATCCGACCCCTACGCCGTCGCCGGACTCATGGACGCCTTCGGCGCCAAGCCCGACCTCGTCGCCGGCGGAGCCGCGAACACGTCCGCCGGCTCGACCCTCGTGGAGCGACTGACCGGCGTCACCGCCCTGAACCTCGCCGACCCGGCCACCCACGCGGTGCTGCGCCACCGTCTGGCGGCATGCCTGCCACCCCACGGTGGCCAGGCGTCGTAGGTTGCGTCCGCGACCGCTCCTCGACGGCGCGGAGGGAGGGCCATGAGACTGACGCTCCCCGCTGCGCTGGCCAGCCCGGCGCGCCTGCTGCCGGCAACGTTCATCGCTGCGATCGCGCTTGGCACAGTGCTGCTCATGCTTCCGGTCTCCGTGCGCGGGACCTCCAGCGCGGACATCGTCACGGCTCTGTTCACGGCCACCTCGGCGGTCTGCGTGACCGGCCTGACCGTGGTCGACACGGGCACGTTCTGGTCGCCGTTCGGACAGCTCGTGATTATGCTGCTGATCCTCGTCGGCGGGCTGGGCATCACCGCCCTGGCGACGCTCATCGTGCTCACGGTGGCCGGCAAGCTCGGTCTGCGCACGCGGCTGGCGGCGGCCCGCGAGACCAGGACGCTCGCGATCGGCGACGTGGGACGGGTGCTCCTGCGCGTCGGCGTGACGATGCTGACGCTGCAGGTCGTCGTGGCGGTGGTGCTGGCCCTGCGCCTGCTCGTCGCCTACGACGCACCGGCCGTCGAGGCGCTGCGCGAGGGCATCTTCCACGCGGTGTCGGCGAGCAACAACGCCGGGTTCTCCCTCTACGGGGACAGCCTGACCCGATTCGTCGGCGACCCCGTCATCATGCTGGTGGTCTGCGCTGCGATCATCATCGGCGGCATCGGCTTCCCGGTGCTGTTCGAGCTCGCCCGGTCGTGGCGGCACCCGCGCTCCTGGAGCCTGCACACCCGACTGACGGTGTGGGCCACCGTCATCCTGCTGGCCATCGGCCTGCTCATGATGGTGGTCTTCGAGTGGGACAACCCCGACACACTGGGAGACCTGACGTTCTCCGAGCGCACGCTCGGCGCGATCTTCTCGGCCGTGCAGCCGCGCACGGCCGGGTTCAACGTGGTCCCCATGAACGAGCTGCGCCAGGAGTCGGTGCTGGGGTCGGTCGTGCTCATGTTCATCGGCGGGGGTAGCGCAGGTACGGCCGGCGGGGTGAAGGTGACGACGATCGCGGTCCTGCTGTTCGTCGTGCGTGCCGAGATCCGAGGCGACGACGACGTGACGGTCGCCCGCCGCCGCATCGCGTCCACCACCCAGCGTCAGGCGGTCGGCATCACCACCGTGGGCATCCTAGGCATCGGTGTCGGCGCGATCGCGATCATGGGGACCACCCAGATCGCGTTCGGCCCTGCCGTGTTCGAGGCGGCCTCTGCCTTCGGGACCGTCGGGTTGTCCCTCGGCTTCGACGCCGAGCTGCCGGTGCTGGCGAAGCTGACTCTGGTGGTGCTGATGTTCATCGGACGCGTGGGACCGGTGGCGGCCTTCTCGTTCCTCGCGCTGCGCACCACCCGCACGCGCTACCGCTACCCGGAGAGCCGACCGCTGGTCGGCTGAGACAAGGAGGAGCCATGGCCCGACGGCGCACCGCCGAGGACGTCACGCGGCAGAACGTGCTCGTGGTCGGACTCGGCGTGTTCGGCCGGTCGGTCGCGGAGACGCTCGTCGCCCTCGGTCACGAGGTGCTCGGCATCGACGACGACCCGGAGGTGGTGGCCGACCTCGCGCCGGTGCTCACCTACGTCGCCGAGGCCGACGGCGCCAACGAGGCCGCGATGCGCCAGCTCGGTGCCGGCGACTTCGCACGCGGACTGATCGCGGTCGGCGACATCGAGTCGAGCGTGCTGGCGGCGTCCAACCTGATCGAGCTGGGCGTGCCCCAGGTCTGGGCGAAGGCGCTGTCCGCCCGCCACGAGCGCATCCTGGAGCGTCTCGGGGTGCACCATGTGGTGAACCCGGAGCGCGAGCAGGGGCGTCGGGTCGGCCACCTGATCGGCGGGTCGATGCTGGACTTCATCGAGGTGGAGGAGGGATGGGCACTGGTCAAGGTGCCCCCGCTGCCGGAGCACGTCGGGCGAACCCTCGCCGAGAGCCGGCTGCGCGACACGTACCGCGTCACGGTCGTCGGCACGCAGCGGCCCAACGGGCCGTTCCACGTGTCGGGACGCGAGACGGTCATCCGCCCCGACGACGCGCTCATCATCGCGGGGGAGACCGGCGACTGCGAGCGGTTCTCCGCCATCACCGCTGCCGCGCAGGAGGAGCAGGCCGGCTGAGGCGAGCCTCAGGAGGCGCCGAGCTCGGCGGACCTGGCTCTGTTCGCGACGACGGCGTCGGCGAAGGCGGCCCGCAGACCTCGGGCCTCCAGGGCGTGGAGTGCGGCAGCCGTGGTTCCGCCCGGCGACGTGACCCGTTCCCGCAGCAGGGTCGGGTGCTCGCCGGTGTCGGTCCACAGCGCCGCCGAGCCACTGATCGTCTGCCGGGTCAGCTCGGTCGCCAGGTCACGTGGCAGGCCGACGCGCACCCCGGCCTCGATCAGGGCCTCGGCGACGAGGTAGACGTAGGCGGGCCCGGAGCCCGAGACGGCTGCGACGGCGTCCATCTGGCCCTCCGGCACCCGGACGACCGTGCCGACACAGCGGAGCAGTCGCTCGGCGACGGCCATGTGCTCGTCCGTGGCGTGCTGACCGGCACACACCGCTGTCACACCCGCCCGGACGAGCGCCGGCGTGTTCGGCATGGCGCGCACCACCGGCTGCCCGACGCTGAGCACCGACTCCAGCGTCGCCGTCGTCACGCCTGCGGCCACCGACACGACGACGCACGTGGAGGCCAGTGACTCGGCCAGTGGCGCCAGCACCCGGGCCACGTCGTGCGGCTTCACGGCCACGACCAGCACCTCGACGTCGGCGTCGACGGACGGCTGGGTGGTCGCCGCCACCTTGTAGCGAGCACGCAGCCCGGCTGCGCGGTCCTCGCGGGGCTCGACGACGGCGACGTCGCCGGCGCGCGTGCCCGAGTCCAGCAGACCCGCGAGGATGCTCTCCCCCATCACGCCGCCACCAAGGAGCACCGTTCTCATGGGCACCGACGGTAGTCGCGGCGTCGAGGACGGCGGGAGCTACATGGCGCGGAAGTCGTGCGGGGCGTACCGAGGCCCGAACCTGGGAGCCCGGACGCCGGCCATCTCGAGCGCGCGCTGCACCCTGAACCGATGTCCCACGTAGGGCAGCAACGCCTCGAGCATGTCGTCGTCGCTGTCGCTGACGCGGCCGGTGAGCGCGTAGGTGATGAGCCGGGGGACGTGGGCATCCCCGACCGACACCGCGTCGGCGTCCCCGAGGGCCCGAGCCCGTACCTCCGCGGACGTCCAGGCACCCACGCCGGGGACAGCGCGCAGCACCGCGTCCGCCCGCTCCGGCGACACGACGACCTGCTCCAGCCGCGGCGCAAGGGCCGCGGCGCGCACGCATGTCGACGCGCGCTGCGGCCCGACGCCGGCGCGGTGCCAGTCCCAGGAGGGGATCGACCGCCAGGTGTCCGCCGACGGCACGACCACCAGGCCCCGCTCGGGTCCGGGGGCCGGGTCACCGTAGCGCCGGACGAGTCGCCCGAACGAGCGGTGCGACTCCCCACCGGTCACCTTCTGCTCGAGGATCGCCGGGATGAGCGCCTCCATGACCAGCCCGGTTCGTCCGACGCGGGGACCGTTCACCCGTCGCGCCGCATCGCGAAGCAGGGGCGGGGTCGGTCGGAACCCCGAGATGTCGTCGCCATCGCCGAGCCATGCCGGCAGGTGCTCGAGGACCCATTCGGCACCCCTTCCCCACGCGGTGGCGTCGACCTCGCCGCCGTCCACCGCCACCCGCAGGGTCACGGCGCCGTCCGGCGTGCGCGCCGTGCGCCAGAGCCCCCCGGACGCGTCGTCGGCGTGGGTGGGATCCGCCGGCCCCCGCCGGTGAAGTCCCAGCAGCACACGCAGCGACAGGGGGTAGAGCGGTCGCCACCGGCGTCGGGCCACCCGGGTCGGCACCGCAGCTCCTGACCGTCAGAAGCGCAGGGCGTGTGCCGGCAGCTCGAGGTGGGCGGCGACGCGAGCCCCGTGGCGGATCTCGTTGCCGGTCCCCACACGAGCCCCGGCACCGACCACGGACTGGTCGACGAGCACGTCCTCGTCGATCTCTGCTGCCTGGCCCACCGCCGACCGCCGCACCCTGCTCGCCGCCCCGATCACCGCGTCGGCCATCACGACCGAGCCCTCGATGACACAGTCGGGTCCGACGACGGCACCGGGCAGCACCGAGCTGCCGGCATACACCCGCGCTGACGGATGCACGGTCGCGCCGGGCATCACGAGCGCCTCGCCGGGCAGACCGGGCCGTGCCGAGGGGACGATCACCCCTCGCACCAGGTCGGCCGAGCCCGCCACGTACAGCTCGGGCGTGCCCAGGTCGGTCCAGTAGGCGCGGTCGACGTGACCGAGCACCGTTCGACCCGACCGCAGGAGGTCAGGGAAGGTCTCGCGCTCGACCGACACCGGTCGGCCCTCGGGGATGCAGTCGATCACGGACCGCCTGAACACGTAGCAGCCCGCGTTCACCCGGTTGGTCACCGGCTCGGGCGACTTCTCGAGAAACTCCGACACCCGGCCGTCGGCCGAGATCAGCACGCTGCCGAACGCACGCGGGTCCTCGACCTCGGTCAGGTAGAGGGTCACGTCGGCGTCCCACTCGGCGTGTCGGGCCAGCTGGGCCCGCAGGTCGTGGCCGTCGAGGACGTCGCCGTTGAACACCACGACCGGGTCGTCGGGGCCGCTCGCCAACCGTTCGGCCGCATTGCGGATGGCGCCGGCCGTCCCCAGCGGGGTCGACTCGAGCATGAGCTCCACCTCGGCGCCGTACCGGCTGAGCTCCGGCACGTAGGCCTCGAACGCCTCGGCGCGGTAGCTGGTCGCGAGCACGACGCGGCGCACGCCGGCCGCCGCTGCTCGGGCCACCTGGTGCGCGACGAACGGCACGCCGGCCACCGGGAGCATCGGCTTGGGAACGTGCTCGGTCAACGGACGGAGCCGGGTGCCGAGCCCACCCACGAGCAGAATCGCCTCGACCACAGCGGCACCCTACGGTGGGCGCCGTGCCCAGCCACGTCTCACCCACCGATCTCCTCGCCCAAGCACTGCGCCACGACGCCGGTCGCCCCTTCGTCACCTTCTACGACCTCGAGCTCGGCGGGCGCGTCGAGCTGTCCGTGGCGACCTTCGAGAACTGGACGGTGAAGACCGCCAACCTGCTGGCGGAGGAGTGCGACGTCGGCGCCGGCGACGTGGTCAGCATCGTCCTGCCGGCGCACTGGCTCGGGTTGGTGGCCGTGCAGGCGGTGTGGACCCTGGGCGGGCGGGTGGCCCTGCACCCCGCTGAGGGCGCCGCGGCCCACCTGGTCGCCGACGGGGAGCCGCCGGCCGCCCCCGAGCCCGCCCCTTCCCTGGTCGTGGTCGGCACCCGGCCGTTGGGCGGCCCGGCTCGATCCGTCCCGGCCGGCGCCACGGACCTCGGCCGGGACGCGCTGACGTACCCCGACGTGCTGGTCGGGCCGACCGCCCCGAGCGACGACCCCCTGCTGAGCGCCGATGGCGACGCCCTGGCGGGGCCGGCAGCGAGCCGCACCCTGGTGACGGGGACCCGGGTGGACCAGCGCGTCGTGCGCCAGGCCCTCGTCCAGCCGCTCGTGCGTGACGGGTCGGTGGTGCTGGTGCGGCCAGGGGGCTCGGACGCCGACCCGAGGCGGCTGGACTCGATCGCCGCCACCGAGCGCGCGCTGCCCCTCGTCGGCTGAGCCTCACCAGGGGTCGGCGCTGAGCGCGGCCGCGAGGTTGAGGCGCGTGAACGCCAACGCCTCGGCGAGGTCGTTCTCGCGTTCCTCCCGGTTCTTGGCCCGTCTCGTGGTCACTTCCAGCACGATCGACCCCTCCCAGGAGTCGCGGGCGAGACGTTCGAGAAGCACGTCGCACGGCTGTGTGCCCCGGCCCGGGACGAGGTGCTCGTCGCGGGCGGAGCCCGTCCCGTCGGCCAGGTGCACGTGCGCCAGACGCTCCCCGAGGTCGGCGGCCATCGTGAGCGCGTCCGACCCCGACACGGCGGTGTGGGAGAGATCCAGCGTGCAGTGACGGTAGGACTCGTCCGTCGGGTCCCAGTCAGGCAGGTACGCCTTGAGCTCGCGCCCGCCGGCACGCCAGGGGTACATGTTCTCCACCGCGATCACGATGCCCGACTCCTCGGCCAACGCGTCCACCTTCGACGGGAAGTCCCGCGCGTACTCGCGCTGCCACCGGAACGGGGGGTGCACGACGACGACACCTGCGCCGAGCCGCTGGGCCGCCTCGACCGAGCGGGTGAGCCGCACCCACGGGTCGGGTGACCAGACCCGCTGGGTCACCAGCAGGCACGGTGCGTGGACGGAGACGACCGGCACCTGGTGCGCCTGGACGAGGTCGGCCACCGCGTCGGGGTTCTGGCTCACCGGGTCGGTCCAGACCATCAGCTCGATGCCGTCGTACCCCAGCAGGTCAGCGAGCTCGAAGGTCGCCGCGGTGCCCTCGGGGTAGACCGAGGCGGTCGACAGCGCCACCGAAGCCTTCGCCAGCCGGACGGGGACCCCGACGGCGTCGGTGGCCTCAGACATGCGAGCCCGCACCGATCGATGCCGGCAGGCTCGGCTCGGCGAGCACGTCCAGCTGTCGCAGGATGAGCCCCTCGCGCAGCGCCCAGGGGCAGATGGCGACGGTGTCGACCTCCAGCAGGTCCATGGCGCCCTCGGCCACGAGGGCCCCTGCGAGCAGCTGGGCCGACCGACCTGCCGAGACCCCGGGGAGCTCTGCGCGCTGCCTGGCCGTCATCTCGGCCAGCATCGGAACCACCCCCTGCAGGTCCGACAGGTGAAGCCGACGGGGGACGTAGATGCCATCCGAGGACGGGGGCGCACCGGCGACGCGGGCGAGGGAACGGAACGTCTTCGAGGTCCCGACCGCCAGGTCGGGACGGCCGTGGCGCAGCACCAGGCCCGCAACCTCGGCGATCCGAGCCCGCACGTGCTTGCGCAGCGACCGCAGCGCCGTCGCGCTCGGCGGATCGGCGTCGCACCAGTCCCGAGTCAGGCGGCCGGCTCCGAGCGGCAGCGACAGCGCTGCGTCCGGGTCCTCGTCGATGCCCGTCGCCAGCTCGAGCGAGCCACCGCCGATGTCGAGCATGAGCACGCGGCGTGCGGACCAGCCGAACCAGCGACGAACCGCCAGAAAGGTGAGCCGCGACTCCTCGTCCCCGGCGAGCACCTGGAGGTCGACACCGGACTCCTCCCGGACGCGGGCGAGCACCGCCTCGCCGTTGGCGGCGTCCCGCAGCGCCGAGGTGGCGAAGGCCAGGATGCGTTCAGCGCCCTTGTCCTCGGCCAGCGCCACCGCCTCGGCGCAGAACTCGACGAGCCGGTCGGCGCCTCTTCTGCTGATTCGTCCGTCGGCGTCGATGAGCTCGGAGAGCCGCAGCTGGACCTTGTGCTTGTGCGCTGGGAGAGGGCGGGCGCCGGGATGGGCGTCGACGAGGAGGAGGTGGACCGTGTTGGACCCCACGTCAAGCACTCCGAGGCGCACACCCACGACGGTAGCGGCCGGCTCGTGCGTACCCTGCGGAAGGTGGCCGAAGTGGCGCTGGACTTCCCCCGCACCTGGGTCGAGTTTGCCGACCCGGCCGACCCGCAGGTCGTGGTGCGAGCCGACGTCACGTGGTTGACGTCGCGCTGGACCTGCATCTTCGCTCGCGGATGCCCAGGGATCGACGCGTCCCGGCCGGACGACGGCTGCTGCGTGCACGGCGCCCACCTCACCGACGAGGACGACAGGGCTCGGGTCGAGGCCGCCGCGTCGCGCCTGGAGCCGCACGAGTGGCAGATGATCCGCCGGGGCCGGCGTGGAGGCGTGATCGCCCACGACGCCGACGGGGCAGCCACGACGCGCGTCGTCGACGGCGCCTGCATCTTCCACAACCGGCTCGGCTTCGATGGCCCACACGGCTGCGCCCTGCACGGGCTGGCGCTGCGGGAGGGGCGGCACCCACTGGAGACCAAGCCCGACGTGTGCTGGCAGCTGCCCATCCGACGGGACTTCCGCGAGGTCACCCGACCGGACGGGACGACCTACACCGAAGTCACGATCGGCGAGTTCGACCGGCGCGGATGGGGCGCCGGAGGGCACCGCCTCGACTGGTACTGCAGCGGGTCCCCGGACGCCCACGTGGGCCGCGAGCAGGTGGTGCACAGCAGCCGGGCCGAGCTGGTCGCCCTGATCGGGCCCGCCGCCTACGCCGAGCTCGTCCGTCTGTGCGCCACCGTACCGACGCGACACCCCGCGTCGGCGTGAGCGACGACGCGTCCCCACGCGCTCGTCCCATACCAAGCCCGAACATCTGGCACTCCCCGCGGCTCTACGAGACCCTCAACCGTGCGGCCGACCCGGATGGCCTGGTGATGGCCGCACTGGACCAGCTGCTGGCCGGCACGGCACCCGACACGGCACTCGACATCGGCTGCGGCACGGGTTACCACCTGCCGGCCCTGGCCGCCCGAGCGCGGGTCGTGATCGGCGTCGAGCCGCACCCCGTCCTCGTCCAAGCGGCTCGACAACGGGTGGCGCGGCGGCGGCTGGCAGGTCGCGTGGAGGTGCGCGCGGGGCTCGCCGAGCGGCTGCCGGTGCCGGACGAGGTTGTCGACCTGGCCTTCTCGCACTGGGCGTACTTCTTCGGCGTCGGGTGCGAGACCGGGCTCGCCGAGGTCGACCGGGTGCTGCGACCGGGCGGGCTGCAGGTTGCGGTCGACCTCGACGTCACCGCCGACCACGGCTACGCCCGCTGGTTCGCCGACAGCGGGACGAGGGTGCGAGCCGACCGGACGAGCGAGTTCTTCGTCGCCGCTGGGTTCACCGAGAGGCGGCTGCCCGTCGTATGGCGCTTCGGCTCGCGCGCCGAGCTGGCCGAGGTGCTGAGGATCGAGTTCCCACCGCCGGTCGCCGCTCGAGCCCTGCATGCCACGGTCGGCACGACGATCGCCGTGCCCACGGTCGTGCGGTGTCGACGCCGCTGAGCTGTCGGACCCCCTGCCTACCGTCGCCTCCATGACGAGAACGGGGCTGACGACGGCACTGCCTGCGGCGCAACGTGCGCCTCGTGAGCGGCCGGCCCGGAGTGGTTTCGCCTGCAGCGAGTGCGGGTGGTCCTCGGCTCGCTGGGTGGGTCGGTGCGGCCGCTGCCAGGCTTGGGGCACCGTGGGCGACCCCCCGCGGTCCGCGGCCGGGGTGCCCGATGCTGCTGCACGTCCGATCACCGAGGTCGACGCCGCTGCCGGCGCCGCGGTCCCGAGCGGCATCGACGAGCTCGACCGTGTGCTGGGCGGCGGCCTCGTCCCCGGGGGCGTCGTGCTGCTCGCCGGGGAGCCAGGAGTCGGCAAGTCCACCCTCGCCCTGGAGGCTGCTGCTGCTGCCACCGGCACCGCCCTGTACGTGACGGGCGAGGAGACCGCCGCGCAGGTGCGTCGGCGTGCCGACCGCACCGGTTCGGTGCACGACCGGCTGTACCTGGCGGCTGTCCGCGACCTCGACGAGGTGCTCGACCAGGTGGAGCGGGTCCAGCCGTCCCTGCTGGTGCTCGACTCGGTGCAGACGGTGACCGCGGGCGGCGTCGAGGGCGGGGCCGGCGGCCCGAGCCAGGTCCGTGGCGTGGCCGCAGCCCTGGTGAGCCTCGCCAAGCAGGTGGGGACGTCGGTGCTGATCGTCGGGCACGTGACCAAGGACGGAGCCGTCGCCGGCCCGCGGGTGCTCGAGCACCTGGTGGACGTGGTCGTCATGTTCGAGGGCGACCGCCACTCCCGACTACGGCTGCTGCGCGGCGTCAAGAACCGGTTCGGGCCGAGCGACGAGGTCGGCTGCCTCGACCTCGACGAGTCCGGCATCCGGTCCGTCTCCGACCCCGGCCACCTGTTCCTGTCGAGCAACCCGCAACCGGTCCCCGGCCGGTGCTGGACGGTGACCCTCGAGGGTCGACGGGCGCTGCCGGTGGAGGTCCAGGCGCTCATCGCGCCCGGCTCCTCCGGCGGTCCGCGACGAGTGACCACCGGGCTGCCCCCGACCCGGGTGTCGCTGCTGCTCGCCGTGCTCGACCGGCGCACCGGGGCTCGCCTGTCCGGGCACGACGTCTACGTCTCCACCGTCGGCGGCCTCAGCATCCGTGAGCCTGCCGGCGACCTGGCCACGGCGCTGGCCATCGGAAGTGCCGCTGCCGACGTGCCACTCCCCCCGGGTGTGGCAGCGGTCGGCGAGGTCGGCCTCGACGGCGAGGTGCGCTCCGTCGGCGGGCTGCGCCACCGCGTGGCCGAGCTGGCCCGGGTCGGGGCCCGGCGCGTGCTGGTGCCGGCCCGACGGAGCACGGACGAGGCGGTGCCGTCCGTGCCAGGGTGCGACGTCGTCGCCGTCCACACCGTTCACGAGGCCGTTGTGGCCGCCCAGCGGCCGGTGATGATGACGGGTGGCCGGCACTAGAATTCCGGCTCATCGACACCTCCCTTCGCCGAACGCTGGCCTCCGTCGCACCGGGCACCCCCTTGCGCGAAGGCCTCGAGCGCATCCTGCGTGGGCGAACCGGAGCCCTGGTCGTGCTCGGGTTCGACAAGCAGGTGGAGTCGATCTGCACCGGGGGCTTCGTCCTCGACATCGAGTTCTCGGCGACCCGGCTGCGCGAGCTGGCCAAGATGGACGGGGCGATCGTCCTCGACGCGCGCAACAACCGCATCGTGCGTGCCGGTACCCAGCTCGTCCCCGACCCGGCCATCCCCACGTCGGAGTCGGGCACCCGGCACCGCACCGCCGAGCGCACTGCTCGCCAGACGGGCTTTCCGGTGATCACCGTCAGCCAGTCGATGAACCTTGTCGCCCTCTACCTCGACGACACCCGGCACGTGCTGGAGGACTCCTCGGAGATCCTGTCGCGCGCCAACCAGGCCCTGGCCACCCTCGAGCGCTACAAGCACCGCCTGGACGAGGTGACCGGCACCCTGTCCGCGCTCGAGGTCGAGGACCTCGCCACGCTGAGGGACGTCGCGGTCGTGGCCCAGCGCCAGGAGATGGTGCGGCGGATCCACACCGAGATCGAGGGCTATGTCGTCGAGCTGGGCGAGGACGGTCGGCTGCTGTCGCTCCAGCTCACCGAGCTGGTGTCGGGGCTTCAAGCCGATCGAGCACTGCTGGTGCAGGATTACGTGGCCGACGCCGGTGGCGGCTCAGCCGAGCACCTCGCCGCGCTGGAGCAGCTCACCCCGCCGGCCCTTCTCGACCTCGCCGAGGTGGCCGCGGCCCTCGGCTACAGCGGTGGCGAGTCGGCGCTCGAGGTGTCGATCAGCCCCCGCGGCTACCGACTGCTCG
>Ga0316576_10000931_pt1 | contig 14926 bp, 12 predicted proteins | sample S0NA_FD_203075 | JGI IMG/M metagenome (GOLD analysis project Ga0316576, IMG submission 203075) | Rhizosphere microbial communities from salt marsh grasses in Alabama, United States - S0-2_050615r3r5 | ecosystem: Host-associated > Plants > Roots > Rhizosphere | place: USA: Alabama | collected... | reverse complement strand
AAAGGAAAAAAAGATATTGCTCAAAGTCCCCATGGCATATCCTTCAACCCTACCGGGTCTTGGCACGACCATCCACTGGATGGCAGACAGGATCGAGCTGCTCAGCGATAACACGATTAAAATTAAGATATATGAGCCCGGCAAGTTAGTACCGCCATTTGAAATGCTGGATGCCGTCAATGCAGGTAAGGTGAATGCATGCTATGATGTTTCCGGTTACTGGGCGGGAAAATTTCCCGCGGCCAATTTCTTTACCGCCGTTCCTTTCGGACCGGAAGCCACCGAATATTTGGCATGGATCTATTATGGAAACGGCATGAAACTCTGGCAGAAAATGTATGACGATGGCGGAATGAACGTTAAAGCCATCCTGTGCGGCGTGCTCCCCCCGGAAACTTCCGGATGGTATGTTAAGCAAATAAAGTCCATAAAGGATTTCAAAGGACTTCCCATCCGTTTTTTCGGTCTCGGTGGTCAAGCTTTGCAGAAATTGGGCGCATCGGTGACCCTGATTCCTGGCGGGGAAATATTTGCTGCCCTTGAAAAACATGCCATTGAAGCATCTGAATTTTCCATGCCGGCCATTGATACGAAACTGGGGTTTTACAAAGTTGCAAAATACAATTACTTTCCGGGCTGGCATCAACAAGCCACGCTGTTTGAACTTCTCATAAACAAAGATGTCTGGAACAGTATGAGCGAAAGACAAAGACAACTCATCGAAATTCTTTCCATGGCAAGCACATTAAACACCATGGCATATACTGAATCGATTCAAGCTCAGGTCATGTTGGATAATGAAAAGAAACATGGGGTTCATAATATGTACTGGTCGGATGAAGAGTTGGCTCAATTCAATAAAGCCTGGGAAGAAGTCGCAGCCGAGCAATCGGCCAAAAACGCCTATTTCAAGACCGTCTGGGACGATCTCCAGGCGTTCCGCGCCAAGTACAAGATTTGGCGCGAATATGGTTTTCTGCCCAGACCTAAACCCGCATCGATGCAATAAAGATTATACTACGGGTAAAACCAAATACAGTTTGTACTATATTTGGACATAATGTGACGGGGATTTGATATTCTCCGTCACATTCAAAGTTCCCTTCCCAATTGGAAGAGATCGAACCTTTGAACCGACTCAACTGCCAGGGGCGATAATTATGAACAAAGAAACCGAGGAAACCCCAAATAGATTTAGTGACATCATCGATAACATCATCCTGCGCATCGGCCATACGTTGATGTGGGCCAATGTAATCGTCATTTTTGTCATCATTCTCCAGGTCGTTCTGCGCTACGGATTTGGACATGGACTGGTCCTGCTGGAAGAATTACAATGGCACTTTTACGCCGTCGCCTTTATGTTCGGACTTTCTTATGCCGTGATGACAGACTCCCATGTGGGGATGGATCTGGTTTATGAAAGACTTTCTCCGAAATGGCAATGTCGATGGGATATTTTCGGCATTCTTATTTTACTTCTGCCTTTTGCATGTCTAATTTTCTATTACAGTCTCGATTTTGTTCATGAGGCCTGGCGACTGAATGAGCGTTCGGTGGCCCCCCAGGGTCTCCCCTGGCGATGGGCCATAAAATCCGTTTTACCCATCTCGTTTGCTTTATTGATATTGGCCACCATTTCCAGGCTTGTTAGAACCATATCGACACTTAGGAGATTGTAGTCCATGCAAATTAGCGATTATCTGGTCATATCCATGTTCGTTACGTTTATCGGCCTGTTGTTTACCGGTTTTCCCATTGCATGGGTACTGGGCGGCACAGCGGTGATTTTTACCGGGGTGGGAATGCTGGCCGATCAATATTTAGGTGCGTTTACAGGAATAGACTACCTTGTCTTCAGCTTGAGCATCAACCGCATCTACCGGCTCATGTATAACTGGGTGCTGGTGGCATTGCCCATGTTCATTTTCATGGGAATCATGCTGGATCGATCCGGAATTGCCGAGCGAATGATGAAATCCATGCAAAATCTGTTCGGCAAAGTGCGTGGGGGTCTTGCCGTGACCGTCTGTTTGATCGGTATCATCTTGGCGGCGTCTACCGGTATCGTCGGCGCTTCGGTGGTCCTTCTGGGTTTGCTGACCATTCCGGCCATGCTGAAACAGGGATATTCCAAAACATTTGCGGTGGGTACCGTTGCAGGTTCCGGGACTCTGGGCATTTTGATTCCCCCCAGTATTATGCTGGTGATAATGGCCGACCAGTTGGCCCTTTCTGTGGGCGATCTCTTTATGGGAGCGGTCTTTCCCGGTATTATTCTTGGCGTGTTGTACATTGCCTATATCCTTATTTTTGGCCTGATTAGACCGAAAGCTATGCCGTTGGATCCTGAACGAAAGCCTTTACAGCTAAGTATGATTTGGGATGTGGTCAAGGATATTCTTCCGGCTGGATTTCTTATTCTTGCTGTTCTAGGGTCTATCTTTGCCGGTATTACGACGCCGACCGAAGCCAGTGGGGTCGGAGCACTGGGTGCCACGATTCTTGCCATTGCGAATAAAAAATTTAGTTGGAATGTATTAAAGGATGTGACAAAGGCTTGTTTTAATACCACCGCTTATATCTATGGCATCCTGATCGGCGCCACGTCATTTGCACTGGTGCTCAGAAGTCTTGGCGGGGATGAATTCATTGAAGAGATTTTAACATCACTTCCTTTCGGTCCCTATGGGATCATGATTTTTATCCTTTTCTGTGTGTTTTTGCTGGGATTTTTTCTCGACTGGATTGAAATTACGCTCATTATCCTGCCGCTGGTTGCGCCGGTCGTTCATAACTTGGGGCTTCCCATCAATGGATACGGCGTCGTAGACAATCCAGCTTTGGTTTGGTTTACCATTTTAATCGCCGTTACTCTTCAAACATCGTTTCTTTCACCGCCGGTGGGGTTTGCTCTTTTCTATTTAAAAGGGATTTGTCCGCCTGAAGTGAAACTTAGAGATATTTATGTCGGCGTAATACCTTTCATGATACTCCAGCTTATCGGTATGCTGATCATCGCCTACTGGCCGCAACTGGTTATCTGGTTGCCGGCAGTAGCTTATCGATAATCTAAAGGATGATGCATCGCATTTCAATAACATAAATATGCTTCATTTGTGTGAGGTTATAAATGAAACACAGGAAGATCTTGATAATCATCGCGACTTTTTTTCTGGGATACAGCCTCTTCTTTTCAACTCGGGTTTCAGCGTCTGAGCCGTATCATTTAGGGGTTGCCCTCGGTTTATCGGGAACCGGAGCACCCTATACCGAAGAAGCAGTAAAAGCCATTGAAATCGCTGCTAACGAAATCAATGCAAAAGGCGGATTATTGGGGAAACATCCCATCAAACTCTTTATCAGAGACACCCAGACCAACCCAAAAGTCGCTGTTCAAGTTGTTAAACATTTGATTGAAAATGAAAAAGTCCGCTGCGTCATCGGTACTTACTCCAGTGCGTGCGCCATCACCATTAAACCCATTTGTCGTTCAAATAAGGTATTACACATCGCCACAATCAGCAACTCGGAAGACATCACGAAAATCGACTTCAGCCCCTACACGTTTTCGGTGGTCCCCAATACGTACATGATGGCCAAAGGTGTTGTCATGGGATTGGCAGATCTGGTTCAAAAAAAGGGATGGAAAAAATACGCCACCATTGCGTCGGACTATGCCTGGGGGCGTTCAAGTCAAAAAATCCAGGTCGCGCTTCTCAAGCAAATCGCTCCGCAGCTCGAACTGGTTGGCGAGTACTGGCCGCCATTAGGGCAGATTCAGTTTAATTCTTTTATCATCGCTATGATGGCCAAAAAACCTGATTTTGTATTGGGAACCATCGGCGGTGCGGACAATGCCTTCTTTATGCGAGATGCTCGTGATTACCGGTTTTTCAAAAAAGTTGAATATCCCGGAGGGTTGATCAGTGTGTCTGAGCTGATTCGACAGGCAACCAGCATCCGGCGTGGTCGCTATGGCCGGTGTCGGGCCCCATTCTTTGCCCATCTGAATATTCCGATGATGGCCAGGTTTGTCGAAAATTACCATGCGAAATATGATCGTTATCCATCGGACTGGGCGGTCATGTCCTACGACGGTGTTTATGCCCTCAAGCAAGGCGTTGAAAAAGCCAAAAGCATTGACAGTGAAAAAGTTAAGGACGCGATGAAAGGAATAGCCATTGATACTACACGGGGAAGGCTTTACTTTAGAGCAATCGACAATCAATTAAATTGTTCGGCGTATTTCGGACGAGTTGCCGATGATCCCAAATATCCGTTTCCTATATATCATGAATTATTGGAGCTTAAAGGCGAAAATATCTGGCGGCCGGAAACAGAAATTTTGTCTGAAAGGAAAAAATAGTGGTTTTATTTGGAGATAAATATGATCCCGGAAATTAAAAAAATACTTTATGCCACCGATCTGTCGGAGAATGCAAGATATGCATTTGGCTATGCCATAAGTATTGCCGATCATTATAATGCAAAAATTACCATATTTCATGTTCTTGAGGAATTGCAGGCTGACAAAACGAGCATTGTCGCCCATGTTATCGGTGAAGAAAGGTGGAAAGATCTTAGAATATTAAATGAACACAAAGTTATAGAGGTCATTAAGGTTCGGCTTGAAAAGTTTTGTGACGAACTATCTGATAAGATACCAAAGTGCAGACTTTTCACGGATGAAATGATCGTAAAAATTGGTCATCCGGCAAATGAAATCCTAATTCAGGCGAATAACGGGCCTTATGACATGGTAATCATGGGAACCCATGGTATGGGGATGCTTGAGGAAGTCGTGATGGGTTCTACTGCAAGACGGGTTGTTAGAAGATGCAACAAACCTGTTTTAACCATTCGTTTGCCGTAAACAATGGCAAGCTTATCTTCAAATGATGAACAACCCATAGCACCTGATGGATTGTCTGTTCAATGGAAGGTTTTATTTTGCAAAGGTGAGCGGTTTTTGAACTATGTGTGATCTAAATCTTTCCCCGTTATCCATCTTGCCGAAAAGCTATAATACACAATCTGAACAATACCAAAAAATATCGGACCAGCAGTGATTTGCTGCTTGACCAAAAAATAGTTCCGATCTATTATTTTTGAATTACTGAATGATATTCAGCTAAAGAATTATCTGAATTCGAATGTCTTTTCAAGTGTCTAACCTGTTGGTGGTTTTCTTAAGCTATAACATTGAGAAGGGAGGTGATATGCAAATAAAAAAATGCCCAATGTTAATATAAATAAAAGGTTCGAAAGATGATCCACAACCATTTTAAAAATTGAAAGGGGGAGGATTATGAAGATTAAAGTCACCATTATTGCCTGCATGCTCATCGTGCTGGGCGGATGGGTTTATGCCAGCAGCAGCGTGGCTGCTGAGCCTTATAATTTGGGAGTTGATCTTGCCATCACCGGAACCGGCGCCCTTTATTGTAAGGACGGAGTAGATGCCATCAAATTGGCTGTAGGTGAAATCAATGCAAAGGGTGGTTTTATGGGCAAGCATCCTGTAAAGCTTTTTATTCGGGACAGCCATACAAAACCGGATATTGCAGTACGTGAGGCAAAGGATCTGATTTTAAGAGACAAGGTTCGAACCATTTTGGGAACCTATTCCAGCGCTTGCGCGGTGGCCATCAAGCCGGTTTGTAAAGAATACAAAGTGCTCCATATCCCTGCCATCAGCAATTCGGAAGGCATCACCCTAACTCACTTCAGCCCTTACACCTATCAAGTGGTTCCCAACAGTTATATGCAGGCCAAGGCCGTTGTTTTGGGTGTGGCCGAATTGGCCAAAAAGAAAGGTTGGACGAACTATATCACTATTGCTTCGGATTATGAATGGGGCCGTTCCACGCAGCAAAATACGGTCGAACTTTTAAAAAAATTCGCACCGAACCTAAAACTGAAAAAGGAATTTTGGCCGCGACTCGGCGAGACACAGTTTACTTCATATATCACGGCGATCATGGCACAAAAGCCCGATTTTGTTATCGGCTCTGTTGCTTCAAAGGATAACGTTGCCTGGATGAAGCAGGCCAAAGCCTATGGATTCTTCGATAAAATCCCCTATCCCGGATCGTTGATCAGTGTTTCAGAACTCATCCTTCAGGCAAAGACGCTTACCCGCGGCCTGATCGGCCTTTGTCGGGCACCTTTTTTCGCTCATCTGGACGTCCCCATGATGGCAAATTTTGTGAAGAATTTTCGGGCAAAGTATAACCGGTATCCGAGTGACTGGGCCGTAATGGAATATGATGCCGTCTATGCTTTGAAACAAGGAATTGATAAGGCGGGCAGCATCGATTCGGATAAAGTGAAAGACGCTTTGAAAGGAGCAACCATCGATACGACACGTGGTAAGCTTTTTTTCCGAAAAATTGATAATCAGCTCAGCTGTTCTTCTTATATCGGCGTCGTGTCTGATGATCCTAAGTATCCTTTTCCGATATACCACGATCTTGTGGAAGTAAAGGGTCCGGATTCCTGGAGACCTGAAGCTGAAATTCTCGACGCCCGATCAAAAGAAAAATAAAAAACGAGGATAGCCCATGGATGCCTCTATGATCTTTGCGCAGTTTATGAGCGGACTTTCTCGTGGAATGATGCTTTTTCTCATTGCTTCAGGACTATCTCTTATCTTCGGGGTAATGAACATTCTTAATTTTGCACATGCCGCGCTTTGGTTGGTCGGAGCTTATTTCTGCTATACCTTTTGGTATCTGATGCAGGGCACTGCTCTCGGATTGTGGCTCAGCATTATTTTGGCCGCTATAGCCTTGGCTGCTGTCGGCTGGATAATTGAAGTGGTGTTGATTCGTCGCGTCTACAACCGAGAGCTCAGTGAGCAACTCTTGCTCACTTATGCCCTGGTCTTGGTTATCGATGATTTGATCAAAATCGTTTGGGGAGTTGAAGATAAGCTTATTGAACGCCCCCCGGTGGTGGCAGATCCGGTTTTTATTTTCGGAGCACCTTTGGATTCTTATTTTGTCTTTGTGATTATTGTCGGTTTTGGCGTTGCAATCGGTTTGTGGTGGTTTTTGAAAAAAACCCGATACGGCCATATTATCAGAGCTTCGGTGTATAGTCGTGAGATGGTCAGCGCTTTAGGGATACCAATACCCAGAATATATACGGGCGTATTTGCCATGGGCATCTTTATCGCCGGTCTGGCCGGCGCCATTCAGGCGCCAGTGGGTTCAATTACCTTAGGAATGGACATGGCCGTCATTATTCAAGCATTCTGCGTTGTTGTCATAGGAGGACTGGGTAGCCTTTTAGGCACCTTTGTGGCGTCCCTCGTTGTCGGAGAAGTGTACGCATTTTCTATCCTTTTTTGGCCCGAAGGTGCCCTGGTTTTAATATTTATCGTTACGGCCCTGGTTTTAATCATACGTCCTTGGGGTTTATTCGGGACACCTGTGAGAACATAACGTTAGAGTTTTAGGTGTTTTTTATGAATAGATATTCCTGGCTCGGTTTGATCTTCATTGCCACATTGATATTGCCCCATGTTATCGGAGAATTCTGGATTCACGTGGCTATCGAGATACTGATCTTTGGCCTATTTGCCGTAAGTTTTAACATGCTTTTCGGCTATATGGGTCAACTCAGTTTCGGCCATGCTGCATATTTTGGGGTTGGGGCCTATGCAACGGGTCTTCTGATGCTAAAGACTTCAGTTCCGCTGCCAGTATGTTTGGTATTTTCCATGGTCGCAGCGGGTGTGGCGGCTCTGATATTCGGTTATTTTTGTGTCAGGCTGACCGGGATTTATTTTGCGATTTTGACCATGGCGTTTGGGCAGCTTATTTATTACATCATTTTCCAATGGTACTCATTTACCGGAGGGGATAATGGCCTCCAGGGCATTGTTCCCCCGGGTTGGCTCCTAAACGTCAAGAACTATTATTATTTTACAATTTTTATTGTAACTGCTGCTTTGATTGTCATGTGGTTTATCAGCGAATCACCCTTTGGGTATACCATGCGAGCAATTCGGGACAACACCGAGCGGACCCGGTTTATTGGTATCAATGTCCGGAAATATATGCTCATCAATTTTGTTGTTGCCGGCATGTTTGCCGGGTTGGCGGGGGGGTTACTTGGACCATTTACCAGAAGTATAGCCCCTGACCTTTGTAATTGGCAACAATCCGGCGTTCCGGTTTTTATGACCGTCATCGGGGGGCCGCTGGGGTTTTTCGGTCCGATAATAGGTTCGGTAATTTACACCTTTTTGTTTGCCTTTATTACGGGTTTTACCGAGTACTGGCCGTTGACCATTGGATTGGTGATTATTTTTGTCGTTTTATATATGCCCGGCGGTATTCTGGGATTGGTTCACGAAAAGATGGATTTCTTTAAATTCAAACATCTTACCAACGATATAGATAAGGGCTTGGAAAAGGAGACTTAATCGTATGGCCATTCTCAAAGTCGAGCATTTAAACAAACATTTTGGTGGCCTTCAAGCGACCTACGATGTCAACTTTGAGATGAAATCCGGTGAGCTTTCTGCAATTATCGGTCCGAATGGTGCGGGAAAAAGCACCTTCTTTAATCTTTTAACCGGATATCATAAAGCAGATTCGGGCAGAGTTATTTTTCAAGGCAAAAATATTACGAACTGGGCACCACACAAGATTGTCCGTTTAGGTATTGCCCGTGCTTTTCAGGTGAGTAATATTTATCCCGCAATAACCACATACGAGAATGTGCGGCAAGCGATCCTGACCAAGCAAAAAAGGACGCTAAACCTTTTCATTCCGGCCGGGAGAATGGCGAAAGAAGAAACCACAGAGCTTCTTGAAATAACAGGTCTTTCTTCTTTTTCAAATATAATTGCCGGCAAACTTTCCCAGGGCGACAAAAAGCGGCTTGAACTGGCCATTGCTTTAGGGTGCAAGCCTGAATTGCTCTTTCTTGACGAACCGACAGCAGGAATGTCCGGAGAAGAAACCTTAGAAACCATGGAACTGGTAAAGCGTTTAAATCAGAAACTGGGATTGACCATTCTTTTTACGGAACATGATATGCCTGTTGTCTTTGGATATGCCGAACATCTAACGGTCTTACATCTGGGTTCTATCATCGCGCAAGGTCGTCCTGAGGAGGTTCGAAAAAATGAGATGGTACAAAAAATCTATCTGGGAGAGGAAGCGTGATACTAGAAGTAACAGGGATCAATACCTATTACGGGACCAGCCATATCCTTTTTGATGTCTCCCTTTTGGTAAACCAAGGTGAAATCGTCTGTCTCCTAGGACGGAATGGTGCCGGTAAAACGACAACTATGAGAAGTATTATGGGATTAACTTCGCCAAAATCCGGATCTGTTGAATTTAAAGGAGAAGATATGCGGGGGCGCCCTCCATACTATATCGCAAAAAAAGGGATGGGATATGTGCCGGACAATCGGTTGATTTTTCCCGATCTTACGGTACTTGAAAATTTGGAGATCGCCAAAAAAATACCTAAGAATTATGACAAAGAGCCATGGACGGTGGAGCGGATATATGCGCTTTTTCCAATTCTGGCAGAAAGAAAAAATCAGCATGGCGGAACATTGAGTGGTGGTGAGCAGCAAATGCTTACGGTAGGGAGAACCCTTATGGGAAATCCTGAACTGCTTCTCATGGATGAGCCAGTGGAAGGAGTGGCGCCTCTGGTTGTTAAAGAGCTGGGCAGACAGATACTGAACCTCAAGCAGATGGGACAGACCATTTTATTTTCAGAACAAAATGTTGCATTTGCCACCATGATCTCGGATCGAGCATATGTCATTGATAAAGGAAAGATTCGCTATCAGGGAAGCAAAGAAGAATTAAAAGAAAATGAGGAGATAAAGAAGAAATTTTTGATGATTTAGGCCGTTGAATGAAAATTGGCATTAAGTTTCATCCGGGAATATTTCGGATTTTGTTTTCAGCAAGAATTTCGACAATATGTTTAACCTGAATCTTTCCCCCCCGTTTATCCATCCCGCCTCGAAGTTGCAAAACACAGCCCGGACAGTCAGTGACAAGGATTCCTGCATCAGCAGCCTCCACATTGTCTAGCTTCTTTTTAAGAATTTCTGCTGATATTTCAGGGAAATCGATCGAGTAAGAGCCTCCGAAACCACAACAGACATCTTCATCTTTAGATTTCACGTAATCATAACCCGCCAGTTCAATGAGTTTCCGGGGCTCATTGGTGACCTGCATCCCTCTGCACAGATGACACGGCGAATGGTAGGCGACTTTTTTTTTGGTGGCCTTAAATCCCTCGGAAGAAACATTTAACACATTTACTATAAAGGAACTGAAATCAATAATTTTATCTGTAAATAATTTTAAGTTAGCAGGTACATCAGCATCTCCCGTGAATATTTTAAGATAATTATGCTTTAAATGAGAAGCGCAGGAAGCACATAAAGTCAAGATATAATCATAATTTTCTGGCTTAAATGCTTTCATATTTTGCAGCGCGACTTCCTTGGCGGTGTCTTCCTCGGCAGCCATTAGGGCAGGCAATCCACAACAGGTCTGATTCATGGGAAATTCCACCTGAACATCATATTTTTGAAGCACGTTTAACAATGCCGCTGCCTGTTCAGGATAGATAAAATCCACAGCACAACCGGCAAAAAAGGCAATGGTATATTTGGGTCGAACCACATGGGGACGTATGGTCTTCCATTGATCCCTGAAGGGTGTCTTGGTAATCATGGGAAGGCTTCGAAATCCATGTTCTTTTTCAAAGAAGTGGGGAAGATGCCGGATCATCGGCTCGTTCTTGGCCAGTGGTTTTTGGACAAGATATGCATGTCGAAGGATGAAGTGAAAGAGCTTCCGGTTTTTCATCACTTTAGAAAGAAGGATATTTTTTACCGGCGTTTTCCCATCCTGATCCAGCACCGCGCGATAGGTCTTTTTAATCAGATGGGGAAGATCAATGTCCACAGGACACACCTCTTTGCAGGCCTGGCAGTTGATGCAGTTTTTTACGATGGCCCGATCGTTTTCCCTCCCATGATAAAAGAGGGTTAAAATCAAACCGATGGCACCGATATAGACATGGCCATATTTGTGGCCACCTACCTTGCTGTAGACCGGACAGACATTTGCGCAGGCACCGCATCGAATACATCTTAAGGCTTCGGCAAATACGGGATCTTCGGCAAGGGTTAGACGCCCGTTATCCAGGAACACAACATGAATGATTTTCCGGTTCGAAGGAGAAGCACTGCATTCCACCGCCCCTTTGATCCAGGTGACATAGGACGTTATCGCCTGACCGGTGGCATTTCTAGGAAGAACCTTAAGAATTTTAAGCATGGTTTTTAGATCCGGAATCAACTTGTCATACCCCACTAGTGCCACATGTACTTTAGGCAATGTGGTGACCAGGCGCATGTTTCCTTCATTGGTCACCAGCCCCAGTGCTCCGGATTCGGCTATTGCAAAATTAGCCCCGCTGATCCCCATATCTGCTTCCAGATAAGCCGGTCTCAATGTCTTTCGGGCGACCTTTACCAGTTTGTCGATACTTTCCGAATCCTGTTTTTCCCGGGTCACTTTTTCGAAAAGATCTCCCACCTGGTAGCGGGAAAGGTGAATGGCGGGCATCACCATATGGGACGGCCCTTCCTTGCGAAGCTGAATAATCCATTCCCCGAGGTCGGTCTCCGTTACCCTATAACCTTCCTTTTCCAGATGATCATTGAGGAACGTCTCTTCGGCGGTCATGGATTTGGATTTGATAATTTTTTTGACGTTATTTTCTTTTGCAATGGCAGCTATAATTTCATTCGCCTGTTTCGCATCTTTGGCGGTATGCACCTTTACTCCGGCCGCTTCCGCATGGGCTTTAAATTTTTCGAACAGTTCTAACAGCTTAGGCAAAGCAGCATCTTTTCCGGCTGCAATTTCTTTTTTGATCCCTTCAAAATCAATCCCCTCATAAACTGCTGACCGGTTTTCCCGATAAGCAGTATTAAAATTATCCAATGCCGTTCGAAGAAACTGATCACAAAGGGCCTCCTTGAGCTGTTTTTTATATGACTTTATATCCTGAGCGGTTTTGATCATTCCCGATTTCCTTCCATCATAAGAATATGCAATTCCTGGGGCCCATGAACACCTATGGCGAGAACTCTTTCTATATCCGCTGTTCGGCTGGCACCGGTAATAAACGCATAATAAGTAGAATCATCGGACTTTAAAACTGCATTGATTTCGTTCTCAAGAACTGTAACATCCGGTCTTATTTTTGAAACCGGAAGCAGGGCCACATGAGTTTCAGAAAGCATGGTCGCGATACGAACATCCTCTGATGAAGAATCGAGCACAAGGGTTCCGGTCTCGGCAATCCCCCAGTCCACAGCCGTGAGCGCCGTATGAATGTCATTGGCATGTAATCTTAACGGCGGTTTCAAAAAATTAATATCTGCTGTTTTACACGCCTCTTCCAAAAGGTTCAATTCTTGGTTTTGCAAGCCCATGGCGACCATGGATGTTCCTCCCTGCCGTCGGGTGAGATCTAAGGTATACTGAAACGCCTCTTTCAAGGTTTTAATTTTGACCACAACCGCCTGGACAGCTTCGGCTTTTTCCCTCATAAGTTGGATTAGATCTGATATCGGCATTAGACCTCCCGGCAAAAATAATGATAATGGTATTGTTATTATGCGTGTATATGGTTGTCAATACGTTCAGTGCTTGAACAATGATTATCGGTTTGATAAGTTATTATTTTGATAAGACATGAGGGCTCAGGGAGAAATCATGATCAACCGGGCGTTATTGAAAGAATTTAACACAATATTGGGCCAGAAAAATGTTTTTACAGACCCTACGGATCTGGCAACCTACGCCTATGATGCTGCTGTTGTGAAACCGGTGGTTCCTTCTCTGGCTTTACGTCCGACAACCAATGATGCGTTGAGTCGAGTGGTACGCCTGTGCAATGAAAATCGACTGCCCATGACCGTAAGAGGCGCAGGGACCAATTTGAGCGGAGGAACCGTGCCAAAGCCCAAAGGTGTTGTGGTGTTGACCAACGCACTCAACAAGATAATTGAAATTAATGAAGCGGATATGTATGCAGTGGTACAACCCGGCGTTGTGACGGCAAAACTCGCTGCAAAGGTCGAGGAAAAAGGTCTTTTCTATCCGCCGGACCCAGGAAGCCAAGCTGTATCCACTCTGGGAGGGAATGTGGCGGAAAACGCCGGGGGACTGCGTGGCCTAAAATACGGCGTCACACGGGATTATGTCATGGGAGTACAGTTTTTCGACGTAAACGGGGAATCAGTAAAAACAGGTTCTAAAACCGTAAAATGCGCCACCGGTTATAATCTTACCGGATTGATGGTCGGCTCCGAGGGGACACTTGGGATATTCAACGAAATTATATTGAAATTGATTCCGCGACCCGCTCATCAAAAAGCCATGGTTGCCGTATTCGATCAAATGGATAAGGCGTCCGAAACTGTAGCTGCCATCATCGCCAACCGAATTGTTCCGGTCACACTGGAATTTATGGATAATTTCACGATTAGGGCGGTTGAAGCGTTCAGCCTTGTGGGACTGCCAATTGATGCCGCAGCATTGCTTCTCATCGAAGTTGACGGCCATCCGGCTCAGGTTGAAGAAGACGCCCAAAATGTTGAATCGTTGTGCCGAAAAATCGGTGCCACATCTATCCAGGTGGCCGGAAATGCAGCGGAAAGGGACAAGGTCTGGGAAGCCCGTCGAAGCGCCCTTTCGGCACTGGCAAAGTTAAAGCCCACAGTGGTTCTGGAAGATGCCACGGTTCCCAGGAGTAAAATTCCCGCGATGGTTCGGGCACTGCAGGACATCAGCCGGAAGTATGTTATAGATATTGGGACCTTTGGTCATGCCGGAGACGGAAATCTCCACCCCACGATTCTGACCGACCGCCGAGACAAGAAAGAGTGGGAACGGGTGGAGTCCGCCATTGAAGCCATTTTTGACAAAGCACTCGATCTGGGAGGGACGCTTTCCGGCGAACATGGAACTGGAATCGCCAAATCCAGTTTTCTTGAAAAGGAGACCGGCATGGCGACCATCCTGTATTCCAAACGCATCAAATCTGCACTGGACCCGAATAATATCCTGAATCCGGGAAAAATCTTCGAAGGTTAGGTATTGGTTCGTTATCTCTATACTAGAGAGTTAAAATGTCTGATGTAAAAACATTGTCAAGACTCATGCGGGAGCTGGAAAATCAACTGACGGTCTGCATGCGGTGCGGTATGTGCCAAGCGGTCTGTCCGCTGTTTGCTGAAACCGGCAGGGAAGCCGACGTGGCCCGGGGGAAACTGGCGCTACTTGACGGCCTGCTGCAGGAGATGTTCAAAGACCCAAAGGGCGTGTACGAACGTCTTAATCGATGCCTTCTGTGCGGGTCGTGTGCCGCCAACTGCCCTTCCGGCGTGAGCGTTTTGGAAATCTTTATCAAATCCCGTGCCATTCTTACCGGTTTTATGGGCCTTTCACCAGCCAAGAAACTCCTTTTGAAGGGGATGCTCTCTCGTCCTGAACTATTTGATCGAATGGCGGAGTGGGGCTCAAAATTCCAAAAAATTTTGACAAAACCTGCAAATGAAGTCATCGGAACATCCTGTGCCAGGTTCGTCTCACCGCTAATCGGAAACCGGCATTTCGTCCCCCTGGCCAAAACGCCGTTTCATCGCCTGATGCCGGCTTTGAACACTCAAATAGGCCGGTCAGGGATTAAAGTGGCGTTTTTTGTCGGGTGTCTTATCGACAAATTTTTCCCCAATGTCGCTCAGGACGTTGTCCTGGCTTTACACCATCATGGCGTGGGAGTTTTTATTCCCCAAGATCAAAGCTGCTGCGGAATTCCGGCCATCTCATCAGGAGACACAGAAACCTTT
>Ga0316576_10000930_pt1 | contig 14931 bp, 10 predicted proteins | sample S0NA_FD_203075 | JGI IMG/M metagenome (GOLD analysis project Ga0316576, IMG submission 203075) | Rhizosphere microbial communities from salt marsh grasses in Alabama, United States - S0-2_050615r3r5 | ecosystem: Host-associated > Plants > Roots > Rhizosphere | place: USA: Alabama | collected... | reverse complement strand
CGAAGCTGGCGTCCCCCAGGGGGATCAGCCGCAGCGCGATGAAGACCCCGTAGGTGTCGAGCTCGATGGGGAAGAAGCCCTCGGGGACGCTTCCCTCGAAGTCGGGCGGCAGGAAGAGGTAGCGGCCCCCACGCCCCTGGTCCGTGCCCGCTGGGCCGACGTCGGCCACCGGCACCTGGAAGACGTCCACCGCGCTCCCGAAGATCGCCGTCCGCTCGGTGGCGGGGGGGACGTCCAGGACCATGGGACCCTCCCGGGTGTCCAGGAAGATGTTCGCGTACGGCGTCTGGTTGTTGGCCGTCAGCGCTTCCTGGAGGGCGGTGGGCACCTCGGAGGTGTAGTAGACGGTGTTGTAGCCGCTCCCCAGGGAGAAGAAGGCGTCCCGCAGGTCCAGCATACTCACCGCGGGCATGGCCCACACCATCGCCTGGATGCCGCGTTGATAGGCGATCTCCTCTCGCCAGTCGATGTCGACGCCGCCGGATGGGGTCTGGGCGTCGGTGCCACGGGGGGCGAGGGCGGCGGCGGCCGGGCGGGCGGTTCGGGAATATCGCACGGTTCAGAGCTCCAGTTCAGAATCAGGGGTCCTCGAGATCGGAGTCCGGACCGGTCCAGGCGGTCCCCGGCTCCGAGACCCCGATCGGGGCTCCACCACCTCAACCGCCGATCCCCGGAAGGAAGGTCTGGAACTGGATCCCAGGGTCGCGGTCAGTCGCTTCACGAGCCCTCCAGGTTCTGGACGAACGGGCGGGACGGGCGAGCAGGGTGAGGGACGTACTCGGGCGAAGCCGGTTCCAGGGGATACCCTCCCGATTGCAACATACGCGCCTATGCAGCGCCGGGCCGTGGGGACGGTCCCGATTCGAAGGTCGGGTAGATTGCGCCGTCGGAAGCGCCGTTGAGCCCGGCGACCGGGACGTTCCGGCCGCCGGGCTCCCCCACGGTTGCGCACGCCCGTCCCCGGCTCCCCGGGACGGGCATTCCTCGGATCTCACCCCCCCGGGGTGTACCAGATCGGCGACGTGTAGGCCCGCTCCTGGCCCGTCAGGGGGGCGTCCTCGGGGATCTCGGCGCCCAGGCGCACCCGGTCGTACAACACCCACCTCGGCGTCGGAATCTCGATGACGCGGGCGTAGTAGAAGGCCCGCGCCGCCGGGTCGAAATCGGGGTCGGTCCAGACCGTGGCCAGCTCCGGGGCGCCGATGGTGTTCGTCCAGTTCGCGGCCTCGAGATCCACGGTGTTGCCCACGGGCGGGAGCTTTCCGTCCGCGCCGGGCTCCCGGCCGTCGGACCAGGCCACGTCGTAGACCTGCTCGTGCAGCTCCCCGTCCGGCGTGCGCCAGCCCTTGACGATCTGGATCCGGTCGAGGTTGGCCCCCACTGGGTCGCGCAGCGCGTAGACCATGAACGTCGGCGCCTCGGTGCCCGCGGGGGCCGCGCGCAGGTCCCCACCCATGGGCACGCCCTTCTCGTAGCCGGCGAAGGCGGGCGCCCGGGAGCGGAGGTCGTCGTCGTCGAAGTCCCAGCCGCCGAAGAAGCGGATCAGCATGCGCGGGCCCGTGGTGGCGTAGACCTCCTTGCGCTCCATGGCGTCCCAGATGGCTTCCCGAGTGTTCTCCGAGGCCCAGACGCCGGTGTAGCCGGAGGCGACCAGCGACCAGCCCGGGTATTCGCCGATCTCGTTCTTCGCGAAGGGGTGCAGGGCCCTGGTGATCGACGGCTCCTCGATGGGCGCCTTGCTGAAGAAGTTCTCCTCCTCGGCGGTGGACAGCGAGGTATGGGTGTCGGTGGAGCCCACCATGCCGAACTGGTAGGGGTTCGTGCCGAACTCCGCCTCGAGGCCGAGGCCCTGCTTCAGCGCCTCCCGGGCGTATTCCCCGGACAGCATGTCCGGGGTCTTGGCCGCCGAGACGTCGAGGTTGCCGACATCCCAGGTCTCGTAGTCGGCGAACTCGTCGTCCGGCGACAGATAGGGGTGGGCCTCGCCGTCCCCCTTCATCTGGGTGACCTCGTAGAGGGGCTCCCACCTCCCCCGTTGCTCCACGTACAAGGCGTCGAGGGGACGCCCGGTGAACTGGGCGTCGACGGGGAACATGATCCCGTTCGAGAGGTTGCCGTTGTGGGCGATGGCGAGGGCCCGACCTCCGGTTGTCTCCTCGTAGTCCTCCATCCACTCGTAGAGGTCGAGGGGATCGTTCGAGCCGAAGGGCGGTTGTGCCACCAGGGGCACGACCTGCTCCGCCCGCCGAGCCCCGTCGCGAAGGATCACGTTGCGGTGGAGGTTGTTCCCCGCCTCCAGCGACGTCCATTCGTACCCGATGAGCGCGGTGAAGCGTCCGGGTTCGTCATGCATCTCTGCCGCGTCGATGATCTCTTGCCAGGCACCGGCGTAGGCCGTGCCGCCCGGCGCGTAGGCTTCGACCAGGGCGGGGTCGAGCGTGCCCTGGGCGAAGTTGCCGATCAGCTCCAGCGTCGCCGTCGTCGCACCTTCGCCGCCCTGTGAGAACAGCTCGAACCATCGGCCGCCCTGCTGGGTCTTGGTGATGACCGGCGATCCGGCCACGAAGTCGGTGGCGAAGCCCATCATGTCCGAGTGGTCGGCGACGACCAGCCAGTCCAGGGGGCGGCCGAGTTTCGCGGGCAGGCCGGTGGAGGAGGTCACCTGTTGCCCCTTGGCGAAGCGGTAGGCCTCGTCGGGGCCGAGGGTGTTGCCGAACATGCCCGCATCGAGAGAGATGTTCGTGTGCACATGCGTATCGCCCCAGAACACCTGGCTGGGGAAGCCGCGCTGGGCGTAGGGCGAGTAGGTCGCGCCTTTGTAGAAGCCTTCGAGGACCTCCCTCGAGGGGACGATCTGGGCCCCGGCCGGCGCGGCTGCGGCTGCGGTGGATACCGCGAGGGTCAGGCAAAGCGTGAAGCATCGCATGGATCTCACCCTCCCGGCGTGTACCAGATCGGCGACGTGTAGGCCCGCTCCTGGATGGACGCCGGCACGTCCGCCGGCCGCTCGGTGCCGAAGAACGCTGCATCGTACGTCGTCCACCGGGGCGTCGGAATCTCCAGCACCCGGACGTAGTAGAAGGCCCGTTGGTCCGGATCGAAGTCCGGATCCTCCCAGAAGCCGAAGAGGATGGGCTCACCGATGGCGTTGCTGTAGGTGGCCTCCTCCACGTTCACGGTGTTGCCCACCGGGGGGAGCGTCCCGTCGGCGCCGGGCGTCCGGTCCCCGGACCAGACCACGTCGTAGACCCGCTCTTCGGTGGAGCCGTCGGCGTTCAGCCAGCCCTTCACCATCTGGACCCGGTCCAGGTTGGCCCCGTCGGGATCCCGCAGCGCCCGGATCATGAAGACCGGCGCGTCGCCGCTCCCCTCGGCGTCGGTGAGCTCCCCGCCCATGGGGACGCCCCGCTGGTAGCCCTGGACGGCGAAGTCCCACCGGTCCAGCTCCTCGGGCTCGAAGTCCCAGCCGGCGAAGACCCTCACCACCATGCGGGTGCCGGTGGTGGCGTAGACCTCCTTCTGCTCCATGGCGTCCCAGAGGGCCTCCCGGGTGTTCTCCCGGGCCCAGACCGCAGCGAGCCCCGACGCCGAGCCCTTGTAGTGCCGGATCGCGTAGTCCCGGCCCTGGGGGTCGGGGAGGTAGCCGGTGACCATATCCTCGAAGCGACCCTCTTCGCCCGGCTCCATCGGAGTCGCCTTCCCGAAGAAGTTGTCCTCGGTGGTGGTGGCCAGGGAGGTATGGGAGTCGGTGCTCCCCACCATCCCGAAGTGGAAGGGGTTGGCGCCCAGCTCCGCCTCGTAGGCCAGCCCCCGCTTCAGCGCCTCCCGGGCGTACTCCCGGGGGATCATGTCCGGGTCCTTGGCGGCGGCGAAGCTGCCCCGGTCCCATCTCTCGAAGTCGGCGAACTCGTCGTTGGGCGAGAGCAGTGGGTGGGTCTCCCCGTCGCCCTTGATCTGGGTGACCTCGTACAGGGGCTCCCAGAGGGAGCGCCGCTCCGCGTACTCCCGGGTCAGGGGATCCCCGGACTGGGTCTGATCGTCGAACATGATGCCGTTCGACAGGTTGCCGTTGTGGGGGATGGCCAGGACCGAGCCGCTGGTGCGCGCCTCGTAGTCCTCCATCCAGTCCCACAGATCCTCCACGTCCTGGGAGTCGTACTGGCTGAAGGGAATGACCTGGTCCGCCAGATCCTTTCCGTCCCGGAAGATGACGTTGCGATGGAGGTTGTTTCCGGCCGGGGACGAAGACCACTCGTAGCCGATGAGCGCCGTGAAACGCCCCGGCTCGTTGTGGTCCTCCGCGGCCTGGGTCAGGCGCTCCCACATGGTCCGGGTCAAGGTCTCGTTGCCGGCCAACGGGTCCTCCCGGGCGGTCATCTGGGCTCCCCAGGCGGCGTAGGCGTCATCCCAGTTCCCGGCCTTGACCATGTCGTGGACCTCACGGCCCCAGTCGTTCTTCAGCAGATCCGGGTTGGATTCGGCGATGAGGTTCGCCAGCCCGAGGTTCTCGGCGTGGTCCGCCACCACCAGCCAGTCCAGGGGCCGGAGGAGCCGGGCTCGAAGGCCGTTGCTGGCCGTGACGATCTCCCCCTTGGCGAAGCGATAGGCCTCGTCGGGGCCCAGGACGTTGCCGATCATCCCGGCGTCCGTGGAATACGAGGTGTGGAGGTGGGTATCGCCGAAGAAGACGCGGTCGGGATAGGTGTAGCCGAGATAGGGGGAGTACTCGGCCTCCCGGGCCTCGACGCTGTCGGGATTCATGATCCACTGGGCCGAGACGGGTCCTGGGGGGGCGAGGGTCAGCAGGGCCAGGGGGAACGCGGCCAGTGCGCCGCGTCGGAGCCAGGATACCGTCATGGTGCGAAGCCTCCTGTGTGCAGGACGGTCGATGCAATCGACGCAGGCAGACCATGGGCCTGTGACGGCTCGCAGCACGCCAGCCTCCGTCGATCACCGTAAACTGCGCACCGGGAAGAAGGTCTGACAGGTAGACTACAGTGTGCCGATGTAGGTTACCTTGCCGGTCCTACACCACCCTGAGCCTTCACTGCGGGACGAGGAAGCTCGATGGCGACAGACGGAACGGAATCGGCCGCCGAGGCCGGGGGAGGTGGGATCTCCGCGGAGGAGGTGCGGGCGGAGCTGCAGCGGATTCTCGGTCACCCCGAGTTCGAGGCCACCGAGCGTCTGCGGAGCTTCCTGACCTTCGTCGTCGAGGAGTCCCTCGCCGGCCGCACCGAGGCGATCCGTGGGAGGGAGATCGCGCGCCGCGTCTTCGGTCGCGGGGAGGACTTCGACCCGGCCCGGGACCCCGTGGTGCGCATCGAGGCCGCGCGGCTCCGCCGCAGGCTGGAGCACTACTACTTCGTGGCCGGGGGGCACGATCCCATCCGGATCGACATCCCGAAGGGGCGGTACGTCCCGGACTTCACCCGCCGGAACCACGGGCCCACCCCCGGTGCTCCATCGCCGGCGCGGGTGGGCGGGGACCCCGTCGACCCGGGCCCCACCGTCGCCATCGTCCCCTTCCGGGACCTCACCGCCGACCCGGACTGGACCTTCTTCGGCCCGGGGCTCGTCGCGGAGCTGATCCACGAGGTGAACCGCTACGAGAATGTGATCGCCGTTCCCGGCCAACCCACGGCAACCCCGGGCGACGACGGCGGGGACGCCCAGGTCGCGCGGTTCATCCTGGAGGGGAGCGTCCGGAGGGACGACGTGGAGCTGAAGATCGTCGTCCACCTCACGGACACGCTCGCCGTCCGTCAGCTCTGGGGCGAGTCCTACAAGCTCCCCCTGGACGCCGGCCGCCTCATCGCCGTCCAGGAGGAGTTGGCCCGGGACCTGATGGCCGCGGTCGCCGACGAGTACGGGGTGATCTCGCGACGCCTGACCCGGGAGTCCCGGGACAAGCCTCCCGCCGAGCTCAGCACCTACGAGGCGCTGCTCCGCTACCACTACTACATGCTGGTGATGACGGCGGAGGCCGGAGAGGCGGCATTCGTGGCGTTGCAGCGGGCGACCGAGCGGGAGCCGGACTACGGCCCCGGGTGGAGCGCCTTCGCGAACCTCCATGTGCACGCCTGGCTCTTCGACCGGCCCGGTCCGGAGGAGCCTCTCGCCACCGCCTTCGAGTACGCCAAGAGGGGCGTCACCCTCGCCCCCGACAGTCAACTCGCCCGGACCATCCTGGCCTACCTCCACATACTCCGGGGGGAGAGGGAGCTGTTCGTCGGCGAGGCGGAGGCTGCCCTGGCCCTCAATCCGAGCTCGCCGAACTACGCGGGTACGATCGGCTACCTCTTCGCAGTGGCGGGGGACTTCGATCGCGGTGAGGCCCTGCTTCGGCAGGCTTTCGAGTCGGGCCCCGCCCAGCCGGGCTGGTTCCACCACGGGCTGTTCATCGTCCAGTACGCCCGGGGGGAATACGAGAAGGCCTTCCGGGAGGTGGAGCGGGTCCTCCCGCCGGCGGGGTTCTGGGATCCCGCCCTTCGGGCCGCGGCTCTGGGGAAGCTCGGGCGCAGGGCCGAGGCCGAGGAAGCCCTGGAGGAGCTCCGGCGGCTCAAGCCGGACTTCGAGGACCGGGTATCGGAGCTGCTCTCGCGCACGCCCATACCCAGCCGGGTCCGGGTCGACGTTCTGGACGGGCTCCGGCGGGCGGGACTGCGGGAGCAGGTGTAGGACGGGCCGCGGGTGGGGCGCCGCCAGGCTTCGTCCCCGGAGTCGTGCCCCCGTGGATCTCGTACCCTGACGCGATACCGGAGCGCCCCCGGCCCCGGCAGTCCACGGGCTCCCGGCCGTCCGCTCATCCGGGAAGCGCCCTGTCCAATCATCCCCGCCTCATCCTCCGGCGGCCCCGGGCGGTGCCTGAGGATCCGACCCTGGAGCTACTCGAATCCCTCGTAGGCGGCGTCCAGGTCCTTCTTGGACAGAACCTGGAAGGCGACGTGGGTCTCGGTCCGCTGGAGGCCCTCCACCTGGTGGATGTGCTCTGTCACGATCCGGTTGATGTCTTCCCACCGGGACACCCGCAGCTGGGCGACCAGGTCCCACTCTCCCGTGACGGAGTAGACCTCCGAGACCCCGTCCACGGCGGCCAGGGTGTGGGCGGTTCGTGCCACCGCGTCGGGTCTGCAGCGGACCATGACCAGGGCGACGAACATCGGGGACCTCCGGGTGGGTGGGGTGGGGAGCGGGACGATACCCGGCTCCGGGATGCGCGGGCAAGCGCTTCGGTGGCGGGTCAGCGGCGGCGGTTCCGCGTCACCACCTCCAGCACCCGATCGTGGCGGGCGAAGATCACCACGTCGTCTCCGGCCTGAATCGTGGTGGCACCATCCGGGTCCACCGCCACCTCGCCGCCGGAGTGGACCAGGACGATCTCCAACTCCTCCCGATCCTCCAACGCCCCCACCGCGGCCCCGTCCAGGAAGGAGCCGGGAGCCACCGTCAGCCGGACGGTGGAGTACTCGGTGCCCTTCACCTCCAGCGTCTGGGTGATCTCGATCCCCAGGGCGGCGCCGGCGAAGGCCGGGGCCGAGAGGTCGGCGGCGGAGAGCACGGAGTCCACCATCCCGAACTGCTCCATGCGGCGTCCGAGGCCCTGGTCCCAGATTCGGGCCACGATCCGGATGTCGTCCCGGATCTCCCGGACCTTCATGGCGACCTCGAGGTTCACCCGGTCGTTCCCGGTGCAGACCACGAAGACGTCGGCCTGGTCCAGCCCGGCGTGGGCCAGCGTCGCGGCGGAGCGGGCATCCCCCAGGATGGTGGGGACCGAGAGGTGGTCCAACGTCTCCCGGGCCGCCTCGTCCGGGGAGTTGTCGATGACCGCCACGTCGAGGCCCATGTCGTGGAGATCCCGGACGACCCGCAGGCCCACACCCCCGGCCCCGAGGACGATGGCGTGATGTCGGTAGGTCATGGCCAGTGCCTCGCCCCAGCGGTCACGGTGCTCCTCGCGATTGAAGAAGAGGTCCAGGAAGTCGGCGGCCCCGAAGCCCACCAGGACGATGAAGACGACGGGAAGCGCATACCAGAACGCCACCAGCGGCAGCTCGGCCGGAACCCCCTCCGGCGCCTCCAGGAGCATGAGCTGGAGCATGATGTAGGGCCGGTCCACCAGGGGGATGGAGACGCCCCGGAGCCAACGGTAGACCTCGCCGTAGACGAGTCCGCCCAGGACCGTCACGCCCACGAAGCCCAGGATCGGGCCCCGGAACTCCCGGAGGAGGGCCAGGGAGTGCGTCACCACCGCCCGGAGCCGGCTCGTCAGCCGGGAACGTCGCCGGGGCCGGGCGAGGCGGCTCTTCACGGTGGCGGGCATGGCGGCCGGGGGCGGGGAGGGAGGGTGGCCTGGAGGCGGTCAGGATTCCCGGACCGGACCCCGTCCGTCCGGTGCGTCCCGCTCCGCCGCCGTCCGGCCTCGTATCCCCTCCGCAGAGCGACGCCCGGGGGCTCGACCACCGGTCCTCGGCGCGTTCACTGGCTCACGCCCCCCGGCATGGTGAGGAGCCGGGCGTACAGCTCGATGGCGTACCAAAGGTTCGCGATCCGGAGGTTCTCGTCCGGAGCGTGTTGGTTGTTGTCGTGGTTCGCCACGGGGACGTTCACGAAGGGCTTCTGGAGGAGGTCGGTGAAGAGGTAGAGGGGCAGCGAGCCGCCCAGCCCCGGCGTCAGCACCAGGGCCCCCTCCCCGAATGCGTCGTCCGCCGCCTGGCCCGCCGCGGCGATGACCTGCTGGACGTACGGGTCCGACATGGAGGTCCGGGCGGCGGGATAGCCGGTCCCGCCGGTGACCTTGGCGATCTTCGGGTAGCGGAGCCGGGTCTCCATGTCCGGGTCCTCGGAGACGATGTGGAAGCCCCGGGCCCGGATGTGATCCTCGATCAGCTGTCGCATGTGGGCCGGGTCGTTCCCCTTCACCAGGCGGATGCCGAGGGCTGCCGTGGCCTCGTTTGGGATCACGTTCCGGGCCAGCGCTCCGGTGTTGCCCGCCGAGAGGCCCCGGATGGTCAGCGCCGGCACCAGGAGCCGCTCCGGGAGGGTCTGCGGCGCCCCTTCGGTCCAGCCGAGCCCCATCTCCCGCTTGAGCTGCTCGTCCACCGGGGGCAGGGCGTCCAGCGCCGCCTGCTCGTCCGCCCCGAGCGGCTCCACCGTGTCGTACCACCCCTCGACGGTGACCTCTCCGGTGTAGGGGTCCTTCATGGAGGCCAGGAGCTCCGCCAGGACCATGGGGGTGTCCGGGGCCCAGTTACCGTAGTGTCCGGAGTGGAGATTCCGGGTGGCGCCGTAGACGGTGACCTCCATCCCGAAGACGCCCCGGACGCCGAAGGTGAGCTGGGGCCGCCCGCTCTGGTGGGCGGGTCCGTCGAAGAAGAGCCAGACGTCGATGGGGTCCAGCCGGTCCCTGAAGGTCTCCAGGTACTCCTCGAGGTGGGGGGAGCCCGCCTCCTCCTCCCCGTCGAAGAAGAAGACCAGGTTCGAGGTGGGCTGGATCCCCTCGGCCCGGAAGGCCTCCAGGACCGGGACGATGGCGGCGATGGGGGCCTTGTCGTCCCCGGCGGAGCGGGCGTAGAGCCGCCACTCCGGATCCACGGGCTCGCCCTCCTCCGGAAGGGGGATGGGCTCCCCGCCGGCTTCCATCGAAGCGGAGTAGAGGGTCGGGTCCCAGGGGGCGTGGGTCCAGTTGGAGGGGTCCGCCGGCTGTCCGTCGTAGTGGACGTAGACGCCCAGGGTCCGGGTGGCGCCGGGGACCCGGAGCTCTCCGTAGACGATGGGCGGCGCGTCCCCCACCTCCAGGAGCTCGGCGTCGACCCCCGCGTCCTCGAGCAGCTGGCCGATGTAGGTCGCCGTCCGGCGGATTCCCTCCCGGTCGCTGGCCACGTTCGGATAGGAGAGCAGCTCGGCGAAGTCCCTCAGGATCACGGCCTCGTTGGCCTCCCGGAAGCTCCGGGCGACCTCGGCGGGAGCCTGGCCGACCGCGGGAAGGGAGGTGGCCAGCAGCAGGGCGGCGGCGACGAGGGGGCGGGGCGGGGGGCGTCGGTGGGACATGGGCTCCGGAGGTCGGGGATGATGCCCGGAATTGGTTCGGACCGGGGGCCGGGGTCAAGGCGGACGACCCGACGTCCCGGATCCCGCCGGGAGGATGAACATCCCCCCGGCCTCGACCGTATCTCCAGACGACCCGTCGTTCCCACCTCCGGACGCCGTCCGCCATGTACACGACCTGCATGTTCTGCCAGAAGGACCTGGGCCGGAACCAGGTGGTGGAGGCATTCCCGGTGGGGCGTCGCCTTGCGTTCGACGCCGAACGGGGTCGGCTCTGGGTCGTCTGCCGGAAGTGCGAGCGCTGGAACCTCACGCCGCTGGAGGAGCGGTGGGAAGCCGTGGAGACGCTGGAGCGCCTCTTCCGGGGGACACGGGTCCGGACCCAGACCTCGAACATCGGGCTGGGGAGGCACGCCGAGGGGCTGGAGATGGTTCGGGTGGGCGAGCCCCTTCGGGAGGAGTTCGCCGCCTGGCGCTACGGCGACCAGTTCGGCCGCCGCCGCAAGCGGGCGATCTTCACCACCGCCGCCATCACCGCGGGCGTGGGGATCGTGGCGGTGGGGGGTGTCGCCACCGGCGTGATCTCCGCGGCGCTCCTGGGCCAGTCCGGGAACTTCGTGAACCTCTTCATGAACGGCCGCACCCTCGTCTCGCTGAGGGACGACGACGGGACGGTGATCAAGCTCAAGCGGCCGGACCTGCAGAAGGTCCGCCTGGTGGCCACGGAGGACCCGCAGGGGTGGGGGATCCGGGTGCAGAAGGGGAAGCGCGTGTCGGTCTACGAGGGGGAGCGGGCCCAGCAGGTCGCGGGCCGACTTCTCCCCCGGATCAACGCCCGGGGCGGGAAGCCGGAGGTGGTCCGGGACGCCGTGGGACGGATCGAGGAGGCCGGGCACCCGGAGGAGTTCCTGCGTCAGATGTCGGGCTGGCGCCGGGACGGATACGCCGCCGACCCGTCCGGGATGATCGCCAAGCTCCCCGCGCCCACGAAGCTCGCTCTGGAGATGGCGCTCCACGAGGAGTCGGAGCGCCGGGCGCTGGCCGGGGAGCTGTGGAGGCTCGAGCGGCAGTGGAAGGAGGCGGAGGAGATCGCCGCCATCGCCGACGGGCTCCTGGTGCCGGAGAAGGACGAAGCGTTCCTGGAGCGGCACCGACCCGTGTCCGGAGACGGCGGAGGCTGAGGCGGCCCCACGGGCGGCGGTACGTGAGTCTCGCCCCGAGCCCCGTCCTCCTCAGCTCGCCGCGAGCAGCCGGCCCTCCCGGACCAGATCCCCCAGAATCACCCGCTTCCGGGTCGGGCTGCCGTCCAGGTCGAGCTTCTTGTAGATGTTCGTGCAGTGGGTGGTGACGGTGCGCTGAGCGATGCCCAGGATGCCGGCGATCTCCTTGTTCGACTTCCGCTGCGCCACCAGCTCGGCGATCTGCCACTCCCGTGCCGAGAGGACGGCGCCACTCCGTCGGGACCCCGTGTGAACGGGGGGGGGCGTCTCTCCGATCTCGAGAAACATCCCCCGGGTCCGTTGCAGCTCCGGCTCGGCCCCCAGCTCGAGGAACACGTCGTGGACCTCGCGGAGCTCGGCGTCGGCCTCCGCCGTCCGGCCCAGCTCGGCCAGGCGGCCTGCGTGCTGTCGACGGATCCGGGCGGCTTCGTAGGGGATGCCGATGTTCGTCATGGCGTCGGCGGCCTCCGCCAGCAGTCGGGTGGCCTCCTCGAGGTCGCCGGAATGACGGGTGACGAGGGCGTGGGCCGCCTCCGCATAGACCAGGCTCATCCGGTGGTCCATCTTCCGACCTTCCTCCCGGAACCGCTCCATCACCTGGCTCGCCCGCTCCACGTCGTCCAGCCGGACGTAGGCCTCGCCCACCAGGGGGAGCAGCCGCAGGGCCCAGATCACGTATCCGCTGGCTTCGGCCACGGCCAGTCCGGCGTGACCCGAGTCCACCGCCTCGGTCAGCCGCCCCTGGGCGGTGCGGAGCGCGGTCTGGCCGATCAGCGCCGGGACCGCGGCATGGACGTCCGCGGAATGGGGCGCCGAGGCCCCCTGGATCCCCGCCACCTTCGTCGCCTCCTCCACCAGCTCCTCCGCCCGGTCCAGATCGCCTCGGCCCACGTAGACGCTGGACGTCCAGACGAGGAGCCGGACCAGGAGCGCCCGCTGGTTGAGGCTCCGGGCGAGGTTGATGGCGCGGTTCCCCAGGCGGAGTGCCGCGTCCCAGTCTCCGGTGTGGTAGAGGTATTCCAGCTCCAGCTCGTCGACGTGCAGGGCCAGCACCGGAGAACCCAGGCGCTTCGCCGAGCTACGAGCGGCGGCGAGCCACGGCTCCATGGGTCCCGGTCCCTGGGTGAGGCCCTCCAGCGATGCCAGGACCCACTCCCCCCAGAACACCACCCGGACATCGTCCGTGGTGCTTCCGAGCTCCACCGCCTGCTTCGCGTGCTCCCGGGCATACTGCGTGTTTCCGCTGAACGTGTTGATGAGGGCGAGGGCCCGGTGGACCCAGGCCAGGAGGGCGGGGTCGCCGACCCTCCGGGCCAGCTCCAGGGCGGCCACGATCCGGTCCCGGCTCTCCGGGGCCCGTCCCAGCTGCTGCAGGGCGATGCCGGAGGCGAGCTCGATCCGGGCGCCCAGCGCCGGGGCATCGTCCGGCACCACCCTCCGGGCCGCGGCCAGGTTCTCCAGACCGTCGGCGTGCCGTCCCTGCCACATGGAGATCAGGCCCAGGTGCCGGAGGGCGCCGGCCTGCTCCGCCGCATTCTCCTGGGCTTCGGCCAGGGTGAGGAGCCGTTCCCAGTGGTCCCGTGCCTCGTCGTATCGGCCCATCCGGGTGAGCGCCCGGGCGAGGGAACGCCGGATCCGGGGGGGCGCCCCGGGATCGTCCTGGGTCGCGACCGGGGCCTGGGCGGCCTCCAGGGCCGCGGCCAGGTAGTCGGCGGCCTCCTCGTCGGCGTGACGCTCCAGGGCGCCCCGCCCCGCGAGCTCCAGGTACCGGGCGGTCCGGGGATCCGCCACTCCCGGGATCCGGGAGAGGTGGAAGGCCAGCTCGTCGGCGTGGTCCACGGCGGCGTCTCCGTAGACGGTCTCCAGCGCCGAGACGATGCGGCCGTGAAGGTGGAGCTGGCGCGTGACGGTGAGCTGTCGGTAGAGGGACTCCCGGGTGAGGGGGTGGAGGAATTGGAGCATGACCCCGCCGTCCCGCGCGACCTCCTCCACCGCTCCGGAGCCCAGCAGCTCGTCCACCACCGAGGCCATGCGGCCGGGGTCCACCTCCATCACCTCTCGGAGCACGTCGATCCGGGCGGGGCGTCCCAGGGCGGCCATCACGTGGGCCGCGTCCAGCGCCTCCTCGGATACCTCCCGGAAGCGGGCGGCCACCGCGTCCCGGATCGTGGAGGGGAGCACGAGGTCCTGGGCCTCCCATCCCAGCCACGTCCCGTCCCTGTGGTGGAGCTCCCCGGACTCCACCAGGGAGCGGAGGGTCTGCTCGACGAAGTAGGCGTTGCCCCGGGTCCATCCGAAGAGCCGCTCGGCGAACTCCGAGACGGTGGGTCCGGAGACCTTGAAGACCGACTCCAGCAGCTCCTGGATCTCGGCCAGGTTGAAAGGGCGGAGGTCCAGACGCTCCAGGAGGTCCAGCGACGCCAGGGACCGTTCCATCTCCAGGAGGCGGGGGTTGCGGGACCGGTCCTCCGCCGTGCTGGTGGCCACGATCCGGACGCCCTCGGACTCGAGATGCCGGACCAGGAAGTGGAGCAGGGAGAGGGACGAGGGATCCGCCCAGTGGAGGTCCTCCAGCACCACCAGGACCGGTTCCCGGTCTCCGAATCTCTGCAGCAGGGAACCGAAGCTCCAGAAGAGGCGGGTCCGGAGCTCGTCGGGATCGAGACCGCCCGCCTCGGGTGCCGCCTCCCCGCCCAGGGCCGGGAAGAGACGGCGGAGGTCGTTCTCCCGGCCCCGGGAGAGCACCGTCATGGTGGCGGGCTCCAGGGACTGGAGGAGAGGCACGAAGGCGTCCGCCATCACGGCATACGGGACCCCCCGCTCCACGGGGTAAGCCCGCCCCCGGACCACCCGCCAGTGCCGCCGGGCCGCCTGCTCGGCCAGGGTGTGGGCGAGTCGGGACTTCCCGACCCCCCCCTCTCCCACGAGGACCCGGAGCTCGACCCCTGAAGTGCCGCCGCCGAAGATCCGGAAGAGCCGCTCCAGCTCGTCCCGGCGGCCGACCAGGGGGAGGGGTCGGGGCAGCCGTGCGTCGTTTCCGTTGTCGGACATCGTAATCACCGTGATGAAGGGCCGATTCGAGTCCCCGCCGTAGGAACGCGGGGGACTCGACGCACAACGTGGGATCCGGCCCGACCCGGCAGGATACGTATGCATACGTACATGCGCATACGCAACGCAAAAACGGGAAGCCTTCGAATGGTGGATGCTCGCTCGCCCTCGCTCTACCTGCTCATGGCGTGCACGGTGGTGGGCGCGGGGCTCTTGGCGGCCTGGATCCCGGCCCGTCGTCTGTCCCGCATCGATCCCGCCCGGACTCTCAGGGAGGAGGGCTGACCCGATGATGACCCGACGGACCTTCCGGATCCTCCTCGCCCTGGCGGAGGGGCCCGCACACGGCTACGGGATCCGAGGCCGCGTGGAGGAACGGACCGACGGGGCGGTGAAGCCCGGCTCCGGGGGGCCGCCCCGACGCTTCTACGCCCTGACGGACCGGGGCCGGGCCTCCCTCCGGGCCGAGCTGCGCCGGATGGAGGAGGCGGTGACCCTCGCCCGGAGCCTCGACCTGCTTCCGGAACGGAGCTGATCCCGAACGCCGGCGCCCGGGACGACGGTTCTTGCGTCCCCGAGACGCCACGCCGCATCGTGCCGGCATGCGCCA
>Ga0316576_10000928_pt1 | contig 14960 bp, 12 predicted proteins | sample S0NA_FD_203075 | JGI IMG/M metagenome (GOLD analysis project Ga0316576, IMG submission 203075) | Rhizosphere microbial communities from salt marsh grasses in Alabama, United States - S0-2_050615r3r5 | ecosystem: Host-associated > Plants > Roots > Rhizosphere | place: USA: Alabama | collected... | reverse complement strand
ATCGATCATGCGTCGAACGTCGTCCAGGAGAAGGCTTTTCCGTGGATACCGTTCCCAAATGTTCATGCCGCACTGCGGGCAGGCAGCATTGCAGCGATCCGTCAGCTGAATGATCAGCTGCCCGGGCAGCCGACCGTGACGCAGCAGTTGATAGCAGGATTTAAGATTCATGGCATTTAGGTCTCCCGAGGGTCGGCATGATAGGACGTTGCCGCCGGAGTAGAACGTATTTCAAAATTCAGATTAGGGTTCCTGGCAAGGCGTGAGATGGTGAGAAAGCGGAGCATACACGCAGTATGTGAGCATTTTGAAACGGCTCACAACGCCGCCAGGGGCACTTAGATAATTTTTGAGATGCGTTCTAAAAGCCGGCCACCCATCGATAGGGCCCTTCCCCCGTGCGGACGGTTTTGTAGCTTTCCCAGGTCTCTAGAAAAGCCGCATCGAAGGAACGCGCCTCCATATAGCGCCGGGCCGCCAGCCCCATGCCGCGGCGCTCCTGCGGATTGGCAAGGAGACGGTGGAGGGCGGCGGCAAGGGCGGCGCTGTCGTTCCCGGCTACCTCGAGGCCGGTTTTGCCCGGCAGCATGTTTTCACGGGGACCACCCTGGTCCGAAACGACCACCGGCAGCCCACAGGCCTGGGCCTCGAGGATGACATTGCCGAACGTGTCGGTGGTGCTGGGGAACACGAACAGGTCCGCCGAGGCATAAGCCTTGACGAGATCAGCGTCCATCAGGGTGCCGGTAAAGGTGCAGGGGTGGCGGCGCAATTGCCGACGCATATCATCCATGTAGGGGCCTTCACCCACCACAACCAGGTGCGCCTGGGGGTGGTGTTCGCGTATCCGGCTGTAGGCCTCCGCCAGGATATGAAGATTTTTCTCCTTGGAGACACGTCCCACATAGAGCAGTGTAGTGCCGGCCTCGACGCCGTAGCGCCGTTGGAAAAAGCCGTTGCGCATCTTCGGTGTAAAGCGTTCGACATCAACCCCCCGCGGATAAAGAGCCACCTTGTCGGCCGGGATACCGCGCGCGACGAGTTCCTGGCGTGTGCTCTCGGAAGGCGCGTAAATCAGATCCATTTGGTCGTAGTACCAGATGACGAATTTCCAGGTGAGCTCTTCCATGGCTTCGTCCCCGGTCAATAATTGGGCATACTGGGGCAACTGCGTATGGTACGTTCCACAGAGGGGGATTTTCAAAATACGGGCAATCGCCAGCGCCGCCAGGCCGATCGGCCCCGGCGTGGCGGAGTGAATGCGCGTAAATCCCTGTTCGTAGCAGTAGCGCAGCATCTCCAGCAGGGGTGGGTAAAACAGCTTCTGGGACCGGTACTCGGGCAATTCATAGGTACCCACAGGCTTGAAGGTTTTGACCCCCGGATGGGCGTCCGGTTCTTCCGTGCAAGTAATGACCTGCAAGGGCTTGCCGTTGCGCAAGGCCACCTCAACCTGCTGCTGGATGGTCAGGGCAACCCCGTTGGTGTCGTAGAAGGTATCGGTAAAATGCCCGACGCGTACCTGATTGGTTTCGGCTGCGTCCAGACTCGCTTCAAGTCCGAAATGCGTCCGAACCGCACGGGTAAAATCGCGATCCTTGGCAAACAGGGAAAAAGAGATGAAATAGGGGGCCAGCAGTCCATAGAGACCGCCTGCCGAGCCGATGGTGTGAAATATGCTAAACACATTGCCGCCCACCAGGTGGTTCATGGCGTGGTTGGCAAAATCCTTCAGGGTCTGGTTGGCGACCTGATTGACGAAAGTGAACCATTCGGTTTCAGGCACCCGGTCCTGAGAGCTGTCTTGGGCCGTAAGGGCTTTGAAATGGGTATCGTCCCGCAACAGACAGGTGGTGGTGTGGCGCAGAAGACCGAACAGATCGTCGGAAGGGGCTACCGTACGGGCGCGGCGGCGTGCATGAAGAAAATCATAAACCTTGTCCATCAGCCGACCGTCGCGGTCCCTATCACCAGGGCCGGCCGGGCGCAGCGACCGATCGAGAAATTTCACCAGGAGATCCTTGCCCTGAAAACGCTCCAGGTTAAATTTATTCCGGTAGTATTGGTAGGCGATGCTGTAAAAATTGTGCGCCATGGTTTCCGGAAGCGAAGGGCGGCGCACGGCGCGGCTCAGGCCTGAACCGATACCGGCCAAACCTTCCTTAAGACGCTGCGCGCCCGGGATTTCCGTATAGGTGCGGGCGATATTAAGCGCGCTGTGGTCGTCGGAACCACCGGTGATATGCTTTACCCAGGGGTCGGGAAAGGCCGGCGCGATGCCGTGGTAGTCGGCCAGGCTATCGATCGTTTCGGGGGTCAGGGTTTTCAACACTTCTTCCAAACCATCATTGGCGGCATCGTTGCGGGCGCCGTTCATCTCAAAAATCTTAAAAAGCAGGAGCATTTTTTCAAAATGCTCGACGCGCAGCCGATCGTTGACACCGTATAATGGATGCGCCAGAACATGGACGATGCCCTGGGCCTGCAGGTAATCCACCAGATAGAAAACATTTTCACGGCATTTTTGAATGTCGACATGCTGGGCCTCGGTAATGTTCAACGCCAGGACGTGCAGTTTGCAGTGATCGTCGGGAAAGTAAGTGGTAATCTCCTCGCTGATGAACGTATCCGGCAAGTGAGCGATTTCCAGTGCTCCTTCGATACGATTGTGATCTGTAATCGTCACATGGGTCATCCCCCGTTCCCGGGCGATGCGGTAAATATCAAGGGGCTCCGTGAAACTCTCCGGGCAGCCGATTTTCTTCAATACCCAGGCCGAAGGTCGTTTAGAATGTTTCGAATGCACGTGACAGTCGATTCGCATCGTCGATTCCTTTTCTGTCGTGTCGGAAGGAGAAGCAACCTTAACCTCAATCTACGGAAGTTGATCATCCCGCTGTTAAAACCTGATGAGACGTTCTTTAGGAGTTCATGAGACGACGGGAGACATTTTCGCTTGCGTCCGGCGATGCTTCAGCGCAGAATAAAATGATGAAAAATCGAACCATCATCAAAACCCTAACTAAACGCTAACATTTTCCTAACAATGGTTGCGCTAGGTGTGACAACCATTTGGCCAACCGACTACGGCCCGACCGTCGCGCCAGCGCTTACGCAAGTGTCGAGCGGAACGCATCTGCGACCGGGTCCATCGAAGAGGAACACTCATGTCCAGACATTTTCACAAAGAACTTGAAAAAGTTAAAAAAATGATCCTGTCCCTTGGGGCGATGGTGGAGGAGCGCGTGCGGCGCATCACCTCCGCCATAACCGAGCGGGACGACGCCACTGCGGATGAAATTGTCCGTTCCGATTATGAGATTGATGAAATGGAAGTGGAAATCGAGGAGGAATGCCTCAAGATCATGGCGCTGCACCAGCCGGTGGCGATTGATCTAAGGTTTCTCGTGGCGGTTATCAAAATCAACAATGACCTGGAACGCATTGCCGATGAAGCGGTGAATATCGCCCAACGGATCCAGACCATGGTGAAAGACCAGCCGACCCGCCTGACCTTTGATTACGAGCCCATGGCCGCTGAGGTGGAAAAAATGCTGCAGCTGAGCCTGGATGCCCTCGTCAATATGGATGTGGACATGGCTTTCCGGGTCGTCACCATGGACGACGAGGTGGATGGGATTTATCACCGCGCCTATCGTCTGATCCGGGACGAGATGAAACAGCACCCTGAGCAGATAACCTTCCTCATCAACTTTTACCTGGTTTCCCGCCATCTGGAACGCATTGCGGATCATGCCACCAACATCGCCGAGGAAGTCATCTATCTGATTGAAGGGGAAATCGTACGCCACGCCGACTATTAGACCCTGTATGATGATAAGGGATGTGGTTCCTGCGCATGGCGAATGCGAAATGCCCCGCCTCTCAAGATTTACTTTCTTAAGGAGTCCTTCTGACGGGAGCCTCCCCAGGAGGGCTTTAGAAACGGCAAATAGGAAACACGAGCCCCGATCGCCGGAACCCTGGCCGTCTGCGCCGCATGAAACTGTGAGGTTTTTCTACCTCTGGCGGTGAAGCCATTCTCTCACGACAACGCGTCTTCGCTGTTGGCGACCCCGGCGACCCTCGCCCCCATGTCCAGGGTCATTCCAGGAATTTCGCGAACAGCCCTTCCTTTCCCCCCCCACCGCCGAGGATCTGCGCGAGATCGCCAAACACCCCGCATTGGCAGTACCCCGCCGCTTTCGCGACCTGGTCTCGTTCGAGGTTCTAGAATTGTGGATCAGTTGGATCAATGTCGGTGCAGCAAACGACCTAAGGGGACGCCGACCGTACTCGTCAATCTATTGGCCGGTGCCGGAGATTGAGGAACTGGGCAGGCGATTCGGCCGGCGGTCCGTCGGCTTTGGGATCGGCACGAACGCCTTCACACGTTTCTATTGCAAAACTAGCCGTATCGTAACCCTTCCCTAACAGTTCCCTAACACGCCCCCCTTACCTATTGCCAGCAGATGACGGGCGGCCCTTGTTGCCGCCCGGATGGTTTAAAAACCCGCTACGAAAAGAAGTCCATGATTTCAGCACCCGTTATATTAAGCGTCTTATTATTGTTGACCTCGGGCGCTTTCTATATAGGACGCAAACGCGCCTTTGCCGTCGCCGGTGACCGTGCGGGGTTGTTGCAAATGCACTCCCGCCCTGTTTACTACGGACTTCTGACCGCCATGTGGTGCGGTATCCCGGCGCTGCTGATTTTCAGTGCCTGGAACATGTTCGAGTCCACCATTATCACCCAGCTCGTTGTCGCCGATATGCCGCAGGCCGTTCGCGATCTGCCGGCTGCTCGTCTGAACCTGGTCATCAACGACATCCACAACCTGGTCAGCGGCAATATCGTGTCCACGGATATCGACCAGACCATGCGCGCGGCAGCCGATCACTACCGCGAGCTCCAAACCATCAGCAGCGCCGCCCTGGCCGTGGTCGTCATCGCGCTGGCCATTGCCGCAATTGGTCTTTTGATGCGCTTTATTTCTCCGAACCTGCGGGCCCGAAACCATGTCGAGCGCATCGTGAGCGGGGTCCTGGTCGTCTGTTCCACCATCGCGATTTTTACCACCATCGGCATTTTGCTGTCGGTCCTGTTCGAAGCCATCCGGTTTTTTGAAAAGATACCTGTAACCGAGTTTCTCTTCGGGTTGAAATGGAGCCCCCAGATGGCGATCCGTGCCGATCAGGTGGGCTCCTCCGGTGCTTTCGGCGCCATTCCGGTCTTTGCCGGCACGCTCATGATTTCCGCCATTGCCATGGCCGTGTCGGTTCCCATCGGTCTTATGTCGGCCATCTACCTGTCCGAATACGCCAATCGCCGCTTCCGTGCCATCGCCAAACCGTTGATGGAAATACTGGCCGGCATCCCCACCGTTGTCTACGGATTTTTCGCCGCCCTGACCGTGGCGCCTTTCATCCGTGACACCGGGCTCGTTCTGGGACTGGATGTCTCCTCGGAAAGCGCCCTGGCCGCAGGACTGGTGATGGGCATCATGATTATCCCCTTCGTATCCTCCCTGTCCGACGACGTGATCAATGCCGTCCCCCAAGCCATGCGGGACGGGGCCTACGGCCTGGGAGCGACCCAATCGGAAACCGTCAAACAGGTCGTGCTGCCGGCGGCCCTGCCCGGCATCGTAGGGGGCGTCCTGCTGGCGGTCTCCCGTGCCATCGGCGAGACCATGATCGTCGTCATGGCCGCCGGCCTGGCCGCCAACCTGACCGCCAATCCCCTCAAGACCGTCACCACGGTCACCGTGCAGATCGTAACGCTGCTGGTGGGGGACCAGGAATTCGACAGCCCCAAAACCCTGGCAGCCTTTGCCCTGGGCCTGGTGCTGTTCATCGCCACCCTAATTTTGAACGTCATTGCCCTGCAAGTGGTGCGCAAGTACCGGGAGCAGTATGAATAGGTCCTCCTTCAACCCGAACGGCAGGCCTTCCGGGCGCCGTGCCATCGACATCGTGAATGCCGGGCTGGCCCGACGCTACCGTCGCGAGCGCCGCTTCCGCTTCTATGGCATCAGCGCCATCGTGGCCAGCCTCGTCTTTCTCGCGATTCTTTTTGGCAGCATCATCGGCAAAGGCTATACCGCTTTTGAGCAAACCTACCTTCAACTGGATGTCTTTTTCGACCCGGACATCCTTAGCCAGGAGGCGTTGGCCACCGCCAATTATCCAGGCGTCATCAAACAGTCCCTGCGCCAAATGTTTCCAGCGGTCACTTCACGCCGCGACAAAAGCATGCTCTACGGTCTGGTGAGCAATGGCGCGGCTTTCCAGATTCGCAAGATGGTGCTCGATTCACCGGAGATGATCGGCCAGACCATGCCCATCTGGGTCGTGGCGGACGATGACATCGACATGCTTGTCAAAGGCCATTTTGATCTGAATGTCCCGGAAAGCCAGCGGCGCATCAAAGACATTCAGCTGACCTGGATGGAGCGCCTGGAAAACGAGAACCGTGTGGAAAAACGCTTCAACCGGACCTTCTTTACGGCCGGCGACTCCCGCGAACCCGAACAGGCCGGTATCCTGGGGGCGGTGGCCGGCTCCTTTTACACCCTTCTGGTGACCCTGGCGCTGTCGTTTCCCATCGGCATCGCCTCGGCGGTCTATCTGGAAGAGTTTGCCCCCAAGAACCGCTGGACGGATCTGATCGAGGTCAACATCAACAACCTGGCCGCCGTGCCGTCCATCGTTTTCGGTCTTCTTGGCCTGGCCGTCTTTTTGAATTTCTTCGGTCTGCCGCGCTCCGCCCCTCTGGTGGGCGGGCTGGTGCTGACCCTGATGACCCTTCCGACCATTATTATTGCCGGGCGAGCGTCGCTCCAGTCGGTGCCGCCATCGATTCGCGAGGCGGCCCTGGGGGTCGGGGCCTCCAAGATGCAGATGGTCATGCATCACGTGCTGCCTTTGGCCATGCCCGGCATTTTGACCGGCACCATCATCGGCATGGCCCGGGCCCTGGGGGAATCGGCCCCCTTGCTCATGATCGGCATGGTGGCCTTTATCGTGGACGTGCCCCACGGGTTTACCGATCCAGCGACGGTTCTGCCGGTTCAGATCTATCTCTGGGCGGACAGCCCCGAACGGGCTTTCGTGGAGCGCACCTCGGCGGCCACCATCGTGCTGCTGGTGTTTCTGATCGCGATGAACGCCACGGCCGTCATTTTACGAAAAAAGTTCGAACGCCGCTGGTAGCCATGACGACCATCTTTTTTGGAGATAAACCATTTTTTTCGAAGGCTCTCATAAAACCCTAAAGGAGGGTTTGTATATAGGGGTCGCGTGCACGGGCCCCAAATCTTAATAATGGGACTTTGGTTCATACATTTTACTTTCAGGAGGAGAAAATGATCAAGAAATCGATTTTGATTGCCACCGCCCTCATCTTTGTGGCGACGGCAGGAACAGTCTATGCGGCTTCCGCCCGCGATCAGATCAGCATCGTGGGGTCATCGACGGTTTATCCGTTTGCCACCGTCGTGGCCGAACAGTTCGGAAAAACCACCAGCTATAAGACGCCCACCATCGAGTCCACCGGTTCCGGCGGCGGTCTGAAACTCTTCTGCGAAGGGGTGGGGGTAGAAACCCCGGACATCACCAATGCCTCCCGCGCCATCAAAAAGTCGGAATACGAAAAATGCCAGGCCAACGGCGTCAAGGAAATCGTCGAAATCAAGATCGGCTACGACGGCATCGTGGTCGCCAACTCCAAGAAGGCTGCCCCGCTGAAGCTGACCCGCAAGGACCTCTACTTGGCTCTGGCCAAGGATGTTCCCGATCCGACCGGTGCCGAGAAGCTTGTCCCCAACCCCTACAAAACCTGGAAGGACGTCAATTCGTCTCTGCCGGCCGTGAAGATCGAAGTGCTGGGCCCGCCGCCCACCTCCGGCACCAGGGACGCCTTCCTTGAGCTGGTTATGGAAGAAGGCGCTGATACCTTCGGTTTCGTCAAGGCCCTGGACAAGAAAGCCTTCAAGGCGGCGGCCCACACCATCCGCGAAGACGGCGCCTACATCGAAGCCGGCGAAAACGACAACCTGATCGTGCAGAAGTTGGAAGCCAACGCGGATGCCCTCGGCATCTTCGGCTTCAGCTTTCTGGATCAGAACACCGACATGATCCAGGGATCCTACGTCGAAGGCGTTCAGCCGACTTTCGACGCCATTGCCGACGGCTCCTACCCGGTATCCCGTCCGCTGTTCTTCTACGTGAAGAAAGCCCACGTCGACGTCATCCCGGGTATGAAGGAATATCTGGACGAGTTCACCTCGGAAAAAGCCTGGGGACCGGACGGCTATCTGGCTGAAAAGGGGATGATCCCCATGCCGGATAAAGAGCGCAAGGAGTACCGCAGCAACGCCGAGTCGCTCAAGCCGCTCACGATGAAGTAAGAGTAAGAGCACCCAAACCACTTCGGTGGGCCGGCGGTGCAGTCAAATTGACGCCGGCCTGCCGAAGCCTTAGGTTACCGCGATGGGATGTGATCATATCGTCCCATCTTTCGAATTTATGCAATCCCATCAAAGTCAACAAACCATGGATGCTCCAGCCAACACAGAGGATTTAAGCGTGGCAAGCGATTCGTTTGAGACAGCTTCCAACAAACCTGAAAAGGAAAAAACAGGCCGTATTCTTGTCGATCGCGACAGCCGCGAAACCGTGGGCAAACAATTCGTCGAAAATGCCCGCATGACCTGCCGCAACGTCAATGTCTATTATGGCGAAAAACAGGCCATCAAGAACGTGTCCCTCGACATTGGACGCAATGAAGTCGTTGCCATGATCGGACCTTCCGGTTGCGGCAAATCCACTTTTCTGCGATGCCTCAACCGGATGAACGACACCATCGATACCTGCCGCGTCACCGGCGACATCACCCTGGACGGGATGGACATCTACGGCAAAGAGGTCGACGTCGTTCCCCTGCGGGCCCAGGTGGGCATGGTGTTCCAGAAACCCAACCCCTTTCCTAAATCCATCTACGACAATGTGGCCTACGGCCCCCGGATTCACGGATTGGCCCAAAACAAGGCCGAACTGGATGAAATCGTCGAAACATCCCTGCGCAAGGCCGGCTTGTGGGAAGAAGTCAAAGATATTCTCCCTCACCCCGGCACAGGCCTTTCCGGCGGTCAACAGCAGCGCCTGTGCATCGCCCGCACCATTGCCGTGAGTCCGGAAGTGATTCTGATGGACGAACCCTGTTCGGCCCTCGATCCCATTGCGACGTCTATCATCGAAGACCTGATCGACGAACTCAAGCAGCAGTACTCCATTGCCATCGTCACCCACTCCATGCAGCAGGCCTCACGGGTATCCCAGCGCACGGCCTACTTCCACCTCGGCGATTTGATCGAAGTGGGCAAGACGGCCCAGATCTTCACCAATCCCCGCCACCAGCTTACCCAGGACTACATCACCGGCCGCTTCGGTTGATAGCGTGTTAAAAGATGGGAGCGCCTGAAGTCCTTTCGAAACAAGGTGCCCGATGAAACCTTAATGATAGGGACCTCAAAGGCCGAACGTCTTTGACGCACAGACCGATCATGCGGCAATGACGGATGGCGGCCTCTTTCTCGTTCTGAGAGACGCATACCCTTTACGATCGTGAAATCGACCAAACAAACCGCCCCATATAGATGTAAATAGCGCTATGCCGGCGGGTATTAGTTCTCATTGTCACTGATTGGGCCTCGAGGCTGCTCACCCGAGGATGGCAAGTTTTCTAACCTCCTTTAAAAACTTGGCTTTTAGCCTTTCGGATGCCAAGTCAACGAGGCCTCAGGCAACTAAAAAAAAGGTCTTGACAGGAATTTTATCCGTGATATAGTTCACACTATGAATAATAATCAAGCCCAACAAAACAACGCGATCCCCACTTATCAGGTGGTCCAGTTTCAAGAGCTGATCGGCAGGCTGTTTCAATGCTGCCAGGAGCGCATGCAGTACCAGAGCGACCGCTTTGATCTGCCGGATGCCGAGTTGCGTTGCCTGCAGCTCTTTGCCAACGAGCGCTACCTGACGCCGAAAGGCATTGCCCACAAGATGAATGTGGTCAAAAGCCGGGTGACCCGCATTATCGACGGTATGGTGCGCCGGAAGCTGATCCAGCGGGTCAAGGATCCGGAGGACTCGCGCATCACGTTGCTCAGCCTGACGCCCAAAGGGCAGGACAAACTAAACGAAATCAATTCATTTTTAGAGGGCATCCATTTGGAGGTGCTCTCCCAACTGGCACCGGAACAGCGCAAAACCATGCTGAACAATCTGGAGCTGCTCAAGGCATCCATGGAGGCTGTCAAGGAACTGATGGTGTAGCCCGCAGGCCTGATGGACGCTCCCTCAGCCGATTGAGGGGGCGATTTATTGGATCATTTTGTTCATACTATATACCTTATTTCATATTTTCTCTTTCATCGTATTAATTTCACTGTTTTTTTTACGTTTATGGCATTAACTTTAGAGGAGGACACCATGGAACAAATCGAAACCCAGTTGGCCGAGATGAAGGCCCAGCTGGATGCGCTGCAGAAAAAAACGCCTGAGAACAAGCTATCCATGATCTGTTTCAGCGGCGATATGGATAAAACGCTGGCATCGTTCATCATTGCCACCGGGGCTGTCGCCATGGGCATGGATGTGGTCATGTTTTTTACGTTCTGGGGCACCCCGGTGCTGCGCGCCAAAGACAAGAGCGTCGGCGGCAAGGACATCATGGGAACCATGTTTGGGAAAATGCTGCCCAAGGGGGCCGGAGAGGTCAAGCTCTCCAAGATGAACATGGGGGGTATGGGCACGGCCATGATGAAATCCCTCATGAAGCAAAAGAACGTCGCCTCTCTCGATCAGATGATCGAAATGGCCGAGGAACTAGGGGTGCGCATCTTTATCTGCGAGATGTCCATGGACCTCATGGGCTTCAAGCGCGAGGAGATGATTCAGTACGAGGGGATGGAGTTCTGTGGCGTGGCCAAGTTTCTGGAAGAGGCCATGGATAGCAAAATTCAGCTGTTTATCTAACATAAACCACAAGGAGAATAACAATGAGCGATGACATCAAAATCAGCAAGACGTTTGATTTGAAAGGGTTGGCCTGCCCCATGCCGGTCGTCAAGGTCAGCAAGGGCATCAAGGACGTTGCCGTGGGCGACGTGATCGAAGCCATTTCCACGGATCCCGGCTCCCTGACCGACATCCCGGCCTGGGCACGCACCAGCGGAAACGAGATCGTCAAGACCGATCAGGACGGCGACGTGATCCGGTTTTTTATCAAGCGCAACGCGTAAACCACATGGGCCCTCACCGCATGACGCGGTGGGGGCTCTTCGGCTTCGGCAAACGAGGGAGGCATCCGTGGAAACATTAACCTATATCATTCTCGTGCCCATGGTTTACCTGGCGGCGGCCATCTTCGTGATCGGCACGACGGTGCGCCTGATCAAAATCTTCAAGGCGCCCAAACACCCAACCACCTTGCAGGTCTATCCGGCCAGGAAGCCCGCCTGGCTGTGGGCGATTTTAGATACGTTTCTCTTTCCGACCGTGCGACGCCACAAACCCGTTTTGTGGGTCTTTCTGATCCTTTTTCATATATGCCTGCTGCTGTTGATCATCGGCCATCTGGAGTTGTTCGGAGAATACGAAATCCTGCAGATCATCCCCCACCAAATTTTTATAGGCAAAGGCCTGGTTGGACTTTTGACCGCCGCGGCCCTGCTCTACTTCCTGTTTCGGCGGTTCCGATCGCCGGTACGCGAACTGTCTGTTCCGGAGGACTACTATCTGCTGATCCTGCTGTTCCTGATCGTTGTTTTCGGCAGTCAGATGGACTGGGCACGCAACTGGTACTACTACGAAAGCATGACGGTGGACGATTATCGGGAATATCTCGGCAGCCTGATCGCCTTCGCGCCGTATCTGCCCGCCAGCGTGACCGAAAGCGGTCACTCCTTCATGCTGGTCCTGCATGTCTTCCTGGCCAACCTGTTTCTGATGTTTTTCCCCTTCAGCCAGGCCATGCATGCATTTTTATCACTACCGATGAACAAACTGCGGAGAGGCTAACCCATGGACGCAAAGACACGGGACGACCTGCTGGGTCTTTTCCAAAGCAAGCTGAACGAAGCCATGCGCTTCTATCTCGAAACCTGTACCCGCTGCGGGACCTGCACGGAGGCCTGCCATGTTTACGCCTCCATGGGGCAGGTCCGCTACATCGCCGCCTATCGGCACGAAATCATCCGGCGCCTCTACAAAAAATACTTCAAGGCCCGGGGCAAGGTGTGGCCATCGGTGGGCGAGTCCAAAGAACTGACGGAAATGGCCCTGGAAGAGCTCTTCGATGCAGCCTACTCCTGCACCGGCTGCCGACGCTGCATGCTTTACTGTCCCTTCGGCATCGATACCCAGATGCTCATGTCCATCGCCAAGCTGCTGTTGATCGGGGCCAACACCGAACCGGAAACCCTGACCATGCTGGCGGACATGTCCATCGAAAAGGGTAAATCCATCGACATGTTCAAGGAAGGCTTCATCAACGGGCTCAAACGTCTGGAAGACGAAGTCGTCGCCAAGTGGAAGATGGAAGCGGGTGAAACCGTTATCCCGGTGGACGTTGAAGGCGCCGACCTTCTCTATGTGGCCCTGGCTGGAGCCCACTCCATCATTCCCGCCGCGGCCGTCTTCAATGCCGCCGGGGAGAAATGGACCCTGAGCTTCTTTGAAGCCGTCAACTTCGGCGCTTTCGTGGGCGATCCCACCCGCACCAAGCTGATCCTCGACCGCATCGTCAACGAAGCCAAGCGACTCAAAGTCAAGGAAGTGTGTATCTGTGAGTGCGGCACGGCCTATCGCGTGATGAAGCAGTTATCCGGCAAACAGCCTTTCAAGGTCTCCTCCATCACCGACGTGCACGCACGCTACCTGAAGGAAGGCCGTATCCGGCTGGACAAATCCAAGTTCAAGGGCCCCATAACGTACCACGACCCCTGCCAGATCGCCCGCAACGGCGGCGTCATCGACCCCCCGCGCTACATTTTGCAGCACCTGACCGACGATTACCGGGAGCTTTCGCCGGAGCCAGCCTACAACTGGTGCTGCGGCGGCGGCGGCGGTCTGGTGGCCCTGGGCGAAGACACCTTGGATTTCCGAATGAAATCCTCCCGGGTCAAGGCCGATCAGGTCAAACAAACAGGGGCCAAAATCCTTACGACGGCCTGTGAAAACTGTCACACCCAGCTCAGCGACCTGAACAACCACTACAAGATGGAGGTCGATGTCACATTCTTGTCATCCATGGTGGCCGACGCCCTGGTACCCGTCTGAAGCCGCTCGGCTGCGACCAGGGCGCCATGCCGCCAATGAAATTGGACGACGCGAGATTTGCTGACGACGCGTGGTCCATCGTTTCGGGCAACGGTTCTAATGGCAGGACCGTATCTTAATCATAAGGTTAGGAGGTAATAAACTATGAGGAAGTTAGCGTTAATGATGGCAATTTTGGCGTGTACGCTGGCCCCTGCGCCGGCAGCCATGGCCACCAACGGCACCAACCTGATCGCCATCGGTCCCATTTCCCGGGCCATGGGGGGAACCGGCATCGCGGCCCCCCAGGATGCGATCAGCGCCGTTTTTTCAAACCCGGCGGCCATGTGTTTCGGTCCCTACTGTCCTTCCGCCGAAGTGAACTTTGCGGGCACCCTGTTCATGCCGAAACCCGATGCCAAGATTACGACGGCCGACGGGGTTTTCAAGGCCGACAGTCAAGACAATGTGTACGCCATTCCCGCCATAGGCCTTTCCGTGCCCCTTGGAGAAACGGCACGGAACTGGCGTTTCGGACTGGCAGCCTACGGCGTAAGCGGTCTGGGGGTGGACTACAAGGACACGCCCATCGATTACGGGACCTATCCCGGCGGTGCTCCGGTGGCGTCCGGCGAATACACCGAGCTGCAGGTCATGAAATTCGCGCCGTCGGTGGCCTTTCAGGTCCTGCCCAATCTGTCTCTGGGGCTGGCCGTCCACATCGACTACGAAACCCTTGATTTGCGCGACGGTGGCTCCACCGCCTACGCGTTCGGTTTTCAGCCGGGCATCATCTGGAAGCCTGTCGACAACCTGTCTCTGGGGCTGACGTATATCTCCCCCCAGAAAGCCACCTTCGACAAGGTGGCTGATTTCGACCAGAGCGGCTTCAGCGACGATCTCGACCTGGAAGCCCCCCAGCAGGTGGGTTTTGGCGCCGCCTACCACTTTACCGGCATCGACCTGCTGGTCGAGGCGGATACGAAATGGATCAACTGGTCAAACGCCGACGGTTACGACGACTTCGACTGGGACGACCAATGGGTATTTGGCATAGGGGCCCAGTTACAGCCCATCCAGGGCCTGTTCCTGAGGGCGGGCTATAACTATGGGAAAAGCCCGGTCAACGAGCACAACGGCTGGGACGGCAGCTTCAATCCGGTCACGGGTATGCCCAACAGCATCACCAGTGTGCAGGGGAAATACCTTCCCACCTATTACTATGAGACCTTTCGAACGATTGGGTTTCCAGCGGTGGTGGAGCATCACCTGACCCTCGGCGTCGGCTACCAGATTACCCCCACGGTGGAACTCAATGTCGGGTACATGTACGCCTTTGAAAACAATATCACCGAAACGGGGACGGATCCGCTCGGCCGCCCTGTAGAGCTGAAATCCAACCTGAGTGAACAGGCGTTGGATTTCGGGTTTACCTGGCGCTTCTAACCATCACCCCCCACCCTTCAATGACAGGAAGCGGGATCCCCTTATCCCGCTTCCTTCCTTTGATACCGCTTTGTAACCCTTCGACCGGCAAGGGCTCATCATCTTATAACATACCGTGCCGCTTGGGCCGTCCAGAGCACGGCAGCCGTTTATGATCCCGGAAGTCCTATGGAGGTGCAGTGATAGATCAA
>Ga0316576_10000927_pt1 | contig 14974 bp, 16 predicted proteins | sample S0NA_FD_203075 | JGI IMG/M metagenome (GOLD analysis project Ga0316576, IMG submission 203075) | Rhizosphere microbial communities from salt marsh grasses in Alabama, United States - S0-2_050615r3r5 | ecosystem: Host-associated > Plants > Roots > Rhizosphere | place: USA: Alabama | collected... | reverse complement strand
GACCACGAAGGCGAGGCCGCTCAGGTCGGGGAGGTCGCCGGCGGCGTGAGCGGCGGCCAGCGCCGTTCGCACCGCGTCGTGCAGGGCTGCAGGGAACATGGTCCTCGGGGTCGAAGACGGGCATCGTACCCGGGCGTCCGAGGATCCCCGGATTGGTATATTGGCGATACGCCCTCGTAGCTCAGGGGATAGAGCGCCGGCCTCCGGAGCCGGGTGCGCAGGTTCGAATCCTGCCGAGGGCGCTTCTCGCGGGCCACCGTCACCGGTGGCCCGCCTCGCATCGCCGCTCCCCTCAGAACACCGCCTCCAGCATCGGGCCGAAGCCGATCTCCCGACCGATCACCAGCACGTCCATGGTGATCGCCACCGACCAGTGGAGCGCCGCCCCCCAGACGAACGAGCGGGAGCGCAGCGCCATCCACCCGAGCAGGAAGCCGGCGATGATCGCCGCGAAGGTCTCCGGGGCCGGCTTTCCGAAGTGGATCATGGTGTAGGGGATCACCATGATCGGGATGGCGTACCAGCCGAACCGGCGCTCCAGGCCGAACACCATGAACCCCCGGAAGAACGCCTCGACCCCGAGGAACTGCAGCCCGTAGGCCAACTGGTATCCCCAGAAGTGCCAGCCGCCCAGGGCGGCGTCGGCGTAGAAGGGGTACTTCGCCTGGAACGACCCCAGCGACGAGGCCCACACCAGGACGGGGATCATGCCCGCCAGGAAGAGCACGTACGGCCGCAGGTGCCGCCACTGCCCGGTGAGACGGAACCCCCAGTCGCGCGGCGACTCCCGCAGCACCCAGACGATGATCGCCAGCGGCGCCAGCACCCGGATCAGCAGCGACGACAGGGCCCAGTACTGGTACGGCAGCAGGTCGAAGTAGGGGCGATGGCCGTCCCCGAGGAGATCGGCCACCCGGTGGTGGAGTGCCGTCCCCTCGAAGCGGGATGGGAGACCCCAGTACTCGAAGACGACGAGCAGGACCGTCGCGGCGACGAGCACGGTCATCGTCCGCCGTTCCAGCGGGGGTGCCTCGGCGGTCTGGGGCGCCTCGGTGTCGGCGGCCACGGTCGGCTCCCGATCGGGTGAGCGAACGCTAGTGCGCGGGGGACGCTGGGCGTATCATCGCCCTCCGCACCACGCAGGAGGGCCCATGCCCCGACCGATCTGGAAGGGAGCGATCTCCTTCGGCCTCGTCACCATCCCGGTCGGCCTCTACTCCGCGACCGAGAGCAAGCGGCCGCAGTTCCGTCAGTTGCGCAAGGACGACGCGTCCCGGATCCGCTACAAGCGGGTGGCCGAAGCCGACGAGCGCGAGGTCCCCTGGGAGGACATCGTCAAGGGATACGAGGTCGAGAAGGGCCGCTACGTCGTGTTCACCGACGAGGAGCTCGAGGCGGCGCTCGCGACCCGCTCCGCCGGGACCGTCGACGTCGTGCAGTTCGTCGAGGCGCAGGAGATCGACCCGATCTTGTACCGGCAGTCCTACTACCTCGCCCCCGACAGGTCCGGCGCCAAGGCCTATCGCATCCTCCTCGAAGCCCTCGCCGAGAAGGGGGTGGTCGGTCTCGCCCGCGTGGCGATCCGGGAGCGGGAGTACCCGGCGACGCTGCGGGCCCAGGACGACGTCATCGTCCTCGAGACCATGTACTGGCCGGACGAGATCCGCGAGCCGGCGTTCGAGGAGCTCCAGGCCGAGGTCGAGGTCCGCCCCGACGAAGTGGCGATGGCCTCGATGATCATCGACAACCTCACGGCGGCCTTCGACCCCACCCAGTGGGTCGACGAGTCGCGGGAGGCTGTCGAGGAGCTCGCCCGACGCAAGATCGAGGGTGAGGAGATCGTGGCCCCGGACCTCCCGCAGCCCACCGGGGTGGTGGATCTGATGGAAGCGCTGAAGGCGAGCGTCGAGGCCACCAAGGCGCGACGGGCGGCGGGGTAGGCGCCGGGGCTCAGCGTTCGGCGTGCTCGCCGAGGCCCTCCGCCGCTTCGGCGATCGCCAGCGCCAGGTAGGTGTGGACGGCGGCCAAGCAGGAGACCGCGGTGACGACCGCTGCGACGGTGACGAACGACTCCATGCGCTGTCTTCGGCAGCCGGGCCGGCCGGCTTGAACCGATGTCATCCGCCCGGCCCCTCGGCCGCCCACGTGGCCGCCTCCGGGAGATCGCCGGTCAACCCCTCGAAACGGGGCTGGCGGAGCCGCCCGGCGCCGGTCCACTCCCGGTAGGCGACCCGGGCGACGAGCACCGGTTCGACCCAGACGGCCCCCGCGGGGGCCTCGCCTGCGAAGGGGGACGAGGGCCGGGTCATCTCGTCGAGCGCCGCCCGGATCGCCCGGAGACCCTCCTCGGAGAACCCGCTGCCGACGTTGCCGATCCAACGAAGGCCGCCGGCGTCCCACAAGCCGAGGGCCAGGGCCCCGAACGGGCGCCCGGGGGCCCCCGGCAGATAGCCGCCGACGACCGACCGCAGCGAGCGAATCCGCACCACCTTCCGCCAGTCGGGCGAGCGCACGCCCGGGCGGTAGCGGCTTCCCAGCCGCTTGGCGACGATCCCCTCCATCCCGCGTTCCTCGACCGCCTCCCACAGGGCGAGGCCGTCGGCGTCGATCCCCTCGCCCACCACGAGGGGCGGGCGGATGCCGATCGCCCCCAGGAGCCGGCGGCGCTCCTCGAGGGGCCGGTCGATCACCGGGTCCCCGAGCACCAGCACGTCGAACACGACGTAGGCCACCGGGATCGGCGGCGGGCCGGAGCCGGGGAGCCCGGCACGGCCCTGAAGCCGCTCGAAGGAGGGCAGACCGTCGGCGCCGAACGCGACGATCTCGCCGTCGAGCACCAGCGGGCCCCCGGGATCGGCGGCTGCGATCTCGGGGAACCGGGCGCCGAGGTCGTTGCCGCGGCGGCTGCGCAGCACCGGCCCGGACACCCCGCGCTGCAGCAGGGCGCGCACACCGTCCCACTTGGGCTCGAACCACCAGCCGGGCTCGGAGAAGGGTCGCGGCCAGGGGGTGGCCAGCATCGGCTCGAAGGGGCCGGTCACGAACCCCCGAGCCGCTCCCGGACGAGCCTGTTGACCAGTGCGCCGTCGAGGCCGTCGGGACCGGTCTTCATCACGTGCCCGATCACCCGGCCGGCCATCTTCGGGTCGTCGGCCCCGAGGTCGGCGATGGCCGCATCGACGACCTCCCGGGTCTCCTCCTCACCGACGGACTCGGGAAGCCACCGGCCCAGGTAGTCGATCTCGAAGGCGAGCTTCTCGGCCTGAACCCGGCCGGCGTCACCGGCGTCGACGAACTCCCGGCGCGCTTTCTCCATCTTCTTGACGTAGGCGTCGATCACCCGCAGGTACTGCTCGTCGCCGAGTACCGCCCCGGCCCCCAGGTCGCTCCGCAGTCGGGCCGCCTCGGTCTCGACGCTGCGGATGACGTCGAGGCGGGCGCGGTCGCGGGACCGCATCGCGTCCTTCAGTTCGGCACGGAGTTCCTCGTGGATCGTCATGGCGATCCAAGGCTAATGCAGCACCGCCGGAGCCGGCGAGGAAGCGCTGCCCCACCGTCGGGGGAAGCGCTTTCTCGAAAGAGCGGAACCGGTTCCAAAAACCGCTTGACCGGCTCCGGCACGAGGCGTATGGTTGGCCGTGGCCCGCTTGTGAATGTCTTCACATTCGGCGAGCGGGGACGGAGGAAGAGACTCAGAGGACACGAACACTCATGCTCACCATCACCGACTGGCGCGAACTCTCCGCATGCCGCGATTCCGAGCCCAATCTCTTCTTCCCGATCGGAACCACCGGCCCCGCGGTCGACCAGATCGAGGCTGCCAAGCTGATCTGCGCCCAGTGCTCGGTGCGGGAAGAGTGCTTGAGCTACGCCCTGGAGACGAATCAGGAAGCCGGAGTGTGGGGCGGCTACGCCGAGGATGAGCGGCGCCGCCTCCGCAAGCGGTGGCTCGCCGAACGGCGCCGCCGAGCCAGCTGATCCCTGCTCGACCGAAGGCCCGCCGTGGCGGGCCTTCGGCGCGTCAGCCGCCGAAACCGATGCCGTGGCGGGCCTTGTCGGCCTCGACGTCCACGTAGACGATCCGGCCCACGACCAGGCCGTGACGGCGTCCCTCCTGATCGGTGACCCACAGCACCTTCTCCCCGCCGTCGATCGCCGCCGTGAAGGCGTTCACGAGCGCCTCAGCGTCGTCGACCTCGACGTCGATCTCCCGGGCCGTGTCGGCCATCCCGAACTTCACGCGCACGTTTCCTCCTCCTCGGCAGGGATCGTACCGGGCTCAGTCGATGATCAATTCGGGAGGCCGGCGGACCCGGGGCCGGGTGGCGACGAGGCGCTCGGCGAGCGCGTCGAACGCCACGGCGACCTCGCTCCCCGGAGCGGCGACCCCGGCCGGCTCGCCGCGGTCGGCCCCCTCGCGCAGTGCCGCGACCAGGGGGATCTGCCCGAGCAGCGGCACGCCGAGTTCCTCGGCCAGGGCGGTTCCGCCGCCGGAACCAAAGATCGGGTACCGGGTGCCGTCGTCCCCGGTGAACCACGACATGTTCTCGACGACCCCGACGACCTCCTGGTTGACCTTCTGGGCCATCAGGGCCGCCCGCTTGGCGACCCGCTGGGCGGTGATCTGCGGGGTGGTGACGACCACCGTCTGGGCGCCGGGCAGGAACTGCGACAGCGAGATGGCGACGTCGCCGGTGCCGGGTGGGAGGTCGAGCAGCAGGAACTCCGGCTCGTCCCAGAACACGTCGTCGAGGAACTGCTCGAGCGCCTTGTGCAGCATCGGGCCCCGCCACACCACGGCCTGGTCGGGAGCGACGAAGAAGTCCATCGAGATGGCGCGCACCCCGTGGGCGGCGGACGGCAGGATCGTCTGGTCGACCACCGCCGGCGGATGGTCGATGCCGAGCATCTTCGGGATCGAGTAGCCCCACACGTCGGCGTCGATCACGGCCACGTCGTGGCCGGCGGAGGCCAGGGAGACGGCGACGTTGGCGGTCACCGACGACTTGCCGACGCCGCCCTTCCCCGAGGCGACGGTGATCACCCTGGTCCTCGAGCCGGCCCCACCGGGGCGGGACGGGACGCCGGTGTGCAACCGGGCGGCGACCTCGGCCTGGCGGGGGGCGTCCATGTACGCCACGTCGACGCCCACCTCGCCCGCGGCGCCGGCGGCGCGGGCGGCGTCGCCGATCGCCCTGCCGAGCGGCTCGACGGGCCAGTGCGGCGTCGGCAACTGGAGAGCCACCCGGGTCTCGCCGGACGGGCCGACCTCGACCCGCTCCACCATCCCCAGGTCGCCGAGGGTGCGGCGCAGGTCGGGGTCGCGGACCCCTTCGACGGCGGCGGTGATGGCGTGCTGGTCGGCCACGGGCCTCCTTCAGGGGGGTGCCCGAATATAGTGGCGGAGGGGGACCTACCCTCCGCCGCCATGCAGCCGTTGGACTTCGAGCGCACCGTCGGCGATCTCGCCGCCTCGCTGGGAGATCCGACGCGCCGGGGGATCTACATCACGGCGCGCCAGTCGGCGGGGCCGGTCACCGCCGGCGAGATCGCCCGGGCCTTCGGGATCCATCCCAACGTCGCCCGCCACCACCTCGACCGCCTCGTCGAGGACGGCTACCTCGAGGTCGCTCCCCGCGACGCCGAGGGCAGGTCCGGCGGCGCCGGACGTCCGGCCAAGGGGTACGCGCCGACCGACAAGGAGATCCTCGTGTCGTACCCCGCCCGGCGGTACGACCTGCTCGCCGAGCTCCTGGTCCGGGTCCTCGAACGGGTCGCTCCCGACGGCGCGGCGGACGCCGCCGAACAGGTCGGCCGCGAGTACGGACGGGAGCTCGCCGCCCAGGTCGGGATGCCCGAGGAAGAGGGCTTCGCCGACGCCGTCCGGGCGGTGATCTCGGCGATGGCCGGCGTCGGCTTCGACATCTCCGCCGACGACGAGCAGCGGCTGCTCACCAGCCACTGCCCGTTCGGCACGGCGGCCGCCAACCACCCCGAGGTGGTCTGCCGGATCGACCAGGGAATCGTACGGGGCCTCCTCGACGCCGCCGGGGCGGCGCCGCAGCCGGTGACCGTCAGCCCCCACTCCGAGGCCGACGAGGCCTGCGTCACCGAGGTCGCCGGGGGCGGCTCGGCGGCCGGCTGACCGGCGGCCCAGCGGCGCGCCCTCCGGTATCCTCCGCGGTCGATTCGATCCCGGGAGCACCTGCCATGACCGCACACGATCCCTTCGGGGCCCGCGCCTCGATCTCCACCCCGCTGGGCGACCGTACCGTGTGGCGTCTCGACGCCCTGCGGCACCTCGGCGACCTCGATGCGATGCCCTATTCGATCAAGGTGCTGCTCGAGGCCGCCCTCCGGAACCACGACGGCCGGTCGATCCGCGACGAGGACGTGGCTGCCGTCGCCGGGTACGACGCCGCCGGGGTCGGGGACGCCGAGGTCGCCTTCCGGCCCGGACGGGTGGTCCTGCAGGACTTCACCGGGGTGCCGGCGGTGGTGGACCTGGCGGCGATGAGGGCGGCGATCGTGCGGATGACCGGCGACGAGGACGCCGCGATGAAAGTGAACCCGCTGGTCGCCGCCGACCTCGTGGTCGACCATTCGGTGCAGGTGGACGCGTTCAACAGTCCGCTGGCGCTGCGGATCAACAGCGAGAAGGAGTTCGAGCGCAACCGGGAGCGCTACGAGTTCCTGAAGTGGGGCCAGCAGGCCTTCGCCAATTTCCGGGTCGTCCCGCCGGCCACCGGCATCGTCCACCAGGTCAACCTCGAGTACCTGGCCCGGGTGGTCTGGGACGAGGGCGGGGCGCTCTTCCCCGACAGCCTGGTGGGGACCGACTCGCACACGACGATGATCAACGGCCTCGGGGTGCTCGGCTGGGGCGTCGGGGGCATCGAGGCCGAGGCGGCGATGGTCGGCCAGCCGGTCTACATGCTGCTGCCCGAGGTGGTGGGATTCCGCCTCACCGGGCGGCTCCCCGAAGGGGCGACGGCGACCGACCTGGTGCTGCGGGTCACCGAGATGCTGCGGGCCCACGGGGTGGTCGGCAAGTTCGTCGAGTTCTTCGGTCCCGGCCTGGCGGCCATGCCGGTCGCCAATCGGGCCACGATCGCCAACATGGCGCCGGAGTACGGGGCCACCGTCGGGTTCTTCCCGGTCGACGAGCAGACCCTCGCCTACCTGCGCCTCACCGGCCGCGACGAGGCGCTCGTCGAGACGGTCGAGCAGTACTACCGGTTGCAGGGGATGTGGCGGGAAGACGCCCGCGAGGTCACCTATTCGGCGGTGCTCGAACTCGACATGGGGACCGTCACCCCCGCCCTGTCGGGGCCGCGCCGCCCACAGGACCGGATCGACCTCGACCACATGCAGACGGCGTGGCGCCGGGAGCTCACCGAAGGCTTCCGGGCCGATCCGGATGCGACCGCACGCGACGTCGCCTTGAACGGCGATCGCTTCGACCTGACCCACGGGGACGTGGTCATCGCCGCCATCACCTCGTGCACCAACACTTCGAACCCGGAGGTGATGGTGGGTGCCGGCCTGGTCGCCCGCAAGGCCCGCGAACGCGGCCTGGGTCGCAAGCCGTGGGTCAAGACGTCGTTCGCCCCCGGGTCGAAGGTCGTGACCGGCTACCTCGAGGAGGCCGGCCTCATGGACGACCTCGAGGCGCTGGGCTTCTACCTCGTCGGCTACGGGTGCACGACCTGCATCGGCAACTCCGGCCCGCTCCCCCCACCGGTCGGTGAAGCGATCCGCACCCACGACCTGGTGGCGGCCTCCGTTCTGTCGGGCAACCGCAACTTCGAGGGACGGATCTCCCCCGACGTGCGCGCCAACTACCTGGCGTCGCCGCCGCTGGTGGTCGCCTACGCCATCGCCGGCACCGTCGACGTCGACCTGACGACCGAGCCGCTCGGCACCGGCGCCGACGGGCAACCGGTCTACCTCCGGGACGTCTGGCCGACCCAGGAGGAGATCGCCGCCATCGTCGGCGAGACGGTGACCGGTGAGGGGTTCCGGACCCAGTACGCCTCGGTGTTCGAAGGATCGGACGCCTGGCGGGCCGTCGAGGTGTCCGGCGGGGCGCTCTACGGCTGGGACCCCGCCAGCACCTACATCCAGGAACCGCCGTTCTTCGTCGGCCTCTCCCCCGAGCCCTCCCCGATCTCCCCCATCCGGGGAGCCCGGGTGCTGCTGAAGCTCGGCGACTCGGTCACCACCGACCACATCAGCCCGGCAGGCTCGATCGCGCCCTCCTCCCCCGCCGGCCGCCACCTGATCGACCACGGGGTCGAACCGGCGATGTTCAACTCGTACGGATCACGGCGAGGCAACGACCGCGTGATGACCCGGGGCACCTTCGCCAACATCCGGATCCGCAACCAGCTCGCCCCCGGCACCGAGGGCGGGCTCACCACCGACTTCACCGACGGCGAGGTCAAGACCGTCTACGAGGCCGCCCTCTCCTACCGGGAAGCGGGGATCCCGCTCGTCGTGCTCGCCGGGAAGGACTACGGGATGGGCTCGTCACGGGACTGGGCGGCGAAGGGGACCTTCCTGCTCGGCGTCAGGGCCGTGATCGCCGACTCGTTCGAACGGATTCACCGCTCCAACCTGGTCATGATGGGCGTGTTGCCGCTCACCTTCCCGCCCGGAGAGAATGCCGACACCCTCGGCCTCGACGGGACCGAGACCTACGAGATCGACGTGGACGACCGCCTCACCCCCCGGGCTCCGGTGGCCGTGCGGGCGACCCGTCCCGACGGCACCCGGGTCGCCTTCGACGCAGTTGCCCGCGCCGACACCCCGGTGGAGGTCGACTACCTGCGCCACGGAGGGATCCTCCACATGGTGCTGCGACGCATGGCGGCCGGAGACTGAGGCGGGCATCACACCTGCCGGCCGAACTCCTCGATCGCCGAGTCGGCCCGGAACGGCCGTGACGCACCGGTGGGCGTGAAGCCGGCCGCCGCGAAGAACGCCCGAGCGGGGTGGTTCCCGGCGGCGACCCAGACGGCCAGCCGGACCGCCCCGCGCTCGGCGGCCCAGGCGGTGGCGGCCTCGACGAGGGCTCTCCCGGCACCGCGTCGGCGCGCCGCCGGTGCCACCCAGAGGGACCACAGCCCGGCCTCTCGGGGATCCTCGATCCGCAGGTAGGCGAGGCCTGCCGGATCGCCGGCGGCCTCGACGACCAGCATGTCGGCCAGCGGCTGGGCGGCACTCCGGGCGGCGGCCTCGATCCACCACTCGTCGCCGCGAGCCTCGGCGTCGGCGAACGCGGTGCCGAAGGCGTCCGGCGAGTCGGCGAGAGCCCGGAGCCGCAGCGCCCGGGAGATGCGCCACTCGTCCGCCCGGAGCGGCCGGACGATCAGTCCCCCCAGTACCGCTGTTCCTTCCAGGGATCACCACGCAGGTGGTAGCCGTTGCGCTCCCAGAAGCCCGGCTCGTCGCGGTCGAGCAGGTCGATGCCCCGCACCCACTTCACCGACTTCCAGAAGTACAGGTGAGGCACCACCAGCCGCAGCGGCCACCCGTGGTCGCGGGCGAGCTCCTCGCCGTCGTACCTCCAGGCCAGCAGATTCCCTTCGGCGGCGAGGTCGTCGATCGAGAGGTTGGCGGTGAAATCCCGTTCGGCGCGCACGACGGCGTGGGTGGCCGCCGGGAGGGGGCCGGCCCGGCCGAGGATCTCCCCCACCGGCACCCCCTCCCAACGGGTGTCGAACTTCGACCACTTGGTCACGCAGTGGATGTCGGCCGTGACCTCGCGGGTCGGGAGCGAGCGAAACTCGTCGAACGAGAGGCGCAGGGGCCGTTCCACGAGCCCGCCCACCGTGAAATCCCACGATGCCGGATCCACCTCGGGCACGTCGCCGGCGTGCAGAACGGGGAAGCGGGTGGTGTGGTACTGACCGGGCGGCAGCCGCTCGGGATCGATCCCCGCCGCCGCCAGGTCCCGCCGATTGCGTTCGAAGAACCCCATGGACCGGGGATCGTACCCGGCCGGGTATCGAAGTCCCCCGGGTATCGTTGCGCCGTGCGCCAGGAAACCGACGCTCCCGATCCGCTCCCCCGGCGCTTCTGGGGCACCGGGGTGCTGACCGCGATCGCGGTCGGCCTCGTCGTCTTCGGCGTGATGCTGCTCAGCGACCGCGGCTCCGGCGGCGAGCCGTCTTCCCCCGGGGCGTCCCCGGCGGCCACGACGACTCTCGCCCCGCCCGGGGATGCGGCCGCCGGCTTTGCGCTGACGCTCTTCGACGGGACGCCGTTCGACCTCGCCGAGCACCTCGAAGCGGACGGGCGCCCCGTCTTCCTGAACTTCTGGGCGTCGTGGTGCCCGCCGTGCCGGCAGGAGATGCCGGACATCAGCGCGGCGGCCGCCGCCAACCCCGGCGTCCAGTTCCTCGGGATCGCCGTCTCCGACGACCCGGCCGCCGCAGAGGCGTACGCCGGGGAGATCGACGTCGCCTATCCGCTCGGCGCCGACGCAACCGGGATCATCGAGGAGCGCTACCCCTCTCCGGGGCTCCCGGCGACCTTTCTCATCTCCGGCGACGGGCGAATCATCGGCACCTACTTCGGGCTGATGACCCCCGAGGTCATCGATTCGCTCATCGCCGGGTTGCTCGACGCCTGAGCGCTCACCACAGCATCGGCGTGAGCGCCACGACCACGGTGACGACGACCAGGGTGAGCGGCGCGCCCACCCGTGCGTAGTCGCCGAAGCGGTAGCCCCCCGGGCCCCACACCATGGTGTTGGTCTGATAGCCGATCGGTGTGAGAAACGAAGCCGAGGCGGCGACCGCCACGGCGATCGCGAACCCGCGCCCGTCCGCTCCGATCTCGGCGGCCGCAGCGAGCGCCACCGGGAACACCAGCACGGCGGCGGCGTTGTTGGTGATCAACTCGGTGAGCAGCAGCGTCGCCAGCACGACACCGAGCAGCACGCCCCGCTCCCCCAATCCCCCGAACCCGTCGACGACCAGGTCGGCGATCCGCCCGGCCAGGCCCGTCGACGAGATCGCCGCTCCCAGGCCGAACGAGGAGGCGATCACCACCAGCACGTTGAGGTCGACTGCCGCCCGGGCCTCGGCGGGGCTGAGCACCCCGAGCAGCACGAGGGCGAAGGCACCGACCAGCGACGCCTCGAGGATCCCGGTGAGGCCCGTGGCCGCCGTCACCACGATCCCGATCCCGATCAGCGTGACGACCGGCGCCTTGCCGGACCTGGCCGGCTCGACGCCGCCGAGGCGGGACACGAGCAGGAAGTCGTGCCGGTCGCGCCACTGGGTGCGAAAGGCGCGGCCGGCGAGCACGAGCAGCGTGTCGCCGACCCGCAGCCTGACGCTCCCGAGCTTGCCGGCGACCCGCCGGTCGGCGCGGTGGATGGCGACCACGGCCGCCTGGTAGCGGCCCCGGAAGCCGACCTCCTTCAGCGAGTGCCCGACCAGCGGCGACGCCGGCCCGATCACCGCCTCGTAGAAGGTCAGCTTGGCGGGATCGAACCCCTCGATGTGCTCCCGGGCGCCCGGCGACAGGCCGCGCCGATTGTGGAGGTCGGCGACGTCGTCGGCCCTGCCGACGAACCTCAGCAGGTCCCCGCCGTGCAGATCGACGGCCGGGCCGACCGGGGCGATGAACCGGCCTCCGCGGTCGATCGACACGAGGAAGACCCCCGACAGGTCGCGCAGCCCCGCCTCGCCGACGGTCCTCCCGTCGATCGGCCCGCCGGGGTCGACCGTCATGTCCACGACGAACTCGCGGACCTCGCTGTCGAGGTCCCGTTCCGCCGGACGCCGGTCCGGGAGGAGCAGCGGGGCGATGGCGAGCAACGCCACGACCCCGAGCAGGGCCACCGGGCCGCCGAGTCGCGAGATCTCGAAGAACCCGACGCCGTCGAGGCCGGCGTCCTCGAGCAGGCCGGACACGACGATGTTCGTCGAGGTGCCGATCACGGTGACCATGCCGCCGAGCACCGCGGCGAACGACAGCGGCATCAGGTATCGGGACACCTGCCTCCCGGTGCGGTTCGCCCACCGGGAGACCGCCGGGACCAGCATCGCCACGATCGGCGTGTTGTTGAGGAACGCCGACGCTCCCGCCGACGGGAGGAGCAGCCGGGCGAGGGCCCTGCGCTCTCCCCGGGCGTCCCGGAGGACTCCGTCCACCAGTGGGGCGATCAATCCGGTCCGCTCGGCGGCCGCCGCCACCACGTAGAGGGCGCCCACCGTGATCGGTGCCGGATTGCTGAACCCGGAGAGCGCCTCGGACGGTTCGACGACGCCGGCCACGAGCAGCACGACGACACCGCCGAACACCGCCGCCGCCGGCGCCAGCCATTCCTTGGCGAGCACGACGACCGTCCCGGCGACGACGACCAGCGTGAAGATCTCCTGCCACGCCACGGGCACCCCTTGTTCGCGGCGCAGGCTACCCGAGTGGCCGGCGGTCAGACACCCTCGGTCCCCCGGCGCTGCAGGATCCGGCGCAGGGCACCGACCACTTCGGGGTCGTAGTCGTAGGCGCTGCCGAGGTGGAGCACCTCGAGGGCGTCGCGCGGCGACATGCCGCCACCGACCGAGACGTCGTACGCCGATGCCACCTTCACCACGTGCGGCCCCACCGGGAGCCCCCCGTCACGTCCCTCACCCGGGTTGCGGAACGGCCGGTAGTGGTCGGCGACGATCTCGGCGACCGGTTGCAGGTGACGGACCTCGGCGACGATCGCAGCGCTCCACTGAGCGAGATCCCTGGTGGAGTACCCGCCGGCCGCCACTGCGGGATCGTTCAGCACGATCCGGCCGATGTCGTGGAGCAGCGCCGCCTGCTCCACCCGGTTCCGGTCGTCGGCTCCCATCCCGATCTCGGTGCCGATCGCCACCGCCAGGTCGGCGGTCCGTTCGGCGTGGCCTCGCGGCGACAGGCCCCCGGCCTCGGGGATCCGCCCGAGGGCCCGGATCGTCTGCCGGTAGGTGGCCCGGGTCTGAACGGCGCGGTCGAGCGCCAGGTGGCTGAACCCGTACGGGACGGCCGCCAGCGGGAGCGCCCACCACCCCATCGCCGGCTCGGTGATCCCGTAGATCGTGCCCGACGCCATCAGGGTGGCGGTCACCTCCCATTCGGCCAGCACCCGGTGCAGGATCCGGCGGCCGAACGGCCCCGACGCATCGGACGCGAAGGCACCCACCGCCCCGTCGATCGCCAGCCAGACGAGGGCGCCGGAGAAGGCGGCGCCGAGGTGGAGCCAGGGCTCGCCGGCGTGGGCGTGGGGGATCTGCTCGAACAGGGCGAACACGAGAACGAACCCGAGGTAGGCGAGCGGCTCGGCCGGGACGAGATCCGTGAGCGACCGGCGGCCGTCCCGCAGACCGACGACGAGTGCCCCCGCCGGAAGCCCGAGCGCGCCCGCAGCGGCGAGTACCGGCAGCGAGGCGTCGGTCGCCAGGGCCGCCCCGGCGGCGACGCCGGCCGTCAGCGGGAGCAGCCGCCCCGAGGAGGTCGGGATCCGCACGGCGTGCCCCGCCGCCAGCGCCACGGCGACCCCGAGCACGGTCCACGGATCCGCCGAGAGCACCGCGAGGGCGATCCCTGCCGCCACCGAGGCGGTGCCGGCGAGCACTGCGGAGAGGGGCCGCTCAGGCACGGATCGACCGCTCCCTGATCAGCCTGTCCACCTCGGCGGCGGAGTCCTCGTCGGGCAACCCGTACACCTCGCGTCGGTCCTCGATGGCCCCGATGAGCGCTCCGACGACGTCGGTGCCGAAGACCTCCGATGCCCCCCGAAGCGCTTCGAACGCCTGCGCCTGGGTCACCGCCCGCCGGTGCGACCGGGTGGCGGTCATCCCGTCGAAAGCATCGGCCGCCGCCAGGATCCTGGTCTCGACCGGTTCGGCGGCGGCGCCGGACAACCGCCGGGCGCCCGTGACGACGTCCATGATCGGTGCCAGGAAGTCCACCCTCCGCAGCAGGTCGTCGACCGTCCGCATGCGCTCCTCGACCCCGGCCGTCTCCTGCCCGCCGGGCTGCTCGGCGGTGCGGAGCAGGTCGCCCGGGACGGCCACCTTTCCCACGTCGTGGACGGACGCCGCCCATCGCAGAAGCACCTGCTGCTCGGGTTCGAGCCCGAGCCGGGATGCGGTGATCTGAACGAAGTGGACCACCCGGTCGGTGTGGCCCTTGGTGTGCCGGTCGAGCGCCTCGATCGCCTTCACGAACCCCGCCACCGTGGCGAAGTGGGCCTCACGCAGCCGGGCGTAGGAGGAGAAGGCCCCCTGGCCCACCAGGAACGTGACCGCCATGAGCGGCAGCACGACCGATCCCACCAGGTCGTAGGCGGCACCGAGCAGCGCCCCGAAGGCGGCCAGCACCGAGAGGGCCAGGTGATTGACGATCTGGCGGGACCACGGCACCAGGTCGTGGTCCGGGTAGAGGAACCGGGTGGCGAACCGGACGAGGCGGAACCCGATCCAGTCGAAGGCGATGGCGGCGATCGCAGCCCCCAGCGCCAGCAGCGGCAAGTCCGCGACCCGCAACTCCCCCTCCGGGAGGAATGGCGAGAACACCGCCATGGCGGCGGCGGCCGACACCACGAGGACCCCGAGGTTGGCGGCCGGGCGCCGCCAGCGCCGGTGCAGGACGTCGTCCGGGTGCACCGCCGCCAGGGCGGCCATTGCGGTGACTGCCAGCATCCCCGACTCCCGTCCGAAGATCACTGCGGCGGCGAAGCCCACCATCGCCGACGAGCTCACCCGGACCCGTTCGTTGACCTCAACGGAGGAGAAATCGAGGGCGACGTAGGCCGCGGCGAGCAGCAGCCAGAGCGAGAGGTTCTCGGGGACCGGCTGGGCGAGGGCGAGGGCGGCGAGCACCAGCACCCCGGTCGCGGCCAGCGAGGCCGACAACCAGATCGCTCTCCGTTCGGTGCGCGCTGTGGTATCCATGTGGGTAGCGGCCGCCCGGGCCCGTTAGGTCA
>Ga0316576_10000925_pt1 | contig 15000 bp, 8 predicted proteins | sample S0NA_FD_203075 | JGI IMG/M metagenome (GOLD analysis project Ga0316576, IMG submission 203075) | Rhizosphere microbial communities from salt marsh grasses in Alabama, United States - S0-2_050615r3r5 | ecosystem: Host-associated > Plants > Roots > Rhizosphere | place: USA: Alabama | collected... | reverse complement strand
GAAGCCGGCCACGATCCAGAAATAGCTGCGCGTACTGGTCATGGACAGGTAGCTGCAGAAAACGGTCCACAGCGACCCCGCCAGCAGGAACAACCAACGGTCTTGGATGAAAAGGCTCAGCACGACGAATGCCAAGACGAGTGCCACCAGCGTCCCGAGCACTCGCTGCATGCCCTTGTGCAAGGACTCGCCGACGCTGCCGAGAGCGCAAAGAGCCACCGCAAGGCCAGCCCAGTAGGGCTTGTGCCAATCCATCGCGAGGGCCACCCCGTAGGCCAGGACCATGGCCAGACCGGTCTGCAACGCCACGCGTGTGCGATCCGAGACCGCGATCGGACGGGTATGCTCCAACGTATCCGCCAAGCGCTCCAGGACGGATTGCAGGATCCGACGCGCATTCCAGCCGTGGCTGCTGTTCGCGCCGACCTTTTCTCCAGTCACTCTATTTCACCCGACTCTGGCAAGTGACTGCGGGCCGGTTTCGACCCGCCTCGACGTTCTGTTTACCGACCACTATACCCGCCCTGTACCGATCCGCTTGCAACCGCGTGACGATGCGTTCGAGCTTGACTCGTTCCGCTGGCGCAAATTCGTTGAACAATAGGATTCCCAGCACCCCGGACATATTGACGGCAATATCGCTAGAATCAACCATCGGAGGTATCGACTGCTGGTTGAGAACAAAGATGTATGCTTGTGCTTGTTACGGTCGCGAAACAGTCAGCATTCTCCGACCGAAGCTATTCCGCAGCTATTTCAGGTGGTTGTGATGACCGGAAAGAACAATTCCAAAGAACTTTCTCTACTTCGCTTTTCCGTGTGGATGGGCGTGCTGTTCGCTGTGCTGGGAATCGCATGGGGTTTGGCAATTCAATCTGGCGTAATCCTCTTTGACGGCATATATTCGGGTTTCAGCATCATTCTCTCAATGCTCTCCATCGCAGCCTTACGAATAGTGACCATGGCTGGCGACCGTATGAAAAAGCCGGATGACGATTATTTTCAATTCGGGCGAATGGCGTTCGAACCCCTGGTGGTGGCACTAAAATCCATCGTGATTATCGGTGTCTGCATCTACGGGGTCGTTACCTCGGCAATTCAAGTCCTTCATGGCGGATCGGTATCCACCAACTCCTTGCTCGGTATGCTATACGCCGTGCTTTCGATTACCGCCTGTGTTTTCAGCTGGTTGTACCTGAAAACCAAGGGAAAAGGCATGCCCACGCTGGTAGCGGCCGAGTCTGAACAATGGTTAGTCGACACCGTTTTCAGCGGCGTTGTATTAGTGGGATTTCTGGTCAGTTATCTATTATCTTTTACCCAGCTGCAGACCATCATTCCATACATAGACCCCGGCTTGGTAGTCCTTGCCTCACTCTATTTTATCCGTGTGCCACTGGCCCGCTTCATTTCAAGCGTGCGCGAGCTCTTGATGATGGCGCCCCCAAGCGACATTCAAGAACGACTGACAAAGCGGATCGACGCGATAGCGGTCACTCATGAGTTTGACGGTGCCGTGGTGCGCTCCGCGAAAATAGGCCGCGAGTTGACGGTGGACATCGCTTTCCTGGTGCACGCTGACTTCGGAAAGGTCGAAGTAGACCAACTCGACGCGATCAGAGCCGAGGTAAAAGACAGTCTCTCGGACCTCGACTATCACATATGGATGAACGTTCTGTTCACCAAAAACAGGTACTGGGCTTAAGGCGCTTGCCCAAACAAAGTTACCACCTTGCTTGTCCTTTCGCCCGCCTGCTGCGTTGCGCAAAGGGTTGCATAGAGCAGCAATGCACCCCTTTGAGCGCCTTGCAGGCAGTGTGCGGAGCGAGGGGTCTTAACGCTTACCCGGGGCGGGGACAAGGGTGCGAAATTTCACCCAACTGTCTACCTCGCGCCGCTAGATTTGCTAAAACAAAGCCGTCGCTGAATGGTAACGGCCACTCGTCGAATTGCGTGATCACTCTTTCACAACATAGGTAAAGAGCTTGATTTCACCATCGACTTCTTCTTGATACACGCCATTGATCTCGTTGCCAAAACCGGGGAAGCGGGCATAGCTTTCTTCAAACATTCGGAAGTAGTCGGTCATGGGTTTGCATCGTTCTGTATAACGCTCACCCGGAATTACCACTGCAATACCCGGCGGATAGACCAGGTTGAGGGTGGCTGCGACGCGCCCGTCCAGCTGGTCCAAAGGTAGGTAATCCACCTCGTTGGCGATAAATTTCTGGATCGCTTCGCGCGGGGGCATAGCGATCTCCGGAAAGTGCTCTGCTCGAAACTGGTTCTTCTGCAAACCTGAGCAGTCGTGCCCCCGGTAAAACTGGTGCATATCGATGCAAAGATCCCTGACTCCAGTGTCCGCATAGTGTTCTTTGTGTGCCTTGGTGAAATCGGGCAGGACTTCTGCGAGAGACGCATTGCGGTCAAACAATCGCTTGAAGCTGACCAGCGCGGAGATCAATGTACCCGCTTTGCTGGTCTCGATACCGGGAGTTACTAGGAACAGGATGGTATTCAGGTCGTTTTTCTCCGGCACGATACCACGTTCGCGCAGGAACTGGGCCAGCACGGAAGCGGGTATGCCCCAGTCCAGGTACTTGCCTGTCTTACGGTCAAAGCCCGGCGTGACCAACTCCAGCTTGCAGGGGTCCACCATGGCATAACCGTTCTCTATGTGTTGATAGCCATGCCAGCTAGCGCTTTTGCGCATCTCCCAACACTGTTTCTCTTTCAGCAAAACGTCGGTAGGTACATCCTCCCAAGGCATATCAACGACGTCCTGATGATGCTCCGAGCTCGCGATGGTGACCACATCCGGTACGAAGGGGTCGAAGAACCACTTCTCTGAGTCATTCTCAGCCTCCGCGACGAATTTGTGCGTCAACTGGCGAATGGCTTTACGCGTCTCAGTCGCCATGCGGATCGCCTCATTCCACAAGTGAAAACCATTGCGGCCTTTCATCATCTGATTGCCAACATCCAGCGAAGCCCAAATCGGATAGAAGGGCGAGGTGCTGGCATGGAGCATGTAAAACTCATTAAAACGCTTGTGCTCGCAGTGCCGGGGCTGACCATGGATGTGATGGTCTTTAACACAAATCTGCGAGGCCTGGGAGAAACCGGAAAGCTGTTTGTGGGTTGACTGCGTAGAGATGATGCCCGGATCATCGGCGGTGACCTCCAGGCCCATGGCGCAGTTGTTGTGGAAGAGCGGGTGGAACCTCAGGAAGGACCCCCAAGCTTCGTCAAACAGAATGTACTCACAAAGGTGCCCGACGCGATCAAGCACATCGCGCACGTTATAAATTGTGCCGTCGTAGGTGACGGTCTGCATGATCAGCACCCGGAACGGACGTGGCTTTCTCCAGGCATCCGGATCTTCGACAAGCGGGTGGTTCTTGATCCTCTGCCGAATGTTGTCTTCATCCCAGGCATGATAATCCACCGGACCGATCAGGCCCTGGGCGTTACGGTTTGTTTCCAGGTAGACCGGTATTCCGCCACCGAGCTGGAGACTTCCCTGGTAATTGGATTTGTGATTGTTGCGGTCATAAAGAACGAGATCACCCTGCTTGACCAGCGCGCTCAAGACCACCTTATTCGAAGTTGAGGTCCCATTGAGCACGAAATAGGTGCGGTCGGCGCCGAGAATTTTTGCGGCCTCTACCTCAGCCTTACGCGCTGGCCCTTCATGGATCAACAGGTCCCCCAATTCGACGTTTGCATTACACAGGTCAGCGCGGAAGACATTCTCGCCCAGGTAATCGAAAAACGCGCGGCCGACGGGGCTCTTGCGGAAATACATTCCGCCATTGTGGCCGGGACAATCCCAGGCTTCGTTGCCACGATCATTGTAATCAGCGAGAAAGCCGAAGAAGGGCGTTTTCAGCGAGTTAACGTAATCGTCGTAGTATCGATTAACGAAACGTGCGATAAAGTCTGGCGTATCCTCGTCTGCAAGCAGGAACCCCGAAATCTCCTCCGTTAAAAGCTCCCGGACCTCAGGGATATCGTCGCGGTTGAAAACGACGACGAACACAGGAGCTTCAAGACCAATGTCTTTCATCTTTGCAATGATCTTGCGGGTGTCGATGGTGCTGTCTCCATCCCCCCACTCGACCAGCACCGTGGCAACGGACGCATCACGTTCGATTTCAGTCAGCGCATCCCGAGTGTTGTGAACCAAGTCGACATTGAGATTATGTTCATCACGAAGGTGACGAATCATGGCCTCACCATGCAAGCGCATCGGCGAGCGATCTTCGGTTGAATCCGCGATAATCAATACTTTGTAAATGTTGCGAAAAAGCATCTGTTCACCTCCTTCGGTGATTCGGCACGATTTAGCAAGAACGCAGCCGAGGTAGACCGCACTTTTTTCCATTCCTTATTAATACAAATTTTTCTCGGCCTTTTTCCCCTGAGGCATCTTTGAGCAAGAGCAAGGTAGTCGAGCGTCTCATGTAAATCCGCATTCCAAGGGGAGTTGACCGGACACACAACCGGTGGCAGTGAAAGGTCCCGCAATCTACATGCGAAACCCTGGCTCGGCGCAAGCTATCGTAAGAAAACAGCCGTGAATGCTGACGCTGGCGAGATTCACTTGTGTCCAGCGGCTATGGTGATTCCTGAAATCCGTCAGTTCCCATTTCGTCGACCCAAGCCGCAGCAACGTCAGGCTTGAGCGGCCGTGGCGGCCACATCGGAACCATTCTCCTGGCCAACGAAACGATAGGCGATAAAACCATACAGCAGGTAGCCGATCATCATCACGATCATGGCACCCATCACCGCTTCCACTCCCGATGCATACAGGGCATAAAAGCAGTACAACATGGCAATCAAGACCGCGACCAGGTTACGGTTGTACACCGATGCATCGACCCTGGCTTTGGACATGACTACCATGAGGGCCGATATCGAGGTGATGTAGGGAATCAGGATCGTCACCGCCGTCAGACCGATCAGCTTGTTGAACTGCTCCGTGGCGTTCGGCGACATGGTGGAAAGCGCCGTGAGGCTTTGTAGCATAGCCGCAAAAACCAAAGCGACGACGGGGGCTTGGTGACTGTTTACTCTTGCCAGGAATTTCGGGAACATGCGCTGCTGGGCCGTGGCTCGCGCGACTTGACTGATGGTGAATTGCCAGCCCAGTAACGACCCCACGCAGGCGATCACAGCCAGCGCCATAATGATCTTGCCGACCGCGGGGTTGAACATCTGCGCGTAAACGTAAGCAAAGGGCGCGTGGGAATTGGCCAGATCGGGGTTAGGCACAATGCCCTGAATCGCCGTGGTGGAAAGGACGTAAATCACCGCGGCGCCCAGGGTACCGAACAGACAGGCGAGCGGAACGTTCTTTTTCGGGTTCTCGACCGCCCCGGAGTTTTGCGCGGCCGATTCCATGCCCAAGAACGTCCACAGGGTGAGCGGAATGCTCATGGCGATTGCCTCACCTGCCTCGATTTCACGCGGGTTCCAGGCGTCGGCAAACACCGATGGGTCGAACCAGTACCACCCGATGATTGACAGGCCGGCTACCGGGATGATCACACCCCACACGGTCACGGAGCCGATGCGACCCGTCACCTTGGGCCCCCCGAAGTTGGCGATGGTCGTGAGCCAAAGGAGCGCTACCACGCCAACGAACAGTGGCACCGAGCCGCTGCCGAACCAGGGAAAAAATGGGGTGAAGTAGCCTATCGCCGCAATAGCAACGGCCACGTTGCCGACGATTTGAGAGAGGTAATAGAGGTACGAGGCCATAAAATAGCTGGACTTGCCGTGGGCCTCTTCCGCATACGCCGACATGCCGCCCGTTCGTGGACAGAATACTCCCAACTGCGCGAAGCAGTAGGCGATGGCCATTGAGCCCACGGCCGTAACCAGCCAAGACAATAGGGAGATCGCTCCGATCTGAGCCATGCTCGCAGGCAACATGATGATGCCGGAGCCCATCATGTTGACCATGACAATGGTCGTGAGCCCGATCAGCCCCATCTTCTTGCTGGCTTCACCCCCCACAGGGAGTCCTGCTCTCATCGTTGCCCCAGCGGTTGATCAGTCTCGCGCGTAGATCTTGAACAGCTTCAGCGTAAACTCACTCGGCTTGCCGAAGTAGCGCGTGTAGAGATCGATGAATGTGTCGGAGTGATAGATGTTGCTCAGGGTAGTGTCCACCACCAACCGGAAGTCGTCATTATTCCGCGCAAGCGCCAAGGCGAGTGGCTCATAGGTGAACTGCCGATCCGCAATCGTCAACTCGTCCGCCCGTTCCGACCGGTTGACATACTCCCTGAGGACTTCCCGGTCGGCGAAATAGGCATCGGCCTCTCCATTCAAGACCATCTCGATTCCCTTCTCGTGATCGTCGACGGTTACGATCGTTGCTATAACACGTAAGCCCGCAACCTTTTCGCGTACCCATGCCTCCGTGGTCGTGCCGGCGTCGACTGCATAGGTGTGGTCTGCGAGTCCTTGTCTGATCGTCGCGCGCCATATCGGACCCGAATAGGCCTCCTCACCATTTAAGACCCGTACCAGTGCCGGGGGGGCGTCCAGGCGCATGAGCGCACCGATACCCCCATTAAAGATCGGCATTGAGAACGACACGATCTCTCGTCGTTTCAGCGTGTTGGTGACAGCGCCGCAAAGCAGGTCAATTTGGCCACTGGATGCCTTCTCCAGTCCTGCCTGAATGGTGGTGGAGAGAAAGTTCACTTGGAGCTCTCGTAGGCGCAGTTTCGCCTTAGTAGCTTCGGCGACTTTCTGGCAGAGCTCGATGCTGTAACCGGATGCGCCTTCCGCCGCAGCGGAGGAAAAGGGCGCTTGGTCGGGTACGAACCCGATATTTAAGGTTCCGGAGCTCTTGATGCGCTCCAGAGTTTGCGCGACGGTCGTCACAGGCATCATCAAGAGAGCCATGGTAATGACCACTGCGCTGGTGCGAATCGGTTGTAAATGTCGCATACCTTTGAGTCCTTAATCTGTGAGTGACACTAATGGGTGAATCTACGCGGCAGCGGCTTCTTCTCCCGCGCCAGGTGCTTCCCGTCCAACGAATCGTTTCGCGATGAACCCATATAGCAGATAGCCGAGCATCATGACGATCATGCCGCCCATCACCGCTTCCATTCCGGATGCATAAAGGGCGTAACTGCTGTACCCGATAGCGGCGAATACGGCGATCAAATTGGTTCTAAACTTATGCTGGTCGACCTTGGCCTTATACATCACCACCATTAGTGCGGAGATCGAGGTGATATAGGGAATGATGTTGGTCACTGCCGCCAGGTTGACCAACTTATTGAACTGAGCGGTGGCGTCAGGGGACATGGTGGATAGGGCAAGCAAGGTCTGCAGCCCTCCTGCCACGATCATCCCGATTACCGGCGCATTCCGTGCAGTTACCTTCCCAAAGAGCTTCGGGAACATGCGGCCATCGGCTGTGTACTTTGCCGTCTGGCTGAGGGTGAACTGCCATCCGAGCAGCGAGCCCACGCAGGCTACCACCGCCAGTGCCATGATGATCTTGCCGATCGTCGGGTCGAACATCTGGGCGTAGACAACGGCAAATGGTGCAGTGGACTGCGCGAGATCCGGATTCGGCACGATACCCTGGATCACAGTAGTGGACAGGATGTAGATCACCGCGGCCCCCATGGTGCCGAGCATGCACGCCAGGGGGACATTCTTCTTCGGGTTCTCCACCGCGTCGGAGTTCTGGGCCGCGGATTCCATGCCTAGGAATGCCCACAGAGTGAGAGGAATGCTCGCCGCAATCGCCTCGCCGAACGGCGTGTTTTGCGGGTTCCACGCGGCCACGAATACATCCGGGTCAAACCAGAACCAGCCGATCACTGAAAGCACACCTACGGGGATAATTACACCCCATACCGTGATTGAACCGATCTGTCCCGTAACCCGTGGCCCACCGAAGTTCGCGACAGTCGTCAGCCAAATCAACCCGACGACACCGAGAAACAAGGGTACGGCGCCGGTTCCCAGCCACGGAAAGAACGGGGTTAGGTAGCCGACCGCCGAGATCGCAATGGCCACATTGCCGATGGCCAGCGACAGGTAGTAGAGAAACGACGCCATGAAGAAGCTCGATTTGCCGTGGGCCTCTTCGGAATAAGCCGACATGCCGCCGGATCGGGGACACAGGACACCCAGTTGGGCGAAACTGTAGGCGATTGCCATCGAGCCAAGGGCCGTGACAACCCAAGACAATAGCGAAACCGCTCCGATTTGCGCCATGCTGGCCGGCAGCATGATGATGCCCGAGCCCATCATGTTGACGGCGACCAGGGTCGTCAAACCCATAAGGCTCATTTTCTTTTTGGAATCAGCCATAAATGGCTCCTTGATCAGTGTCCGCGTTACTAAATAGCTGTTACACGCTAAGGCACAGCACGTTGTACGCCCCATCCACCACTTCGGCCCCTTCCACTTCGTGCTCGAAGCCCGGGAACTCGGCGTCCCATCGGCCAAGCGTCTTAAGGTAGTTGATCTGCGGGCTGTCTTCGCCGCCCAGATGTTCGCCGGACATCAGCATCGGAATACCTGGTGGGTAAGGCATGACCGCATTTGCCGCAATCCTGCCATGCAGCTTGTCAGCCGGGACCAGCTCGACGTCGCCACTTACCATCAACTGGAAGGCGTGCCGAGGCGTCATGGCAGGAACCGGAATCGTGGAATAGGCCTCATTGAGAACGGTCCCCGGGTCGTATTGCTTGATGAAGGAGAACATCTGATCGCCCAGGTCTTTGAAACCCATAGATGTGTAGCGCTGCGGATGATCCCGGACCAGCTCTGGAAGCACTTCAGTCAACGGCGCATTGCGGTCATAGAAGCGCTTGAAGGACAACAGGGTATTAATCAGGGTCGCCCATTTGCCCTTTGTGATGCCGACACTGAAGAGAAACATCACCTGAAAATCGGTCGTTCGTGTCGGCACAATGCCGAAACGGCCGACGTAGGCCGTAAACAGCTCGGCGGGCACCCCCTCGTCCAACAGTTTTCCGTCATCACCCATGCCGGGTGTCAGCAGGCTGACCTTGATCGGGTCCAGCATGCACCAGTTGTCTTTCAGACCTTCGAAACCATGCCAGGCATCTTCCGGATGCAGGCGCCAGCAGTCCTGCTCGGTAACCAGCAGATCGGTCGGGGCTTCAGCGAAATCGTGCTGCTTGCCGGTTTGCGGATCCGAGACCACCTCGGCATTCCAGGGCTTGAAAAACCAGTCGCGGTCGGCTCGGTGACGCTTGTACATTCTGGCCACCGCCTGACGGAAATCGACCGCTTCCCGGATGACATCCGTGGTCAGCATCTCGCCGCCGGCGCCGTCCATCATGGCGGACGCGATGTCGTTGGAGGCAATAATCGCGTACAGGGGCGACGTCGTGGCGTGCATCATGTACGACTGATTGAACCGGTCGTGCGGGATGGCATCGCGACCGTCGCGGACATGAATGTAGGACGCCTGGGACAGCGCCGTCAGCAGTTTATGCGTGGAATGCGTAGCAAAAACCGTCGGCGCATCCTCTGCGTGATCGTTCGCATTGCCGCGCATGGCATAGTGATCCGCATAGATGGGATTGAAGCGAGCATAGCCGTACCAGGCTTCGTCGAAGTGCACCCGCGGACTGCTCTGGGCAAGGATGTCCTGGGCCTCGGCGGCGTTGTAGCACAAGCCGTCGTAGGTGCAGTTGGTAAGCACCGCGTACCTGGGGTCCTTGCTGGCGGCCGATCCTGTCAAAGGGCTGTCGGCGATCTTTGTCTGAATCGCCTCTTTAGCCATTTCCTCTGGATGGATAGGGCCGATGATTCCGTAACGGTTGCGTGTCGGAACCATGTAGACCGGCAGGGCACCGGTCAGCATGAGGCCCTGTTCGATCGACTTGTGGCAGTTGCGGTCGCACACCACCACGTCGCCTTCTTTCATACAGGCCTGCATGATGGTGCGGTTCGACTCGGAGGTACCGCCCACGACGTTGTAAGAACGGTGGGCACCGAACACGCGGGCAGCGTAGGCTTCGCTGTCGGCAATGGGGCCCGTGTGATCCAGCAGAGAACCGAGCTGTCCGCGCTCGATGCCCATGTCGGTGCGGAACAGGTTCTCGCCGTAGAAGTCAAAGAAGGCCCTGCCCACCGGCAGTTTGGTGAAACCGATGCCGCCCTGATGACCGGGCGCCGACCAGGAGTACTCCCGTAACCGGGAATACCGGGCCAGAGCGAGAGCGAAGGGCGGCAGCAACTGCTCGCGGTATCGATCCACCGCGGCGATCACCCGGCCGGCGATAAAGTCCGCCGTGTCCTGCAGCATCCAGACGAACTCCTCAACCTGGGACATCACCTGCTCGGTGATGTCCCTGGCGCGTTCGCTGCTCTTGGCCATCAGGAATACGGGAATATTTTCGTGGCGGTTGGTCAGCACTTCGAGCAGTGCTGCAGCCGGTTGTTGACCGGAAGGGGTGCTGCCGCCGAGCTCCCAGCTCAGCAGAACCGCATGAATCGACGTATCGGAAACAATGTTGGCCTGGCCGTCCTCAAAATTGATGGCCTGGATCACGAGAACGTCGCGCATTTCCAGCTCATCGACCAGCGCTTGCGCGCTGCGTCCGAGCGCGGTATCCAACTGCACGAGGCCCTCCTCGATAATCAGTACCTTGCTCTTGATGGGTCTTTGGTTGGTCGAAATCATGCTTTTCGGCTCCCCACTGTGAGTTCGACAGGCCGTCCGTTGTCGGAACAGGCTGCGTTCAGCCCCTTAGTCGAGGTTGTACGATGCGTAGAGCATCAGGTACGACCAGTCTTCGTCACCGCCGGTGTATTGCTTTGCGCCGTTGTCCGGCTTGGCGTAGGCGGCTACGAGACTGAACGTCAGCGAGTCGTTGGGTGTCCAATCGACCGTCAGGTCCCACTCGTCGGCGAAATCTTTGCTCTGCACGCCGAACCCAGCGGCATTGTCGAGCTTGAAGTTGTAATAGAAGAGGTTGATATGCAGGGTGTCGAGCGGATCGACGCTCAGACGGATCATGTGGGAATTCAGGTTGGAATTGGCGAGCACGTACTCACCCAGGATCTCGCCCTGATACCAGTAACCCCAGTCATTGAAACCATAGAACAGCGGGTCGAAGTCCTGACTCTTGCTGGAATTCGGGTTGTTGCCCTGGAAGCTGGCGTAGCGGTAGGTGAGACCGGGCTTCCAGGCTACCTTGTCCCAGTCATAGCCGGCGGAAAGGTACCAGCCTGAGGCGGCAAGTTTACTGCCATTGTCCTCGTAGGCGTATTCCCCGTCGAACTTGATTGGCTTCAATACGTCTGCCGTATCGAACGCCTTGAAAGGCGTTGTTTGAAAGCGAACATCGTAGACGTCCATGCCATCACGGGTAACGATATCCGAGTCGACGTGATAGTAACCGCCACCCAAGCCGCCGAAATCACCGAGATCATAGTCGACGGTGATTCCGCCGACCTTGGTGTCGGTGTCGGGATTGTCGTTGGCCTTGAAATAGACCAGGTCCGTTTTCAGCCGGCCATAGTTGATCTTCACGATACCGGCATATTGCGCCGATTTGCGCTCTCCAATCCAATAGGCGCCGCGATTTCCACCATTTCCGCTCTCCGCGTAGAAGAGGAATCCGGTGCCAACCTCGTACTCCTGCATGCCGAAGGAGATATCCAGAAAATCCTCGCCCAGCGAGCTGAAAAGATCACCGGAACGCCACCCGAGGTAGGCGTCTTCGACCGCGGTATGGCCGACGTCTCCGAGGTCCGCATTCGAGCCGGCGGCATCAATGTCCTGCGTGTTGGCGTTGACGAAACTGAAGCGACCGTAGACTTCCCCGTTTTCCTCGAAGTGGTAGCTGCCCTGAATACCGGGGTGGATAACCGTTTCCCACCAGCTGCCGGTGTCGGCGCCGATGTTGGCGACATCCTCCCCGAACCAGGGGTTGCCCTGGGTAAAGTAAGCCGCTTCGACCTTAAAGGTGCCGCGAAGATAGCTCTCTCGTTGTCCTTCCCAGATACTCAGCGGGCTCTTGCCGCTATCGGTATTTGCACCAGCGGTGGCGTCATCTTCTGCAGCAAGACTAGTTGCAGTGCTGGCTGCGCCAATCGCCAGGGAGGAAAAGAGTACGGCTAGCCTGGCTGGCGAAATAGCACGTTTCATGTGCTCCCTTCCTTCAAACAGTAAACAACGTAAACGGGGTTGCCGTCGGCATCGCGCTCGATTTCAACCCCATGGGTGTCGTGCTCGAAGCCCGGGAACTGGCTGTCGAACGTCTGCAAAGCGAGCAGGTAATCAATGACGGCGCGCTTTTCTTCCGTGACCCTCTCACCCGGCATCATGATCGGTATTCCCGGCGGGTAGGGCACCACCTGAACCGCCACCACGCGATCGGCCATATTCGCAACGCGGATCTGCTCGACGTTGCCCTTGACGAGCTGGCCGTAGGTGTCGCGCGGCGTCAACACTGCCTCCGGAAGAATGGTGAAAGCCGCGTCCATGTTGTGTAGCAGGCGCGTACTTTCCATTTCCCTATGCATGGCGTCGGCGAGATCCCGAATGCCCATGCCGGCATAGCGTTCCGGGTAGTTGCCCACCAGTTTCGGCAGTACGTCGGACAGGGGGTCGTTCGCGTCGTAATGCCGCTTGAACTCCATCAGTCCCCCGACCATGGAGCCCCACTTGCCCTTGGTGATCCCGACCGAGAACAGCAGCAAGATGGAATAGGGCTCGGTCTTTTCCGGCACGATGCCGCGGCTGCTCAGGAACGCGGAAACCAGCGGTGCGGGGATGCCGAGAGGTTCCAGCTCGCCGGCCCGGCTCAGTCCGGGTGTGAGAACGGTGACCTTTATGGGATCGAGCATGCAGTATCGATCTTCCAGGTCACCGAAACCGTGCCAGTCGGCGCCGGGCTCAAGCACCCAGGCGTCACTGTCGGAGCGCAAAAGGTCCGGGTCCGCGTCTGCAAACGGCCGACCGTCGACGTCATCCGGCTGCCATACGCCGAACCACCAGTCATCCGCACGCCGCGCCTGTGTTTCCTGGCTGATGCGGACCATGGCCTGGCGGAAGGCGATCGCTTCGCTCAGGCAGTCATCGGTCAGGTAGCCGCCAGCGTCCGCCATCATCTTTGCCGACACGTCCGTCGAGGCGATGATGCTGTACTGCGGCGAGGTCGAGGTGTGCATCATGAAGGCTTCGTTGAACAACGCCGGCTCGACCGGCACCTTGCCCGAACGGATATGGATCATCGATGCCTGCGAGAGGGCGGCCAGCAGCTTGTGCGTCGAGTGGGTGACGGTGACCGTGGCATCGTCGGCATGCCGCTCGCCGCGGTGCATGCCATAGCGGCCCTCGTAAATGGGATTGAATCGTGCGTAGGCGTACCAGGCCTCGTCGTAGTGTATGCGTGGTACCGACTTGCTCAGCTCGCGGGTCGTGGCCTGGACGTTGTAGCAAAGGCCGTCGTAGGTCGAGTTGGTCAACACCGCGAGTACCGGGGCTGCGGTCTTGTCACTGATCAAAGTGCTCTCGGTGACCTTGCGCTCGACCGCATCAGGCGTCATTTCGGACCGCGGGACCGGCCCAATCACGCCTCGGGCGTTTCGTCGAGGCATCATGTAGACGGGAATCGAGCCCGACATGTTCAGGGCGTAGTTCAGCGATTTGTGACAGTTTCGGTCGACCAGGACGACGTCGTCGGCCACGGCAGAATGCAGCACGATCAGGTTGCTGGCGGAGCTGCCACCGACCGAGAAGAAGGTGTAATCGGCGCCGAATACCCGTGCCGCGTGGTCTTCGGCCTCGGCGACGGGGCCGCTGTGATCGTTCAACGAGCCGGTTTCTCCCACCGAGACGGAGAGATCCGAACGCAGCATCTGCTCGCCGTAGAAATCCAGGAAGGCACGGCCTACCGCTGTCTTCATGAACGCGGTACCGCCGGTGTGGCCGGGGGTGTGCCAGGAGTACTCGTGTGTGTCGGCGAAATCGACCATGGCGCCGAAGAAAGGCGGCAGGATGCTGTCCAGGTAGCGACTGGCGGCGGCCTTGATGCGTCCGGCGATAAACTTCGGACTGTCCTCTGGCATCCAGATGAAGCCGTCGATGGTTTCGGCGAACTCCAGCGGCACATGAGATCGACTGGCCTTGGACATCGACAGCAGGACAGGCACGCCGGCTGTGCGGCGACGCACCAGCTGGATGATGCTCAGCGCTTGCTTCGGCGTTTCCTTGCACAGGGCCCAGGCGAGGATGATGCAGCTGAACGATGGATCAGCACTGATCGCGGTCTCGCCGTCTTCGAGGCTCGACGCGAGGATCACCCGGAGATCGTCCGCTTCCAAGACCGCGCGAATCTCCCCGGCACTCCGTGCCACAGCGGTATCGCTGTCCACTCGGGCGATCACCAGAACCGGAAAGCGCTTTGCCAAGCTGGATGGAAGCGGGCGAGCTGGGGATTTCATGCAGTTTCCTCGCGTTCATTTAACAACGAGCCAAACCTGGGCCGACTGGTTGCGCGTTCGTGTATCCGGGTGGCCTCGCGGCCGGGGGTACTCCGCGCCGAGGTCCCCTACGGGAACCCGCGCTCAACCGTTGTTCTCGATCGATCAGCGACGGTCTGTCGGTATCGGCAGAAGCTAGACTCCAGTGGTCCAGCCGTCGGTATTAATCGTTGCATAAGTCTTTGCAGTCTTTATACTTGGGCCTATGGGCACGAGAACTGAGCTACGCAATCACAAGCGAAGAGACGTCGTCGAGGCGATTGTCATTCGCCAGGAACCGGTCCATCTGGTCGCCCGGATCTATCAGATTCCCCAGCGCACGATTTTCGACTGGCTGTCGCTGTATCGCAGCGGTGGTTGGGATGCGCTGAAGGAGGGGCATCGAAGCGGGCGGCCGCGGAAGGTCTCCGCCGAGGACATGAAGTGGATTTATCAGGCTGTCACCTTGGGCAACCCAAGGCACTTTCAATTCGAGTTCTGTCT
>Ga0316576_10000924_pt1 | contig 15000 bp, 13 predicted proteins | sample S0NA_FD_203075 | JGI IMG/M metagenome (GOLD analysis project Ga0316576, IMG submission 203075) | Rhizosphere microbial communities from salt marsh grasses in Alabama, United States - S0-2_050615r3r5 | ecosystem: Host-associated > Plants > Roots > Rhizosphere | place: USA: Alabama | collected... | reverse complement strand
TTCGAGCGGGAGCAAGCGGCCATGCAGGCGCTCGAGAACGGGACCATCCAGGGCGGTGACGTGGTGGTGATCCGCTACGAGGGGCCGAAGGGTGGGCCCGGCATGCGGGAGATGCTCATGATCACCGGTGCCATCAAGGGGGCGGGTCTGGGCAAGGATGTCCTGCTCATCACCGACGGCCGCTTCTCCGGAGGGACCACCGGACTGTGCGTCGGCCACGTCGCACCCGAGGCCGTGGACGGCGGCCCGATCGCGCTCGTTCGCGACGGTGACCGGGTCCGCATCGACATCGGTACCCGCACGCTGGATCTGCTCGTTGACGAGGACGAACTGCAGCGTCGCCGTGGGCAGTGGGAGCCGTTGCCCCAGCGGTACACGCGCGGGGTCTTGAGCAAGTACGCCCGCCTGGTCGGATCCGCCTCCCGCGGCGCGGTCTGCGACTGATGAAACTCGTCACCGGCGTCATCAAACCGCACGCGCTGGATCGGGTGCGGCAGGCACTGCACGTCCAGGGGGTGGAGGGCATGACGGTGTCCGAAGCCAGCGGCTACGGGCGCCAGCGCGGCCACACGGAGGTCTACCGTGGCGCGGAGTACGTGGTGGATCTGGTTCCCAAAGTGCGCCTGGAAGTCCTCGTCGACGACGAGGACGTCGACCACATCGTGGAGGTCCTGGTGTCGGCCGCCCGCACGGGCAAGATCGGCGACGGCAAGGTCTGGGTGACTCCCGTGGAGGCCGTGGTGCGCGTGCGCACGAGGGAGCGTGGCCCCGACGCGCTCTAGCCGGCCTGGCCGTTCACGCTGCGGGACTTTGGTCGGATCCGGTCACTAGCTGACCACCTGCGTCCGAAGTCCCGCCGATTGCCTCCCGCAAGACACTCACGAACGACTCGGGGCTGTGCCGCAGCATGAAAGTGGAAACCCGCAGCAGCAGACCGCCGGTGCGCACCATGAGGTCGTTCTGCCGCTCTATGTCCTCGGTCCAGTTCTCGGGGTCGAGGTGCTGCATTCCGTCGATCTCGACCATGATGAGTCGGCCGTCGTGGGCCCGAAACTCGGCATCGATGTATCTGTCTCGGCCCTTGGAGTCCTTGCGCCGCGACTGGCGAATCGGCTGGGGCAGTCCGTGCTTGCGGCAGATCCGGGCGAACTCGCGCTCGTTGAGGCTGGACACGCCGGAGGAGTATTCGTCGACGAGCTCCAGGAGTAGAGACCTGCGGGCGGCCTGTGGCCGGTCCAGAAGTTCTTGCCGTAGGCGCTTTGGTTTGGTGAGCCCCTGTTGCAGCGAAGAAAGAACCAGAAACATGGCTTCCCGCGGTGTTCGTGCCCAGCCGCCGGCTTGAACAACGGCCAGGGTGGCGTTCACTCGAGGGATTCCTGAGACGTGCTGGGCGATTTGCAGGCGCGATCGGTGGACCTGGATCCACGCGGGCCGACGATGGACTCGGGTGGATTCCGACGTGATGACCTGCACAGGCCACTGCAACGACCCCCGCCAGCCAGCCGCGACCAGAGCTGAGCGACCGGCCAGGCAGGCCGTCGGGCCGCAATGCAGGACAGCGGCCCACAACCGTTGCCGTTCAGTCGGGCTGCAGGGCGCGGCGAGGTAGACACGTGGCGTGAGACGGGTCCAGACGCCTGACGCCCGGGCCCGCTGCATCGCACGTCGCATCGTCGGAGCCTGCCAAACGGCGATCACGTTGTCCTGCTCGCGCAGGAGTTGGATGGTCGCTGGGTCCATGTGCGGCATTCCTTCATGGTGCGCTCGATTCATGGCGCGTGGGATCGCCTGTGGACAGCCGCCTCCGTGGGGACTTTGGTCGGATGTGGTCACTGGCTGACGTTCTGCGTCCTAAGTCCCGCGGGGGCGGTGGCTGGCGTTCAGCAGCGCACCCCGAGTTGGCAGTCACGAGCGCGCAGGTTACTCTGAGCCTGTGCGTAAGTTGATTCTCGTAAGCGAGCGCGTCTGAGCCTAGAAGGCACAGGCGCGCTACCCTCCGCTACCCATCCGGGTCGGGGGGTTTTTCATTGGAAGGAAGCGCAATGGCAGAGCACATGACCGGTGCGGCCAGTCTCATCAAGTCGTTGGAGCGTGCCGGCGTGGACACGGTGTTCGGCATCCCGGGCGGCGCGATCCTGCCCGCCTACGACCCGCTGATGGACTCCGAGCAGGTACGCCACATCCTCGTGCGCCACGAACAGGCGGCCGGCCATGCCGCCGAGGGCTACGCACAGACCTCCGGGAAGGTCGGTGTGTGTATGGCAACGTCCGGTCCCGGAGCCACGAACCTCGTCACCCCGATCGCCGATGCCTACATGGACTCGGTCCCGATCGTCGCGATCACCGGCCAGGTGCCGAGTGCCGCGATCGGCACAGACGCCTTCCAGGAAGCTGACATCTCCGGCATCACAATGCCGATCGTCAAGCACAACTACCTCGTCACCGATCCCGCGGAGATCCCGCGCGTGATCGCCGAGGCGTTCCACCTGGCGGGCACCGGGCGGCCGGGGCCGGTCCTTGTCGACATCAGCAAGGACGCCCTGGCCGCCCAAACAACCTTCGAATGGCCCGACGAACTCGAATTGCCGGGCTACCGTCCGACGACCCAGCCGCACGGCAAGCAGATCAAGGAAGCAGCCAAACTCATCGCCAAGTCGAAGCGCCCGGTGCTGTACGTCGGCGGCGGGATCGTGCGTTCCGGTGCGGCACCGGAGTTGTTGCAGCTCGCGGAACTGACCGGCATCCCCGTGGTCACGACGCTGATGGCCCGCGGCGCCTTCCCGGACAGCCACCCGCAGAACCTCGGAATGCCCGGCATGCACGGAACGGTGCCCGCGGTCGGTGCGCTGCAGAAGAGTGACCTGCTGATCGCGCTGGGCACCCGGTTCGACGACCGCGTGACCGGCAAGCTCGACTCGTTCGCCCCGGACGCCAAAGTCATCCACGCCGACATCGACCCGGCTGAGATCGGCAAGAACCGGCACGCCGACGTGCCCATCGTGGGCGACGCCAAGGCGACCATCATCGGCCTCGTGGATGCGCTGCGCAGCCGCAAGGACGATATCGACATCTCGCAGTGGTGGGAGTTGCTCAACGGCTGGAAGGAGCGGTTCCCGGTCGGATACGAGGAGCACCCGGATGCCCTCGAACCGCAGTACGTGATCGAACGGCTCGGCCAGATCGCCGGGCCGGATGCGATCTACTGCGCGGGAGTCGGCCAACACCAGATGTGGGCCAGCCAGTTCATCGACTACGAGAAGCCGGGGCACTGGCTCAATTCCGGCGGCCTGGGCACCATGGGATACGCCGTCCCGGCGGCTATGGGGGCGAAGGTCGGCGATCCGGATGCGGTGGTCTGGGCCATCGACGGCGACGGCTGCTTCCAGATGACCAACCAGGAACTCGCGACCTGCGCGATCAACAACATCCCGATCAAGGTGGCGCTGATCAACAACTCCAGCCTGGGGATGGTCCGGCAGTGGCAGACGCTGTTCTACAACGAGCGCTACTCCAACACCGATCTGCAATCCCACCAGTTCCCGGACTTCGTCAAACTCGCCGAGGCCTACGGTTGCTACGGCCTGCGTGCCGACAGCCGTGAGCAGGTGGACGCGGTCATCGAGAAGGCCATGTCCCTCAACGACGCGCCGGTCGTCATCGACTTCCAGGTGCACCGCGACGCGATGGTGTGGCCGATGGTCCCGGCGGGCACCAGCAACGACTTGATCACGACCGCGCGCGACCTGGCGCCGGCGTGGGAACGGGAGGACTGATGACGCGCCACACACTGTCCGTGCTGGTCGAGAACAAGCCCGGCGTGCTCGCACGCATCTCCGGGTTGTTCAGCCGGCGAGGTTTCAACATCGAGTCGCTCGCGGTCGGGCCCACTGAGAACCCCGAGGTGAGCCGGATGACGATCGTGATCAACGTGGACCGGCTGCCGCTCGAGCAGGTGACCAAGCAGTTGAACAAACTCATCAACGTGCTCAAGATCGTGGAACTCGACTCGGAGCAGTCGGTGCAGCGCGAACTCGTGCTGGTCAAGGTCAGGACGGACAAGGGCATGCGGTCCAACGTGCTCGAGATCGTCACGCTGTTTCGGGCCAAGGTCGTGGACGTGGCGACCGAGACCGTCACGATCGAGGCCACGGGCAGCCGGGACAAGCTCGAGGCCCTCTTGCGCGTGCTGGAACCCTTCGGGATCAAGGAACTCGTGCAATCCGGGGTGGTGGCCGTCGGCCGGGGTGGGAAGGCGATCTCTGACCGGTCGTTGCGGCCGGTCGACCGTCCCGCCTGATCGTGCAGCTCGCCGCCAAGGTAGCTCCGCCGGTCGGTCTGGTCGTGTTGGCCCTCGTCTGGGGTCGTGATCTCAGCGGTCTGCTGGCGGCAGTCGTCGCCCTGGTGCTGGTCGTTATCGCACTGTTCACGGCGGCGCTGACCGTCATCCCCGGCCGCGCGACGCTGCAGCAGGCCGGCGTGCACGTGGCGATTCTTCGCGGCCTTCCTGGCCGTGTCGGTGGCCCCGTGAGCGGCATGTCCCCCGACCTGAGAGACTGTGCAGGATCCACCCGTACAAGGAGAAGAAGTGGCTGAACTGTTCTACGAAGACGACGCCGATCTGTCCATCATCCAGGGCCGCACAGTCGCGATCCTGGGATACGGATCGCAGGGTCACGCCCACGCGCTGAACCTGCGGGACTCCGGGGTCGATGTACGGGTGGGCCTGGCCGAGGGCTCGAAGTCCCGCGCCAAGGCCGAGGCCGAGGGCCTGCGGGTCGTGGACCCCGCCACCGCCTGCGCCGAGGCGGACCTGATCATGGTGCTGGTCCCGGACCCCGCGCAGCGGGGGCTCTACGCGGAGGCGATCGCCGACAACCTGCAGGCGGGGGACGCGCTGTTCTTCGCGCACGGCTTCAACATCAGGTTCGGGTACATCCAGCCGCCTGCCGACGTGGATGTCTGCATGGTCGCGCCCAAAGGGCCGGGTCACCTGGTCCGGCGCGAGTACACATCGGGGCGCGGCGTGCCCTGCATCGTCGCGGTCGAGCAGGACGCCAGCGGCAACGCCTGGGCGCTCGCGCTGTCATATGCCCGCGCGATGGGCTGCCTGCGCGCGGGTGGGATCAAGTCCACGTTCACCGAGGAGACCGAGACCGACCTCTTCGGCGAGCAGGCCGTGCTGTGCGGTGGCGCCTCGGCGCTCGTGCAGGCCGGTTTCGAAACCCTCGTCGAGGCCGGGTACCAGCCGGAGGTCGCCTACTTCGAGTGCCTGCACGAACTGAAGTTGATCGTGGACCTCATGTACGAGGGCGGGATCGCCAAGCAGCGCTGGAGCGTCTCCGACACCGCCGAGTACGGCGATTACGTGTCCGGCCCCCGGGTCATCGACGCCCGCGTCAAGGAGAACATGAAGGCCGTCCTCGGAGATATCCAGAACGGGGCCTTCGCCAAGCGCTTCATCGACGACCAGGACGCCGGTGCGCCGGAGTTCGCCGCGCTGCGCAAGGCCGGTGAGGAGCACCAGATCGAAGAGGTCGGCCGGGAACTGCGACAGTTGATGGCCTGGGTGGCCACCGACGACGACTACACGGAGGGTACCGCCGCTCGATGAGCCGCGGGGGGATCCACCCACCGGAGCGCGTCGTCGCATTCAGTGACGGGGTGGTGGCGATCGCCATCACCCTGCTGCTGCTGCCGCTGGCCGAACTCAAGCTCCCCAACGACGGCCGGATCACGACGCTCGTCGGGGAGAACGCGGCGCTGCTGGGGGGCTTGACGCTGACCTGGGTGATCATCGCCATCTTCTGGCAGGCACACCACCGGTTGTTCGAGCACATCATTGGTGTGGATCAGACAACCATGTGGCTCAATTTCCTCTGGTTGTTCGCGATCGCCGTGCTGCCCCTGCCCACCAACCTGGAGATCGCCAGCGCCCCGACGCCACAGGTGACCGGCTTCTACGTCGGGTGGATGCTGCTCATCAGTCTGCTGCAAACGGCCATCCTCTGGCATGCGAGGCGGAAACCCGGCCTCATGGACGAGGACTACAAGCAGTCGGTGCCCGCGCGCACCGCCCAGGCCCGCAGTTTCCTGGTGACCGGGGTGTTCGGCTTGAGCCTGGTGGTGGCCCTCATCCGGCCCGACGTGGCGACCCTCGTGTTACTGCTGCTCTTCTTCCTCGACCCTGCGTCCAGATGGATCGTCCGGGCCCGCACCTGAGATGGCGGGGTATTCAGTGCGGAGGTGGCCGGTGCGACCGCCGGTCACAGGCCGCGTGAGGCAGCGGTAGTGGACGTGGATCTGGCCGAGATGCTGGCGCCCTTCGTCGGTACGGTCCGCCAGATCCGATCCGTGCCCGGCGGTGACGTCTGCCGCGCATTCCGGGTCACGACAGCCACCTCCGCCTACTTCGTCAAGACCCCCCGACGTCCCGACGACTGGCTGCTGCCGGTTGAGGCGGCCGGCCTGAATGCACTGGGGGATGTGGTGCCCGGCCTGACCCCGGCCGTCGTGCACGGTGAGTCCCGGTTCCTGTTGCTCGACTGGGTGGATGAATCGCGGCCGTCCCGGGACGCCGCCGCGGACCTCGGAGAGCGACTGGCCACACTGCACGCCACGCCGGCACCCGCCTTCGGGACCGGTCCGGAGCACGGGCGGATCGCGGATATTGCGATGCCGGCCGGCGAGTTCGACTCGTGGCCCGCGATGTACGCAGAACTGCGGCTTCGCCCCCTGCTCACCGACGAGACCCCGATCAGCCGACGATTGGTCGATGCGCTGGACGAGGGGCCGGACTGGGCAGGGCCGCCTCAGCCCCCGAGCCTCTTGCACGGTGATCTCTGGAGCGGGAACATCCTGTGGGCCCACCGCGCGCGGATCGTCGATCCAGCCGCACACGTGGGTCACCGGGAGACGGACCTGGGCATGCTGGCCCTGTTCGGTGCGCCGTTCCTCGACACGATCCTCGATGCCTACGACCGCCGGTATCCCCTGGCGTCGGGGTGGCGCGATCGGGTCGGGTTGCACCAGATGTGGCCGTTGCTGGTCCACGCCCGACTGTTCGGCGGCGGCTACTCACAACGGGCCGAACAGATCGCGGCGGGCTACCTTCGGCGGTGACCGGTGGGCTTCGTACGATCGAGGGGTGAGCAAACCCGTCGTGCTGATCGCCGAAGAACTGTCCCCCGCCACTATCGAGGCACTTGGCCCCGACTTCGAGATCCGTCACTGTGACGGCGCGGACCGCGCGGCACTGCTGACGGCGATCGCCGACGTCGACGCGATCCTGGTGCGTTCTGCCACCAAGGTCGACGCGGAGGCGCTCACGGCCGCCAGGAAGCTCAAGGTCGTCGCCCGGGCCGGGGTCGGGCTCGACAACGTGGACGTGGAGGCGGCCACCCAGTCCGGGGTGATGGTGGTCAACGCTCCCACCTCGAACATCGTCAGTGCCGCCGAACTCGCCGTCGCGCTACTGCTGGCCAGCGCCCGGAACATCTCGCCGGCACATGCGGCATTGCGGCAGGGTCAGTGGAAACGGTCGAAGTACACCGGCGTCGAACTGGCGGACAAGACGGTGGGTGTGGTCGGTCTGGGCCGGATCGGTCTGCTGGTGGCACAGCGCCTGAGTGCGTTCGGCGTGCGACTGGTCGCCTACGACCCCTACGTGCAGCCGGCCCGCGCCGCGCAACTCGGGGTGACCCTGCTGACGCTCGAGGAGTTGCTGGAGCAGTCGGACTTCATAACGGTGCACCTTCCCAAGACGAAGGAAACCGTGGGACTGATCGATCAAGCGGCCCTCAAACTAGTCAAGCCATCGGTGCACGTGATCAACGCCGCGAGGGGCGGGATCGTGGATGAGCAGGCTCTCTACGACGCTCTGGTCGAAGGCCGGGTCGCCGGTGCGGGCCTGGACGTCTATGCCACCGAGCCCTGCACCGACTCCCCACTGTTCGCGCTGGACAACGTCGTTGCGACACCTCACCTCGGGGCGTCCACCGACGAGGCGCAGGAGAAGGCGGGGATCGCGGTCGCCAAGTCGGTGCGGCAAGCGCTCGCAGGTGAACTGGTGCCGGACGCCGTGAACGTCAAGGGCGGTGTGATCGCGGAGGATGTGCGTCCGTTCATCGATCTCGCCGAACACCTGGGACGCATCGCCACCTCGATGGCCCCATCCGCGGTCGCACAGTTGACGGTGGAGGCTCTGGGCGAGATCAGCGCCTCGGACGTCAGCGTGCTGGAACTCGCCGCGCTGAAGGGCATGTTCTCGGTGCTGGTCGACGACCCCGTGTCCTACGTCAACGCGCCGGTGCTGGCCGCTGGACGTGGGGTGGACACGTTGCTGATCACGGAGGGGGATTCCGAGGACCATCGGTCGATGGTGCGGGTCCGTCTGGCCTGTGCCGACGGACAGGCGATGGTGGTGGCCGGCACCGTGTTCGGCGCGCGGGACAGCGAGAAGCTCGTCGAGGTCAGTGGGCTCGATGTCGACCTGCCGGTGAGCGAGCACATGTTGGTGTTCCGGTACGAGGACAAGCCGGGGGTCGTGGGTGTGGTCGGTCAGGTTCTCGGGGCCGCCGGGGTGAACATCGCCAACATGCAGGTGTGCCGGGACACAGCAGGCGGGCTGGCGCTGGTGGCGCTGACTGTGGACAGTGCCGTCGACGTGCCGACCGTGCAGCGGATCGCCGAGCGGATCGGTGCGGTTTCGGGAACGGCCATCGATCTGGTCTGATTCACCCGGTGCGGGGGATCAGTGGATTCGGCCCTCGGTAGGACCCGTTCGCGGCACTAGGCTGGGGATGTCAACGACCCCGGGAGTCTTCATGCTGCACGAGCAGGACCTTGAGAAGTTCGAGCGCCTCTACCTTTCGCCGATTTTCGCACGATATGGCGAGGGCAATGCCATCGTCGCGCACCAACTCGAGCCGGATGGTCGTGCTCCCGAGGTCGCCTATCAACTGATCCACGACGAACTGATGCTCGACGGGAATGCCCGCCAGAACCTGGCGACGTTCGTCTCCACGTTCATGGATGCGCAGGCCGACAGACTGTTCGCCGAGACGTACGACAAGAACATGATCGACAAGGACGAGTATCCGCAGACCGCCCAGTTGGAGGCGAGGTGCGTGAGCATCATCGCGAACCTGTGGAACTCACCGGATGGCGACAAGGCGGTCGGCACCTCGACGATCGGCTCCAGCGAGGCAGTCATGCTGGCCGGCCTGTCGCTGAAGCGGCTCTGGCAGCACAAGCAGAAGGCAGCGGGCAAGTCCATCGACCGCCCCAACCTCGTGATGGGTCAGAACGTACAGGTGGTGTGGGAGAAGTTCTGCCGCTACTGGGACGTGGAGCCCCGCTACGCCCCCTTGGCACCGGGACGGCTGCACCTGACCGCGGACGAAGCGGTCAAACTCGTGGATGAGAACACGATCGGTGTGGTGGCCATCCTCGGTTCGACCTTCGACGGCTCCTACGAGCCGGTCAAGGAGATCGCCGCGGCACTCGACGCCGTCCAGGAGGACAAGGGGTGGGACATCCCGGTGCACGTCGACGGCGCCTCCGGCGGTTTCGTGGCTCCGTTCATCGACCAGGATCTGGAGTGGGACTTCCGGATCCCGCGGGTCCACTCCATCAACGCGTCCGGACACAAGTACGGGCTCGTCTATCCCGGGGTCGGCTGGGTGGTCTGGCGCACGGCCGACTGTGTTCCCGACGATCTGGTCTTCCACGTGAACTACCTGGGAGGTGACATGCCGACGTTCACATTGAACTTCTCGCGTCCGGGCAGTCAGGTGGTGCTGCAGTACTACAACTTCGTGCGCCTGGGCTTCGAGGGTTACCGCGAGATCCAGCAGGCCTGTCGGAACACGGCCTTGCACCTGTCGTCACAGATCGCCGACATGGGCCCGTACGAACTGCTCAGCGACGGCTCGGAACTGCCGGTGTTCTTCTTCCGGTTGAAGCCGGATCGCACGAACTACACGGTCTTCGACGTCTCGGCGAAGCTGCGGGAACGTGGATGGCAGGTGCCTGCCTACACGCTGCCTGACGATCTCACCGACGTAGCGGGGCTGCGGATCGTGGTTCGCAACGGATTCGGCATCGACATGGCCAACCTGCTGCTCGACGATTTGCGCAAGGCCACGGAGTTCTTCGAGGGGTTGGACGCCCCCATGCCCGACGACCCGTCGCACGCTCCAGGTTTCTCGCACTGACGACGCCCCGCGGTCAGGAGCGTGCCTCGATCTCGGCCATGGTGTGGTCGTACAGTCGGGCGGCGAGACCTTGGTCCTTGCCCGCGCCTTGTGGTTTCACCGGCTTCGAGTGCACGAAGTACCCCCCGGTGATACCCGGGTCGGCATCGAGGGCCAGGAACACCGACGTGGCCGACCCCGCATCGAGGTCGTCACGCCCAGGCACCTGGAACCCCCGGGCGAGCAACTTGGTGCCGACGACCCCGGGGTGCAGGGCGTTAACGGTCACAGGGTGTCCCGGCCCGAGCCGCCGGGCGGTCTCGGTGGCCATCAGCAGGTTGGCCAGTTTGCTCTGCGAGTAGGCGCCGTAGTGGTCGTAAGGCCTGCTCTCGTACTCGGGGTCGTCGAGATCGATGACCGCTCGGCCGTGGGCGATGGAGGACACGTAGACCACCCGGCCGCCATCGGTCATCGTCGGGATCAACGCATCCGCGAGCAGGCTCGCGGCCAGGTGGTTGATCACCCAGTTCGCCTCCCCGGAGGTCACCTGTGTGAGCTCGCGGGCGTAGATCCCCGCGTTGTTGATGAGCACCGTGGGCTGGAACTCGCTGGCGTCATCGGCGAGACGGGCCACCTGCGACAGGTCACCGAGGTCGGCGACCAGACCCGCAACGGCTCCCACCCGGCTGCGCGCCGCATCCACACGTCCCGGGTCGCGGCCGTGCACGATCACGTCGCAGCCGCGGGCGCGCAGCAACTCGGCCGTGCGCAGGCCGATACCGTCTGTCGATCCGGTGACGAGGACCGTGGTCATAGATCCATCCTGCGGCTGTCGTCCGGGATGTGCACGTCGCCGGAGCAGGCCACCGCCTCAGTCGCCGTCGCCGCCGAAGCCGGCGTTCATGCCGATGACCGCGCCGATCGCGGCCAGGATCCCGATCCAGAGCGAACTTCCGGTGAGGAACCAGACGAGCATGCCGACTGCGACTCCACCAGCGATGCCAAGGGCCAGACCCCGACCGTCGAAGGTACCCATGCTCGGCAGGCTAGCGGTTCGCAGTGGCCCGGGTACGGAACGTGCGGGACACCCAGATCGGGTCCTTCTCCCGCTGCTTGCCGGCGCGTACGGCCAGGATGCGGACCTTCAGCCCACCCGCCGCTCGCACTGTGTACCAGTTCCGGCCTCTGCGTTTGCCGTCGAAGCGGGTGATGTCGGACCACTTGCGGTTGGTGTACCGCTGCCAGCCGACGACGAACCTTCCCTTCGCGGGGATCCGGTACCGCAGGTAGCCCTTCCGGACGTTGACCCGTACCTTGCGGACTGCACGGGTGGCGACCTCGGACGGCGTCACGACCGGACTCGCCACACCCGTCGCCTGCAACTGGGCCAGGGTCGCCATGGCGCCCGCGGGACTGATCAGGCCGAATCCGAATTCGTCATCCCGGCCGGGGATGCCCAGATCGGTGGCCGATCCGAGCACGACGTCGATCGGATTGGCCTGCAGGCCGAGTGCGCGGCTACGTGCGAGGGTGAGGGCGACCGTGGCCGTGACATAGGGCGCGGCCATCGAGGTACCGGGCATTCGGACGTACCCGGCGGTGCCGTACGTGCTGAAGATGCCGCGGGCCGAGTCGAAGGCGCCACTGCCGCCGGGAGCGACCACGTCGACCTGCTTGCCGACTTCGGAGAACGAGGACCGGCGCATCGCCTTGGTCACTGCGCCGACTCCCAGTACGCCGGGGAAGGCTGCCGGGTACTGGACAGGGTTGTAGAGGGACCCGCGCGAGTCCAGGTAGGCGTTGCCGGCTGCAGCGACTGCGACGACCCCTCTCGACTGCGCGTACTCCAGCGCTTTGGCCTCCACCGAACTCGGCGACCCCGAGTAACTCATGTTGAGCACGTCGGCGCCGTGTTTCGCGGCCCAGATGATGCCTTTGGCGGAATCGGACGCACGGACCGAGCCGCCGGCGTCGGCGACGATCACGGGCATGATGGTCACATCGGGGGCGAGCCCCGCGCCCCCGAGCCCGTTGCCCGCCGTCATCGCGATGATGCCCGCGACGTGTGTGCCGTGACCGTTCAGGTCGGTGCGGGCGTCGCCGCCCCCCACGACGTCGCGGCCGGGGACGAAGCTGCCGGCCAGGTCCGGGTGACGGGCGACCCCCGAGTCGAGCACGGCCACTGTGACGCCGGTCCCGGTGGAGGCCTGCCAGACCGATTCCGCCTGCAGCGCGTCCAGCGCCCACTGCTGTCCCCGGGAGGGGTCGACACCGGGCGGGACCACCGAGGGCATCCCTGTCAGTTGCCGGTCGGTGTCCACATCGACAGCCACGACGTCGGGCTGGCCCTGGACCTCTGCGACCGTTTCCACGGCGTCGGCGCTGGACTTGGCGCGATCCGTCACGATGTCCAGGGAGTCGCCGTCCTGGACCGCGTACACGACGGTCATGGCACCCGTGTCACCGGAATCCGCCACCAGGTCCTCGGGATCGGTGATCACCGACTCCGCCGGTTCTTGCCATGCGGGATCCGGGGGAGCCGGGACCGGAATCGAGGTCCCGGCCGGCGGGGAGTCGGCGGGCGTCACCGCGGAGTCGTCAGCGACCGCAGGGGTGACCCCCAAGGTCAACGCGACGACGATCGCGACCAGAGCCCTGTGCACCATTCCACGGTACGCCGTGGGTGCGACAGAACCGGCTTGGACCGGCCGATCAGTCGCGATGGGCGCGGTTCACGGCGCTCACGACCGCTTTCAAAGAGGCCGTCACGATCGAGGAGTGGATGCCCACACCCCAAAGCACCTTCCCGTCGACCGCGCACTCCAAGTAGGCGGCGGCCTTCGCGTCGCCGCCGGAGGCCAGGGCGTGCTCGTGGTAGTCGAGGACCCGGACGTCGGCGTGATCGTGCAACGCCTCGCAGAACGCGGCGATCGGACCGTTGCCGTGCCCGGTCAGTTCCACGGCTTCCCCGTTGTCGAGGATCGTGGCCCGGACGACAGTGTCACCGTCCACTTCGCTGACCAGTTCGTGCTTGACGAGGGCGAAGCGACCCCACGGCGCCTGCGGGTTGGGCAGGTACTCGTCGGTGAAGATGTCCCACATCTGCATCCCCGTGACCTCACCGCCCTCATCCTCGGTGTGGTGCTGGATCACCGAGGAGAACTCGATCTGCAGACGCCGGGGGAGTTCGAGTTTGTGCTCGGTACGCATGATGTACGCGACTCCGCCCTTGCCCGACTGCGAGTTCACGCGGATCACCGCCTCGTAGGTGCGGCCCACGTCCTGCGGGTCGATGGGCAGGTAAGGCACCTCCCATCCCACTTCCTGGACGTCGACCCCCTGCTCGGCCGCGACCGCGTCGAGCGCCCTCAAACCCTTGTTGATCGCATCCTGGTGCGACCCGGAGAAGGCGGTGAACACGAGGTCGCCGCCGTACGGGTGGCGCTCATGAACCGGCAGCTGGTTGCAGTACTCCACCGTGCGCCGGATCTCGTCGATGTTCCGGAAATCGATCTGCGGGTCAACACCCTGGCTGAAAAGGTTCATGCCGAGAGTCACCAGGCACACGTTGCCGGTGCGCTCCCCGTTGCCGAACAGGCACCCCTCGATGCGGTCGGCGCCTGCCATGAACCCCAGTTCCGCCGCGGCGACCGCGGTCCCGCGGTCGTTGTGCGGGTGCAGGCTGAGCACGATCGAGTCACGCCGGGCGAGGTGCCGGTGCATCCACTCGATGGAGTCGGCGTACATGTTGGGAGTGGCCATCTCCACGGTCGCCGGCAGGTTGATGATGACCTTTCGATCCGGGGTGGGCTGCCACACCTCGGTCACCGCGTCGCAGACGTCTACCGCGAAATCAAGCTCGGTGCCCGTGTACGACTCGGGGGAGTATTCGAAGAAGACATCGGTCTCCGGCACCGTGTCCGCGTATTTCAGGCACAGTTGCGCACCGTGGACGGCGATGTCCTTGATGCCGTCGCGATCGAGTCCGAAGACCACTCGTCGCTGCAGCGTGGAGGTGGAGTTGTACAGGTGGACGATGGCCTGCTTCGCTCCCCGGATCGATTCGTACGTGCGCTCGATCAGATGGTCTCGTGCCTGGGTGAGCACCTGGATCACGACGTCGTCGGGGATCAGGTCCTCTTCGATGAGCTGGCGCACGAAATCGAAATCGGTCTGGGACGCCGAGGGGAATCCCACCTCGATCTCCTTGTAGCCCATCCGGACCAGGAGTTCGAACATGCGCATCTTCCGGGCGGGGCTCATCGGGTCGATGAGGGCCTGGTTGCCGTCTCGCAGATCCACGGCACACCACCGGGGGGCGTCAGTGATCCGTTTGTCGGGCCATGTCCGGTCGGGCAGGTCGATAGGGGTGAAGGGCTGGTAGCGCTGGAACGCCATGGGGGAGGGTTGCTGTTCGTTCATCCGGGGCTCCTGGGTGCGGTGTCAGAGGGACAACCGGCGCGTCGACGCTCCGCGACGAGGGGGCCGGCGAATCAGGCCTCGTCGCGGCGGCTAAGCAGAAGCAGCCCGCGCAACACCCTCGTAGGCTACCACCCCGTGCGGGCATGTGCGCGGACTGCCGGGAGTCCGAGCCCGGGCGGCGCGCTGGCCCGGAAGTGCGCGAGGATGTCCGGCATGCGCCCTGTGATCGGACTGACCGCCTACGTGGAACAGGCGCGATGGGTGGCCTGGGACACCGACGCGGCGCTGCTCCACGCCTGGTATCCGGAGGCCGTGATCCGTTCCGGCGGATCCCCGGTGCTGATCCCGCCCCAGCAGGGCGCCGCGGAGGAACTCGTCTCTCGCG
>Ga0316576_10000923_pt1 | contig 15023 bp, 10 predicted proteins | sample S0NA_FD_203075 | JGI IMG/M metagenome (GOLD analysis project Ga0316576, IMG submission 203075) | Rhizosphere microbial communities from salt marsh grasses in Alabama, United States - S0-2_050615r3r5 | ecosystem: Host-associated > Plants > Roots > Rhizosphere | place: USA: Alabama | collected... | reverse complement strand
ACAGGCTGATGGAGCGCCAGCTCGACAGGCCGGCGGCGGCGCTGCTGAAGGCGTCCCTGGAGGAGCGCGGGCTGAAGTTCCTGATGGAAGCGCAGACCGCCGCGATCACCGGCGATACGCGGGTGCGTGGCGTGCGCTTCGCCGACGGCACCGGGATCGAGGCCGATCTGGTGGTGATGGCCGCCGGCATCCGCCCCAACGTGGCGCTGGCCCGCGACGCCGGCATCCACTGCGAGCGCGGCATCGTCGTCAGCGACACCATGCAGACCTTCGACCCGCGGGTCTACGCGGTGGGCGAATGCGTACAGCACCGCGGGACCTGCTATGGCCTGGTGGCGCCGCTGTTCGAGCAGGCCAAGGTGGCGGCCAATCACCTGGCCAACATGGGCATCGCCCGCTACGAGGGCTCGGTGACGTCCACCAAGCTCAAGGTCACCGGCATCGATGTCTTCTCCGGCGGGCGCATCAACGAGGCCGACGGCGACGAGACCCTGGTGCTGCAGGACCCGGGCGCCGGCGTCTACAAGAAGCTCGTTCTGCGGGACAACCGCGTCCAGGGCGCGGTGCTCTACGGCGATACGCTGGACGGCTCCTGGTACTTCCAGCTGCTGCGCGAGGGCACCGACATCGGCGGGCTGCGCCGCACCATCCTGTTCGGCCGGCACGATCTCGGCGACGCCGGCCACGGCGCCGCGACCCGGGTCGCGGCCCTGGGTCCGGAGGCCGAGATCTGCGGCTGCAACGGCGTCTGCAAGGGCGAGATCGTCGACGCCATTGCCAAAAAGGGCCTGTTCACGCTGGAGGACGTGCGCGCCCACACCAAGGCGTCGAGCTCCTGCGGCTCCTGCACCGGACTGGTGGAGTCCCTGCTCGCGAGCACCGTCGGCGAGGGCTACAGCGCCGCGCCGAGCAAGCAGCCCCTGTGCGGCTGCACCGAGCACAGCCACGACGAGGTGATCGCGGGCATCAAGGCGCACGGGCTCAAGACCATGGACGCGGTGCGGGCCCACTTCGACTGGCAGACCCCGGACGGCTGCGCGAGCTGCCGCCCGGCCATCAACTACTACCTGCTGGTGCGCTGGCCCGGCGAGTACCGGGACGACGCCCAGTCGCGCTTCATCAACGAGCGCGCCCACGGAAACATCCAGAAGGACGGCACCTACTCCGTCGTGCCGCGCCTGTTCGGCGGCCTGTGCACGCCGAAGGACCTGCGCGCCATCGCCGACGCCTGCGAGAAATACCAGGTGCCGGAGATGAAGGTCACCGGCGGCCAGCGCATCGATCTGTTCGGCGTCAAGAAGGAAGACCTGCCGGCGATGTGGAAGGACCTGTCCGAGGCCGGCCTGGTCTCGGGTCACGCCTACGGCAAGGCCCTGCGCACCGTGAAGACCTGTGTCGGCTCGGACTGGTGCCGCTTCGGGACCCAGGACTCGACCGGGCTGGGGGTGAAGCTGGAGCAGATGACCTGGGGCTCCTGGATGCCGCACAAGTTCAAGATGGCCGTATCCGGCTGCCCGCGCAACTGCGCCGAGGCGACCATCAAGGACTTCGGCGTGGTCTGCGTGGACTCCGGCTACGAGCTGCACGTGGGCGGCAACGGCGGCATCAAGGTGCGCGTCACGGACCTGCTCTGCAAGGTCGAGACCGAGGCGCAGGTGATGGAGTACTGCGCCGCGTTCATCCAGAAGTACCGCGAGGAGGCCCGCTACCTGGAGCGCACCGCCCCCTGGGTGGAGCGCGTCGGTCTCAAGAGCGTCCAGGACGCGCTGCTCGACGAGCCGACGCGCAGGGCCCTGGCCGAGCGCTTCCGCTACTCCCAGCGATTCGCCCAGGTCGATCCATGGAAGGCGCGGGCCGAGGGCGCCGACGCCCACGAGTTCAGCAAGATCGAGCTCAAGTCGCAGATCGAGGTCCGGGCGGCCTGACGGCCCCCGGCCCTTGCCCCTGACGGCCCCCGGCCCTTGCCATCGAGGTAACAGCATGAATCGTTGGATCGACATCGCCGCGCTGGACGACATCCCGCGCCTGGGCGCGCGCGTGATCAAGACCGCGACCCAGGACATCGCCGTGTTCCGCACCGCCGACGACCGGGTGTTCGCGCTGAAGGACGAGTGCCCGCACCGCAAGGGGCCGCTGTCCCAGGGAATCGTCCACGACACCACGGTCACCTGCCCGCTGCACAACTGGAAGATCGATCTGGCCAGCGGCAACGCGAAGGCACCGGACCAGGGCTGCACCCGCAGCTATCCCGTCAAGGTGGAGGACGGCCGCGTCCATCTCGGGCTGATCGTCGAGCCCGCGTCCGCGGCCTGAGCTTCCACCCCGCTTTCTCTCAACTCCAAATCCGGCCAAGCCGGAATCAACCTTCCCTGACGCAGTGACTTAACGAGGTAATCACCATGTCCTACCTAGACCCGAGCGAATTCGTGACCAAGATGGTGGATTCCGGCGAATCCAAGGTCTACATGTCCGCGAAGGACACCCTGATCCGTGCCTTCATGGCCGGTGCCATCCTGGGGCTTGCCGCCATATTCGCCATCACCGTCGCGACGAAGACCGGCTCCCCGCTGGTGGGTGCCATCCTCTTCCCGGTCGGCTTCATCATGCTCTACCTGATGAAGTTCGACCTGTTGACCGGCGTCTTCACGCTGGTGCCCCTGGCACTGCTCGACAAGCGCCCCGGCGTGACCGTCGGACAGGTGCTGCGCAACTGGGGGCTGGTGTTCGTCGGCAACTTCGCCGGCGCGCTGACCGTGGCCTTCCTGATGTCGTTCATCCTGACCTACGGCTACCACACCGACGGCGGCGCCATCGCCGCGAAGGTAGCCAAGATCGGCGAGTCCCGAACCCTGGGCTACGAGCAATACGGCCTCGGCGGCTGGGCCACCATCTTCATCCGCGGCATGCTGTGCAACTGGATGGTGTCGATGGGCGTGGTCGGCGCGATGATCTCCACCTCCGCGAGCGGCAAGATGATGGCCATGTGGATGCCGGTCATGCTGTTCTTCTTCATGGGCTTCGAGCACTCCATCGTGAACATGTTCCTGTTCCCGTTCTCGATGATCATGGGCGGCGGCTTTACCTTCATGGAGTACATCGTCTGGAACGAGCTGCCCACGGCGCTCGGCAACCTGGTCGGCGGCTTCGTCTTCGTCGGCCTGCCGCTCTACTACACCCATGTGCGCACCAGCCCGGAGCGCATCCTGAAGGGCCGCAAGGGCCAGCCGGCCGTCGCTGCCGACGAGCCCGCGCCTGCGAACACGCTGGCCGCCCGGGTCTGACCGCACCTCCCTGCACGGCTCCCGGTCCCGCACGGGGCCGGGGCCTGACGCCCCCAGCCCGCCCATGAGCCAGCATCTCGCCATCAGCATCGGCCAGTGCTCGAGCGCCGGCCGCAAGCCGGTGAATCAGGACTTCCACGGCGCCGTCGTGCCGCCGGAGCCGCTGTTGAGCGCCAAGGGCATCGCGGTGGCCATCGCGGACGGCATCAGCAGCAGCGACCTGAGCCAGATCGCCAGCGAGACCGCTGTCAAGGCCCTGCTGGAGGACTATTACGCGACCTCCGAGGCCTGGTGCGTGAAGACCTCGGTACAGCGCGTGCTGCGGGCGACCAACTCCTGGCTCTACGCGCAGACCCGAAACGGCCCCCACCGCTACACGCTCGACCGGGGCTACGTCTGCACGCTGAGCGCGGTCGTGCTCAAGTCCACGACGGTGCATATCTTTCACGTCGGCGACACGCGCGTCTGCTACCTCGCCGGCCGGCGGCTGGAGCAGCTCACCGAGGACCACCGCCTGCACCTGTCACGCGACCAGAGCTATCTCGCCCGCGCGCTGGGGATGAGCGACCGCCTGGAGATCGACTACCAGGCCTATCCGCTGGAGGTCGGCGACACCTTTGTGCTGATGTCCGACGGGGTCTACGAATTCGCCGATGAGTCCGTCATCGCCGGCGCCATCGAGCAGCACCGCGACGACCTGGACCAGGCCTGCCGGATCATCGTCGAGGCCGCCCTCGCGCGCGGCAGCGGCGACAACCTCAGCATCCAGATCCTGCGCGTCGACCAACTCCCGCAGGGCGCGCTGGACGAGCTCAATCAGCACGCATCGGCGCTGCCGTTTCCGCCGCAGCTGCGCCCGCGCATGCAGCTCGACGGCTTCGAGATCCTGCGCGAGCTGCATGGCAGCAGCCGCAGCCACGTCTATCTGGCGCGGGATACGCAGACCGGGGAACAGGTGGTCCTGAAGGCGCCGTCGGTGGACCTGCGCGGCGACGCGGATTATCTGGAGCGCTTCCTGATGGAGGAATGGATCGCCCGGCGCGTCGACAGCGTGCACGTGCTCAAGGCCGCGGCGCAGACACGCAAGCGACACTCCCTGTACATCGTCACCGAATACGTCGAGGGCCGGACCCTTGCACAGTGGATGCGCGATCACCCGCGACCGGACCTGGAGACGGTGCGCACCCTCGTCGAGCAGATCGCGCGCGGCCTCCAGGCGCTGCACCGCCAGGAGATGCTGCACCAGGACCTGCGGCCCGACAACGTCATGATCGACCGCGCCGGCACCGTGAAGCTGATCGACTTCGGCTCGGTGCGGGTGGCCGGTGTCGCGGAGCTGGCCGGGCCGGGCGAGCGCCGCCGGATCCTCGGCACCGCGCAGTACACGGCGCCCGAGTATTTCCTCGGCGAGCCCGGCAGCCACCGCTCGGACCTGTTCTCGCTGGGCGTCATCGCCTACCAGATGCTGTCGGGGCGGCTGCCCTACGGCACCGGCGTCGCGAAGGCCACGACCCGAGCGGCCCAGCGCCGGCTGGTCTATCGCTCGGTGCTCGACGACGAGCGCGGCGTTCCCGCCTGGATCGACGGCGCCCTGCGCAAGGCAGTGCACCCGAATCCGGCGCGGCGCCACGACGAGATCTCCGAGTTTCTGGACGACCTGCGCCATCCAAGCCCGGCGCTCCTGAGCGGCGACCGGCCGCCGCTGATCGAGCGCAATCCCCTGCTGTTCTGGCAGGGGCTGTCACTGCTGCTGCTCGCCGTCGTTGTTCTGCTCAGCACGCACCCCGTCCTCACGCAGGCGCGTGGGGCCTCTTCCAACCTCGCTTCCCAACTAGGAGAGCCTATCCATGAACAAGCTCGAAATGACTGAAGCCATCGTCACCGCGAAGACCGCCTCGGGCCTCGGCTGGGAGGAGATCGCGGCCAAGGTCGGCCTGTCGCCGGTGTTTCTGACGTCGGCCTGTCTCGGCATGAACAGCCTGAAGCCGGAGCCCGCGGACGCGCTGTGCGAGGCGCTCGGGCTGTCGCCGGAGGTCTCGACCGCGCTACAGGCCTGCCCGCACAAGAGCTGGGACAAGACCATCCCCACCGACCCGCTGATCTATCGCCTCTACGAGGTGGTCGGCGTCTACGGTGACACCCTCAAGGCGCTGGTGCACGAGAAGTTCGGCGACGGCATCATGAGCGCCATCGACTTCACGATGCACGTCGACAAGGAAGAGAACCCGGCCGGCGATCGCGTGAAGATCACGATGAACGGCAAGTTCCTGCCCTACAAGAGCTGGTAGGTCCGCTCCGCGACGCGGGCGCACCCCCCACCATCGAAATCGCGATCGGGATCGATACTTCGATTCCGGTTGCGACGGCGATTCCGATTTCGATTTCGATTTCGAGCAACGCCGATGCCGGCGCGGCCCGCTCTCAAGCCAGCAGCGCCTCGGCCACCTGGATCAGCCGCAGGTTCCGGTCCATCGAGAGCTTGCGCATCATCCGGTAGGCCGCGTCCTCGCTGACCTGGTGGCGGGCCATCACGAGGCCCTTGGCCCGCTCGATGACCTTGCGCTCGGCGAGCGCGCGCTTCGCCGAGGCCAGCTCGTTCTCCATGTCCGCCAGGTGTCTCGACTGCGACTGCAGCACGTCGATGATCGATCGTGCCCGGTCCGGCGCCTCGCCGGTCGCCGCGCCGAAGCTCACCGAGAGCTCCACCGGCAGCTGCGGATCGAAGAAGCGGTCGCTGGCATCGGCCCGCGCGGGCGGGGCCTCCCGCAGGGATTTCAGCAGGCCCTCGGAATCGTGCAGCTCGCGCTCGGCCTGGGCGATCAGGTCCTCGCAGCGCACGCGCAGGGACTCGACCAGATCGCGCTGAATCCCCCAGAGGCCGGTGATGCGCTCGCTGCAGCAGTCGAACCAGGTATCGGCCAGGCCGGTGTCGAGCGCCATGTCCGGGGTCGCGGTCAGGATCGTCTCCCGCAGCGTCCGCAGGCGGGCGCCGGAGACCGTGTCGTCGATGGCCCGACAGCGCGTCGCCAGCGCGTCGTCCGCGAAGTCCAGAAACACCCGGATGCTGCGCTCCTGGGCGTCGATCAGCCGCTGGACGCGCTCTGCCAGCGCGGCGTCGCAGCACCCGGAGCCGAACACCAACGCGCCCACCGCGCGCTCCTGACCGGCCCATTCCTTGCCCTCGACCAGGTTGAACAGGCCGACCAGCAGGCGCGAGATGTCCGGGTCCACGGCCGCGTCGGCCACCTCGAAGATCAGTGAGATCAGACCGGCGATCAGCCGGCTGAAGGCGGCCACTGACGCGTTGCCGGTGAGTCCCAGGTTGGTGATCCTGCCGCGAAGATCCGGCAGCGCATCGAGCCCGAGCAGCGTCCACGCCAGCAGCGACAGGAGCTTGGCGTTGGAGACGGACGCATTCTCCAAGTCCCCGTCGATGACAGCACGCAGCACCCGCTCGACCGCCTGCGACTCGCTGACGAGCCTGCGGCGCGTGTCCCCGAAGCGCTTGCCGGACGAGGCCAGGTAGATGCTGGAGGCGCCCCGCTCGGCCTGCAGCGCGTGGATCATGTGGCTGATCACCCCGACCAGCTGCGCGCGTGACTGCAACCGCCGCAACTCCTCGATCTCGAGCTGCTTGGCGGCGAGGACGATGTCCGGGACGGTGAAAGCCATGGTGTCGGTACCAGATCGATCGGCGGCTGATGCCCCCCTTTGGAACAAGATAAGCGCTTGCGGGCGGAAATGCGCGCGGGCGGCGGCAGGATCGGGCCCGAGGGTGGCGCATGCCGCCATCTGCACGGGCGCGCCCGGTGCCGGGCCGGCCGTCGGCGCGGCCATTGCCGAATCGGCGAAATGGGCCGATATAGACGGATCGCGGCACCGGTTTGTGCCCCCCGTGCGTGCACGGTGCGCCGATGCGCATGCGCACTTGCCGCCATTGTCGGTAACCGGCATCGGGGCTATGCTCCACGGCCCGGGGTCGACGGCGGCGCCTCGGACTCTGCACAGCACATCTAATGCCAACAAACCCCTGAGCTTCTAGCGGGCTGTATGCTGGCAGCCGGGTCCAACCGAGATGGGAGGACACCAGTGCAATCCCGCTTCTCCGCCCCGGCGGCGCTGTCCAGCCGCCGCCACCTGACCGAGCAGCAATGGCGCCGCTTCCTGGCGCCCGAAGTCGTCGCGGACGCCACACCGGCGGCCCGCTTGCCCGAGACTGGCGTCTCGCGGGATATCGTCGCGTCCTGGCGGCGCAGCGCCCGCTACCTGGGGGGGACCGTGCCGCGGGCGCCGGCCGAGGACCGGCATCTCGCCCGCGCGCTGTGGGAGGCATCGCCGCTGAGCCGCGCCGCGGACGGCCAGCGCTCGGAGCTCGAGCGCATGGCCCGCGAGGGCGGCCTGCTCGCGGCGATCTCCGACCCCCGCGGGCGGCTGCTCTGGACCTATGCGAGCGAGCACATGCGCAAGCGCGCCGAGGCGGTCAACTTCATCGACGGCGGCCGCTGGGACGAGCGCGCGGTGGGCACCAACGCGGTCGGCCTCGGGCTGCGGCTGCGCCGGCCGGTGACGGTGTTCTCCTCCGAGCACTTCCAGCCCTTCGTGCACGACTGGGTCTGCTACGCGGCGCCGATCCTGCACCCGCGCACCGGCGCCTGTCTCGGCCTGCTGGACCTCTCCACCACCTGGGACCGGCACACGCCGCTCGGCCAGGCGGCGGCCACAGAGCTGGCCCGCTCCATTGCGCTGGCGCTGCCGGAGGCGCCGGCGCGTGCCGAGCTGGAGATTCGGGCCCTGGGCCCGGCGGCGGTCTGCTTCCGCGGCCAGCCCCTCGGACTGTCGCAGCGGCAGATCGAGATCCTGTGCCTGCTCGCGCTGAATCCGGACGGGCTGGACCTGGAGGCGCTGCACGCGGCCCTGTACGGCGATGCGGCGGTCTCCAAGTCCACGCTGAAGGCCGAGCTTTCCCAGCTGCGCGCGCTGCTGCTGGGGCAGATCGGCTCGCGGCCCTACCGGCTGCTGCTGTCGGTACAGGCGGATTTCATCGACATCTGGCAGGCGCTGCGTGCCCGGCGTGCCGGCGACGCGGCGGGTCTGTACCGCGGGCCGCTGCTGCCGCGCTCCAGCTCGCCGGAGCTGGAGGAGTGGCGCCACTGCATCGACGCGGTGATGGCACAGATGCTGGACAGCTGCGACGAGCCCCGAGCGCTGCTCGACCGCCTCTGCCACAGCACGACCGGCAGCGAGCTGGTGCGCGACCGGCTCGCACAGCTGATGGAGATGCCCCCGCGCAGGTGACGGCCGCCGGTCTGCGCGATGCAGCCCGGAGCCTCCCTCCCGCCGGCCACGAGCACATCGCGGCCGAGCCGGCGGCAGCATCCCGCCTCGGCTGGGTCGCGGAACGAAACCCGGCGACCCTTCCCCGCTATCGCTCGCCGCCCGGCGCATGCTCGCCCGCCAGCGCCGCGTAGGCCCGCAGGTACTCCGGCTCATAGGCCGACACCGCCGCGCGCAGCGCAGCCGCCGGCAGCAGCGGCGACAGCGCGCGGGCCAGCACGTTGCAATTCCACAGGCCGATCAGCGGCTGGCGGCCGGAGGCGTAACGGCCCTTGTCGTCCTGCGGGCTCGCGACGAAGCCGTCGTCATGGGTCTCGGTGAAGGCGCTGGCGCCGAGGTCCAGCGTGATGCCGACCGCCGACTGGTTATCGGTGTTCATCATGCCGTGCACGAAGCCCGCCGCCTGCCAGCGCGCGATCAGCCGCGCGCTGTCCTCGACCATCGCCCGCAGCAGCGCGGCGTGCGGCGCCTCGGGGGACTGCTCGACCCGCGCCCGGTAGTGGTGCGCGATCAGGTAGTCGGCGAGCCGGCGCAGCGCATCGGCGTCGCGCCGGAAATACTGGTTCTCGAAGGTGCCGAAGCGGATGTGGCTCGGCGCCACGCGCACCAGCACCGCGGCGGGCTCGAAGCCGCCGCGGTCCACCTGCTCGTCGCCGGCGATCACGCACAGGCCGCGCGCGGCGGGGATGCCCAGCTCAGTGAGCCGGCGGCAGGCAGAGAATTCGTGCAGGCACTCGGTCAGGCCCGCGCGGCCGTCGAGGTCGCGCGCATAGGGGGTGCGCCCGGCGCCCTTGACGCTGATCTCCAGCGGGCCCTGCGGCGTATCGACGCTACCGAGCACCACCACCCGGCCGTCGCCCAGGAACGGGTTGAAGTGGCCGAACTGATGGCCGGCGTAGTCCAGCGCCAGTGGGCGGCAGCCGGCCGGCAGCCGGTTGCCGCTGAAGAGCGGGACGAAGGCGTCGTCCTCGTGGGCAGAGGCGGGCAGGCCGAGCAGCCTGGCCGTGTCCGGATCGAAGCGCACCAGGCGCGGGTGGTGCAGCGGTTGGGGCCGAAGCTCCGAGTGGAACCCGGCCCCCAGGTCCAGTAGCGGCTGGGAGAGCGTCAGGCCGCAAAGCTCGGTCATCGCCGCAAATCGCTGTCGATATCGGGATCAGGATCGGGATCGGGACGGCCCGATTCCCGATTGCGATCAAGATCGGTCATGCCGGGCGCAGGCGGCATCAACCAACAGATGCCGTGGGGCACCAGCCCCGCGGCATTGTCAGCAGAAGCCGTCAGAAGAAGCCCAGCGGGTTGACGTCGTAGCTGACCAGCAGGTTCTTGGTCTGCTGGTAGTGCCGGAGCATCATCTTGTGGGTCTCGCGGCCGACGCCGGACTTCTTGTAGCCGCCGAACGCGGCATGGGCCGGATAGTGGTGGTAGCAGTTGGTCCAGACACGTCCGGCTTGGATGGCGCGGCCCATGCGGTAGGCCAGGTTCATGTCACGGGTCCAGACGCCGGCGCCGAGACCGTACTCGGTGTCGTTGGCGATCGCGACGGCCTCGGCCTCGTCCTTGAACGTGGTCACCGACACCACCGGGCCGAAGATCTCCTCCTGGAACACGCGCATGTCGTTGGTCCCCTTGAGCAGCGTCGGCTGGATGTAGAAGCCGTCGCTGAGCTCGCCGCCCATGGCCTCGGTATCGCCGCCCATCAGCACCTGGGCGCCCTCCTCCAGGCCGATCTTGATGTAGCCGAGGATCTTCTCGTACTGCTCCTGGGACGCCTGTGCACCGACCATGACCTCGGTGTCCAGCGGATTGCCGCGCTTGATCTGCAGCGAGCGATCGACCACCAGGCCGATGAACTCATCGTACATCGACTCCTGGATCAGCAGCCGCGACGGACAGGTGCAGACCTCGCCCTGGTTGAAGAAGGCCAGCACCGCGCCCTCGACGCACTTGCTGACGAAGTCCGGCTCCTGTTGCAGGACGTCGGCGAAGTAGATGTTCGGCGACTTGCCGCCCAGCTCCACCGTGGACGGGATAATGTTGTCCGCCGCGTACTGCATGATCTTGGCGCCCACCGGCGTGGAGCCGGTGAACGCGATCTTGGCGATGCGCGTGCTGGTGGCCAGCGCCTTGCCGGCCTCCTCGCCGTAGCCGTTGACCACGTTGAGGGCGCCCGCCGGCAGCAGGTCACCGATCAGGTCCATCAGCAGCATGATCGAGGCCGGCGTCTGCTCGGCGGGCTTCAGCACCACGCAGTTGCCGGCGGCCAGCGCAGGGGCCAGCTTCCAGGCCGCCATCAGCAGCGGGAAATTCCACGGGATGATCTGCCCGACGACACCCAGCGGCTCATGGTAGTGGTAGGCGACGGTGTGCTCATCGATCTCGCCGATACTGCCCTCCTGCGCGCGGATGCAGCCGGCGAAGTAGCGGAAGTGGTCGGCCACCAGCGGGACGTCCGCGTTCAGCGTCTCGCGCACCGCCTTGCCGTTGTCCCAGGTCTCGGCGACCGCGAGCATCTCCAGGTTCGCCTCCACCCGGTCGGCGATCTTCAGCAGGATGTTGGAGCGCTCGGTGGCCGAGGTGCGGCCCCAGGCGTCCTTCGCGGCATGGGCGGCGTCGAGCGCCAGCTCGATGTCGTCGGCGCCGGAGCGGGCGATCTGGCAGAAGGCCCGGCCGGTCACCGGCGAGATGTTGTCGAAATACTGGCCGGCGCGCGGCGGCACCCACTCGCCACCGATGAAGTTGTCATAGCGCTCGCGGAAGTTGACCACGGCGCCGTCGGTATTGGGACTTGCGTATTGCATTGGAGACCTCCCCGCTCAGGGTAGCTGCTGTCGTTGTGTCGGTGCGGGCGGCGGACAGGCCGCCACCGGCTGGCAGCGAATGCTAGGCGGGCAAGGTTGGGAAAAGGTTGGTCGGCCCGCGACAACCGCCCCATCGGGGCCGCGTGGCCTGGCGCCGGCGCGGTCCCCCGGATAGTGTGCCCGGCGGCCCGGTGCGGCTCATTCCGGGACGTCGTAGTAGCTCAGATCCAGATATCCGGCCGCATCCCCCCGGTGGGCGCGATTCCAGTCGTTGATCCAGTCGTAGAAGGACCAGACCCGCGCGCTGTTGCGCAGAATGCCGTAGCGGGCCTTGAGTCGCTCCCAGTCGCCGCTACTGCCGACGCCGCGCAGCGCCGCGAGGAATGGCCCCGCCCGCTCCATGTCCAGCTGGACGAACAGGTTCGGAAAGCCGTTGACGATGGTCGGATAGGCGCTCAGCGAATACAGCTCCGGCAGCGCCTGTCCGTCCTGGAAGATCAGCGTGTACTGCGACTTGTAGACGCGGTTGACGACGAGCGAGTAGACCCGCGATTCCGCGCCGTCGTCCAGCCGCAGGACGATCACGCTCGGCAGGAAGCGGGTGAAGGGCTGCCCCTCCACCACGGTGAGCGCCGACAGGACCCGCTCCCAGGCATCGAAGCTCGTGATGGGCTGCTCCAGGTCGACGTCCGGCTTGACGTCCGGATTGAGCCGATCCGGCGGCCCGGCGACCTGCGGGCTGAAGTGGGCCTCGACGGCCTCTATCAGCCGGTGTAGCGACTGCGGCGCACCGGCTCCGGCATCGCCCGTCCCGGGGTCGCCGGGATCGCCGCCTGCCTTGGCGCTCCCGTCGAACGGGATCAGCGCCAGCCCGAGCGTGCCGACACCCTGGGTCCAGGTCCGGCGCACCGGCTGACGATCCGCGGGCGGCAGCAGCATCAGGAAGTTGTCTTCGAACTCCTGGCGCAGGTAGTTGAAGAACAGCAGCGTCTTCAGCTTGGACAGGTCCCCGGCCCAGTATTTGAAGCCGGCGACGGTGTCGTAGTACATCCGCTCAAGGCCGCTGTAGCTCATCAGCCACAGGGTGCGCGGGGTCCCGCCCTGCCCCCCGGACAGCACCGAGACACTGGTGTTGTGGCGCATGACCGTGAGCCAGGCATTGCGGTTGGTGCCGTCTCCATCCCAGATCGCGTCGACGCTCCAGCCCCCGGGCCTGAGCGCGGCCACCGCCCTGTTGTAGGCGCGGACATAGGCGGCGTCGCCGAGGATGGAGCGGTCCATCATCGTGTCCCAGGTGGCGAGACCGAGCTCCGGGTCCCGGACCGAGACATCGGCCTCGGGGTCGACGAAGAAGACCCAGAAGTGGTCCTTGATGGCATAGGTCGCCGTCTGACCGTTGCAGACCGGACCGTAGATGACGCCGGACGTAACCGTCTCGGCATTCTCCAGCAGGAAGCGGTAGCGCGCCTCGGCGGGGATCGCCCGGAAGACGCTGAACGGGTTGCCGACGCCCCAGGGCGGGTCCAGCGGGGCCGACTCGGACCAGTGGGCGCCCGGTCCATCCGCCGCGAAGAACAGCCGCTCGAGATGCTCCCTGTCCGCGTGCCCGAGCCGCCAAAGGAACAGGTTCTTCTGCATCGGCGCCTGCGTCAGCTTGCTCAGCCGATACCAGAAGCGGTCGACCCCGGCGTAGGCATAGGGATCCTCATACGGCAGGCCGGTGCCGATGATGTCCACCGGCTCGCCGGGCGGCGTGGTCGACCGCACCAGGCGGAAGCGCTCTCCCGGACTCTCCTCCAGCACGACCGTGGCCAGGTAGAAATGGTCGAAGATGTAACGCGAGACCAGCTGATGGCGCGGGTCCGGGTCATTGAAAAATGCCTCCCAGTGCGCGACCTCGTCGGGCCTTGCGGGCTCGGCGGCGGCGCGCAGCTCCTCGTCGGTCGGGCCCGGCGCGCCGGCGCTGACCCACTGCTTGAGCACAGTGAAGTCGCCCGCATCGATCGCCGGCAGCCCGAACGGCATGCCCATCGCCGGATTCGCCTCGAGCTGCCTTGCCGCCTCGGCCGGCGTCGACGGGCAGCCATAGGCGAAGCGCTTCGCATACAGCGGGTCCAGCGCCTCCCGGGAGAAGCCCGGCTGGTTGTGGGCGCTGCCCGCCTCCAGGAAACGGTACATCAACGATCCGTCGAGCCGATCCTGTGCGGCGGCCGGCGCGGCCGCGGGCCGCGACCCAGGCCCCGCTTGCTCGCCGGACAGCACCGGGTAGAAGCCGATTGCGCGCCATTCATCGAGCGTCTTGGCCGCGTCCATGTCGGTGCGCGGATAGGCTTGCAGGTGGTTGGTGTACGGGTTCAGACCGAAGCCGCCGCGCTCGGCGCCCGCGAAGGAGTCGAGCTTGAGGTTGCACGGCGAGCCCAGGCAGCCGTGACAGGCGATGCAGCGGCGGTTGAAGATCGGCTGCACGTCCCGCTGGTAATCGATGCCGGCGGACGGCCGCTCGGATGGGCCCTCGGACGCGGCCCGGACCGGCGGAGAAGGCATGGCGGCAGCACAGAGCAGCGACAGCAGCGCCGCGAGGGTATGGAAACGGCCAAAGCGCATGGAAACCTCCGTTCGGGGAGCAGGGGCCGCACTCCATGTGACGGAGGCGCCTGATTGACGGTGTCGGAGCAGATTATCCTGCATTGCCGGAGCGGCGGGGATCCCGGCGTCACGGTCGATCGGCGGGGACACCGGTCGGTCGCCCGCGCGACGCCGGGTGCCCCGCCAGAGGACGCGGTGCTTGATCCCGCGGCCCCCGCCCGCCATCTTTGGCCGTGTTTCGCGATGCCGCCGCGGCCCCCACAGCCAGCCAGATCCGCACCCCTATGAGCCAGACCCCGCCCGACGCCCCGTTCACGCCGCTCGATATCGCGGTCCTGACCATCTCCGACAGCCGCACCGAGGCGGACGACACGTCCGGCCAGCTGCTGCGGGACAAGGCCCAGGCCGCGGGACACCGGGTGGTCGCGAAGGAGATCGTCGCCGACGATGTCTACCGGATGCGGGCGGTGCTGTCGCGCTGGATCGCGGATCCGGGCATCGGCGTCATCATCAGCACCGGCGGCACCGGCCTCACCGGGCGCGACAGCACGCCGGAGGCGGTCGCGCCGCTGCTCGACAAGGCCATCGACGGCTTCGGCGAGTTGTTCCGCCAGCTCTCGCACGAGGAGATCGGAGCATCGACGATACAGTCACGGGCAATCGCCGGGCTCGCCAACGGCACGCTGATCTTCTGCCTGCCGGGCTCCTCGGGCGCCTGCCGCACGGGCTGGGACCGGATTCTCGCGTCCCAGCTCGACAGCCGCACGCGACCCTGCAACTTCGTGCAGTTGATCGCCCGCTTCGACGAGCGTTGAGCGGCCGGAGTCGATGACCATGTCAGCGCCGACCGACTGCGACCTCGGAAAGGCCGCCCCGCTCAGCGTCGAGCAGGCCCTGGAGCTGCTGCTCGGCCATGCCCGCCCGACCATGGAGCAGGAGCGGGTCAGCACCTTCGCGGCCCGCAACCGGGTGCTCGCCGAGCCGCTCGCGAGCGCCATCGATCAGCCGGTCTGGGACAACAGCG
>Ga0316576_10000922_pt1 | contig 15034 bp, 18 predicted proteins | sample S0NA_FD_203075 | JGI IMG/M metagenome (GOLD analysis project Ga0316576, IMG submission 203075) | Rhizosphere microbial communities from salt marsh grasses in Alabama, United States - S0-2_050615r3r5 | ecosystem: Host-associated > Plants > Roots > Rhizosphere | place: USA: Alabama | collected... | reverse complement strand
ATTGTGACCATCGAGGACGCAGCGGAGTTGCAGCTCAGCCAGCCCCACGTGGTGGCGTTGGAGACCCGCCCAGCAAACGCCGAAGGAACGGGCGAGTATCGGACTCGCGATCTGGTGCGCAACGCCATGCGCATGCGGCCCGACCGGATCGTGGTGGGGGAGTGCCGCGGCGGGGAGGCGCTCGACATGCTGCAGGCAATGAACACCGGGCACGATGGCTCTCTCACCACGCTCCACGCAAACTCCCCGCGCGAGGCCATGGCCAGGCTGGAAACGCTGGCGCTGATGGCGGACGTCGGGCTGCCCGTGCGTGCCATTCGCGAGCAGATATCGAGCAGTCTCGACTTGGTCGTGCAACAACGGCGCTACCCGGATGGCGCTCGCAAGGTGAGCGCCATCGCCGAGGTGGTGGGCTTGGACGCCGGCGGCAACGTGACCTTGCGGCCCATCTTCCAGTTCGAGGCCGAAGGCGCGCGTGAGGATGGCGGCGTGCGAGGCGAGTATCGGTTCTGCGGGTACCTGCCGCCGTATGTCGAGCAGTTCCTGACCTTTGGTCTCGTGCGAGAGGGGGAGGGGTACTTGTGATGGGCACGCAGAGCGATGGGCTCAGGTTGGCAGCGGCGCTTTGCGCCGCATTCTGCATCGCGGTTCTGCTGTACCGGAATCTGACCGGAGGCGACGCATGGCCCCGCCGCATTCTGCTGCGATACCGAGCGTCGCTACGCGCGAAGCTGGGCGGTGCGCACGCGGACCGTCGAGCCATGCTGGTGCTGATCACTCAGTTCGCGACGGCGATGAGCATCGTCGTGACTGGCCTGTGGGTCGAGGTGCCCGGGTTGGAACTGTGGCTGGCGCTGGCAGTGTGGGCTCCCCACGGCATCCTGGCGAGGCTGCACGCACGCCGGCAGAGAGATCTCCGGGCACAGCTGCCCGGATTTCTGACGGCGATGGCGAGCGCCGTACGGGTTCGGGGCAGCCCGACGGCGGCGCTGGCCAGTTTGCCGGAATGTCTGTCCGAACCGCTGCGGGAGCAGGTGCGCACCATCAACCGGGCCGTGCGCCTGGGAAGCAGCGTGGATGACGCCCTGCTCGAGTTGGCCGAGCGTGTCGCCTGCCCTTCATTCCAGGTTGCGACTTCAGCCCTGCTGATCGCTCGCAGGTGTGGCGGCGAGCTGCCGCGCATCCTCGAGTCCGCCGCTGCGGGGCTGCGAGAAGAAGCTCGCCTGGACGGCGTGATGACCGCCCGGACATCCGAGGCACGCGCTCAATTCGTCGTGCTGGTGGCGTGCCCTTTTGCCATCATTGCGTTGATTGGTGGATTGAGCCCCGGGTACTTCAAACCGCTGCAAGGCTCGGTGGCGGGTTGGGCGGTGGTAGTCGGCGCTGGGGTACTGTGGTTGGCTGCCCTGCTCGTCGCCCGTGCGGTTCTGGCGGTGCGAGCGTGACCTCTCTTGCCATCAGCCTGCGGCTCCTCAGTGTCGCCGCCGCTGCGGTTGGCAGCGCTGCGGTTGGATGGTTGCTGGCGCAATCCAGAGCGGAGTGCGAGGCCCTCGCCGGGGTGAGAGGATTGAATCGTCGACGGTCCCGCACTCAGTACCCGCTGTGGCGCTTGGCTGAGCCGGTGGTCGCCAGCCTGGGAACGTTCGGCGACGGGATCATCGGGACGCGTCTGCGAGAGTGCCTCGACCGATACCTGACCCGTTGTGGCAATCCGCTCGGCCTCACGGGAGGTGAGCTTGTGGGTCTGTGCGTGCTGAGCGTTCCGCTTGGGACCGGCTTGGGCGTGATGCTGACGACGTGGCTGGGCATCGGCTCCGTCATTGTCTGGATTTTGGTCCCCATGTCAGCCGCACTGCCAATGCTGCTGCATTCTCACGCGGGAACGCGGCGTCTCGAGCGAATATCGAAGTCTCTGCCTCATGCGCTGGAGCTTCTGGCGCTCGCCACGAGTGCCGGACTCGGCCTGCAGAGTGCGTTGGTGGAGCTCACCCGTCAGGGTTCGGATCTCGGGAGGCCACTGACCCGGGAGCTCGAATTGGTCTTGCACGAGCTGAGGCTGGGGCGCACGCGGTGCGAGTCCCTCCGCGGGCTGCGAGACCGGGTCGCGCTCGAATCGGTGGGCGAGCTCGTGGGAGCAGTGTCTCAAGCGGAGCGCAACGGCACGCCTCTGGCCCAGGTGCTTCGTGCTCAGGCGACCGCGGCACGTCACCGAGAGTCGACCCGTGCGGAACAGGCCGCGGCCCGCGCCGGAGTGCGAATGATCGCACCGTTGTTCTTGCTGCTGCTCAGCGTCCTGCTGCTGGTGATGGGCCCGATGCTGATGTCGCTGTCAGGGCCGGATACGATCGAGGCTGCTCAGCCAGAGGTGCCCAAATGAAGCCAGCGACAGCCCTGACTGTCGTGGTGAGGCATGCCGACGGCCGACGCCAGCGGCTTCGCGTCGAGGCGACGTCGGCACGCATTGGCAGCTCCGCCCATTGCGAAGTGCGCCTGCCCATCGACCAGGCTGCCGGAGAGCACGTCCTGCTCCTTCTACAGGGCGATGGCGTGATGGCGCAGGCACGCTGCAGCGAACCGCTGCCTACCATAGACGGAGCACCCTTCACTGCGGCGCCGCTCCCATCCGGCGCGGTGCTGGCGCTGGCTGAGACGCGCATCTTCGTGTCCGTCGCCGAGCAGGCACGCGGTGCGAGCCTGGCGTCCAGGTTCCGGCGCGCGGCAACGTGGCTGCTGGCAGGACTGGTGGCAGCGGCGGCTGCCGCAGCTCTCGGACGGACCGGGCTGGCTGGGGACGGGACGGCTGCGCCTGAGGTTCCGAATGCGCCGCCGCTATGGCCTGCGGCGCAGACGACGTGCCGCCCCAGGAGCAAAGGCGAGGCTGACCAGCGCGCCCAGCAACTCGTTGCGCAGGCCCAGGCGAAACAAATTCGAGGCGCATTCGTGCCAGCCGACGCAGTGGAAGCCGTTTCACTGTACGAAGACGCGGCGGCCTGCTTCAAACGTGCCGAGCGTTCGCATCTGGCACGCCGTGCGGAGCTGCGAGCGACTGAGCTGCGGCGTCGCACCACCGACCGCTATCGTGCCCGCCAGCTGCGACTGAGCTTGGCGCTGGAGGCGCAAGACTGGGGGGCGGTCGACCGAGAGGTTCGCTCGCTGACCGCCATGCTCGGTCACGGAGACGGACCGTACCGTCGCTGGCTCGCGGCGCTGCATCGACGCGCTGGCCTGCATGCGGACGAGGAGGACTGATGCGCCATTCGACGCGGGTCGGAGTGATCGAGAAGGTGGCCTTCGCCTCCCTCGGTGTCGTGTTGTCTTGCGCCGGAGCTCCGGCGTCGAAAGGAGGCGCGACGGATCGCCCTCAGACACGTCGCGAAGCTGCCCGAGCGCTGTTGAAGCGCGGCGAGTCGTTGGCGCGTACCGGTGACTCCGTGCGCACGGGGCAGTATCTGGAGGCGGCGCTGGACCTGGGCGCAGACACCCAGCGCGTGCTTCCGCTTCTGCTCACCGTGTACGTAAGGAGTGGGCGCTACCGAGTCGCCCTCGAACGCGCCGAACGGCATCTGGCGAGCCATCCATCCGACGACCGCATTCGCTTTCTGACTGGAGCACTGCACGCAGCGTTGGGGGCGCACGCGCGGGCGGCCGAACACTTCGAACGCATACTGGCTCGCATGCCCGATCACGCTTCCGCGCATTTCGCGCTGGCGGCTCTGCTGCGGGACAGCTGCGCTGACCCTGCTGGTGCGGATCGCCACTTCCGTGAGTACCTGCGCCTGGATCCGCGCGGGCCTCACGCCGAAGAGGCGCGAGCCTCTCTGCTGAAGGAGGTCGAGTGACTCCCCAGCGCGTGTACGGCGACACGTTCTGGCGACTCCTGGCTCCCATCCGGCCACTGCTGGAAGACCCGGATGTGACCGAAGTGCTGATCAACGGTCCTGAGCGGATCTTCGTGGAGCGAAACGGGCAACTGGAGCCGTCTGGTCGTCGTCTGGGTGGTTCAGCCGAGCTCCTGGCCGTGCTGCGGAGTGCCGCGCAGTACGCGGGGGAGGAGTTGGATGAGTCCGAGCGACTGATCGGACTCACGCTTCCGGACGGTGTACGATTGTGGGCGGCGTTGCCTCCTCTGGCGCGCGACGGTCCGGTGGTGCGGATGCGCCGTCCCCACGCCGCCTGTTCGAGTCTCGCCGAGCTGGGTCGGTGCGGGGCGCTACCGACTGAAGTCGCGGAGCTGCTCTCGTCGCGGGTGGAGGCAGGATCGAACATGGTCATCGTCGGACGAAGCCGGAGCGGGAAAACGGCCGTGTTGGCGGCGCTCGCAGCAGCAATTCCGGCTCGAGATCGTGTGCTGGTTCTGAGCCACGGCCGCGAGCTCAGGCTGGAACGCGAGCACGTCGTGTGTCTCGATCAGGCAATGGCGGTCTGCGGCACCGAGCCCCAGGTCGATCCGCATCATCCGTTTCGGGCTGCGCTGTCGCTACGTCCAGACTGGGTCGTGCTCAGTGAGCTGCGCGGAGGGGAAGCCCTGGCATTGATTCGGATCATGGCTCTCAGAGACGTGCGCTGGCTGACCACCGTGGAAGCGACCACGGCACAGCATGCACTCCGGCGGATCGAGGCGCTGGCGAGGTCTTCGGATGCCCGCGTGTCGCTCGAGTCAGTGCGGTCCGAGATTGCAGCCGGTCTGGATGTCGTGATTCATGTCGAGCCGGACTCAGCGGGTCATTTTCGGGTGGCCCACGTCGTCGAGGTCGGGCCACTCCGCCACGGGCGCGCGGGGCTCGAGGTGAGAGACTTGTTTGTGAGCCCGGCAGCGCACGCGAGCTCCGGCGACGGGCCATTGCGGCTGCAATGAACGCGCGTTCAGATGGTCAGGCCGGCACGCACGGAGCCCGGCCCTCTGGTCCGACATTGGGCTCTGGCTTGACGCTGGCAGGGGCTGTTCTGGGGCCCAGCCGCATCCTGAGCCGAATCCCCAGCCTGCCGCGTCCATTCGAGCGTCCGGGGTTTGGTGCGGGCCGCTCCCCCGCCGGGGGATCTGGCTGAGCATCGGCGGACTACTGGAATATCCCGGGGAATCCGCCGGGCTGGGCCGGGATCCAGAGGCTTGACAACCCCGGCCCGGCGGCTACCCTCCCGGTCCCTTCGTACTGGATTTACCGAAAATCACCCGATGCCTACCGTTCAGCAGCTAGTTCGTCAGGGCCGTGAGGCCGTGCTTTTCAAGACCGCCTCACCGGCGTTGCGATCTTGTCCGCAGCGCCGCGGTGTCTGTGTTCGCGTGTACACGACCACACCGAAGAAGCCCAACTCCGCTTTGCGCAAGGTCTGCCGTGTGCGGCTGACCAACGGCCTCGAGGTGACGAGCTACATTCCGGGCGAAGGGCACAATCTCCAGGAGCACAGCGTCGTGCTCATCCGCGGGGGACGTGTGAAGGATCTTCCGGGTGTGCGCTACCACGTCGTGCGAGGCACCCTGGATGCCTCGGGCGCCTCGGGTCCGAGCAGCACCAACAAGGCCAACCGCAACCGCAAGCGCTCCAAGTACGGAGTCAAGCGTCCGAAGCAGTGAGCCGGTAGGAGAAAGCGATGCCTCGTCGACGCGAAGTCCCCAAGCGCAAGATCACGCCCGACCCCAAGTATCACGACAAGCTGGTGGCGAAGTTCACCAACTCGCTGATGGTCGGCGGGAAGAAGTCTACGGCCGAGAACATCGTCTACGGAGCCTTTGACGTCATCAGCAGCCGGTTCAAGGAGGACCCGCTGGACGTCTTTCGCAAGGCGCTGGACAACGTCAAGCCGAAGCTCGAGGTCAAGAGCCGCCGCGTGGGCGGAGCGACCTACCAGGTTCCGGTGGAAGTGCGTCCGGAACGCCGCGTCGCGTTGGCCATGCGCTGGCTGGTTCGGTATGCGCGGGCTCGAGGCGAGAAGACCATGCGTGAGCGGTTGGCGTCGGAGCTCATCGACGCGTCCCAGCTGCGAGGCAACTCGGTCAAGAAGCGAGACGACACCCACAAGATGGCCGAGGCCAACAAGGCTTTCGCCCACTACCGCTGGTAACGATTCTTCGAGCGGGGTGCGTCCACAGGCCGCGCCCCGTTCTGGCATTTGGCAGGACCCCAGGCAGGAGCAAATTCGGAAAGCATGCTCAGTCGGACATAGGATCGGGTTGCAGACAAGACGCCTGGCAACGGCGTCCCGCCCCCCGGCGGCAGTCGACGCACCCCGACACCCCTTCCGGAAATCATCCGGCCTCCAAAAATGGGGAGGCCACCACCGGAGGGGGTTTCGTCCATTACTCGGACCCATTCACCCAGAGTTCATACCCCGCAATGCCCCGCGAGATAGCACTCGAGTACACGCGCAACATCGGCATCATGGCGCACATTGATGCCGGCAAGACGACGTCTACCGAGCGCATCCTCTACTACACGGGGGTCAACTACAAGCTGGGGGAAGTCCACGACGGCGCGGCGACCATGGACTGGATGGACCAGGAGCAGGAGCGCGGTATCACCATCACCAGCGCAGCCACGAACTGCTTCTGGACGCCCGAGCGCGGTCTGTTCGGCGGCAAGCGGCACCGGATCAACATCATCGACACGCCGGGTCACGTCGATTTTACCGTGGAGGTCGAGCGCTGTCTTCGCGTGCTGGACGGCACTGTGGCCGTCTTCGACGGTGGCAACGGAGTGGAGCCGCAGAGCGAAACCGTTTGGCGGCAAGCCGATCACTACCGCGTTCCCCGCATCGCGTTCATCAACAAGATGGACAAGGTGAACGCCGATTTCCAGATGAACCTCGACTCCATGCGTGAGCGACTCGGCTGTGTTCCGGTTGCAATCCAGTGGCCGGTGGGAGAGGGGGACAGCCACCGTGGGGTCGTCGACATCATCCGGATGGAAGCGGCCATTTTCGACAACGAGTCGCTCGGCTCCGTGTACGAGTGGCAGGAAATCCCGAGTGAGCTTCGCGAGATCGCTGCGGCGCAGCGTGAGAAGCTCATCGAAGCCTGCGCCGACGTGGACGAGGCCATCATGGAGCGGTTTCTCGACGGGCGTGGTGACGAGGTTACCGAAGACGAGATCCGCTCCGCCGTGCGGAAAGCCACCTTGAGCTTCGTGTTCGTGCCCGTGTTGTGCGGCTCGGCGTTTCGCAACAAGGGCATCCAGCTGCTGTTGGACGCGGTGGTCGACTATTTGCCGTCGCCTCTCGACATCCCGGACGTGGAGGGCACGTCGCCGGACGACGACTCCAAGGTGCTGAGTCGTCCGCCCTCAGACGATGCCCCGTTCGCGGCGCTCGCTTTCAAGATTGCCAACGATTCCTACGTTGGCAATCTGACCTTTTTCCGCGTCTACTCCGGAACGTTGAACAGCGGCACCGCTGTCCTCAACCCGAGGCGCCGGAAGCGCGAGCGGATCGGGCGAGTGCTGCGCATGCACGCCAATCGACGCGAAGAGCTCAAGGACTGCGTGGCGGGGAACATCTATGCGGCGGTGGGCCTCCGCCACACCCTGACCGGCGATACGCTCTGCAGCGACAAGGCGCCGATCGTGTTGGAGCGGATGAGCTTCCCCGATCCCGTCATTTCCATCGCCATCGAGCCCAAGACACAGGCGGACATCGACCGCCTGGCGATCAGCCTGCAGAAGCTGGCGTCGGAGGACCCCTCCTTCCGGACGTACACCAACGAGGAGACCGGGCAGACCATCATCGCCGGTATGGGCGAGTTGCACCTGGAGGTGCTCGTCGAGCGGCTGCGCAGGGAGTTCAAGGTGCTCGCCAGCGTCGGCAAGCCGCAGGTCACGTATCGCGAGGCGTTGAGCGGCGAAGCGGACGCTGAAGGGCGCTTCGTGCGGCAAACGGGCGGGCATGGCCAGTATGGGCACGTCAAGATCCGCATGGCACCGGGCCAGCCGGGCGAAGGTCTGGTCTTCGAGAACAAGACCGTTGGGGGAGCCATCCCGAAGGAGTTCATCCCGTCTGTCGAGAAGGGCATCCGCGACGCGATGGGTCGCGGGCACCTGGCCGGCTACCCTCTGAACGACCTGCGAGTGGAGCTGTACGACGGCAGCTTCCACGAGGTGGATTCTTCGGGTCCTGCTTTCGAGGTTGCGGGGTCGTTCGCTTTCCAGGAGGGCGCGAAGCGGGCCGGCGTTCACCTTCTCGAGCCGGTGATGTCGCTCGAGGTGGTCACGCCCGACCCCAACCTCGGGGACGTCATCAGCGACCTGAACGCGCGTCGCGGGAAAGTCACCGGCATGCACCAGCGCGGTACGAACACACAGGTCGTTGCTGCGGAGGTGCCGCTGGCCACGATGTTCGGGTACGCCACCGACCTGAGAAGCAAGACCCAAGGGCGCGCTACCTACACCATGCAGTTTTCCCGGTACGTACCGGTACCAAGTTCAGTGCAAGACGAAATCGTCGCAAGAGTTCGCGGATTGTGAAAGCGAGGAGCCGATGGCCAAGGAGAAATTCGTACGTTCGAAACCCCACCTCAACGTCGGAACGATCGGTCACATCGACCACGGTAAGACGACGCTGACGGCGGCGATGCTGCAGGTACAGGAGAAGAAGGGGATGGCGAAGGCGGTGACGTATGCCGACATCGCCAAGGGCGGAATCGTGCGGGACGAAACCAAGACCGTGACGATCGCCGTGAGCCACGTGGAGTACGAGACGGCTACGCGGCACTATGCGCACGTCGATTGCCCAGGGCACGCTGACTACATCAAGAACATGATCACCGGGGCGGCGCAGATGGACGGCGCGATTCTGGTGGTGAGCGCGGTGGACAGCGTGATGCCGCAGACGCGGGAGCACGTGCTCTTGGCGCGTCAGGTGGGCCTGGACCACCTGATCGTTTTCCTGAACAAGTGTGACGCAGTGGAAGACGACGAGATGTTGGAGCTGGTGGAGATGGAAGTCCGCGAGCTGCTGACGAAGTACAAGTTCGACGGGGACAACGCGGCGATCGTGCGGGGAGCGGCGCTACCGGCGATGCAGGGCGACGAGAAGGCGGTCAAGAGCATCGAGGAGCTCTTGCAGGCGCTGGACGACAACATTCCGGAGCCGCAGCGCGAGGTGGACAAGCCGTTCCTGATGGCGGTGGAGGACGTGTTCTCGATCAAGGGTCGCGGGACGGTGGCGACGGGCCGCATCGAGCGCGGCGTGATCAAGGTGAACACGGAAGTGGAGATCATCGGCTTCGACGTGGTTCAGAAGACGGTGGTGACGGGAGTGGAGATGTTCCGGAAGCTGCTCGACCAGGGGCAGGCCGGGGACAACGTGGGGTGCCTGCTGCGCGGCGTCGAGAAGGACGGAGTGGAGCGAGGTCAGGTTCTGGCCAAGCCGGGCAGCATCAAGCCGCACAAGAAATTCAAGGGCGAGGTGTACGTACTGAAGAAGGAAGAAGGCGGGCGCCACACGCCGTTTTTCACGAACTACCGGCCGCAGTTCTACATTCGGACGACGGACGTGACCGGAGCCGTGGAACTGCCGGAAGGCGTGAAGATGGTCATGCCGGGTGACAACATCACGATGGAAGTGGAGCTGATCACGACGGTCGCGCTGGAGGCGCAGATGCGCTTCGCCATCCGCGAGGGTGGTCGGACCGTGGGCGCCGGCGTGGTGACCGAGATCATCGAGTGAGGAAGATGGTGCGCTGGCGGCTTCGGCCGCCAGCGCCGTGAGACTGTGAAAGGCTGAGGCTCAAATGGCTGACGCAACCAAGATTCGAATTCGCCTGAAGGCGTTCGACCACCAGTTGCTGGACAAGTCCACGACCGACATCGTCGAGACGGCCCGGCGCACTGGTGCGCGGGTGGCGGGACCGATTCCGCTCCCGACCTCGATTCGCCGCTACACCGTGTTGCGGGGACCGCACGTCGACAAGAAGTCACGTGAGCAGTTCGAAGTGCGTACCCACAAGCGAGTTATCGACATTCTGGAGCCCACGCCCCAGACGCTCGAAGCGCTGATGAAGCTCGACCTGTCCGCAGGTGTGGACGTCGAGATCAAGAGCTAGGAGGCGCCGATGGCAAAACTCGACGTTTACAACCTCAAGCGAGAAAAGGTGGGGGAACTCGAGCTCGCGGACGAGGTCTTCGCCGCTGACGTCAAGGAGCACTTGTTCCACGAGGTGGTGACGGCCCAGCTCGCGTCGCGCCGCGCCGGGACGCGGGCCGGCAAGGAACGCGCCGCGGTACGCGGCTCGAGCAGCAAGATGTATCGCCAGAAGGGCACGGGACGTGCTCGCCATGGCACGATTCGCGCCCCCATCTTCGTCGGTGGTGGCAGGGCCCACCCGCCGAAACCACAGAATTGGAGCCTGCGCCCGCCCCGATGTGTCCGCATCGGAGCACTCCGCAGCGCACTCAGCCTGTTGGTCAAGGAGGGGCGGATGACGGTGGTCGAGAACATCGACCTGCCCGAAATCAAGACCAAGGGCCTGGCCGCGGTGCTGCTCCAGCTTCAGGCTGGCGAGAAGACCCTGGTGGTGGACAGCAAGGGCAATGAGAAGTTGCGGCTCTCCATTCGCAACCTGCAGGACAAGCAGTTCCTCCCGCCTGAAGGGGTGAACGTGTACGACCTGCTCCGCCACGAGCATCTGGTGGTGTCCCGGGATGCTGCCAAGGCGCTGGAAGCACGCTGCCTGGGAGGTAAGTCATGACGCCAGAGCAGATCATCAAACGCCCGATCGCGCTGACCGAGAAGTCGGCGCGTCTTCGAGAGCACAACCAGGTCGTGTTCGAGGTCGATCGGCGCGCGAACAAGATCCAGATCCGCGAAGCGGTGGAAGCCATGTTCGACGTCAAGGTGACCGACGTGAACACGCTCGTGCAACGCGGCAAACCCAAGCGACTGGGACGGCGGATGCTGAAGCGTCCCAACTGGAAGAAGGCGGTCGTCACGCTCCGTGAGGGCGACGACATCCAGTTCTTCGACGAGTCTGAGGAATAGCGATGGCCATTCGACAATCGAAGCCCACCTCACCCGGGCGCAGGTTCTACATGGTCAGCGACTTTGAGGAGCTGACCACCGACCAACCGTACAAGAAACTCTTGCGACCCAAGGCGAGCAGCGGCGGTCGCAACAACCTGGGTCGCACCACCACTCGGTTTCGTGGCGGCGGGCACAAGCGCCGCTACCGGGTGCTCGACTATCGACGCGACAAGATCGGCGTGCCGGCGAAAGTCGCGCAGATCGAGTACGACCCGAATCGGACGGCCCGCATTGCGTTGTTGCACTACGCCGATGGCGAGAAGCGCTACATTCTGGCCCCGGACGGCCTGAAGCAGGGCGATCAGATCATCTCGAGCCGCACCGCTGACATCCGCCCCGGCAACTCGCTGCGGTTGAACGAGATTCCAACCGGCACCGCCATCCACAACATCGAGCTCCGCCAGGGCAAGGGCGGTCAGCTGGCGCGATCGGCTGGGGTCTCGGCCACGCTGATGGCGAAGGAGGGCAAGTACGCACAGGTGAAGCTGCCGAGCGGCGAGGTCCGCAAGGTCCTGCTCGTCTGCCGCGCCACCGTGGGAACGGTCTCCAACGCCCAGCATCAGAACGTGAGCATGGGCAAGGCTGGCCGGAGTCGCTGGCTGGGACGACGGCCCCACAACCGTGGCGTCACCATGAACCCCGTCGACCACCCGATGGGCGGCGGTGAAGGCCGGACCAGTGGTGGTCGGCAACCCTGTTCCCCTTGGGGCACGCTGGCCAAGGGCCTCAAGACGCGGAACAACAAGCGGACTGATTCGATGATCGTGAAGCGGCGGAAGCAGAAGTAGCCATGGCGCGCAGTATCAAGAAAGGACCGTTCGTCGACGGTCATCTGATGAGAAAGATCGACGAGGCTCAGTCAGCCGGCTCCAAGAAGGTCATCAAGACCTGGTCGCGGCGCTCGACCATTTTTCCGGAAGCCGTCGGGCTCACCTTCGCGGTTCACAACGGCCGCAAGTTCGTGCCGGTCTACGTGACGGAGAACATGGTGGGGCACAAGTTCGGCGAGTTTGCGCCGACTCGTACCTTCCACGGGCACGCGGGCGACAAGAAGGGCAAGACCGCCGGCAAGGGTGGGCGCTAGCGCGTCCGCCCCGCGAAGTCTCAGTTGGGGCCCGGCGGCGGGATCGGCCTCGGGCCCAGCTGATACTGCGCTGCTTGCCGGACTGAGTGCAGGCGTCTCAATCTTCACAAAACCTGCCCCGGCCGGTCGCTGTTGGTACGATCTCGGCCGTGATCCGGTGGTCCGCGGCCGCTCAGACCAGAGCCAGTGACCGGCAGGCGCGGGTCCGTCTGTTGGCGGATCGGGCGCACTACGAGGACGTGATCCTGGGTGCGCTCTCGCGGGCCCGGGTGTCGGTGTGGATCAGCACGGCCAACCTCAAGGAAGTGATGATCGAGGCCCCGATCGGCAGCACGGCTCGCGCTCGGGACCGGTACCTCTCCATCACAGCGCGGTTTCTCGAGTTGGTGCGGGGTGGCGTGGAAGTGCGCATCTTGCACGCGAGCTCCCCGTCCCGACCACTGCGCAAGGCATTGGGGCGCCGTCCCGAGCTCGCCCCGCCCGCATTCGAGCTTCGACAATGCCCACGGGTGCACATGAAGGTCATCGCCGTGGATGGCAGCTACTTGTACCTCGGCAGTGCCAACTTCACCGGTGCAGGACTCGGCGCCAAGGGTGACGGGCGCCGTAACTTCGAGCTTGGTATCTGCACCGACGACGACTGGATGCTCGACGCCGTGCAGGAGCGCTATGAGCGGATCTGGTCGGGCGGTGAGTGCGCTGCCTGTCGCCTACGCGCCGAGTGCGGTGCGCCACTGGCGGGCGAATAGCGCTAGCTCATTCGTTCGTGCTGGGCTCGAAGTCTGCGCAGGGGTCGGCCGAGCAGACGCTGTCAGCGCACAGACTGGTGTAGCACTGATCATCGTCCTCACAGGAGCCGCCCACTCGCTGCATGGGCTGGCAAATGTCCGCGACACACGTCGCGTAAAGAGGACAAGCTGGCGCGAAGACCTCGCCGTCTGCGCACGGATCGCCAACTTGGGGCGTCGGCTGACAGGTGCCGTCTATCAGCCCCTCTGCCGCGACCGCATCGCAGTAGTATCCAGTCGGGCACTGACTCGGGTACGCGGCCTGGCAGCTGGCTCCGGCCGCAGCCGTCACGTCGGAGCAGACTCCCTCTCCGTACGGGCTCGTCAGGAACACACACCTCAGTCCGTCCGTGCAGCTGGGCCCCACGAACATGTCGCACGCTTCTCCCGCGCTCACGGCCTCGTCCGAACCGATCGACGTGGCCACGCACGTGCTAGGCGCGGTGGGATCCGCGTCGTTGGGCTCGCACGACAAGCCTTCGCCACACCGGAGGTCGTCGTAGTCACACACGGCGCCGGCTGGCTGAGGCGCTACGCACAGACTCGTGGCGTAACCGCACACCAGTCCGGTCTGACACTCCTCGTCCGAGGCGCATGGGCCTCCCGCGGGGCTGGGCTGGACGCATTGGCTCGAATCGTAGGAACAGACGATCCCGCTCTGACACTGATCGTCATACTCGCAGGAGTCGCCCACCGCGCCGAGCGCGCTGCAGGTCCCGGGACACGCCGTATCCAGTCGGCAGAACGCTTCCCCGGCGCATTCCGCGTCCAGGCTGCACTGGCCGCCAGTCGGGATCGTGCCTTCGAGCATGTCGAGGCAGGCCTGCCGGTACTCGGACATGGGCTCGGAGTCGGACTCGGACTCAAAGAGCAGGCACTCGGACGAGTAGTAGATATTCAGGCAGGTGCGAGCCAGATCCCCGTGGTAGATGATCCGTCCCTGCTCGATGAGAGGACCGTAAATTGCCGTGAGGGTGTCTTCGTACATGACGCCCATGTAGGCCTCGCAGTCATCCCCCGCGAGCAGGCCGAACAGCCCCTCGTGACCCTCGCAGCGGTCGAAAGCCGTGCAGACAGCCTTGGCTACCTCTTCTGGCAGCTGCTCCCGGGCTGCCCGTGGGATCCAGACGTGCCGCTTCTGGTTGTGAAGCAGCAGTGGTGGACATCAGCAGCTGAGGAAGCCCGGGAGCAGAGCTCCCGGGCTGATGCGCCCGGGCCAGCGCTCGCGAGCTACGCTCGCTCGCTAGTCACACCCGATGCCTGCCTCGGCGTCCTTCAGCTGATCGAGGCAATCACCGGTGGGGTTGGCGGTTCGCAGGTCCATGTAGCAGGACTCGATGTCGCTGATGACGGAATCCGACCAGATGACGAGGATCTCGTTGCAGCCCGCACAGTTGATCCTTCCGCACGCCGCGGTGGCTTCGGACGACTCGCACGCGCTGGACGTGACCTGATCCTGACACGCGACGACTGCGTCGTCGTAGGCGGTGCTGCACTCGGCCGGTGAGATCTCGTTCACGCAGTTGTAGAACGCTTCGGCGATGCCCGGCCGACCGTCGGTGGCCAAGCTGATACAGAGGTCGATTCCGTAGAGCATGAGCCCGCCTGCAGCGCCGCCCGCGCCACCGGCGCCCGCCCCGCCCTCTTCGGGGCAGAGGACGTCTTGGCCGGGGAGGTCGTTGCAGTCGAACCCGCCATTGGCGTTGTCACCGAAGCACGGCGCCGCGCCGCCATCGCCGCCATCGCCGCCAGCGCCAGCCGCCTGCGTGCTACCCGCCGCGCCGCCATCGCCGCCAGCGCCAGCCGCCTGCGTGCTACCGGCTGCGCCAGCCGTCGGTGCCTCGCCCCCGCCGCCACCTGCGGCCGGAGCGGCTCCAGCAGCCCCGCCGGCAGTTTCAGCCCCGCCCGCGGCCGGCGTCGCTCCTGATTCCCCGCCAGCGGCCTGCGGGGTTCCAGCCGCGCCAGCCGTCGGCGCAGCTCCGCCTTCGCCACCACTGTCGCTCGTGCCCCCGACGCCGTCATCTGACGAGCCCCCGGATCCGCCCGTCTCAGTGCTCGAAGAGCCGGCCTCCGGGTGATCTGCAATGCTTCCATCGCTGTCCTCGACGACGCAGCCCGACGCGAGAGCAAGCGACCCAACGAGGACGGCGGC
>Ga0316576_10000921_pt1 | contig 15034 bp, 10 predicted proteins | sample S0NA_FD_203075 | JGI IMG/M metagenome (GOLD analysis project Ga0316576, IMG submission 203075) | Rhizosphere microbial communities from salt marsh grasses in Alabama, United States - S0-2_050615r3r5 | ecosystem: Host-associated > Plants > Roots > Rhizosphere | place: USA: Alabama | collected... | reverse complement strand
CTGCGTGGCCCCGACGACGGCGACGCGCCGATCGACTGGGCGCGCAACGCGGTATTGTTCAACGCCGGAATCCGGGCGGTGCGCGAGGCCGCGGAGCGAAGCGGGAAGGGCATCGCCGTCATGCTGCACATCGCGCAACCGGAAAACGTCATGCCGTGGTTCGAGGCGGCCTGGGCGGCCGGCGTGCGCGATTTCGACCAGGTCGGCGTCAGCTACTACCGGCGCTGGTCGAGCGAGGCTTTCGACGGCCTCGCCGCGACGTTGCGGGCTGTCAAGGCGCGCTGGCCGCAGCGCGAGGTCATCCTGGTCGAAACCGCCTACCCGTGGACGCTGGACTACGCGGACGAGGCGCCCAACCTGCTGACCGAAAACACGCTGATCGAGGGCTACCCGGCCACCGTGGACGGGCAGACGCGGTACCTCGTCGACCTGGCGCAACTCGTCGCGGACGCCGGCGGTTCGGGCATCGTTTACTGGGAGCCGGCCTGGGTCAGCACGACGTGTTCCACCCGTTGGGGGCGCGGCTCGCACTGGGAAAACGCGACCTTCTTCGATTTTCACAACGGCAACGAGGTCCTGCCGTCGATCGACTTCATGCGCCGTGACGACCGTCGCGGCGCGCCTAATGCGGAACGGAAGGGGTTGAACGATGACTGATGCGACGATCGAAAAACGCTTGCAACGCGCGCCGGTGGTACCGTTGGTGGCGCCCGCGGACGCACCAAGCGGTATCCGGACGGCGCAGGCGCTGGTGGACGGCGGCCTGGCGGTAATCGAGGTCGTGCTGCGCACGCCGGCCGCGGTCGACTGCCTGGCCGAAATCGCGGCGGCCGTGCCGGACGCGATCGTCGGGGCCGGGACGGTGCTGAGCGAACAGCAGGCGGCGGCCGTGCTGGAGCGGGGCGCGCGCTTCCTGGTGTCGCCCGGCCTGTACGAGCCGGTCGTGCGCATGGCCCATGACGCCGGCGTGCCGGTGTTTCCGGGGGTGGCGACGGCCAGCGAGGCGCAACAGGCCTGGAACCTCGGTTTGCGAACGCTGAAGTTCTTCCCCGCGTCGCTGGCCGGAGGAACCGCGATGATCAAGGCCCTGGGCGCGGTGTTCCGCGACGTGAAATTCATGCCGACCGGGGGGGTATCGGCCGCCAACCTGGCGGACTACCTGGCCCTGCCCAACGTGCTGGCCTGCGGCGGCAGCTGGCTGACGCCGGGCGACGCGATCGCGGCCGGCCGTTACACCGAGGTGACCGCGCTGGCGCGCGAGGCGGTTGCGGTCGCGCGGAAGGCGCGGGCCTGAACGCGTCTCAGCCGAGTTCCAGGCTGAGCACCGTGTAGGAAGCCGCGGGCAGTTTCAGCGTCATCGTGCGGCCGGGCTTCGGCGCGTCCAGTTCCTGCGGCGCCACCCGGCGCGGCGCGTCGAAACGGTTGACCGCTTTCAGATCGGGGCCGGTCAGCGTCAGGCAGTTGGCGACACGTTTCGGCACCAGGTCCTTCCAGTCCAGTTCGAGTTCGCGCTCGTTCTGCAGGTCCCGGTTCAGCACGAACACGGCCGCGGCGCCGTTTTCCGCGTCCAGCGTGACGACGACGTCCAGGAACGGCACGTCGTCGTCGCGGGCGAAGTCCGCGCGCAGGCCGTCGGCGCGGATCGGGTAGGTGTCCGATTCCACCAGCAGGTCGAGCACCTGGCCTTTCGCGTGCTCCAGGGCCCAGGCATAGGGGTACCAGATCGTCTGCCGCAGCACGCCGTCGTCGTTGGTGACCAGCGGCGCGATGACGTTGACGATCTGCGCCAGGCAGCCGATGCGTACGCGGTCCGAGCGGCGCAGCAGGCTGTTGATGAAGCCGCCGACCAGCAGCGCGTCCTCCAGGTTGTAGACTTCCTCGAGCAGATGCGGCGCAAACTGGCGTTTGCCGTCGGCGAAATCGCCGCCGCGCGCCCGGTACCAGACGTTCCACTCGTCGAACGACAGCCACAGCCGCTTGGGCGAGCGCAGCGTGCCCTGCACGTAGTCGCACACCGCGCCGATCTCCAGGATCTGGCGCTCCATGTCGAGGTTCATCGCCAGGTAGCGGGCGGTGTCGTTGCCGGTAAGGTGCTCCGTGTTGCCGTAGTAGTTGTGCAGGGAGATGCCGTCGACCTGGTCGTAACATTCCTCCAGCACCTCGCGGTCCCAGGTCAGGTAGGTCGGCAGGATGGTGTTGCTCGAGCCGCAGGCGATCAGCTGCAGGCTGCGGTCGATCCTGCGGATCTGGCGGGCGGTGTCGCGGGCCTTGCGGCCGTATTCCCGCGCGGGCATGTGGCCCATCTGCCACGGGCCGTCCATCTCGTTGCCCAGGCACCAGTAACGGACATCGTGCGGCTGTTCGAAGCCATGTTCGCGGCGCAGGTCGCTCCACTTGGTGCCGGCGTCGACATTGCAGTATTCGACATAGGCGACCGCCATCTCCGGCGTGCCGGTGCCGAGGTTGAAGCCGAGCAGGGGCTCGGTGCCGACCAGGCGGCACCACTGGATGAATTCGTTGGTGCCGAACTGGTTCGTTTCCAGCGAATTCCAGGCGCGCTCGAGCACCGTTGGCCGCTGATCCCTGGGGCCGACGCCGTCCAGCCAGTTGTAACCGGATACGAAGTTGCCGCCGGGATAGCGGATGATCGGCACGCCGAGCGTGCGGATCTCGTCCATCACGTCGGTGCGAAAACCGTGCTCGTCCGCCAGCGGGGAACCCGGCTGGTAGACGCCCGTGTAGACCGCGCGGCCCAGGTGCTCGAGAAAGGAGCCGAGCAGGCGGCGATCCAGCTGCGAGCGGACGCGGGCCGGGTTGATGACCGCGCGGGCGGGTCCGTTGCTGCGCGCGTAACCGAAACCGGGCAGCCAGGAACCGGCGGCGAGAATTGCGCCGGCGGTGCCGAGTTGCGAAAGAAAGGTGCGGCGGTCGGGATGGATGGTCATGGAGCCTCCCTGGGTAATTCGACACAGCCTGGGGCGACACGCGGGACGGCGTGGTCCGCTTGCCCGGGGGAACGCCTAAAATGCTACCATTGGAAGCGATCATCCTGCTACCGGGGGCAAGCGCAGAGCGGGCGCATGGGCGCGGTTTCAGGCGCCTTCGCCTTCACGAACGGGCCGCGTGGCCGCAAGGTTGGCGCGGAGTGACGTCCAGAGTGAACACACGACGATGGGCCCGCTGGGCCGGGCTGGCGATGGCACTGTTCGCGGTATTCGACGCGATGGCCGGGCCGGTCATCGCGCAGAAGGCGAAGAGCGCCCGCGACCTGGCGCAGCTCAAGTCGCGCCTGGATCCGTCCGCGCCCGTCTACCGCGACGTCAGCGTGCACGATCCCTCGGTGCTTCGTGTCGGCGACGAGTACTACGTGTTCGGATCGCACCTGGCGGCCGCGAAGACCCGCGATTTCATGCAATGGGACCGCTTTGCAGACGGCGTCGACCCATTCAACCCCTTGTTCGAAAACGCCGTCACGGAGCTGCGCCCGATTTTCGACTGGTCCGGCGGCATCGTCGACGTGTGGGCGAACGACGTCACGCAGCTGGACGACGGCCGCTTTTACATGTACCCCAACCTGAGCCGCAGCGACGAGCCCCGCGCATCGATCGGCCTGGCCATCGCGGACGACGTCGAGGGGCCGTACGAATTCAAGGAGATCTTCCTGCAGTCCGGCATGTGGGGTGAGATCAGCGAAGACGGCGTCAATGTCTACGATCCGACCTATCACCCCAACACCATCGACCCGCACGTCTTCTTCGACCAGCAACATCGCCTGTGGATGGTCTATGGCTCCTATTCCGGTGGCATCTACATCCTCGAGATGGACCCGGAAACCGGCCTGCCGTTCGCGGGACAGGGCTACGGCAAGCACCTCTGGGGCGGCAACCATGCGCGCATCGAGGGCCCGTTCATCCTGTTCAGTCCGCAGACCGGCTACTACTACCTGTTCGTGTCCTACGGCGGTCTCGCGTACGCCGACGGCTACAACATCCGCGTGGCGCGCTCCGTCACGCCCGACGGGCCCTACGTCGACGCGATGGCGGTCGACATGGCGACCGTCAAGGGCGCGCCGGGCACGCTGTTCGACGACGCCAGCATCGCGCCCTATGGCCAGAAACTGTTCGGCGACCATTTCTGGGAACGCGACCCGAGCGAGCCGGGGACGTCGGCCGGGCACGGGTACGTTTCACCGGGTCACAACTCGGCCTACCATGATCCCGAAACCGGGCGCCATTTCCTGGTCTTTCACACCCGGTTTCCCAACCAGGGCGAGCTGCACGAGGTGCGGGTGCACGAACTGTTCATGAACGCCGACGGCTGGCCCGTGGTGGCGCCCTACCGCTGGGCGCCGTACCGGCACGTGCCGTACCGGGACATTCCCTTCATGCGCGGCGGCTATCCCTTCTACCAGAAGCACTGCCGGCAGAAGGGGAACTGCTGGAACCTCGAAACGATCGCACTCGAGGAAACCCCCGGCGAATACAAGCTGATCAATCACGGCAAGGCCATCAGAATGAGCATCGCCTATCCGGACACGGTCCAACTGCGCGCCGACGGTACGATCGACGGCGATTACAGCGGCCGCTGGAGCCGCTCCTTCGCCAACCGGATCACCGTCGAACTGGACGGCGTCGGTGTCTTCAACGGCGTGACGTCACGCGGCTGGAACGAAACGTCGTCCCGGTTCGTCGTCACCTTCACGGCGCAATCCGCCGAGGGCATCTCGATCTGGGGCAGCCAGCTGGCGCAGTGACACGACCGGCACAACGCAATCACGTTCAAACCCTGAAGGCGAGCTGAAGGAACACCATGCACACCCCCAAACTGACCGTACTCGAAAAAATCGGCTTCGGCGCCGGCGACATGGCGGTCAACGTCGTCATCTCGTCGATGTTCCTGATCGTCGCCTATTTCTACACCGACATCTTCGGCCTGAAGCCGACCCACATGGGCATCCTGTTCCTGGCGGCGCGGCTGATCGACGCCGTCACGGATCCGCTGATGGGCCTGATCACCGACCGCGTCAAGTCCGAACGCTTCGGGCGTTTCCGGCCGTATTTCCTGTACCTGGCGGTGCCGTTCGGCCTGTCGGTGTTCCTGATGTTCACGACGCCCGACTGGAGCTACAACGCCAAGCTGGTCTGGGCGTACGGGACCTACATCCTGGTCACCCTGATGTTCACCTCGGTGACCATTCCGTACATTTCGCTGATCGGCGTGTTGACCTCGGACCCGCAGGAGCGGTTGTCGGCCAACGGCTACCGGCTGTTCTTCGCCAAGATCGCGGCCTTCCTGGTGACGATCATCGTGCCGATCATGGCGGCCAGCTGGGGCGAGGGGAACCTGGCGACCGGCTACCAGGCGGCGATGGGCGTGATGGCGGCCATGGCCACGCTGCTGTTCCTGTTCTGTTTCGCGACCACCACCGAGCGCGTCGAGCACGAGATCGACCGCAAGCCATTGCGCGAACAGGCCGCGCTGCTGCTGAAGAACGACCAGTGGCTGATCCTGTGCGCGGTGTGTTTCACCGGTACGCTCGGGTACGTGATCCGCAACTCGGTCGCGGCCTATTACGCGACCTACTACCTCGGCGCCGATGCGAAGATGCTGTCCGGCTTCCTCAGCACCGGTGTCGTCGCCGCCATCCTGGCGATGGTGGCCTCGACCTGGATCACCAAGCGCTTCTGCAAGGTGCGGTTGTTCCGCTGGAGCCAGCTGGTGGTCGGCGTGCTCAGCCTCGGCATGTTCCTGCTGGTGGGGCCGGGCGACGTCGTGCTGGCCTTCGTGTTCTACTTCTTCCTGTCCTTCGTCGTCGATCTGCACGCGCCGGTGTTCTGGTCGGCCATCGCCGAGGCGGTGGACTACGGCCAGGCGAAAACCGGCAAGCGGGTGTCCGGGCTCGCCTTCGGCGGCATCTCGTTCTTCCAGAAGGCCGGCATGGGCGTGGCCGGCTTCGTCGTCGGCATCCTGCTCAGCGTGTTCGGTTACCAGGCCGGCGTCGAGCAGACGCCGCTCGCGCTGACCGGCATCGCGCTGATGCTTTCCATCATTTCCGGCGTGTTCCACGTCATCATGGGCCTGCTGATGTTCAAGTACCGCATCACCGACCGCTACTACAACGACATGAAGGCCCGTGGCCTGATCGAGGACGAAGCGCCGGAATACATCACCGAGGCGCCGCAGGTCTGACGCGTCGCCTCGAAGGAGTTCTGCCGTGAACGTTCTCAAACCCCTGATCCTGCAACGGGCCGATCCCTTCATCCACAAGCACGACGACGGCTGGTATTACTTCACCGCCTCGGTACCGGCCTATGACGGCATCGAATTGCGCCGGGCGAAAACCATCGCCGGCCTGGCCGACGCCGAGCCGGTCATGGTGTGGCGCAAGCCGGACAGCGGGCCGTACAGTGACCTCGTCTGGGCGCCGGAAATCCATTTCAACGAGGGCGCCTGGTACGTGTATTTCGCCGCGGCGCCCTCGCGGGAGATCAAGGACGAGTTGTTCCAGCACCGCATGTACGCGATTTCCTGCCGGGCCGACAACCCGCTGGCGGGCCCCTGGACTTTCGAAGGGCGGATCGAAACGGGCATGGACACCTTCTGCCTCGACGCCACGACCTTCTATCATGACGGCGTGCTGTACTACCTGTGGGCGCAGAAAGAGCAGGGCATCCGCGGCAATTCGAACCTGTATCTCGCGCCGATGAAAACGCCGGTGGAACTGGCCGGCGACCCGGTGCGCCTGAGCAAGCCGGAGTACGACTGGGAGATCATCGGCTTCTGGGTCAACGAGGGCCCGGCGGTCGTCAGGCACGGCGGCCGGATTTTCATCACGTACTCGGCCAGCGCCACCGACGAGAACTACGCCATGGGGCTGCTGTGGGCGGACGCGGACGCCGACCTGCTGGACCCGGGCAGCTGGTCGAAGTCGAAGACCCCGGTGCTCACCAGCAGCCCCGCGTACGATATCTACGGCCCCGGCCACAACAGCTTCACGGTGGCCGAGGACGGGGTTACCGACATGCTGGTCTACCACGCCCGCACTTACACCGAGATCGAGGGCGACCCGCTGTGGAACCCGGATCGCCACACCTTCGTCAAGCCGTTGAAGTGGGGCGATGACGGCATGCCGGTCTTCGGCGATGCGGCGCTTGCCGACTGACGGCGGCCCGGGCCGCCCGGAGTCTTCGAAATGACGTTCAAGCGCCTGCTGCTCGCGATCGCGCTGCTGTCGTGCGGCAAGCTGCTCGCGGTCGACTATTTTCCGCTCGACCAGGTGCGCCTGCTGGACGGCCCGTTTCGCGCCGCGCAGGACCGCAACATCGACTACCTGATGGCGCTGGAGCCCGATCGGCTGCTGGCGCCGTACCTGGAGGAAGCCGGGCTGGAGCCGCGCGCCGAAAAATACGGCAACTGGGAAAGTTCCGGGCTGGGCGGCCATATCGGCGGGCATGCCCTGACCGCCCTGAGCCTCGCCTGGGCCGCGACCGGCCGCACCGACGTTCGGGAACGCCTGGATTACATGCTGCGGGAACTCCGTCGCGCGCAACTCGCCCACGGCAACGGCTACCTGGGGGGCGTACCCGACGGCGACGCGCTGTGGCGGGACGTCGCGGCCGGCGACGTGCGGGCCGACCTGTTCGGCCTGAACGGCGCCTGGGTCCCCTGGTACAACCTGCACAAGGTGTTCGCCGGACTGCGCGACGCCTGGCTGTACACCGGCAATCCGCTGGCCCGCACGATGCTGGTCGAATGGGCGGACTGGGCGGCCGGGCTGGTCGCCAAGCTCGACGACGCGCAGATGCAGGCCATGCTGCGGGCCGAACACGGCGGCATGAACGAGGTGTTCGCCGATGTCGCCGCGATCACCGGCGAGGCCCGCTACCTGGCGACGGCCCGGCGTTTCTCGCATCGTTTCCTGCTCGACCCGCTGCTGGCCGGCGAAGACCGCCTGACCGGCCTGCATGCCAACACGCAGATTCCCAAGGTGGTCGGGTTCGAGCGCATCGCGCAGCAGGCAGGCGACGCGGACTGGCACCGGGCCGCGCGGTTCTTCTGGGACACCGTCGTCAACGAGCGCAGCGTCGCAATCGGCGGCAACAGCGTGCGCGAGCACTTCAACGACAAGCACGACTTCACGCCGATGATCCGCGAAGTCGAGGGGCCCGAGACCTGCAACACCTACAACATGCTGAAGCTCACGCGGCTGCTGTTCGCCGCCGAACCGCGCGGCGAATACGCCGGGTTCTACGAGCGCGCGTTGTACAACCACATTCTCGCCAGCCAGGATCCGGCGACCGGCGGGCTGGTCTACTTCACGCCGATGCGGCCGCAGCACTACCGGGTCTACTCGCAGGCGCAGGAGGCGATGTGGTGCTGCGTCGGTTCCGGCATCGAGAACCACGTCAAGTACGGGGCCTTCATCTACGCCCGCGACGGCGACGACCTGCTGGTCAACCTGTTCATCCCTGCGCGCCTCGAATGGCCGGAGCAGGAGGTCGCCCTGCGCCAGGAGACGCGCTTCCCGGACGGCTCGGCGACCACGCTGGTGTTCGAGAACGACGCCGACATCGGCCTGCGTTTGCGCTGGCCGTCCTGGGCGGCGGCGGCAACGCCGAACGTGACGATCAACGGCGAGACGGTGCGGGCCGGCGTCGGCCCGGACGGCTACATTCACCTGCAACGCGCGTGGCGACAGGGCGACAGCGTGACCCTGGCGCTGCCGATGACGACCCGCCTCGAACAGATGCCGGCGGGGCTGGACTACTACGCGGTTCTGTACGGTCCGGTCGTGCTGGCCGCGGCCAGCAACCCGTTTCCCGGCGAAACGCTTGAATTCTATGCCGACGACAGTCGCATGGGGCACATTGCCAGCGGCGCGATGTGTCCGCTCGAGCGCACGCCCGTGTTCGTTTCCGACCGCCCGGATTTCGCGGACCGTATCGAGCGCGTCGCGGGCGACGAGTTGCGCTTCCGCTTCACCGGCAGGACCGGGCTGCCCGGGCTGGGCGCGACCGAGCTGATCCCGTTTTTCCGCCTGCATCGCGCCCGCTACATCGTTTACTGGCCGTTCAGCACGCCCGAAGCGCTCGCGGCGCAACGCGCGGCGGCGGCCGCGGAGGAAGCCGCCCGGCTGCAGCTCGAGCGCCTGACGATCGACCGGGTCGCGCCCGGCGAGCAGCAACCGGAAGTGGAGCACGATTTCGAGGGCGTCGCGACCGAGGCCGGCGTCAATTTCGGCCGCCACTGGCGGCATGCCGCCGGCTGGTTCGGCTACCGCCTGCGCGACCCGGAGGGTGCGGCGCGCTACCTGCGCGTCGACTACTGGGGGGCGGACGCCGGCCGCAGCTTCACGATCGAGTTGAACGGCGTCGTGATCGCCGAGGTCACCTCGACCGGCGAGCACGGGGCCGAATTCGTCTCGGTGGATTACCCGCTCAGCGCGGAGGTCCTTGCCCGCAGCGAGGACGGGACGCACCGCTTGCGCTTCATCGCCGGTGAAGGCTCGCTCGCCGGCGGCATCTACGGCGTGCGCCTGCTGCGCGACCTGCCGGCGGACTGACGCGGAGCCGGCGCCGTCGTTCCCGGCGGCCGGGGCGCCTGCCGGTCAGTCGACGCTGAACGGCAGCACGAAGCCGGCGGACAGCGGGTCCGGCATTTCCGCGATGAAGGCGTAGTCGCCCGGCGCCAGGTCGACGGTGAAATAGCCGTGTGCGCCTGCGGGCAGGTCATTCAGTCCGCCCAGGAACGTCACCGGCGCCGGATCCTCGAGACCGTCGGGCGTGCGCCAGTCCATCCACGCGCTGGCCTGTGCGATGCTGCTGGCGTCCTCGACCCGCATCAGGTGGACGTCGTTGCCGACGAAGGAGGGCAGGGCCTGCTGCTCGATGAAATCGACCCGGATGGTGTTCCGGCCCGGGTGCAGGGCGCCGTCCGTGATCTCGAAGCCGTTGTTGCGCACGGCGAGCGTGACGTTCGACGCGGGTTCCGCGGTCGGACCGGATTCGTCCGTTACGGTCAGTCCAAGCAGCATGCCGAGCTGACCCGGGGCCGGCGGGGTGGTGTGAAACACGCCGTCGGACTTCACGTAGCACTCGATGATGTAGTACCCCGGCTCCAGGTAAACCGTGGCCTCGCTGGTCCGCCCGGCGGACAGGAAGCCCGGGCCGCCGTTGCGCCCGAGTTCGCCGATCCATTCCGGAAAGCGCGCGAATGCGGCGTTGACGGCTTCTTCGTCGCCGGCGTTCATCGCGTCCATCGCGTCCTGGAACGGCACCGCGGTTTCCGTGCTGAACCGCTCGGCGGTCACCCCGTCCGGCGGCACGTCGATGATCCCGAAGTGGACCATGCCGGAGGCGTTGACGAAGCGGAACGTGGTCCAGCCCGCCGGGATTTCCGTGGGGCCCTGGAACGTTTTGCCGACGGCCCGCAACTCGATCACGTTCGGCTGCGCGGGCGGTTCGGGCGCGGGTGCGACCGTGGTCGCCGGCGCCGCCTCCTCGGCGGTTTGCGCGACGGGCGCGGGCTTTTCGCCGCAGGCAGCCAGGAACAGCAGGCCGCAGGCCAGGAGAAATGTCAGGGGGGCGGAAGGATTACATCTTTTCATGGAGATCAATCGCCGTTGCTCGGTTCATCACCGACAAGCCTCTCAAACCGGGTGAAAAAGCGCAACCGGATCCGGCCGGGCCGGTCCCCGCCGAACCGTCAGTCCGGCTCATGCGGACGAAAATCGGGAAAGCCGTTTTCATCCCAGTACAGCACGCGCGCCCGGGCGTGCCGGTTAGGGTCGGTCAGCGGCGTGCCCTGCAGGTCGCGGTAATCGCGGGCGTGGTAGATCATCAGGTCGGTAGCGCCGTCCTCGGCCACGGTGAAGCTGTTGTGGCCCGGGCCGAAACGGCCGAGCGCCGCGTCGGTCGCGAACACCGGTTGCGGGCGCTTGTGCCAGTTGGCCGGGTCCATCAGGTCGGCGTCGGCATCGGCCCACAGCAGGCCCATCGCGTAGCGGTGGTCGGTGGCGCTGGCCGAGTAGGTCATGAACACGCGGCCGTTGCGCACGATGACGGCGGCGCCCTCGTTGACCTTGTAACCCAGCCGTTCCCACGCCAGGTCGGGTTCGCTGAGCTTGATCACCGGTGGCCTGATGCTGACCGGGCTGTCCATCTCCGCCATCCACAGCGCCGAGTTGTAGCTGCGCTCGGCGTCCATCTGCGCCCAGACGAGGTAGCGCGTACCGCGGTGCTCGAAGGTCGTCGCGTCCAGCGAGAAGGTGTCCAGGTGCGTATGGACACGGCCTTCCTCGGTCCATTCACCGGTCATCGGATCGTCGTTGGGGTTGGACAGGACGTACATGCGGATGCTGAACGGCTGTTCGACGTCGCCGGCGGCGAAATGGATGTACCAGGCGCCGTCGATGCGGTGCAGTTCGGGCGCCCAGATGTTGACGCTCATCGGGCCGGATTCGCGCTTGCGCCAGATGACTTTCGGCGCCGCCAGCTTGAGGTCGTTCAGGCGGCAGGCATGGCGCAGTTCGATGCGGTCGAACTCGGGCGCCGTGCCGATGAACCAGTAGCAACCGGTCGCCGGGTCGCGATGGATCCACGGGTCGGCGCGCTGCAGCACGATTGGATTGTCGATATGCGGCGCGGGCGCGGCGGCGAATAGCGTGCCGGGCGCCAGCAGCGCGACGGCGCCCAGCAAGGCGAGGCGCAGGAACGGCGTCGAAAAAACGGCGGGCATGTCGGTGGCTCCTCGGGCCGGGTTTTTTTGCCTGCGGATATTGTATTATTTATTTCATCCCAAACGCAGGCCAGCCTTCATCGAGGGCGGGCAGGACGAACGACCATGCACAAGGCATTGAGCACCACCCTGTTTTCGATCGCTTTCTTTCTCAGCGCGGACCTGCACGCGATCCAGGTCGAGGTACACGACCCGGTGATGGCGCGTGACGGCGACGCGTACTACGTGTTCAGCACCGGGCCGGGCATCACGATTTACCAGTCGACGGATCTCGAGCACTGGAAGTGGATCGGCCGGGCCTTCGACGGCGAGCCGGACTGGGCGCGCGACGTCGTGCCGGATTTCAGCGGCCATCTCTGGGCGCCGGACATCTTCGCCCAGGACGGCCTGTTCTACCTCTATTACTCCGTCTCCGCGTTCGGCAAGAACACGTCGGCCATCGGGGTGACGGTCAACGAAACGCTGGATCCGGAGTCACCCGAGTACCGCTGGGTCGACCAGGGCCTCGTGTTGCAATCGATTCCGAACCGCGACCACTGGAACGCGATCGATCCGGCCATCGTGGAGGACGAGAACGGCACGTTCTGGATGAGTTTCGGCTCGTTCTGGTCCGGCATCAAGCTGGTGAAACTCGACGACACGCTCGTGCGCCTGGCCGAACCGCAGGAATGGCACAGCCTGGCGCGGCGCCCGGGCAACCCGCGCGACCCCGCCGCGGATCCCGGTGCGGGCGCGATCGAGGCGCCGTTCATTTTCCGCAAGGACGGCTGGTACTACCTGTTCGTTTCGTTCGACAAGTGCTGCCGCGGTATGGACAGCGATTACAAGATCATGGTCGGGCGCTCGAAGTCCGTGACCGGGCCGTACGTGGACCGCGACGGCAAACCGATGCTGCAGGGCGGCGGCACGCTGGTACTCGAAGGCAACGGGAACTGGGTCGCGCTCGGCCACAACGCGGCGTACACCTTCGACGGCACGGATTGGCTGGTGTTCCACGCCTACGAGACCGCCGACAACGCCAAACAGAAACTCCGCATCCTGCCGATCGCCTGGGACGACGGCTGGCCGGTGGTCGACCCCGCCGACCTCGACCGCCGCAGCACCGAACTGGTCGGCTCCGGCCCACCGGAAAACCGTCACTGAACCGAGGTCAAACCATGCGCACATTCCGCCTGGCCGTCGCTGCGGCCGTTCTGCTCTCGAGCCCGGCCGCGTTCGGCAAGAACCCGCTGTTCGAGCACGTGTTCACCGCTGACGCCGCCGCGCTGGTCAGCGGCGACACCCTGTACCTGTACACCGGCCACGACGAGGCGCCCAACAACGACGTGTTTTTCGAGATGCACGACTGGCTGGTGTTCTCGACGCAGGACATGAAGAACTGGACCGAGCACGGCCCGATCATGCGCGCGGACGACTTCGCCTGGGCCCGCGGCAGCGCCTGGGCCTCGCACATGGTGGAGAAGGACGGCAAGTTCTGGTTCTACACCACCGTGCGGCACAAGGACGACAAGCCCGGCTTTGCCGTCGGCGTGGCCGTGTCCGATTCGCCGACGGGCCCGTTCGTCGATGCGCGCGGTTCCGCGCTGATCAGCAACGACATGACGACCCAGACGCCGAATGACTGGGACGACATCGACCCGGCCGTGTTCATCGAGGAGAACGGCGAGGTCTACCTGTTCTTCGGCAACCTCGTGCCCAAGTACGTCAAGCTGAAGGACAACATGATCGAACTCGACGGCGAAATACGGGTGATCGATGTCCCGGAATTCACCGAGGCGCTGTGGGTGCACCAGAAAAACGACCGCTACTACCTGTCCTACGCCTGCCAGTTCCCGGAAAAGATCTGCTACGCGATGAGCGACAGCATCCACGGTCCCTGGCAACCGATGGGCATCCTGAACGAAATCGCCGGCAACACCGAGACCAACCACCAGTCCATCGTCGAGTTCCTGGGCCGCGACTGGTTCTTCTACCACACCGGCGCCGTTCCGCCACGTGACGGCAAGCCCAGCGGCGGGCGCTTTCGGCGTTCCGTTTCGGTCGAACCGCTGTATTACAACGCCGACGGCTCGCTGGAGCGCGTGATCATGACCACCGAGGGCGTCGATCGCGCGGCCTGCGTTCGCTACGGCGACTGCGGTTCGAACTGATACCGGGACCGGGTGATACGGGCGCCCTGTTCGGAGCGTCCGATAAAAAAAGCCGCGGGAATTCCCGCGGCTTTTTTCGTTCACCCGCAGTGCGGGCTTACCGTCCGTTCACTTCTTCAGCGTGACGACCGTTACCGAGCGGGCGGGCAGGGTCAACTCGAGGACGCCGTCGTCGAAGTCGAGTTCCGCCGGCCGCGGCTCGACCGCGTCGGGCGCGTCGAAGGTGTTGTGCGCGTCGATGGTGTCGCCGGTCAGGGTCAGCCCCCGGGCGCCGGCCGGATCGAAGCCCGCGAAGCGGCCGCTCACGTCCGCGGCCTCGCTGGCGTGCAGGTTGACCAGCGCGACGACCAGGTCGCCGTCCGGCGTCAGTGCGGCCGAGGCGGACAGGTGCGGCACGGCAACATCGCCGACTTGGTAGTCGTTCATGTCGTCGAACGCGACCGGGACGAAGGTGGCGTCCATGAACGGCTTGTACAGCATGAAGGCGTGGTAGGTCGGCGTCCTGACCATCCGGTCGCCCTCGGTCAGCACCACGGCCTGCAGCACGTTCACGGTCTGCGCGATGTTGGCCATGTGCAGGCGCTTGGTGTGACGGTGGAAGATGTTGAAGTTCAACGCCGCCACGAGCGCGTCGCGCAGGCTGTTCTGCTGGTACAGAAAGCCGGGTTCATGGCCTTCCTCGGGGTCGTACCAGGTGCCCCATTCATCCAGGTAGATGCCGATGCGGCCCTCCGGGTCGTGTTCGTCGAGCACCGCGGCATTGGCCGCCAGGTAGTCGTCGACTTTCATCGTGTTGGCCAGGGTGGAGATCCATTCCGCTTCCGGGAAACCGGTCGAGTTGCCTTTTTTCGGCCAGTTGCCGGTCGGCAGGGTGTAGTAGTGGTGGCTGACGCCGTCGATCAACGAGCCGGGCGTGCCGGACGCCAGGGCCTCGGTCCAGGCGGTGTCCTCGTTGCTGCCGCCGCTGGCGACGCGCTTGGGCCGGTTGCCCTCGGGCGCCTTGAGGAAGGTCGCGTAACGTTTGTACACGTGGGTATAGTGCTCCGGCGTCATGTGTCCGCCACAGCCCCAGGTCTCGTTGCCGACCCCCCAGAAGTTAACCGTCCAGGGCTCTTCACGACCGTTCGCGCGGCGTAATTGCGCCAGCT
>Ga0316576_10000920_pt1 | contig 15034 bp, 15 predicted proteins | sample S0NA_FD_203075 | JGI IMG/M metagenome (GOLD analysis project Ga0316576, IMG submission 203075) | Rhizosphere microbial communities from salt marsh grasses in Alabama, United States - S0-2_050615r3r5 | ecosystem: Host-associated > Plants > Roots > Rhizosphere | place: USA: Alabama | collected... | reverse complement strand
ACGCCTGCGCGGCGCAGGTCGGCGGGCTCGGTATGGCGCCGGGCGCGAACGTCGGGGACTCCGTCGCGCTGTTCGAGGCGACGCACGGGACCGCGCCCAAGTACGCGGGTCTCAACAAGGTGAACCCTACCTCGCTCATTCTCTCGGGCGTCATGATGCTGGAGCACATGGGGTGGGGAGAGGCGGCCGACGCGGTCCTGGCGGGCATCGAGCGGACCGTGGCGGAGAAGTACGTCACGTACGATCTCGAGCGCCAGATGGACGGCGCGACCCTCGCGCGGACGTCCGAGTTCGGCGACAGGATCATCCACAACATCCGCTGAGCCGGGCCCGGCCGGTCGGCGGAAAGGAAGCGTGCCTTTGCCGGTTCTCCGAGGCAGGAGGGGCCGGCGGGATCGGCTCCCGCCGGCGCGTCGCGTCGTTCTCGCGGTCGCGGTCCTCCTCGCTGCCGGTCCGCCCCGGGCTTCCAGCCAGGAGACCGGGCGCGCCGCGCCCCGCGACTCCGTCGCGGCGGACTCGGCGAGAGTGGCGGAGGACTCCCTGGTCGGACCCCTCGAGGGCCCGCTGGAGGGCGTCCTCGCGGACAGCGTCGAGGACACGCGGTACGCCCGTCTCGTGCTCCCGCCGGACCTTCCGCCGACGTCCGGCTCCGCCGTCGTCACGGAGTGGGATCGGGACCGCATCGTCCGAAGCAACGCGCTGACGCTTCTCGAGCTGCTCCAGGAGATGTCCGGCGTCACGCCGGTCCGGGCGCTGTTCTTCGGAGGGCCGGCGCACGCGCTCACGGGAGCGCTGGGCCCCGGCTTCCTGACCGTCCGGGTTGACGGGCGGGAGGCCACGCCCATGGACGCCGGACAGCCCGACCTGACCCGCTTTCCCCTCGCCTACGTACAGGGGGTCCGACTCGTTCGCGGCGCGACGGGTCCTGTCGTCGAGATCACGACGCTGGCACGGGAGAGGAAACAGGCCTACTCCCGAATCGAGGGCGGAACGGGAGACCCGGGTCTCTCACGCCTTCGCCTGGTCTACGACAACGGCCTCGGCCGCTCGTTCCGGGCGGCTGCCGCGGCGGAGCTTCTCGACGTGGACGCGGACCCGTCGTCGAGCGACTTCGGGTTCTGGTTCAACCTGGAGTGGGCGCCGGGGGAGGGCGGCTCGGGACTCGAGCTCGTCTACCAGACGGAGTCGATGGAGCGGGAGGTCTACGAGGCGGAGAAGCTCGCGCGGAGCGAGCTCCTGCTGCGAGGGCGCCTCGCCCTGGGGAGCGCGCTCCTCCTGGAGGCGCACGGGGGGCGGACGACCTGGAAACCCGACGATCCGCTCGCCGAGGAACCTGCGGACAGATCGGTCGCGAGCGGCGGCGTCGCGCTCGCCGGCCGGTGGGACCGGGCCTGGGCGCGCGTCGAGGCCACCGCCTGGGATGGGGCCGCGTATCCCGCGGTGCAGGCGGGACTCGAGGGCGGTGTCCGGGTCCTGGGCCCGCTTCACGTCGATGCGGCGGGCCGCTTCGGGTCGTGGGACGACTTCGGGACATCCGAGGTCCGGGGAGGGCTCGGGCTCGACCTTCCCCTCGGCTTCGCGCTGCGCGCACAGGCCGCCACGGGCACGCGCGGGGTGTCCTATCCGGCGTTTGAACGAGCGGACTCGCTCGGGTTCGACGCGTTGACGGGACGGTTGGACTTCCGGGGCGGCCCCTTTCACCTCTACGGCGCGGCCGAGCTCCAGAGCCTCGACCGACAGCTCCCGTTCGGGGCTTCGTTCGACCGGTACCAGCAGCCCGGGGGACCGGCCGACGTCACCTCGCTGGAGGGCGGCGGGGATCTCCCGATCCTGCCGCTGTCGTGGATCGCGCGCGGGGTCTCGCCGATCCGGGTGCGGGGGTTCTTCCGCTACAACAGCTGGGAGTCGGACCAGAGCGTGCTCTACCTTCCGCAGTACCTCGGGCGGGGCGAGGTCGGGTTCGGCGACGAGTTCTTCGACGGCAACCTGGAGGTCCGGCTCGGCGTCGGGGTGAACTACCGGTCGTCAATGCGGACCGCGTCGGCCGACGCCCCGACGACGGAGACGGCAGAAACGGGGGCCGTCCCCGCGTACACCTTCCTCGACTGGAACATGGAGATCCGGGTCATGACGGTGCTCATCTATTTCCGGTTCGACAACATGTCGCGGGCGGCGGCCTCGGACCTTCCCGGGCTCGCGTTTCCGGTCACGCGGTCCGCGTTCGGGGTGAAGTGGGAGTTCCTGAACTGACGCGCTCGCGTGCCGCGCCCTCATTGGCCAAGCCGATAAATCAAACTTACGGAGCGTGTTGGAGCAGTGCACCTCATGTGAATTCGTGCGTGCGGGGCGTTGACTCGCGGCCGGGTGCGAACGTATGATCTGCAGTCTATGATCCGAAGCATGACGGGGTTCGGTTCGGCCGCGCTCGCGGCCGACGACGTCGGGGGCAGCCTCGAGCTACGCTCGGTGAACTCCCGGCACCTGAAGCTGAATTTCCGGTTGCCCGTGGGCGCCGAGGGCACGGAGGAGCTCCTCCGGGAGGCGATCTCCGCGGGCGTGCGGCGCGGCCACGTCGACGTGACACTCCGCCTCCATCCGGGTGCGGCCGGCGGGACCCGCCTCTCGGTGGACGAGAGCCGGCTCTCCCAGTACCTGGGGGCGTTTCGGGACATCCAGGCCGCACACGGGATTGCCGGTCCGATCGACCTGGCGCTTCTGAGCCGTCTCGACGGCGTCTTCGTCGAACAGGCGGAGGAGCGGTCGGACCGGGTCGCCGCGGAGCCGCTGCGCGCGGCCGCCGAGGAGGCGGTGCGCGAGCTCGTGGAGATGCGGAGCCGCGAGGGGCAGCGGCTCGCGTCGGAGCTCCGGGAGCGGCTCGCGGCGATCGACACGCGGCTCCGGGAGGTCGAGCAGCTCGCTCCGAAGCGTCTCGATGCGGAGCGGGAGCGTCTCCGTCGCTCCGTGGAGGAGCTCACGGCCGGCGTGGATGTCGACCCGGACCGGCTGGCGCGCGAGATCGCGATCCTCGCCGACCGATGGGACGTCCGGGAGGAGATCGTGCGGGCGCGCGCGCACCTGGAGGCGTTCGAGGATCTGCTCGAGCTTCCGGAGGACGAGCCGGTCGGAAAGCGTCTCGGGTTTTTGAGCCAGGAGCTCCTGCGCGAGATCAACACGATCGGCTCGAAGGCGAACGACGCGACGATCGCCCGGCACGTCGTCGAGGCGAAGAACGAGCTCGAGACGCTCCGGGAGCAGCTCGAGAACGTGGAATGAGCGGGCTGCGGTCCCCGGTCGCCCTCGTCCTCGCCGGGCCCTCCGGGGGAGGGAAGACGACGGTGTGCCGTCGACTCCTGGAGCGGCGCGACGACGTGGAGTTCTCGGTGTCGGCGACCACGCGGGCCTGTCGCCCGGGCGAGCGGGACGGCGTCGACTACCGGTTCCTGTCACGGCCGGCGTTCGAGGCCCTGGTGGACTCCGACGGGCTGCTCGAGTGGGCCGAGGTGCACGGCGAGCTGTACGGGACGCCGCGCGGGAATCTGGAGGCGGCGCGGCGAGCCGGACGGAGCCTCCTGCTCGACATCGACGTGCAGGGCGCACGCCAGGTGCGGGAGCGGGCGGAGGAGGCGGTGCTCGTCTTCCTCCTGCCGCCGAGCGGTCCCGAGCTCCTTCGACGACTGCGAGGGCGGGGCAGCGAGAGCGGCGAGGAGGTGCGACGCCGCATGCGGACGGCCCTGAGCGAGCTCGCGGCGGTGCAGGATTTCGACTACGTCGTCGAGAACGACGACCTGGAGACGACGGTGACCGCGGTCGAGGCGATCCTCGAGGCGGAGAGCCGAAGGACGACGCGATCCCGCCAGCGGGTCGCGGAGAGCGCCGGACGGCTGCGCGAGGCTCTCGCGGCCGGGACGGCCGGCGCCGGACCCTGACACAGGAGACGCACACGTGGCGAAGGTGTTCAGCCCCGAGGATCTGGTTCCGAACGCGCCCGACAAGTACATGGGCGTGCTCGTGTCGGCGAAGTACGCCCGCGAGCTCAACGCGCTCCCTCTGGAGCGCTCGCCCTACGGCGCGAGGAAAATGACGACGATGGCGCTCGAGGCCCTCGAGTCGGGGAACCTGGAGTTCCGTCTCTCGTCGCGCCGCCGCCCGGCGACGGACTGAGTCGACGGCCGTGCGACCCTTCGACGGGAGGCGCGTCCTCCTCGTCGTGTCCGGGGGGATCGCGGCGTACAAGAGCGCGTACCTCCTCCGTCTCCTCGGCGAGGCGGGAGCGACGGTTGACGTGGTGATGACCCGGGCCGCCGAGCGTTTCGTCGGCCCGGTGACGTTCGAGGCCCTGTCCGGCCGTCCCGTCCACACGGACCTGTGGGAACGGCCTCTCGCGCACATCGAGCTCGGCCGCGATGCGGACCTCGCGATCGTGGCGCCGGCCACGGCGGACCTGCTGGCGGACATGGCGGCGGGTCGGGCGGACGGTCTCGCGCCCGCCACGCTCCTCGCGGCTTCCTGCCCGGTCCTGGCCTGTCCGGCGATGAACGGTCGCATGTGGGAGCACCCGGCGACCCGGGAGAACGTGGCGCGGCTCCGGGAGCGGGGCGTCCGGCTGGTCGGACCGGCCCACGGCCCGCTCGCGGAGGGAGAGATCGCCATCGGTCGGATGGAGGAGCCGTCGACGATCCTGGCCGAGGCGGGGCGCCTGCTCGAGACGGGGTCCGCCCTCTCGCGCCTCCGTGTCGTGGTCACCGCGGGTCCCACCCGGGCTCCGATCGATCCCGTGCGATACGTCGGCAACCGGTCGTCGGGCCGGATGGGGTTCGCGCTCGCGGCTTCGGCCTGGCGTCGGGGGGCGGACGTGGTGTGCATCCACGGACCGGTGTCGGTCGCCGTTCCGCACGGTCCCCGCGCCGTGCCCGTGGAGACGAGCGCGGAGATGGGGGAGGCTCTGGCCCGGGAGCTGGAGACGGCGGACGTCCTCGTGATGGCGGCGGCCGTCTCGGACTATCTGTGCGCGGAGCCCCGCGCGGCGAAGATCCGGAAGGAAGATCTCGACGGCACGGACCTCGCGCTCCATCTCGTCCGCGGTCCCGACCTGCTGCGGGGGACGCGGGCGGCCCGGGCGGAGCGGGGAACGCTGACGCTCGGGTTCGCGCTCGAGACCGGAAACGGCCGGGAAAACGCGCGGCGAAAGCTGGAGGAGAAGGGAATGGACCTGGTCGCGCTCAACGAAGCCGGCCGGCCGGACACCGGATTCGAAGCGGAGACGAACCGGGTGACCCTGATCGACGCCTCCGGGGCGGTCGAGGAGCTTCCGCTTCTGCCGAAGCCCGAAGTCGCCGACCTCCTGCTGGACCGGGTCGAGGCGCGCCTCCGGGCGCGCGCCGACGGATCGGACTGAGGACGGGCGTGTCGGACGCCGGGCGGCTGCTCCGCGCGCACCTCCTCCACCAGCGAACGCTGGGCGGGACGGAGGTGTTCGTCGCGCCGGGAACGCGGGACGCGCTCCTCGCCCGGGTGGCCGCGCTGGGCTCGGAGCCCGCACGGGAGCCCGCCGCCGCATCGTCGGGCACGGGCGGCGCACGGCGACGGGCCGGGGAAGGGACGCCGCGCGGCCGGGCGTCCCGGCCGGCCCCGATGCCGGGTCCCGCTCCGCCGACGGGCGAGCTCCGCCGCCTCGCTCGCGAGGGAGAGGCCGAGGAGATCGCCGCGCTCCCGGATCTGGCGACCCTCCGAGCCGTGTCGGATGCCTGCACCCGTTGCGCCCTGCACGAGAGCCGAACGCGTCCCGTGTTCGCGGACGGCTCCCCGGACGCGCGCGTGATGTGCGTCGGGGAGGCGCCGGGCCAGCGGGAGGACGAGACGGGCGTTCCGTTCGTCGGGCGCGCCGGGAAGCTCCTCGATCGTCTCCTGCTCAGTGCGGGGCTGCGCCGCCGCGACGTGTTCATCTGCAACGTGCTGAAGTGCCGGCCGCCGGGAAATCGCAACCCGCAGCCGGAGGAGATCGAGCGCTGCTCCCCCTTCCTGCGCCGGCAGCTGGATCTCGTGGATCCGGACGTGGTGGTCGCCTTCGGGACCTTCGCGGCACGCACCCTCCTCGGGACCGCGGACTCGCTCGGCCGCATGCGGGGGCGCGTTCACGAGTTCCGGGGTCGTCCCACCGTCGTCACCTACCACCCGGCGGCCCTGCTCCGGAATCCGGGCTGGACCCGGCCGACCTGGGAGGACCTGCAGCGCGTTCGGACGCTACTCGACGACGGTCCGCCCGGTGAGGGACACGGCGGCGGAGCGGGCGGGGACGATCGGAACGGCGGTCCGGGAGGGGACGGTGGCTGAGTTCGGGGCTCGCGCGGCGTCGACGCGCGGCGACTACGGCCCGCGGCAGCCGCCGTGGTCGGAGGAAGCGGAGATCTCCGTCCTCTCGGCGATGCTGATCGACGGCGATGCGGTGGCGCGCGCCGTCGAGATGGTCGACGACGGGTCGTTCTACAAGGAGGCGAACCGCCGGGTGTTCCGGGCGATGCTCCGGCTCTACTCGCGCGGCGAGGTGATCGATGTCGTCACCCTCTCCGACGAGTTGAAGAGCTCGGGAGAGCTGGAGGGCGCGGGAGGCATGGCCTACCTCGCCCGGCTCGTCGACGCGGTTCCGACCGCGGCGAACATCGAGTACCACTGCCGGATTCTGAAGGACAAGGCGGTGCTGCGCCGCCTGATCGAGGCCGCCACCGACATCGTCCAGGAGGCGTACGAGGCCCCGGCCGGCGAGGTGGACGACACCCTGGACCGCGCCGAGCAGCGGATCTTCCAGATCGCCCAGGCCTCGGAGCGTCAGGGGTTCGTCTGGATCAAGGAGATTCTGTGGCCCGCGTTCGAGCGGATCGAGGAGCTCCAGCGGAGCCCGGGCTCGGTCACGGGCGTCGCGAGCGGCTTTCCCGACCTCGACAACATGACCGCGGGCTTCCAGCCCGGGGACCTCGTCGTCGTGGCCGGTCGGCCGTCGATGGGGAAGACCGCGCTCGCTTTGAACTTCGCCCAGCACGCAGCGATCGATCACGACGTGCCCGTGGCGGTCTTCTCCCTCGAGATGTCGAAGGAGTCGCTGGTCCAGCGCCTTCTCTGCGCCGAAGGGCGCGTGGACTCGGGCCGGCTTCGGCGCGGACGTCTCCAGGACGACGAGTACGCGCGGCTGGCCACGGCCGCGGGGCACCTGAACACGGCCCCGATCTGGATCGACGACACGCCGGCGAACAGCCCGCTCGAGGTCCGGGCGAAGGCGCGCCGACTGGCGGCCGAGGTCGACCTCGGCCTCATCATCGTGGACTACCTCCAGCTCATGGCGGGCCCGCGCAACGTCGAGAACCGGCAGCAGGAGATCAGCGCGATCTCCCGGAGCCTCAAGGCCGTGGCGAAGGAGCTGAACGTCCCGGTCGTGTCCCTCTCCCAGCTCTCCCGCGCGCCGGAGCAGCGCACGGACAAGCGGCCGCTGCTGGCGGACCTCCGCGAGTCGGGGGCGATCGAGCAGGACGCGGACCTCGTGATCTTCGTGTATCGCGAGGAGGCGTACCGGAAGGACGGCGACATGCTCGACGACAAGGGCGAGTCCCTCGAGGGACGGGCGGAGATCATCGTCGGGAAGCAGCGGAACGGACCGACCGGGACCGTGAACCTCTACTTCCACAAGTCCTACACGCTGTTCGAGTCGCTCGCGCCGCGGGAGGACGACCGCTGAGCCGTCTCCGATCCGTCTTCTTCTGCCGCGACTGCGGCGGCGAGTCCCTCCGCTGGGAGGGCCGCTGCCCGGCCTGCGGCGCCTGGAACACGCTCGTCGAGGCCCCGGCCGGGGGACTTGGGCGTCCGGCGCGCGCGGCGTCGCCGCGACGGGTGGAGCCCCTGGAATCCGGTCCGACCACGCCGGCGGACCGGATTCCGGTCGGGATGGGCGAGCTGGACCGCGTTCTCGGCGGCGGGCTCGTGCCGGGGAGCCTGCTCCTGCTCGGCGGCGCGCCGGGCGTCGGAAAGTCCACGCTGCTGCTCCAGGCGGCGGGGTCCGTGGCGGCCGGCGGCCGCGAGGTGCTCTACGCGTCGGGCGAGGAGTCGCGCGAGCAGGTCCGGCTTCGCGCGGACCGTCTCGGGGCGGAGACGGGCCGGGTCTCCTTCCTCGCCACTCGCAGCGTCGAGGAGATCGCCGCCACCGCGGGCGAGACGGGTCCCGCCCTGCTCTGCGTGGACTCGATCCAGACCCTGGCCAGCGCCGACGCGGCCTCGGCGGCCGGCACCGTCTCGCAGGTCCGGGCCTGTTCGGCCACGCTCCAGGAGCTCGCGAAGTCGACGGGGATGGCGACGGTGCTGGTCGGGCACGTCACGAAGGACGGCAGCCTCGCCGGTCCGCGGACGCTCGAGCACCTCGTCGACGTGGTCCTCCACGTCGAGGGCGGACGGTCCGGGGAGTACCGGATCGTGCGCGGCGGCAAGAACCGGTTCGGCGCGTCGGACGAGCTCGCCGTGTTCCGGATGACCGGACAGGGCCTGGAGCCGGTCCCCGACCCCACGTCCCTGTTTCTCGAGGACCGGCCCGTCTCCGTCAGCGGGTCGGCGGTGGCGATCCCGCTGCACGGAAGCCGGCCGCTCCTCGCCGAGGTGCAGGCTCTCACGGCGCGCTCGCGCTATCCGACGCCGCAGCGGGTCGCGACGGGTCTTCCACCGCGTCGTCTCGCCATCCTGCTCGCGGTTCTCGAGCGGCGGGGCGGCATCGACCTCGGGGATGCCGACGTGTTCGTCAGCGTGGTCGGCGGACTTCGCCTCGCCGATCCGGCCTCGGACCTGGCGGTGGCGGCCGCGATCGCCTCGGCACGTCGGGACCGTCCGCTGCCCGAGGGGACGGCGTTCGCCGCCGAGATCGGGCTCGGCGGCGAGCTGCGGACCGTGTCGCGCCCGGAGGCGAGGATCGCCGCCGCGCGACGGGCCGGGCTGGCCACGATCGTGCTCGCCGCGGGACACGGGTCGGCGCTCGCGGGCGAGCCCGGCGTGGTCCTGGCCGGGCGCCTGGGCGACGTCCTGCGGCTCGGCGAGAGGGACGGGTGAGCGCGGCGGCGGTGGTGGTCGCGGGAGGGGACGGGCGACGCCTGGGTGGCGAGCGCAAGCAGTTCCGGCCGATCGGGGGGGCGCCCATGCTCGCCTGGTCCTGCGCGGCGTTCCAGCGAAACCCGGAGATCGGCCAGGTCGTGGCCGTCGTGCCGGGCGACGCGGCCGAAGCGCCGCCGGCCTGGCTCACCGGCCTGACCGACCGGATCGTGGGTGGGGGCGCGTCGCGCCGGGATTCGGTCCGCGCGGGGCTGGCCGCCGTCGACGATCGGCACGCCGTCGTTCTCGTGCACGACGGCGCCCGGCCCTTCCTCTCGGCGGAGCTGATCGACCGGATTCTCGGGGCGGCGGGAGAGGGGCCGGTGATCCCCGGACTTCCGCTCACCGACACCGTGAAGATGGTGGGGGACGACGGCCGGGTCCGTGCCACGCTCGACCGCGGACTCCTGCGACGAGCCCAGACGCCGCAGGCATTTCCCCTGACCCTGCTCCGCGACCTCCACGAAGCGGCGGAGGAGGGGCTGGAGGCGACGGACGACGCCTTTCTGTGCGAGCGCGCCGGGCTTCCGGTGCGGGTCGTACACGGCGAGACGTGGAACGTGAAGGTGACGACGGCCTTCGACCTGGCGATGGCCCGCTGGTGGGTCGAGAGCGGGCTGGCCCGCGAGGCCGGCGTGCGCGCTCCCGCGGCTCCCTGACGGATGGCGCGGTTCGAGGACCTCGGGACGCGGCCGGAGGGCGCGGCGCGCGTGGCCGCCGCGGTCGACCTCCTCGAGCGCGGCGGCCTGCTCGCGCACCCCACCGGAACCGTGTACGGGATCGGGGGGCCCGCGGGCCCCCGCGCGGATGCCGAGGTCGAGCGTCTCAAGGGTCGGGACGGCGCGCCGGTCCTGAGGATCGTGGCCGACATCGGGCGCCTGCGGACGCGGTACCCCGACGCGGCGTGGCCGGAGGAAGCGGACCGGCTCGCCGAGCGGTTCTGGCCCGGACCGCTCACCCTCGTGCTCGACGACGGCTCGGCCACCGGGCTCGCGGTGAGGGTCGAGGCGCACCCGCTGACGCGGGCCGTGCTGTCGGCCTGGGGAGGGGCCCTCGGGTCTACGAGCCTGAACCGCTCGGGCCGCCCGCCCGCGCGAACGGAGTCGGAGGCGCGGACGACGCTCCGCGAGATGCCCGAGGCGCGGCTGGAAGTGGCGTTCCTCCCGGCCGGCGACCTGGACGGGCCTCCGCCATCGACGCTCGTGTCGCTTCGCGAGGCGGCGCCGCGTCTGCTCCGGGCCGGCGCGATCCCCGTCCGGGCGATCGAGGCCGCTCTCGGCCGGAGGCTCGAGGCGTGAGGGAGTGGCGTGTCCTCTTCGTGTGCACGGGGAACACGTGCCGGAGTCCGATGGCGGAGGCGATCGCGCGGGCCGCGGCGGGACCGGGCGAGGGCGCCCCCGTCTTCGCGTCGGCCGGGATCTTCGCCCCGGAGGGCGCGCCCGCCTCGGAGGGTGCCCGCCGCGTCGCGGCTCGACACGGCATCGACCTCTCGGCGCACCGGTCGACGCCGCTGACGGCGGACGCGGTCGCGGCGGCCGACCTGCTGGTGGCGATGACGCCCTCCCACCTGGCTGCCGCCGCCGCCCTGTTTCCCGCGATGCGCGGGCTGCTCGCGACCGAGCTGCTGCCGGCGGACGACCCCCGGCACGGGGCCCCCGTGCCGGATCCGTTCGGGGGGCCGGATGTCTCCTACGAGGAGGCATGGCGGGTGCTGTCGGACTGCGTCTCGGCCCTGCTGGCGCGCCGGGAGGGGCCCGGTGCCCCCGACTGAGGGCCTCGTGCTCGGCCTGATCGGCGATCCGGTCGCCCACTCCCTGTCGCCGCGCATGCAGGAGGCCGCGTTCCGGACTCTCGGGCTCGCGGCCGAGTACCGGACGGTGCGCGTCCCCGCCGACCGTCCCCGGGAGGTCGGCCGGGCGATGCGGGCTCTCGCCGCCTCCGGGGGGGGAAACGTGACCCTGCCTCACAAGGAGACGGCGGCGGCGGCGCTCGACGTCGCGTCGGACGATGTGCACGCCACCGGGGCCTGCAACTGCTTCTGGGCCGATGGGGCGGCGCGTCTCTGCGGAGACAACACGGACGTCGGCGGGATCGGCCTCGCCCTCGACGAGCTGACCGGCCTTCGGCTCGATGGAGCGCGGGTCCTCGTGCTCGGGGCGGGAGGGGCGGCGCGGGCCGCGGTCGTGGCCTGCGCGCGCGGGGGCGCCCGCAGGATCGAAGTCCGGAACCGCACCGCGGGCCGGGCACGGGCGCTCGTGACGGCGCTCGCGGATCGTGCGGGCGGGACGGCGGAGCTCCTGGCGGTCCCTTCCGGCGCGCCCCTCGCGACGCTCGATCTCGTGGTCCAGGCGACCTCCCTCGGGCTCTCGGCCGGCGATCCGCTTCCTCTCGATCCCGGGGGCCACGCGATCGGGAGCGCCCTCGATCTGGTCTACGCGCCGGGCGGGACGGCATGGGTGCGCCGCGCGCGGGAGGCCGGGATCGAGACCGTGGACGGACGGCGCGTGCTGCTGCACCAGGGAACCCTGTCGCTGGCCCGTTGGCTCGGCGTGGACCCCGGCGCGGAGACGATCGAGGCGATGGAACGCGCCCTCGCGGAGGAGAGTTCGTGAAGGCCGGACGTCTCCGGTCCGGGCTCCGGAGGGGCGCGGAGCTGCTCGACACGCTCCTGCCCGCGGCCTGTGTTTCCTGCGGGGCGGCCGCTCCGGTCGGCGGGCCCCCGGTCTGTCACGCGTGTCTCGCCCGGCTTCCGGCGGTCCCGCTTCCGCACTGCCCGCGCTGCGGATACACCCGGCTTCCGGGGCTCGCCGCCGCCGGGGGCTGCGCCGAGTGCGCGACGTGGTCGGAGGAGCTTCCCCGGGCAGCGGCTCCGTTCCTGCACGAGAGTCCCGCCGACCGGCTGGTCCACGGCTTGAAGTACCGCGGCGCCACGGCGCTCGCCCCGTGGATGGGCGCCGCGATGGCCGCCGCGGCCCGGCGACTGGCGGGGGACGACGCGCCGGTCCTGGTCCCGGTGCCGATCTCGCGCTCCCGGCTCCGGGAGCGCGGCTACAACCAGGCCCTGCTCCTCGCGCGGGGGCTCTCGGTCGTCACGGGATGGCCCGTGTCCGAGTCGCTGCGCCGCCGCCGGTCCGCGCCGGCACAGGCCGGTCGGGGGCGGGCGGCCCGGGCCCGGAACGTGACCGACGCCTTCGAGACGGTGCGCCCGGCGAGGCCCGGACGGGAGAGTCCCGTCCTGCTCGTGGACGACGTGCTCACCACGGCGGCGACCGCCGGCGCCTGCGCTCGCGCGCTGCAGCGCGCGAGCGTGACCTGCCTGGGCATCGTCTGCTTCGCGCGGACCCCGCCCCGGGATCCCGGGGCCTGACGGCGGGGGTTGTCCGCCGTCCGCCTCTCCTGCAAGCTTCAAGCACACCTGCCGGGACGAGGTCCCGGCTCGAAACGGACGCCGTCCTCAATCACGAGGAGAACGCATATGTCGGTCAAGATCGCCATCAACGGGTTCGGCCGGATCGGCCGGAACATCCTCCGCTCCGCGCTCGACCAGGGGATGGGCGAGCTCGACCTCGTCGCCATCAACGACCTCACGGACGCGAGGACGCTGGGGCACCTGTTCAAGTACGATTCCGTGCACGGGACCTACGACGGGGACGTGGAGGTGGACGGCAACGACCTCGTGGTCGACGGCGAGCGGTTCACCGTCCTCTCGGAGCGCGATCCCGCCAGGCTGCCTTGGGCGGAGCTCGGGGTCGACGTGGTGTTCGAGGCCACGGGGCTGTTCCGGAAGCGCCCGGACGCGCAGAAGCACATCGACGCCGGGGCCCGGAAGGTCGTGATCACCGCTCCCGCGTCGGATCCCGACCTCACGATCGTGCTCGGCGTGAACGACGAGGCCTACGACCCGGCGACGCATCACATTCTCTCCAACGCCTCGTGCACCACGAACTGCGTGGCCCCGCTCGTGAAGGTGCTCGTGGACGAGTTCGGCTTCGAGAAGGGGCTGATGACCACCGTCCACAGCTACACGAACGACCAGATGATCCTCGACCTGCCGCACAAGGACTTGCGCCGGGCGAGGGCGGCGGCCGTCTCCATCATTCCCACGACCACCGGCGCGGCGAAGGCCACGGGCCTCGTGATCCCGGCGGTGAAGGGGAAGATCGACGGCATGGCGATGCGCGTGCCGACGCCCAACGTCTCCATCGTCGACCTGGTGGCGGTCGTAGGACGGGAGACGACCGCGGACGAGGTGAACGCGGCCATGCGGACGGCCGCCGAGGGCGCGCTGTCGGGGATTCTCGGGTACGAGGAGTCGCCGCTCGTCTCGGTGGACTACATCGGCGATCCCCGCAGCTCGATCGTCGACGCGCTGTCGACGGCCGTGACGGGGGGGAACCTCGTGAAGGTGGTGTCCTGGTACGACAACGAGTGGGGCTACTCCACCCGTTGCGTCGACCTGGCCCGCCGAATCGGCGCGAGCCTCTGAGACCCGGAGATCCCATGCGACGCCGCACGATCGACGACCTGTCCCCGGAGATCCTGCGCGGGCGCAGGGCCCTGGTCCGCGTGGACTTCAACGTCCCGATGGACGACGACGGCACCGTCCGGGACGCGACCCGGGTGGAGGCGAGCCTGCCGACGCTCCGGGAGCTGCTCGAGGCGGAGGCGCGCCCCGTCCTCCTGTCGCACCTGGGTCGTCCGAGGGGAAAGCCGGACCCGAAGTACTCGCTGCGCACGGTCGCGAAGGTGCTCGAGGAGCTGCTCGAGGCGCCGGTCTCGTTCTTCCCGGAGACGGACACGGACCCGGCGGTGCAGGAGAGCCAGGCGCTCGAGCCGGGCGCGGTGCTCTTGCTCGAGAACACGCGATTCCTGCCGGGCGAGACGAAGAACGACCCGGCGCTCTCCAAGCGGCTGGCCCGGCTCGGCGACTTCTACGTCAACGACGCCTTCGGCAGCACGCACCGGGCGCACGCGTCCGTCGTCGGCGTGACGGAGTTCCTGCGGCCGGCGGTCGCCGGGCGACTCGTCGAGTCGGAGCTCGAAGCGATGAGCGCCCTGCGCGCCCCGAGCAGCCGCCCGTTCGTGGTCGCGTTCGGGGGAGCCAAGATCGCGGACAAGATCCCCCTCATCGAGACCTTCCTCGACCGCGCCGACGTCCTGCTGGTGGGCGGCGCGATGGCGAACACGTTCCTCGCCGCGAGGGGACTGCCGATGGGAGCCTCGCTCGTCGAGCGGGACGCGATCGAGGTGGCGGCCGGCTTCCTCGAGCGCCCGGGGGGCGCCCTGCGCCTTCCCACCGACCTCGTGATCGCGGAACCGGGCGCGCCGGACGCCTCGCGCTCTCGGATCGTCCGGGCGGACGCGATCCCGGAGGACATGGCGGCGTTCGACATCGGTCCCGAGACCCGGGAGGTCTTCGCGAACGCGATCGGGGAGAGCCGGACGTTCTTCTGGAACGGCCCGATGGGCCTGTTCGAGCGGCCGGGCTTCGATTCCGGCACCGTCCGCGTGGCTGAGGCCGCGGCGGGGGCGACCGCCGAGGGCGCCTTCACGGTCGTGGGCGGCGGCGACTCGGCGAGCGCGATCCGGCAGGCGGGGCTGGCGGACGCCGTCTCGCACGTGTCGACCGGGGGCGGAGCGGCGCTCGAGTACCTGGCGGAGGGAACCCTGCCGGGGATCGAAGCGCTCGACGAGGCGCCGAGATGACCGGCCCGGCGACGCCGCTGTTCGCGGCGAACTGGAAGATGCACCTGGGGCCCCGCGACGCGGAGCGGTTCGCCGCGAGGTTCGCGGGGCGGTACGCCCCGCGGTCGGACCGGCGGGTGGTGTTCTTTCCGCCCGCGATCAGCCTGCCGGCGTTCGTCGCCGCGGTCGCCGGACGTCCGGATCTCCAGGCGGGCGTACAGGACGTCCACGAGGA
>Ga0316576_10000919_pt1 | contig 15035 bp, 14 predicted proteins | sample S0NA_FD_203075 | JGI IMG/M metagenome (GOLD analysis project Ga0316576, IMG submission 203075) | Rhizosphere microbial communities from salt marsh grasses in Alabama, United States - S0-2_050615r3r5 | ecosystem: Host-associated > Plants > Roots > Rhizosphere | place: USA: Alabama | collected... | reverse complement strand
CGGCTGCGGGCAAATGGCTGCTGGCATGGTGCATGCTTTTGGGTCGGCTGGAAATCTACACGGTGATCATCTTTCTGGCACCCGAGTTCTGGAGGAAGTAAAAATAATAATTTGTGCCAAATTATTACGAAACGCAGCTTCGCCGCTAACAAAAAAATGATAGGCCTCTACCCGGCAGCAACGGTGATCTTTTCGTTAGTATATCGCTTCACCTTAGAATAATTCGAGCTGACGGCCGCCGAGTATGTCATCGACGCTCCGGTCAAAAAACTGCAGTACGGCATCGGCAATCGGCTTCAGCTGCTTGTCGATATAGTGACCATAATCGAGATCGCCGTGGGGCAGCGCCGCCGGTACAGGACCGCGCCTGGTTACTACATACCGGATCTCGCGTATTCCTTCGGCCGCTTTACCCAACATGCGGGCCGCCTTCACATGCGGGGGGACACCCTTGATATAATCGCCGGGGGACTTCCTGAGATGCTTGGTATAGATCAAATCTCCATCGTAGACACGATTTCTGAGATCTGCGGCCACCGTCCTTATCCAGCCTTCCACCTCCCGTTCGTGAAAAATACGATCGAACAGCTCGTATTGAAAATTTCTGGCGAAGCGGGTCCAGTCTGAACGGACGAATTCGAGGCCGGTGAACACGAGTTCATCCTTCTCTTCCCCGTGTACCATACCGACATACCTTTTCTTGGCCCCCTCGCCGCCGCCCCGGAGGGAAGGGAGGAAAAGCCGCTCAAAATGGCGCTCGAACTCGATCTCCAGGCGTGACTCCACGCCGAACTCTTTTCTGACCTTGTCGGCGACAAAAATGTTGATATTTTGAACCAGGCGACCGGCAGCGGCATGGGCATCGTGCCACTCCTCCTGTTTGAGCCGTACGAACACGGAGTCGGTATCGCCATACAACACGCTGTATCCCAGCGTTTCAAGGTGCTCGCGGGTCTGCTTCAACACCCACTGCCCGGTTCCCGTGATGGCCGCCGGCAATCGGTGATCGTAGAAGCGGCAGCCCGGTGTTCCCATGACACCGTAGAAGCTGTTCATCAAAATCTTGATGGCCTGGGAGAGATGCGGGTCTCCATCCCGCTTGGCCAGCTCGCGCCGGGCAATCAGTTTTGAGACCAGCGCCGGGAGAACGTGCTCGGTTCTGGAAAAGGGAATGCCCACCGGTGTATACAGCGGGCTTTCATGGGCCTTCAGCCTGGACAACGGGTCGATTTTGAAGGTTCTGATAATGGACGGGTACAGGCTTTTGAAATCGAAGACGGCGACATGCTCGTAAAATCCCGGAGCCTTGACAAAAACCCAGCCGCCCGCAGCCGAACCTTTGCTGTCTACATCCTGGACGTTGGAAGCCACATGACCGTGGCGATGCATCCGGGGCAGCATGAAAAATTCGAAGGCCGCCACCGACATGCCGACCCGGTCCATGGGCAAACCGCTCAACATTGCCCGTTCGAAGGTCAGATCGATCAGACCGGTTTTCGAAAAAACATCCGACACCAGCCGGCAGTCCTCCAGATTGTAATGGGCAAGGCTTGTTTTATCCTCCTGGAACCGCCGTTCGATTTCCGCCACCTTGTCCGTTTCTTCGTCGATCGTCTTTCCATGCCCCAGTACAGCCGCAGCGACGGTCTCCAATCGGAAATTGTCGAAACGGTAAAAAGCGGCCCTCAAGCCCGGGGGCCCGTCGATGACGACCCGGCCACATATGTCCGCCCGAAATACGCCTTTGCGGACCTCCCACACCCGGGCGATGCGACCGAACCTGCCGATGCTGAAAGGCAGATTGTAACGCCTGAATCTTTTTTCAAGGAACAGAAGGTCGAACCCGATCACATGCCAGCCGATGATAACATCCGGATCCAGGTTTTTCATCACCACCAGAAACGCTTCGAGAAGATCCTTTTCACCCGGGAAGCGGACCATCCAGCCACCTGCGGGAAGCCGTTCGCCCGGGAGGCCCATAAAAACGGAGCCCTTCAACGCCGCTTCGCTGCCACCGGTGCTGCCCGGTCTCTCGGAAGCAGGCGGCAAATACCCCTCCCCGACCCCGGGGTCCCGCATCAGGACCAACATGTGTTCCACAAAACCCGCCGAAGCGGGATGCCCATTTGCGGTATCGGCCCCCTTAAAGTGGCAGGCGATGGAATAGAGTTCACCTGTCTGACCGGTTTCTATGTCCAGCGACAGGATCGAAAATTCCGGCCTGAAATCGCCGTTTTGCATACGGACATCGGTAAACTGAAACGGGGGGCCGACGGGTGCGGGCGGCCCCTCGAAAACAACGCTCCCATGTATAAAGCGTTCCATCAGGTATCGTTCTTCCGGACGTATGTCCGCTTCATAGGTTCGAATCCCAGCGGACTCGAGATGCTGGCGTGCCCATGACAATTGGCGCTGGGTGTCGAAATAGAGGGCATCCACCGGATGGCCCTCGAAATCCGCCAGGTCGACCCGGTGGCGCCGGCCGTCGACGAACCCCTCGGGAAGAACCGCATCCCGTCGAACGAAAAAGAGCGGCCGGTTATCCGTAATGGCGATGCTGAAGGGACCGCGGTCGCTGATGCCGGTATAAACCAGCCGGTGCCGGCCATTGGATTCCCGGTGTTCCCGGCTCAGGATGTAGCCCCGGAATATATTTTCCTGGTCCATAGACAAAGGTCCAGCTGCTCGGTCTGAATTTGACAAGGGCACGGCCTGGGGTCAATTGACCGTCTGACCGGATTACCGCTCCCGGCCTCTCAACGCCAACCCCACGCCGCCGAGAATCAGCGCCCCCGACAGTGCAAGGCGCAGGGTGACCTGTTCCGACAGAATCACGACGCCTCCCGCAGCGGCGATAACCGGAACCAGCAGTTGCAGGATGGCCGCCCGGGTTGCCGAAAGGTGCCGCAGGGCCGCGTACCAGGCCACGTAGCCGATCCCCGACGTCAGCCCCCCGCTGAAAACGGCCAGCAAAACACCTCTGGTGGACAGATTCCATGTCGGCAGCAGAATCAAGCTGAAAGCCACGGCCAGGGGCACACTTTTCATAAAGTTGTCGGCAGTTACCGCTGCGGGCCGCTCGACCCTTAAACCGCGCAGGGAGTAGCCCCCCCAGGAAATGCCGGCCAGGGCCATGAGGAAGGCGCCCGGGAGCGAAGGCGCTTCCGCGTTGGGAAGGCACAGATAAGCCAGGCCGGCAAGAGCGATCACCAAACCGCACCAAACCCACACATGTGACCTTTCACCGCGGAGAATCCCCGCGATTATCATGGTAGCCTGCACGAAGCCGAACAGGATCAAGGCGCCTATGCCGGTGTCCAGGCTGACATACGCAAAAGAAAATGCCGCCGCATAAACAAACAGCATGGCCGTCGACACCCAGTTTCCCGGGCGGTCGGCAGCATTGCTCCTGGAGGTGACTCTCACCGTCAGCCACAACACGGCCGCCCCGGATAGCAGTCGTATCGTTGCAAAACTGGCCGGATCGATGGCCGCATCCCCCAACGCCATCCTGCAGAGAATGGAATTGGCGGCAAAGGCGACCAGGGCAAACATCGTCAACAGAATTGGCGGCAGTATGGGATTCATCATACCTATGCATACGTCTTTTCATCGCCACCATGCAAGAGGGATCAAGCATAATAGTGCTTGTCTTATCGATTTTAAAATTGATAGATTGGCCTCGATCATAAAAAAGGAGAATCCAGGATGAGTTACGAACAGATCAAGTACGACATTCAAAACCGCATTGCCCTGATTACCCTCAACCGGCCGGACCAGATGAATGCGTGGACCGTTACCATGACGGATGAACTGATCCATGCCCTCGGTGAGGCCGAAAAAGATGACGACGTACGCGTCGTGGTCGTGACGGGCGCAGGCAAGGCCTTCTGCGCCGGCGCCGATTTGAGCTCCGGCGGATTCAGTGTCGACAAGAAGAACGGCGAAAAAAGAAACGTGCGCCGGGATACGGCCGGCCGCGCCACCCTGGCTATGTTCGATATGAAAAAGCCCGTCATCGGGGCCATCAACGGTCCGGCCGTGGGTGTCGGCATGACCATGACGCTGGCCATGGATGTGCGCCTGGCTGCCGAAAACGTGTCCAAGATGGGATTCGTGTTCAACCGTCGCGGTGTGGTGCCGGAAGGCTGCTCCACCTATTTTCTCCCGCGGATCGTGGGCATAAGCACGGCATCCGAACTGATTCTCACCGGCAGAATATTTTCATCCAAAGATGCCTTGGACATGGGGCTTGTCAGCCGCATCGTGCCGCCGGATGAGCTGATGAGAACCGCTTTTTCGGTGGCTGCCGAGATAGCCGACAACACCTCTGCCATCTCGACGGCCCTTGCGAGGCAGATGCTTTGGAAAGGATTGGGGGAAGACCACCCCATGGCAATGCACATACTGGAATCGCGGTCGCTGGACTACATGTTTCCCCGTGAGGACTGTAAAGAGGGGGTCATGTCATTTCTGGAAAAACGGCCTGCACGCTTTCCCATGAAGCCCAGTAAGGACATGCCCGACTACTACCCCTGGTGGCGGGAGCGCAAGTTCGAAGTGTCATAGCTAAAAGACGTGCTTCAGCGCCTGATAGGCAAGGGGGATGAATATCGCCGGCAGCATGTTACCGATCTTGATTTTTTTTATTTCCAGCAGACCGATGCCAATGGCCGCAATCAACAGCCCGCCGACGGCCGACATTTGCGCAACCACCTCGGGCAAAAGATAGGGTTTGATAGAGGATGCGGTGAGGGTTAAAAACCCCTGGTATATAAACACCGAAACGGAGGAAAAAACAACACCGATTCCCAGGGTCGAAGCGAAAAGAACGGAACTGATGCCATCGAGGATCGATTTGGCGAACAGGGTCTGATGGTTGCCGGTCATGCCGCTTTCCATGGAACCGATGATCGCCATAGCCCCGACGCAGAAAAGCAGGCTGGCGCTCACAAACCCTTTTGAAATCCCGGCGCCGTTTTTTGATACCCGTCTGCCCAGGGCATTGCCGAATCGATCGAGCCTTTCTTCGATGCGCAGCAACTCTCCCATAACACTGCCCAGCACCATACTGACGATGACGATCAGGATGGCATCGGTGTTCAGCGCCGTTTTGATGCCGATCAAAATTACCGCAAGGCCCAGGCCATGCGTAATAGTCCGGCTGTATTTTTCCGGTATTCTTCCCTTGAAAAACAGCCCGACCAGGCTGCCGAGTATAATGCTAACCGTATTTACAATGGTTCCCAGCACGTACTTCCTCCTCCGAACAAATGTTTGAAAGCGCAACCTATAGTCAATACGTCCGCAGTTGACAAGCGATAATCCCCATCGCACCCTAAATAAAAAAGCCGGGCTCAATGAACGAGCCGGCTTTTTTTATTTTTTTCATAACAGATTGTTTTTGCGCAACGAGCTGTGCAAGAATAATCTGTTATTATTTGTGGGCCTTTTCCCACTCCTCGATCATGACGCCCTCCTCGACGCCTTCCCAGCCGGTGATCATCGCCTTGATGTGGGCGGAAAGGCTGTGGCCGGTGGTGGTCATATAGACGTGCACGACGATAAAGGTCAGGATATTGAATGCACCGAACATGTGCAGGATGCCGATCCATTTGAGAGACAAAAATTCAACCCCCCACGCAGGCCAATGGTTGTACCCCCAATAGAGAAAACCGGTAATCATCTGAAACGGCAGAAGGAATGCCGCCAAAGACAGATACACGAGACGCTGAAGCGGGTTGTGTTTGGCCTCCTTGCGCTTGGGGAAGGGATGCGACTCCCCCCTGAATATGCCATAACCGTAATAACGGATCACGGAGAACATTTTCCTGGTGGTGGGGATGTACTGCTTCCACTCACCGGTGGTGAAAACCCAGAAAACGAAAAAGGCAAAGGCGATCAACCAGCTCAACCCCACGGTATTGTGGACCTCGACGGCCGTTTCAAATCCCATGAACCGGATAAGACCGTGAACCTCGAAACCGGTTATCAGCAGGATGATGATAAAGGCCATCTGCAACCAGTGCCAGAAGCGTTCATAACGCGTATAAAGGTATGTATTAACCAACTTGCCCTCCATGATCTCACTTCCCTCCTTTTTTTCCACCGTTGCTGCTGGAGAATACCCTTCCCAGGCCATGCAGGGTCACGGCGATCAGCGCACCGACGACCATGACCCAGCCCAATGCGTCCAGCATTCCCCAGTGGTCGCGTCCGGGCATGTAAAATCCACTCATGCCGGCCAGCCGGCTCCCTTCGCGAATGTGGCACTCCCTGCAATTGACCACATTTTCCTTGGGCGCCACCATGTGGGTCGTCGGAAAGACATAGGTGGTGTGTACGAAATCGAACTCGCCTGAAAACGGCAGATCCAGAGCCTTGGAGCCCAGGGCGAGAGCCTTTTGCCAGTCGAGGTGCTTCCAATAGCCGTTAGGGCCTGATAAAAGCGGAGCCAGCAGCGTTTTGTTTACCTTGTCATAGGGTTGAACACCCCGGTGGACCTTGAAGGGGAAAATGCGTGCGTTCCGGTCGTGCATGTCGCCCAGAGGATAGCTCAAGGCAACCGTACCGGACGGATCGATGGTGTCGACGGCGGAGAGCGACCGGATGGAACCGTTGAACCAGAAATATTCCGGCTTTTGGTTCTTTTCCCATGTCATGCTTCCCTTGATGCTCATATAATCATGCTTCCCGTAGGGCCCCTCGGTTTTGTATGGCTTACCGTCCCTGGTTTTACCCGACGTCGACCAGTCCCAGAACATTTTGGTGGGATTGACCCTTGCAAACGTCGGTATGTGGCAGCTTTGACAGGCAACCTTGTCCGTATGGTCGTTGGCTTTGGAGCCGGCCTGGTGCGGTGTGCTGCTGTGGCAGGACTCGCAAGTGATCTTGGACGTGAGGTCGTCCTCGATCAGGCTTTTGCGGTCCGTATAGGCCGGCACCGTATAAATACGCCCGGAGATGTTGTGCTGCCGGGTCGTGTGACAGCGCACGCAGCTGAAATTCTGCCCGTCCAGCCCCATGTGCACATCCAGCGCCTTGTTGGGCTTGCTCATGGACGAATCGAGATCGCCGTGCTTGACGCCGTCACCGCCGCCGCCATTGAAATGGCAGGACCCGCAGTTCTGCCGCCCCGGGCGAACCACGCTCTGCACGGCCAATTGTATTTCGGCCTGCAGTTCGTCCGCCATCTCTTTCAGGTCGGGGTCGTTTTCGGCGTCCGCCATAAACGCGTTGTAATCCTCGAAAGATTCCTTCCAGTTGATCTTTTTGCTCCCATGACACACCAAACAGTTGGTGGCTTCCGCTTTCTTCCCCCAGCCCGGATGGCAGGACTGGCAGCCTTTGTCCTGCCCCATGTTGGTGGAAATGCAGAAATTGTTCAGAGAATAGGCGGCCTTGCCCATCTGAACGCCGTCTTCATCTTTACCGCCTTTCCAGGTCCAGTGGATGGTTTTGTGGAACTGGGTTTCCGCTTCCGAATGACAGGAAACGCAGGCTTTGGTGACCTGCGGCCCAGATGAAAATGTCTGCTTCAACACCTCGTGTTTGCTGTGATCGGTGGTGATCCACGGCGTGGTGTCCCTGGTGGCCTGCTGGGCCATGGTACGCCCCGGCGCCTGATCCTCCCCGAAAACCGGGGAGACCAGGCAAAGGACGGCCCACATCGATAGAACCGCCGTGAAGACACCGGCGACATTGTGGTTGAGTCGTTGCATAACCATTCCCTTCTTTTCAGGATGCAGGCTTTTTAATGGTGTACGTGCCATCCTTTTCAAAGGTTGTTTCCGCTTCCAGATAGTACACTTTTTTCAGCTCCGGACGCAGGTCCTGTAACATGTAATAAGCCTCGCCGCTTCTGGCGCCCGTGGCACAGACAAACACGATGGGCTTGTCCGCAGGCAGTGCGGCGACCTTTTTTTCAAGAAGATCCGTGGGCATGTTGACCGCCGACGCGAAGTGCCCGCCGGCATATTCATCCGCGTCACGGACATCGACGAGCATGATGCTGTCTGGGTTTTCCTTGATGATTTTTTCGAAGGTGGCGATGTCGATGGTGCCTTCCTCGGCACCGGCCTGCACCTGAATTGCAGTGCCCGCCCCCATCTCCTTTTTCCACGCCGGATATCCGGCGGCAAACACCAATACGTTTTTATAACCGAGCGCGACCGCCCGCCGGGCGGAATTGTGGCTCAGCTTTCAGGTATAGCCGCCGCAGTAAAAGAGCAGGGGCACGTTTTTATCCTGAGGCAGAAGTCCCTGAAATTCATCGAACTTGCTGTCCGGGATGCTGATCGCCCCGGGGATGTGGCCCTTGTCGAACTTGGCCTTTTTCGGTCTGGAATCGATGACCATCACCGGTGCATCGCCGGTCAGCAGTTCCTTGACCACGACCGTTTCAACAGCGTAGTAGTTGCCGGAGGTGCTTTTCCACTTGGGAAACCCATCGGCATACACCTTGACGTTGGTATAACCCAGTTTTTCCGCCTTCCAGGCGGATTTGTGACTCAGCTTTCAGGTGGGTCCCTGACAGTAAAAAATCAGCAGCGCTTCCCTGTTCTCCGGAAGATCGCCCTTCAATTCGTCAAACTTGCTCTCAGGAAGGCTGACGGCGGAGGGAATGTAACCCTTGTCGTACTTGGCCTTTCTGGGACGGGCATCGACGATCATCGTGTCGGCCGGCACCGGTACCTTGGCATACTGCTGAACGAATGCCGTGTCGACGATGGTATGAAACCTCCAGGACGTGTCCACCGCCGCGGCCGTTTCGGGCCCCTTGGGCGCACCCGCACATCCAATGCCCAGCAGCAACAGGGCGGCCATGAGGGACAACACCCGGTTTCTGGTTCTTGTTGTCATGAAATCCTCCTTTGTTTAGTTACATTTTGCAGGCGTAGGTGAATCGGACGCATGCTCGTACATATGGGTAAAGATGTCCGCGAGGTCCTGTTCACTGGCGGCACTCCACTCCTCTTTGCAGCCGAATTCGCTGAAGTTCTTTTGGTTGAAAATGGCCTCCCATTCGGCCTGGGTGTGGTCATCCGGGTTGAGCCTGGGTTTGGGGGAATCTATCTCGCCCCGTTCATGACAGGCCTTCCAGACTTTGCGATAGAGGTATTTTCCTTTGCGTTTATTGCCTTTTTCCATGGCCAAACCGGCGCTCACGAAACAGACGGAAAGCAGAACGGCTATAAAAATCAATACGATCTTGTTTTTCACTTTCATTTCCTCCTTATTTTATTCTTATTGGGTTCGTTGCTCGATCTCTTCAGCCAACCAACCAGTAGCAACCTGTATGCCATTCGGTCGGTTATTATGATAACTGCTTGTTATAACTTATTATATAGGATGTATCCGCCTCGAGTCGCCATATAGGGTTAACAGTTGTTAACGCTGCGGTTCACCAGGCGGCAAGCAGAACCTTAAAACACGAGGCACCACAGACACGCTTCCAACACCCGCGAGAATTTCTGCGGCAAGCCGTCATGAAAACAGCAGGACAATCGAACCGGTGAACCGATTTTCCGTTACGCTTGCAATTGTTAACCCCAGGCATTATGTTTACATCTGTTAACCTTTTTAGATGCAATGTTAACAAGGATACCTCCAATGGACCTGTCAAAATACTGGAAAACCATCGTCGATACCCTGCAGGATGGCGTCATGGTGGTCGATCCCAATGGCCTCATCATAGCGGTAAACCCGGCCGCCGAGCGCCTGACCGGCTATACGGCCAAGGAGCTGGTCGGACACTCCTGCCGCATGCTGGACTGTACCGGGTGCGAAATCTATGCACGGGGTCAGGCGGAAAAGTGGTGCGGTCTTTTTGCCAAAGGGGATGTCCGGGTCAAGGAGTGCTCGATTATCAACAGAGACAAGCGTTCGGTCAGCGTCATTAAAAACGCCACCATCCTCTACGACGAAAGTAACCGGGTTATCGGGGCCGTCGAGACCCTGACCGACATGTCCACCCTGGTTTCCCAGCAGTTCGAAATATCTCGACTGCGCCGGAGCCTGCACATGGACGATGGGTTTCACGGCTTGATCGGCAAGTCACCCGTTATGCAGAACCTGTATGAACTTGTGGAAAACGTCGCCCAATCGGAAGCGCCCGTGATGATCAGTGGAGAGAGTGGAACGGGCAAGGAACTGGTTGCCCGCGCCATCCATGAAGCCAGCGATCGTAAAAAGATGCCGTTTATCAAGGTCAACTGTTCGGCGTTGAACGAAAACCTTTTGGAAAGCGAACTGTTCGGACATGTAAAAGGGGCATACACCGGCGCAGAAAAAGCCAGGGTGGGACGATTCGAGGCGGCCCACGGCGGCACTATTTTCCTGGATGAAATCGGGGATATTTCGCCGGCCATCCAGGTCAAGCTATTGAGAATTCTGGAAGAAAGAGAAATCGAAAGGGTCGGTGACCACCAGCCCATCAAAGTGGATGTCCGGGTGGTGACGGCCACCAACAAAGACCTGGAGGCGTTGACTGAAAAGGGCCTGTTCCGCAACGACCTCTTTTTTCGCATCAACGTTTTCCCCATCCACTGTCCGTCGTTGAAAAAACGGGTTGAAGACATCCCCATGATCGTACAGCACTTCATTCGCATCAACAATGAAAAGAGTGGCAAGAAAATCCTGGGGATGACGCCGGAAGCCATTGAAAAAATTACTGCTTATCCGTGGCCGGGCAATGTGCGCGAACTGCGCAATACCATCGAATATGCCTTTGTCCTTTGTCCCAGCGGAGGCATCGGCGTCAACCACCTGCCGGCCAAGATTGTCGGCGCCGAACCCGAGCGCATCGCCCCCCGGATGGACCGGGGACATCCGGCACAAGGGGCTCTGGCGGCCCATACACACCCGAACCCGGAACCTCCGGCGGAAAAACCGGCCATGAAAAAATCCGCTGCCGCTAAAAAAGAGGCCCTCATCGACGCGTTGCGTCAGACCCGCGGCAGACGCTCGGAAGCCGCCCAATTGCTGGGCGTGAGCCGGGTGACGGTCTGGAAGTGGATCCGGCGGTTCGGCATCGACCTTATCAACGACCTTGCCGAAAAATAAAACGACCCTTTTTTACATCAGGGCCGTGTGGCTACTGAATGTTTTGTACCGCTCAGATCACAAACGACAAAAACCCGTTGGAAACATCTATGCACCGTATCCGATGCTTTTGTGAATTTCCCTCCACTTTACAAAGGGAACCGGTTTGAGCTCGTCAAGATCGCAATAGGGAATCCAGCCGATATTGGAGTTGGGTACATAATAGCATTCCTGTCCCTTGAACCGCCCTTCTTTGATAACCCAACCGGATTGGATGGCAATCCTTTTTCCGGCGAGATTTTTGGCATCGTTATTGTAATCCATGGCTTCCGACGGGTTGAACACGGCCTCAAAATACATGACAAAGCTCCTTTGGTGAATTCAGGGATACCCGCTCGTGGCGATGACGTCCCATGTAACGGGAAAACGCAACAAACCTAATCAGCATCGTCGGGATGTCAAGAAAAAAATCAGGCCCGATCGCTGAATGATTATGAGGGTATGTAAATAGCAGTGAAGCCGCGTTCCATAACAAACGGCCCCGTCGCTACAAATCGACGGGGTCGTTTGTTATTTGGGGAAAACCGCTCCCTTGTCCGCACTGGACACAAACCTGGCGTAACGCGCCAGGTAGCCGGTTTTTATCTTCAATTCAAATTCGGGCAGTTCCGACTGCCGTTTTTGGATCTCCGCATCGTCCAGCCGGATGTTCAGGGATTTGCCGGGTATGTCGATGTCGATAATGTCACCGTCCTGAATGATCCCGATGGGGCCGCCGGAGGCGGCTTCCGGTGACACATGGCCGATGGCTGCTCCCCGGGTGGCCCCGGAAAAGCGGCCATCGGTGATAAGGGCCACCTGCTTGTCCATGCCCATGCCTGCCAGGGCCGATGTGGGCGACAGCATCTCCCGCATGCCGGGACCGCCCTTGGGGCCTTCATAACGAATGACGATAACATCCCCGGCGTGGATACCGCCCCCCATGATGGTCTCGAAGGCGTCGTCTTCGGACTGAAACACACGGGCAGGGCCCGAGTGTTGCAGCATCTCATCGGCAACAGCGGCCTGTTTGACGATGGCGCCCGCAGGGGCGAGGTTGCCCTTCAAAACAGCAAGGCCGCCGGCGGTGTGCACCGGGTTGTCGATGCGTCGGATCACCGTCTCGTCTTGGATGCCGGCCGCAATGCTGTCCAGCAGATTCCCCAACGGTTGTCCGGTTACGGTCATCTGCCCATCGTGCAGCAGTCCCTTTTTCCGAAGCTCCGCCATGATGGCCGGCACACCGCCGGCATAGTAAAGATCGATGACATGGTGCGGTCCGGCCGGCGCGATGGTGGTCAAGTGCGGAATCTTTTGGGCAATGCCGCCGAAATCTTCCAGACAAACATCCACACCGGCGTAATAGGCGATGGCCGGGATGTGCAAAGCCGAGTTGGTGGAGCCACCCAGCGCCATGTCCACGGCGATCATGTTTTCAAATGCCTGCCGGGTCATTATCTGACGCGGGCGCAGGTCTTTTTTTACCAGTTCGACCGCATGGTGGCCGGTTTCCTTGGCCAGCCAAATCCTTTCGGCATACACCGCCGGGATGCTGCCGTTCATGGGCAGCGCCATCCCCAACGCCTCCGCCAGGTTCGACATGGTGTTGGCCGTAAACATGCCGGAACACGAGCCGGCACCGGGGCAGACATCACACTCGAACCGCCGCAGTTCCTGTTCGTCGATGTCGCCGGTCTTCAACCGGCCAACCGCCTCGAACAGCTTGTCCAGTCCGGCCTCCCGGCCTTCGATCCTGCCGGGCAGCATGGGGCCGCCCGAAATGAAGATGGCCGGTATATCGAGCCTGGCCGCGGCAATCAGCATGCCCGGGACGATTTTGTCGCAGGATGCCATCAGTATCAGACCGTCAAAGGGGTGGGCCATGGCCATGATTTCCAAAGAGTCCGCAATCAACTCCCGGCTGGGCAGGGAATATTTCATGCCGTCGTGATTCATGGCGATGCCGTCGCACACCCCGATGGTGTTGAACACCACCGGCGTTCCTCCGGCCGCATAGACACCGGCCTTGGCGGCCTCCGCCAGCTTGTCCAGGTGGGTGTGCCCCGGGATGACTTCGTTGAACGAATTGGCGATGCCGATGATGGGTTTTTTCAGTTCACGGTCGGAAAAGCCGCCCGCCCTCAACAGGGATCGGTGAGGTGCCCTTTCCGACCCCGCGAGCATGAGATCGCTACGTTTTTTCATGGGTTGCTCCTGGGTTTAGCGTTGTAAATATATTGACAGTCGGGTCAAAGAAGTGATTACATCAACAGGTTAAAGAAGTCAAAATCAACCAAACATCTTTTATTCGTCACTCAGAAAGGGACGTCCATGGACAAACACCTCGTAGCCGTCGGCAAATATGAAAAACCCCTTGAATCTGTTCGCAACGTCATAGATCTCTGCGGCGGGATGGAGCGCTTCAAGCCCGGCAACAAGGTATTCATCAAGCCGAACATCGTCTTCTGGTCGACTGTCGTTGAATTCCCCAAGTATGGCGTCATCACCACCAGCCGCATTATTCACGACGTGGTCGCCATTCTCAAAGAAAACGGTGTGGATGACATTACCATTGGCGAGGGATCCGTAACCCCGGATCCTAGAGACTCGTCCGCTCAATCGGCACATGCCTACGAATCACTCGGATACAACGAACTGATCAAACGTTATGGCATAAAAACCATGAATGTTTTCGATCGCCCCTTCAAGAAGGTCGATCTTGGAGACGAAATCGAGCTGAAATTCAACCAGGATGTTTTTGATGCGGACCTGATCGTCGATTTACCGGTTATGAAAACCCACAGCCAGACAGCCGTCAGCCTTGGGATCAAAAATCTCAAGGGTCTGATCGACATTCCCTCCAGGAGGGCTTGCCACAACGCGGATCCGGAAAGAAACCTTCATTTCTGGGTATCACACCTGGCGGACAAAATGCCGCCGATCTTCACGTTGATAGACGGGATCTATACAGCCGAATACGGCCCCTCGTTCGACGGACGCATGCACCGCAGCAATCTTTTGGTAGCCTCCAATAACATCTATGCCGCTGACAAGGTGGGGGCGCTGCTGCTCGGCCATGAACCGCAGGATGTACCTCACCTGGCCCACTACGGAATGCGCCACTCCCGGCCGCTGGACCTGTCGGACGTAAAAATCGTAGGGGAAGCCATCGAAGACCATGCTAAATTTCACGAATCTTTTTTTCCTTATACGGACGATGACGAAATGCCAGCGGCATGGGACAGAAGGGGATATCGAGGCATCTCCTATCGAAAGTACGACCTCACCATGTGCACGTATTGTGCAAACATCAACGGGGCGGTCATCAGCGCAATAATGGACGCTTGGAAAGGTGAGCCCTGGGACGACGTCGAAGTGCTGACGGGAAAACGTATGCTGGCGGACCCGAAAAAGAAGCACACCATCCTGTTGGGCAAGTGCATGGTCAAGGCCAACAAAGACAACCCGAACATCCAACACATGATTCCCGTAAAAAGCTGCCCGCCCAAAAAAGACCAGATTATCAAGGCATTTCACGAGGCAGGTATCGCTATCAACCCTGACATCATCAACAATTCAGAAATGCTTCCAGGGCATTTCATGCGTTTCTATAAAGACAGGCCCGAATTCGAACCCGAACATTTCAAAATTGAATGAACAGCAACGCTGCAATCTTGAGGTGAACAAAGCACACCGGCAACCGGCCTCAAGACAGTCTTTCAATCAGGAAAACGACCCATGACCATTGAAGGCGATTTCAATACGCTCTTTCTGGCGGATGTCCTGCAGCTTCTGTGCAGCCACCGTAAAACGGGGGTACTCAAGGCGAACCAGGGGGAGCACGAAGTCAAAACCTTTATTAAAAACGGCAGCATCATCTGTGTCATGGGTTTCCGGGAAAGCAGTCGCCTGGGAAACATCCTTGTCTCAAACGGTGTGATTACCGGAGAGCA
>Ga0316576_10000918_pt1 | contig 15041 bp, 14 predicted proteins | sample S0NA_FD_203075 | JGI IMG/M metagenome (GOLD analysis project Ga0316576, IMG submission 203075) | Rhizosphere microbial communities from salt marsh grasses in Alabama, United States - S0-2_050615r3r5 | ecosystem: Host-associated > Plants > Roots > Rhizosphere | place: USA: Alabama | collected... | reverse complement strand
CCCCGATCCTCAGGTACCAGGAGTAGCGGGGCTCGCGGGCGGCCTCGACGAGGAACAGCGGCGTGCGCTCCCCGATCCCGAGGCGGGGGAGCAGTGCCGCCCGGTCCGGGTCGAGGTAGGTCCGCAGGAGCCGCTTGATGAAACCCACCACCGGACCGCGTGCCGCCGCCGTCACGTAGCTGAGGGGCCCGTCGAGGAAGACCACGTCCACCTCGGCGGCGAGCCTCTCGGCCAGACCCGCCTCCCCCGCCCTCATCGATCTCTGCAGCCCCTCGACCGGGGCCGCCGGCGTGTTCTCCGCCTCCGCTACGGGGTCGAAGACGACCCCCGCGCGGCCGTCACCCACCGAGGCCGAGAAGGGGTCGAGGCGGAGGCCGCCGCCGGTGACGGCGACCCGCCCGATCGTCTCGTGGGCCACGCGGGCCACCCCCGCCACCACCGCCGCCCCCACGCCGTAGGACCCGAGGAGGCCGAAGACGGTGCTCCCCCCGCTGTCGACCAGCAATCGGTGCTCGATGCGCCGGACGCCGTCGACGAAGGCCATCCGCCGGGGAGGCGGGGCCGCGGCCGGGCGGACCCCGGCCCAGGTGGCCGTCTCGACGCCGGTGTCGACGCGGGCCGGCTCCTGCCCCTCGTCGCCGATCTGGATCGCGCCCTCGTACTCCGCCGCCCAGGGGTCGAGACGGATGCGGGGCTCGCGGCTCGTCATGATGGGGGGAAGTCTAGCGCGGGGCCCGACCACGACAGGTCCATTCGGGTCGGTGAGGCCGAGCCGGCCTGCTAATATCGAGAATCCATGGTTGGGATGCCGCGAGTGCTACCGGTCGCGACCCTCCTCGCCGCACTGCTGGCCGGCAGCCCGGCGAGGAGCGGGAACGGGCTCGCCGTCGACCCCGCGGACCCCCGCCTCGCGGCGCGACCGGAGCTCAAGGCCAGGATTGCCGCGAGCGCTCACGGGTACTTCCGCTTCGTCAACACCGCCTTCGCCCTCGAGACGTGCGAGGCGTTCGCCGACGTCGTCGACGAGTTCCCCGACGTGAACCTCCACGGCGACGCCCACGTCGAGCAGTACACGGTGACGAACCTGGGGCAGGGTCTCAGCGACTTCGACGACTGCACCGAGGGCAAGCCGATCATCGATCTCGTCCGTTTTGGGACCTCTCTCGTGCTCGCCGCCCGGGAGCGGGGCTGGGGCGACGAGGAGCGGGCGATCCTGTCGAAGTTTCTCAAGGGCTACGAGGACGCCCTCAAGAACCCGAACCGCCTCACCACGAGGCCCGACCTGGGCTGGGAGATCCGCAAGGGCTTCGGCTGGGACCACGCGGCCGCGCTGCGACAGGCCCACGAGATCATCGACGGGGCCCCCCTGCCTCCCGACAGCTTCGCCCAGACCGCCGCCGAGTTCAGCGTCCTCATCCGCTTCCGGCGCGACGATCTCCCCCCCCACTTCTTCGACGTGAAGAAGGTCGGGGCCCTCAGGATGGGAGTGGGCAGCGCCCTCGACGAGAAGTACCTCCTCCTCTTCGAGGGTCCGACGGAGGCCGACGACGACGATCTCATCGTCGAGGCCAAGCAGATCCGCGATCTCTCCGGCAACCCGTGCCTGCGAACGGACGTGGGCGCGTCGAGGATCCTTTCCGGGGAGGAGCTGATCGCCTACGAGCCTTTCCGCTACAGCGCGGTGGTCCCTCGCGGGGACAAGTTCTTCTGGATCCACGACTGGACCGACGACTACCAGGAGGCCTCGATCGCGGACGTGCTCCGCACTCCCGACGATCTGAAGGACATCGCCTACGACGCCGGGCTGCAGCTGGGGCGCGCCCACCCCAAGCGACCCGACCGCAGTCCCGACAAGGACCGGCAGCGCGCCATCCGCCGCGCGGTCAAGAAGTACGAGACGCGCATCCGGGCCACGGTCTTCGCGCTGGCAAAAGAAACGGAGGCGGCCTGGCGGACCTTCAACGAGGCCGCCGGCCGCCTCCCGAACGACTGAAAAGAGCGCGGGCGGGTCCGGTCTACCAGACCCAGATCTTCACGTGGGTGTCGCCCTCGGTCACCTCCACGAGGTCGGTGAACCGCAGGGTGCTGAGCGACCCGGCCATGGCCAGCGAGTCGAGCCGGCCCTGTGAGTCGGGGAGCGCGCTCATGGCCAGCGTGAGGGGCACGTTCACCGAGACGTCCTCGCCCTTCTTCCCGTGCACCCGCACCACGAGCTTGTCGCCTTCCTTCCGGATCACGACCTGCTCGTCGGGCTCTTCCACCCGCACCAGCTCGCCGTCCGGCGCGGCGATGAGGGCCTCGAGAAGATCCCGGGCGATCGGCATGTGCTCGAGGGCCTCGTCCGGGATGCGCATCTCGTCTTCGAGGAAGTTGGGAGCGACGGCGAGACCCGCCTGGGCGAGCACCAGCGGGGCGGGCACCACGATCCGGTGACCGTCGGGACCGCCTTCCTGCACGTCCACGACCACCACCCCGAGGCTGGCCACGGTGGCCAGGAGCGCGAGGGGAACGGCGAGGACTGCTGCCAGCTTCACCATGACTTTCTCCTACTCGGCCGCGACGTTCTGCTCGTCGATCCAGATGCGGACGCTGGTGTCCTTCTCCCGGACGGTCACGATGTTGCCGCGCTGCTTCTGGAGCTCGGCGACTGCGGCCTTGAGATTGATCTCCTCGCCCTCGCCGGACAGGATCGCGTCCACCAGGCTCACCGGGACCTCGACCCGGACCTCCTCGCCGCTCTCGCCGTCCTTGCCAGCGCTGTCGACGAAGACCTGGACGAGGTCGCCCTTGCGCATCACCTTCACGTTCTCGCCTTCGGACTCGACGCTGACCAGCTCGGCGTCCCCGACCGCGGACAGCTCCCGCCACATCTTCCGCGCCGTCTCGATGTGGAGCTTGTGGTCCTCGCCGAGATGAAGGTCGCCGTGGGACTCGATCAGCTCGGGAGCGGCCTCGAGGGCCACCTCGACCACGCTGAGTGGCAGGTTGACCGCCACCTTGCTCTGCTTCTCGGGCTCCTCGACCCGGACGTGGATCCAGGGGGTTTCGGCGGCGGCGAGGGCTGGGAACGCGAGCAGCATGGCCAGGCCGACGCCGGCAAGAATGAGCTTCTTCATGATTATGCCTCCGTGTGGGCCCGGCCTGCGCCCGGCCTCTTCACACGCTTTTACGCACGGGGCTCCCGTCGAGTTCTCCAAAGTTGGCATTCAATTCGCTGAACACTGTCAGTTGTTACAGGATCCGCGCCAGGCGGCCGGAAATCCTTGACTCCTATCGGGCCCCGAGGTCATTCTTTACCCCCCTGATGCACCCAGGGGTCCTACATCTCACCGGCAAGTAAGGAGACTTAATGACCGTCAAGGACAAGTACGCCGACCTGCTGAAGCTCGGCGAGTCGCTCAACGTCAAGAACCCCGAGGTCTACGAGAAGGAAGGCAAGCTCATCGTCAAGGGCACGACCGAGTACCAGATGGAGAAGGACCTCCTCTGGGACAAGATCAAGACCTACCCCGACTACAAGACCGACCTGATGGCCGACATTCGGGTCGAGAAGACCGATGTCTATGGTTACCACACCGTCCAGCCCGGCGACACCCTCTCCACCATCGCCAAGAACTGCCTGGGCAACGCCAGCCTCTACCCCAAGATCTTCGAGGCCAACAAGGACATCCTGGACAACCCCGACATGATCAAGGTCGGTCAGAAGCTGACCATCCCGAACCGGGGCTGAGGACATGTCCTCCTCCCTCCTCGAAGCACTGGGACCGCTCCTCGAGGGCGGCACGACCCAGCAAGTCTCCCGCCAGCTCGGCATCGACGAGGCCCAGGCCGGCACCGCCATCCAGGCCGCGGTGCCCCTGATCCTCGGCGCCCTGCAGCGTCAGACCTCCAACCCCGGCGGGCTCGACTCGCTCGCCGGGGCCCTCGACCGTGACCACGACGGGAGCGTCCTCGATGACGCGGGCTCCTTCCTCGGCCGCGGAGCAGCGGTCGCGGCCGGAACGAAGATCCTCGGCCACGTTCTGGGCGGGCGCAAGGAGAGGGCGGCCGTGTCGCTCGGCAAGTCCACCGGCCTCGACGCCGCCAAGGCCATGCAGCTGCTGGCCATGCTCGCCCCCCTGGTCATGGGAGCCCTCGGCCGCGCAAAGCGGCAGGGCCCGGCCGGAGGCGGCGGGCTGGCCGATATCCTCGGTGGCGCGACCCGGCAGATGGACCAGAGATCCCCCGGTCTGGGGGGCGCTCTGGGCCGCATACTCGACGCCGACGGAGACGGCTCCCCCGTGGACGACCTCGCCCGGATGGCCGGAAACCTGGGCACCCTGTTCGGCAGGGGCTAGGACGTCTCATTCCGGGGCCGAACCGGCCTGCAGGCGGCTGCTTTGGCCAAGGACACGATTCCGCCATGGCGATCGTGTCCTTGGCGAGGCGCTGCCCAGCGCGGGGCCCCCGGAATGGTCTCGTTCCCGCCCTCCGGTCACTCCCTCTCCGGGTGACGCAAATGCCCCACGCGCGCGCGCCTCCCCATTGATAGACTTCTCCGCATGTCCTCGAATCACCACCGAGAGCTCTGGCTCGTCCGCCACGGCGAGACACCGGCGAGCCGCGGACGCCACCTGGCCGGCTGGACCGACGTCCCCCTCACCGAGCGCGGAGAGTCGCAGGCCGCGGCCCTCAAGCCCCTGTTCGACGGCGAGCCGTTCGACGGGGTCTGGTCTTCAGACCTCGTCCGGGCCGTCAGCACCGCCCGTCTCGCCCACGGCGAGCCGACCCCGGACCGGCGCCTCCGCGAGATCAGCTTTGGCGACCTCGAGGGCGTCGGCTACATGGCCATGGACGAGGCCGCGCGGGACGAGCTCATGCGCTTCGAGGGCTTCCGCGCCCCCGGGGGCGAGAGCTTCAATGACCTTCGCCGCCGGGTGCTCTCCTTCGTCGACGAGCTGCCGCCCGGCCGCCACGCCCTGTTCACCCACGGCGGCGTCGTGCGCACGCTGGCGCGAGAGGTGGGCGAGGACCGGTTCGTGCCCACGGGGACGCTGGTGATCGTGGACTGGGACGCCCGAAAGCTCCTCTCGATCCGCGAGGGCGAAGGCACCCCCCGGGACGAGAGGGAGAGGAGGACGCCATGAAGCCAGTGAAGGGCTCGCCCACCATCGATCGTCGCGGGTTCCTGGGGGTGGGGGCGCTGACGGGAGCCGCGGCGGCCGCGGGAGCCTGCCGCCCCGCTCCCGGGACCGGAGACCAGACGGCCACGGACGCAGGGTTCCGGGTTCCGGCGTTCGAGTTCAGGGAAGCCAGCGTCGCGGATCTCCAGAAGCGCATGGCCGACGGGGAGCTCACCTCCCGCCGCCTCACCCAGGCCTACCTGAGCCGGATCGAGGCCATCGACGGGCAGGGCCCGAAGCTCCGGAGCGTCATCGAGACGAACCCCGAGGCCCTCGACATCGCCGGGACCCTCGACACCGAGCGCCAGGCGCAGGGCGTCCGTGGCCCCCTCCACGGCATACCCGTGCTCGTCAAGGACAACATCGACACCGCCGACCAGATGACCACCACCGCCGGGTCGCTGGCCCTCGAGGGCTCGATCCCGAGGCAGGACTCCCACGTCGCCCAGCGTCTCCGCGAGGCCGGCGCGGTGATCCTTGGCAAGGCCAACCTCTCGGAGTGGGCCAACTTCCGCTCCTCGCGGTCGACCTCGGGGTGGAGCGGCCGAGGGGGCCGGTGTCGCAACCCCTACGCCCTCGATCGCAACCCCTGCGGATCGAGCTCTGGATCCGGGGTCGCGGTCTCCGCCAGCCTCTGCGCCGTGGCCGTGGGCACCGAGACCGATGGGTCGATCGTCTGCCCCTCCACCGCCAACGGTGTCGTGGGCATCAAGCCCACGGTGGGCCTGGTGAGCCGCGCCGGCATCATTCCCATCTCCCACACCCAGGACACCGCCGGCCCCATGGCGCGGACCGTCGCCGACGCCGCGGCCCTGCTGACCGCGCTGGCCGGGGTGGATCCGCGCGACGAGGCCACCGCCGGGGCCGGAGAGCACCGGGCCGACTACACGGTCGCCCTGGATCCCGGGAGCCTGAAGGGCGCCCGCATCGGGGTGGCCCGGGAGATGGCGGGGTTCCATCCCGCCGTAGATGCCCTCTTCGAGGAGGCCCTCGCCGAGATGAAGCGGCAGGGGGCCGAGATCGTCGACCCCGCCGACGTCCCGCACCGGAAGGAGCTGTACGATCCCGAATATCAGGTGCTGCTCTACGAGTTCAAGGCCGATCTCAACACGTACCTCGTCTCGCTCGGTCTGGGCGCCCGGGTGAAGACGCTCGAGGAGGCGATCGCCTTCAACGAGGGGCACCGGGACCGCGAGATGCCGTACTTCGGCCAGGAGATCTTCCTCGAGGCCCAGGAGAAGGGGCCGCTCACGACGCCCGAGTACCTCGAGGCCCTCGAGACCTGCCGGCGGCTCTCCCGGAAGGAGGGGCTCGACGCCGTGCTCGACGAGCACCACCTCGACGCCCTCGTCGCCCCCACCGGGGCGCCGGCGTGGATGACCGACCTCGTCAACGGCGACCACTTCGTCGGGGGGAGCTCGACGGTGGCCGCGGTCGCCGGGTACCCGAGCCTCACCGTTCCCATGGGTCTCGTCTTCGGACTGCCGGTGGGCATCTCGTTCATGGGGCGCGCCTGGAGCGAGTCCCGGCTCGTCGGCCTCGCCTTCGCCTTCGAGCAGGCCACGCACCACCGGCAGCCGCCCGGCTTCCTCCCCACCACCGAGCTCGACCGCCAGAGCTAGGGGAGGACACTCCGCTCGTTTCCCCGCCCGCGAGGCGGAGAGAACGAGCCGGTGTCCCCGAAACTGGAACCGCCCGGCGGCCAGGTGCGTTCTCCAGGGCAGCGAGACCTCCATGGCCACTGCGGTGCTACCATTCGACCCGATGATCGGGCAGACCCTCAAGCACTACGAGGTCGAGGAGCAGCTCGGTAAGGGGGGCATGGGCGTCGTCTACCGGGCCCGGGACACCCGGCTCGGGCGCTCCGTGGCCCTCAAGGTCCTGCCTCCCGAGTTCACGCAGGACGAAGGGCGCAAGTCCCGGTTCTTCCAGGAGGCCCGCGCGGCCAGCGCCGTCAACCACCCGGCCATCGCCCAGGTCTACGACGTGGACGAGGCGCCCGAGGGTCTCTTCATCGCCATGGAGCTGGTCGAGGGCAAGACGGTCAAGGCCCTCATCCAGGCCCGCGAGCTGGACCTCCTGGGCTCCCTCGAGATCGCCATGCAGGTGGCCAGCGGGCTCCAGAAGGCCCACGAGGCCGGCATCGTCCACCGCGACATCAAGCCCGAGAACATCGTCGTGACCTCGGACGGGCACGCCAAGATCCTGGACTTCGGCCTCGCCAAGCTCCTCGAGCCCCCGGAGCCGACGAGCGCCCCGACCGGCGAGGAGCTCTCCCACATGGAGACCCTGGCCAAGACCCAGGCCGGCTTCGTCCTCGGTACCCTCCGCTACATGAGCCCGGAGCAGGCCCGGGGCCAGCCCGTGGACCACCGCAGCGACATCTTCTCCCTGGGCGTGGTGCTCTACGAGATGGTCACCGGGCAGCTGCCCTTCGACGGGGCCACCCCCCTCGACACCCTCCACGCCCTCGCCTTCGAGGAGACACGGCCGGTCACCGCCATCCGCCCCAACCTCCCGCCGTCCCTTCAGCGGGTGGTGACGCGGTGTCTGCGCAAGCGTGCGCCGGACCGCTACCCCGATGCCCGGGAGCTGCTCGGCGACCTCAAGGCGGTGCAGAAGGAGGTGGAGAGCGGCGTCTCCACCAAGGTGCCTCTCGCGGTGAGACTGCAGGAGCAGTGGCAGGCCCTGCGTCAGCGGACACCCGGCGAGTGGCTGTTGCCCGGCACCATCGCGTTGATTCTTCTCGCCCTCGTCCTGGGGATGGTCTTTGGCTCGCAGGCCGAGGGGCAGGGCGACGGGATCCCGGGCACCCTGATCTTCTTCGGGATCGTGGGTCTCTTCGTGTGGCGCCGACACCGGAACCGAACCATCCGCCTCGCCCGCCGGGTGGTCTCCAAGATGACCCGGATGGAGGAGATCCGCCTGATCGCCCTCGACGGGATGCGCTTCACCGTTCTGGCCGACCGCGCGAGGGCCCGGACGTACGTGAGGGCGAACGCGATCGTGGACAGCGTGAACGGGAAGATGTTCTTCGGCGATCCGTTCTCGGTGGTCGTGCGCGACGACCTCCCTCCCGAAGAGGAGCAGGCCCTGCTCACCGGCCCCGGCATCCTCTACGTCCGCGAAGAGGAAGGGGGCAAGTCGTGAATGTTGAATGGTGTCCTCTTCCGAGGTCACTCTCTCGGTCTCGGGGGTGAGCCCCGGGCTTGACGCCGGGCCTTGCCTTCGAGAGACTGAACCACTGTCTCAGCACAGCTGAAGAGAAACGTGTCGCGCCGGAATGGAGGCGTCGTCGCCTCCAGCCGCGCGCAGGAGGATGTGCCAATGAAGAACGTGGCCAAGGTCGGGCTCGCCGTGGCTCTCGCGCTGGGCCTCGCCGCCGCGATCCAGGCCGGGGACGAGACGACGGTGACCGGCAAGGTCATGTGCGCCAAGTGCGCCCTGAAGAAGGCGGACGCCGACAAGTGCCAGGACGTCCTGGTGTCGAAGGATGCGGACGGGAAGGTGTCCGAGTACTACCTGGAGAAGACCGCCGCCCTCGAGGCCTTCGGCCACGTCTGCCAGGGCGAGAAGACGGCCGTCGTGACCGGCACCGTCTCCGAGAAGGACGGCAAGACCTGGATCGCCCCGTCCAAGATGGAGGAGACGACCAGCTAGCACCAAGGGGTCAGGTCCCATTCGTTGCCTCTGCTCAGAGGACGCTCTCGGGTGTCAAGGCGACGTTTCGGACCTGACCCCTCCGTACAGGACGAGGAGGCGTCCGAGTGTCTCCTCGAGGGGAAAGCGGGGCGGCAGGACGATCCGCCGGGTGACCGCCCCGGCGATCGCCTGGGCCAGGGAGTTCACGTCGCCCCAGGGAACGAGCCCGATGCCGGGGTGCCACTCGCTCACGCCCCCCGACTCCCAGGCGGCCACCGGGACCCCGAAGCTGAAGGCCTCGATGCCGGCGATGCCGAAGGGCTCCTGCCACCGCGACGGCAGGACCAGGGCGCGGGCCCGGCGATAGAGGGACGACAGCCGCACGCGATCCACCCACCCGAGGACGTCGATCGGGGGACCAGGCGCACGACTCGCCTGCGCCCGAAGCTCCTCGCGGAGTGGTCCCGTGCCCGCCACCACCAGCGGGAGATCCACGCCGGACCGCCGCCAGGCCTCGACCGCCTCCTCGACTCCCTTCGCCGCCGCCAGGCGCCCCACGAAGAGGACGCACGGCGGGCCGTCGGGGACAGCGTCGTGGTCGAGCCCGTGGACGAAGGGCGGCACAACGCTGACCCTCGTCGGCGCCACCCCCCCGTTCACCAGCTCCTCGCGCATGTAGCGAGAGAGAACGGTGATCGCCGTCATCCGCCGCGCGGCGGCCAGACGGCGCTCGGTGAGAGCGTGGATCTCCTGGAGGTAGGAATCGCTCTCGAAGCAGGGAGCGCAGGTCTCCCGGGCCAGGGGCTCCCGGCACTCGTGGCCGTCGAGTGTCCACTTCCCACGGCCCGGGCAGAAGAAGCGGTGGTCCTGCACCGTGAGCAGCGCGTCGCGGCGCCCCGCCGCCCACTCGAGGGCCACGGGGTTCATCAGGTTGTGCACGTGGACGACGTCGGGGGCGAAGGCCCGGACGAGGGGGTCCAGGTCGACGGGGGCCGGGGTCCGCGACGCGAGTCCGAGCTCGACGTCCACCGGGCAGGGAGCCGCAACCCTCCCCTCCACGCTGCCCACGCCCAGCCGGACGTCGTGACCCTCCTCCCGGAGGCCTCCCAGAACGCCGAGCATCCAGGTGTACGCGCCCCCTCTGTCCGTCAGACGGTCGGCCAGGTGCAGAATCCGCATGGAGAGCTCCCAGGATAGCGGCTCGGTCCGCAGCGAGCCAGAGACGTCGCCCGCGACCCGCCGCCGTCGGTAGAATGGGGGCCCGTCGTGGCCGATCAGGAGATCCTGCGCTACTGCGCCCTCGGGCTCGAGCGGGATCGGCTCGACGAGGACGACTTCCCCAAAGGAGCGGAACACGATGAGCAGACGGTGGGTGGGGGCGGTCGCTAGCCTGGTGCTTGCCGGGCTGGGGGGAACACGCGGCGAGGCCGAGACGCCGGAGACGTTGGCCGCGCAGGTGCGGGCCCGGGAGGTGGCCTTCGCCCAGACGATGGCCGACCGGGACCACGCCGCCTTCGCCACCTTCGTCTCGGAGGAAGCGCTGTTTCTCGGCGCCACCGTCCTGCGGGGGCGCGAGGCCGTGGCCGCGGGATGGAAGGCCTTCTTCGACGACCCGGAGGCCCCCTTCTCCTGGGAGCCGGAACGAGTGGAGGTCATCGACTCGGGGATGCTGGCGATCAGCACCGGCCCGGTGCGCAATCCCGAGGGAGAACGGGTGGGCACCTTCAACTCCACCTGGCGCCTCGAGGACGACGGCGAGTGGCGGGTGATCCTGGACATCGGCTGCCCCTAGACGCTGGTTGTGCTAGGTTCCAGGCAAGGAGATCCACAGTGGACGGCGACGACATCATCAACGGCCTGCTGAGAGGGGCCCTCGGGGGGCGCCGGAAGAGGTCGCGGGGCGCGCGCCGCGCCCTCGGGCGCCGGGGGTCGCTGGTCAACGCGACGACGCTGCTGGCGGCGGCGGGCGTGGCCTGGGGCCTGTACGAGACCTGGCAGGGCCAGAGGTCTCCCGGTGCGCCGGCGGGCCCCACCCCGCAGCCGGGGACGCCGCCTCCCCCGTTGCCGGGCGCAAGCACGCTGCCTCCCCTGCCCCCGGGGGCATCGCCCACCCTGCCCGAGCCCGTTCTTCGGGTGATCCGACTCATGATCTCCGCGGCCGGGGCCGACGGAAATCTGGGCCCCGAGGAGCGGGAGGCCATCCTCGCCGAGGCCCGCAAGGCCGGGGCAGAGGACGCCGTGGCCCTCGAGCTGGAGTCCCCCCGCCCCCTCGCCGACATCGTGGCCGGGGTCGGCGACACGAAGCTCAGGGAGGACCTCTACACCCTGGCCTTCGGCATCGTCCGCGCCGACGAGACGGTGACCGGGGGCGAGCGGATCTATCTGGCCCAGCTCGCCTACCAGCTCGGGCTGGAGAAGGACGCGGTGGCCCGCCTCGAGTCGAAGGCCGCCGAGCGCATCGACGCCGAGGCAGAACGGCCGGACGACGACGCGTGAGCCGAACCGAGAGCAAGGGAGGGAGACAAGTATGTCCTCGACGCCGCAGTGGTACATGGCCGTGGGCGGCCAGCAGGTCGGGCCCGTTTCCGAGGAAGACATCGTCAACAACATCAAGAACGGCAGCGTCGACGCCGACACGCTCGTGTTCATCGCCGGCATGGACACCTGGACGCCCCTCAAGGGCGTGGCGAAGTTCGCCCCCCACCTCGGCCCGCTCGCTCCCCCTCCCCCGGTGCCGGCGTCGGCCCGGAGCGCGGACATCATCGACTACAAGATCGAAGGCGAGGACGTGCAGTTCGTCGAGGTCGAGCTCGACCCCGGCGAGGCGTGCGTGGCCGAGGCCGGGGCCATGATGTACATGACCTCCGGCATCCAGATGGACACGATCTTCGGCGACGGGAGCGGCCAGCAGAAGAAAGGGATCATGGGCGCGCTCCTCGGCGCGGGCAAGCGCGTGCTGACCGGGGAGAGCCTCTTCATGACCGTCTTCTCCGCCCACGGCGCGGGGAAGGAGAGGGTGGCCTTCGCTGCGCCCTACCCGGGCCGCATCCTGGCCATGGAGCTACCGGAGCTCGGCGGCGAGCTCATCTGCCAGAAGGACTCCTTCCTCTGCGCCGCCAAGGGAGTGGCCATCAGCATCGCCTTCCAGAAGAAGATCGGGGTGGGTCTGTTCGGTGGAGAGGGCTTCATCATGCAGCGCCTGCAGGGCGACGGGCTCTGCTTCGTCCACGCCGGGGGCATGCTCACCGAGATGGAGCTCGGCCCCGGCGAGAGCCTCCGGGTCGACACCGGCTGCCTGGTGGCGCTGCAGCCCAGCGTGGGCTACGACGTCCAGTTCGTGGGTGGCGTCAAGACCGCATTCTTCGGTGGGGAGGGGCTCTTCTTCGCCACCCTCACCGGGCCCGGGCGCGTGTGGCTGCAGTCCCTGCCCCTGAGCCGCATGGCCGACCGCATCTACAAGGCCGCGCCCCAGACCGGGGGGAGCCGCAAGGGCGAGGGCTCGATCCTGGACGTCGTCGGCGGCCTCGGAAACATGATCGACGGCGACTGAGTCGTTCCGGCAACGCTGCCCGAATCGTCGTTGCCGGAACGAATCTGTTCCGCTCACCCGTTCGCCGCTTCTTCACTTCTCCCATGGGCCTACAATCCTCCTGCCATGCCCTCCCGCGCCCGCTCCAATGCCACGGCAGACTCTCAATGAAGCCCACCTCCTCCTGTTTGAGGTTCGAGATGCGACACCTCCCCATCCTCGCGGCCCTCATCGCCACCCCGGCCTCGGCGCTGGCCGCCCACGCGGACCCGCCAGCCGATCGCATCACCGCGAGCCCCACGCACCCTCAGTACTGGAGCCGGGGCGGCGAGAACGTCCTCCTCCTGGGTGGATCGAAGGAGGACAACCTGTTCCAGGTCCCCGATCTCGAGGAGCATCTGGACCTGCTGACCGCATCGGGGGGCAACTACGTCCGCTGCACCATGTCGAGCCGCGACGAGGGCAACGTGTGGCCGTTCCACTTCGACGAGGGGCAAAACGCCTATGACCTCGGCCGGTGGAACGACGAGTACTGGGCGCGCTTCGAGCGGTTCCTGGAGGGGACGAGCCAGCGGGGCATCGTGGTCCAGGTGGAGATCTGGGCCACCTTCGACTTCTACCGCGAGCACTGGGACAAGAACCCCTTCAACCCGAAGAACAACGTCAACTACACTGCCGAGCGCACCAAGCTTCCGGTCGAGGTGCCCACCCACCCCGTGTACTGCGACAACCGCTTCTTCTGGTCCGTCCCCGACCACGACAACAACATGCCAGTCCTCCAGTTCCAGCAGCGCTTCGTGGACAAGCTGCTCTCATACGCCCTGAGGTACGGAAACGTCGTGTATTGCATGGACAACGAGACCTCGGTGACCGCGGCCTGGGGCCGCTTCTGGGCGACGTACATCAAGAAGAAGGCGGCGGAGGCCGGGGTCGCCGTGGAGACCACGGAGATGTGGGACCCCTGGGACCTCGACCACATCTCCCACCGGGAGAGCTTTGACCACCCCGAGACCTACTCGTTCGTGGACATCTCCCAGAACAACCACCAGCGCGGGCAGGCCCACTGGGCGGGCGGCGTGCGGCAGATCGAGCGCCTGAGGAAGGCCGGGAACCTGCGTCCCGTCACCAACGTCAAGACCTACGGCTCCGACGGGGGCCGCCACGGCGGCGACACCAACGAGGCGGTGGCCAAGTTCATCCGCAGCGCGTTCTTCGGCGCGGCGGCGGTCCGGTTCCATCGCCCCCCCAGCGGCATCGGGCTCAGCGAGACGGCCCAGGCCGTGATCCGCGGCGTGCGTGACCTCAGCGACAGGATGGCCTGGTTCGACGCCGCCCCCCACAACGACCTCCTCGGGGAGCGGGAGGAGAACGAGGCCTACTGTCGGGCCCGCCCGGGCCTCGAGTACGCCGTCTACTTCCCCGACGGCGGGAGCGTCACTCTGGACCTGAGCGCGCTCGAAGGCGACGCGTCCCTCACCTGGCTGGAGGTGCTCGAGGGGCGGTGGACCGAGCCCAGGGCCCTCGAGGGCGGCGACACGGTTCCCCTCAGCGCCCCTGGAGCCGGTCACTGGATCGCGCTGGTGAAGCAGAGTGACCCGTCGTGAGCTCCCTCTCGACGGTCCTCAGCCGGTTCCTCTCGGGCGCTCTCCTCGCGCTCGTGGCCTGCGGCCCGATGGCCCGGGCCAACGACGACCCCCCAGCGGAAACGGCCGCGTCCGGCGAGGACGCGGCGGCGACGCCACCCCCGGCCCTGACGCGTTCTGTGCTCGACGAGGAGCAGCCCCCCATCGGCCCTTTCGGGACCACGGGGCTCGATTTCCAGAGCGACGACGGGCGCTTCCGCATCCACCTCTGGTTCCGCTCGCAGGTTCGGTACTCGTACCCCTTCAACAGCGATCCCCGGAGCCTCGAGGACTTCGCCGCGGGGGAGATCCACTCGTTCGACCTGCAGCGAATCCGCATCAAGCTCAAGGGGAACGCCTACCGGCCCTGGCTCCAGTACTACTTCGAGTACGACTTCAAGAGCCGCATGCTCAACGCCGAGCTCACGCTCTCTCGCTGGTCCTGGCTCCAGATGCGCGTGGGCCAGTGGAAGGTCACCTACAACCGTGAGCGGGTGGACTCCTCGGGCAAGCAGCAGTTCGCTGACCGCTCCATCGTCAACCGGGAGTTCACCCTCGACCGCCAGCCCGGCATCATGCTGGCCGGCCACCTGGCCGAGGGCACCCCGGCCGACGTCTGGTACATGGCCGGTCTGTTCAACGGGAACGGGGCCAACAACGCCAACGACGACGACCACCCGATGTGGATGACCCGGCTCCAGTGGAGCCCCCTGGGCCGCCAGCTCCCGTTCTCCCAGAGCGACCTGAGCTTCCACGAGAAGGCGGCCGGCACCCTGGCCTTCGGGGCCGTGGGCAACCGGGGCCCCTACACCCGCTTCGCGACGTCCGGCCCCGGCCAGGTGGACGGGATCGAGCCGGGCAAGCCCGGCCGCTACGACCTGCGCCAGTACCTGGAGGAGACGGCGTTCGTGTACCGGGGCTTCTCGTTCCAGCAGGAGTGGCACTGGAAGGAGATCACCGACAACCAGACCGGGGTGGTCACGAATCTCCAGGGCGCCTACGCCCAGGCCGGCATCTTCCCCTGGAGCCTGTCCGAGTCCCTCCCTCGTCCCCTCGAGCTGGCGGCGCGCTTGGCCTGGGTCGACC